>JGI20225J20221_1000403_pt1 | contig 80400 bp, 66 predicted proteins | sample BioMet4_FD_20221 | JGI IMG/M metagenome (IMG submission 20221) | reverse complement strand
AGTGCTCCGAACGGCATCATCAGTCCTTCTGAGAACAGGTCGAAGAAGTCGAGCCAGCAGAATCCGAGAGGCTGAGGCATTCCTGTCCCGCCGAGTCCGTCCAGTGTAGTGATTATGTTCAGTACGAGGATTATTCCCGCGCCGACTGCAATTGCCTTTGTTCTTCCCCATCCGTCTTTGAGCTCGCCTTTTCCGGTGAGTTCCTGAATGGATACAGTAGCAACCTCCAGCAGTGAGATCGATGATGAAATACCGGCTATAGTTGTCAGCAGATAGAACAGGAATCCGAACAGAGGACCAACAGCTCCCATTGAATCGAATACGTTCTGCATCGTTACGAACAGCAGTCCAGGGCCTCCTGCAGGCTCCAGTCCGAAAGCGAATACTGCAGGGAATACTGCGCATGCCGCCATGACAGCTGCCAGTGTATCGAAGAATACTACTGTGATCGATGAATTCTGCAGGTTGTTATCCTTGCCGAGGTATGATCCGTAAGTGATCATTGCGCCCATTCCTAACGACAGTGAGAAGAACATCTGGCCTCCTGCGCTGCCTAAGGTATTAATAAGGTGTTTGCCTGCCAGTGCCGACCACTGAGGCTTGAAGATGAATGCGAATCCTGCACCTGCTCCAGGGAGCAGTGCAGCTTTGACGATCATGATAATAAGTATGAGGAAGAGCAGAGGCATTCCGACTTTGCAGAACTTCTCGATTCCGCCCGCAACTCCGCCGACGCAGATCAGCGCTGTTACGACTACGAACAGTACTGTCCAGACGACCGCCTGGCCGCCGCTTGTGACGAATGTTGTAAAGAATGTAGCCGGATCAGCATTGACTCCCCAGCTTGCATGGAACATGCTTCCGAGGTTGGCGATCATGTACTTGAATACATATCCGCCGAGAGTGCAGTAGAATCCCATCAGGAAAACTGCCGACAGCATAGCCAGCCATCCCATGAACATAAAGTTTTTGTTGTTTCTCTTTCCTACCATCATATAGGTCCCTACAGGGCCCTTCTGCTCTCTGCGCCCGAGGAAGAGTTCACCGAACATGATGATGAATCCTACGAATACGCAGAGTACGAGGTAGCAGATCAGGAAGGCGAAGCCGCCGTGCGTACCCATCTTATATGGGAAGCCCCAGATATTACCAAAACCGATTGCCGAGCCGATTGCAGCCATAAGAAATCCGAAATACGAATTAAAGCCGCTATTGTTTTCACTCATTGCAAATATCCCTCCTTTTAAATAAAAGTATTTAATGAATAAGTGTGGTGTATTTCCAATGGATCTGTGCGGTAATAGATAAAAATAACTTATGAATAGTCCTTTCCTTGTTGATAATCATTATGAGCAATACTTTAAAAAAAAATGCACATCTCCATAAAAGAAATCTTTTTTATAACCGAAGGAACCTAAGACTCTCCACTTTCTTAAGTTCCCCCTGATCATAACATTTATTTATCCGGCAACCAGGTGTTTCCATAGATTGCCTTTATGACTCTCTTAAAATCTCTTATCTGTCCCAATTTTCTGATATAATCATAACACTCGGATAATGGTGCCGCTAATTAATGATATTTATCTATCCATAAAAAATATTTATATTAAATTATTCTGATTGTTTTCACATAAGAAACACGGGCAGCTTGCGCCGCCCGTGCAGTTTTTTCAATTGATCGTATTACTCTTTACTGTTTCTTTTCAGTTGTTTTTTATGTTATTAGCTGAAGAGTCCGAGGCTGAAGAACGAATCGATCTGGCCTAAGAGAATGAATGCCATCCCGATAGGTGCGATGATCTTCGTGCAGAACATGTAGAAGTTGATTGCAGGGAACTTCTCTCCCTCCAGTGTAGCTTCCTCCATAACTGCATCCTTTCCTGTGATCCAGCCTATGATCAGTGCCATTACGAGTGCTCCGAACGGCATCATCAGTCCTTCTGAGAACAGGTCGAAGAAGTCGAGCCAGCAGAATCCGAGAGGCTGAGGCATTCCTGTCCCGCCGAGTCCGTCCACTGTAGTGATGATGTTCAGAACCAGGATTATTCCCGAACCGACTACAATAGCCTTTGTTCTGCCCCATCCGTCTTTGAGCTCGCCTTTTCCGGTGAGTTCCTGAATAGATACAGTAGCAACCTCCAGCAGTGAGATCGATGATGAAATACCGGCTATAGTTGTCAGCAGATAGAACAGGAATCCGAACAGAGGACCAACAGCTCCCATTGAATCGAATACGTTCTGCATCGTTACGAACAGCAGTCCAGGGCCTCCTGCAGGCTCCATTCCGAAAGCGAATACTGCAGGGAATACTGCGCATGCCGCCATCAGAGCTGCCAGTGTATCGAAGAATACTACTGTGATCGATGAATTCTGCAGGTTGTTATCCTTGCCGAGGTATGATCCGTAAGTGATCATTGCGCCCATTCCTAACGACAGTGAGAAGAACATCTGCCCTCCTGCTGCGCCGAGTGTTGTAATGAGATGTTTGCCTGCCAGTGCCGACCACTGAGGCTTGAAGATGAATGCGAATCCTGCGCCTGCTCCAGGGAGCAGTGCAGCTTTGACGATTATGATAATAAGTATGAGGAAGAGCAGAGGCATTCCGACTTTGCAGAACTTCTCGATCCCGCCTGATACTCCGCCGACGCATATAAGCGCTGTAGCTACTGTAAATACAATTGTCCAGATAACCGCCTGGCCGCCGCTTGTTACAAATGTTGTAAAGTATGTAGCAGCNTCAGCATTGACTCCCCAGCTTGCATGGAACATGCTTCCGAGGTTGGCGATCATGTACTTGAATACATATCCGCCGAGTGTGCAGTAGAATCCCATCAGGAAAATTGCCGACAGCATAGCCAGCCATCCCATGAACATAAAGTTTTTGTTGTTTCTTTTTCCAACCATCATATAGGTCCCTACAGGGCCCTTCTGCTCTCTGCGGCCCAGGAAGAGCTCGCCGAACATAATGATGAATCCTACGAATACGCAGAGTACGAGATAACAGATAAGGAATGCGAAACCGCCGTTGGTACCCATTTTATACGGGAAGCCCCAGATGTTTCCAAAACCGATTGCCGAGCCGATTGCAGCCATAAGAAATCCGAAATACGAATTAAAGCCGCTGTTGTTTTCACTCATTGCAAATATCCCTCCTTTAAGATAAAAATAATTAATGAATAAGTGTGATGCATTTCCGCCGTGCATGTGCGTTCACAGAAAAAATTGAAAAAGGGTTTAGTATTGCTTTTCTTTGATGATCTTTGGTCTGTTTTGAGTAATACTATGCACATTCCGCAGCAGAAACTTTTTAATAATCGAAGGAACTTAAGACTCTCCACTTTCTTAAGTTCCCCTGATCGTAACATTTATCTATCCGGCAAATTCTTACCGCATGAGATCAAATTAACGGTATCTCTAATCTCCTGACCTGCTTTAATGATACCACCGTCGCAATTTACAGACTAATCAATCATTTTTATCGTATTATACGGTTTTTTTATTTAAATATAATTTGTATATTATTTGCTATTTTTATCCAATTAAATATGGGCGGCACCTGACCGCCCATGTTTTTTAATACAAAACTGATTCTACAGGCTGAACAAACCCAGTCTGAAGAACGAGTCTATCTGGCCGAGCAGAATGAATGCCATTCCGACCGGCGCGATGATCTTCGAACATATCATGAAAAATCCCAGTTCACGGAATTTGTTTCCTTCAAGCGTAGCTTCTTTTTCGACCGCATCTCTTCCCACTACCCAGCCGATGATCAGTGACATGACCAGTGCACCGAACGGCATCATCAGACCTTCAGCCAGAAGGTCGAAGAAGTCGAGCCAGCACATTCCGAGAGGCTGCGGAAGGCCAGTCGCCCCCAGCCCGTCAAGTGCTACTACTATATTCAGTATACCTATGACAACAGCTCCGGTAAGAATAGCTTTCTTCCTGCTCCATCCCTGCGACGGATCTCCTTTTCCCGTCATTTCCTGCAGCGAGACAGTCACTACCTCGAGCAGCGATATCGAAGAAGAAATACCGGCTATAGTTGTCAGGAAGTAGAACATAATACCCATGACCGGACCTATCGCACCCATTGAATCGAATACAGCCTGCATCGTTACGAACAGCAGTCCCGGACCTCCTGCAGGCTCCATACCAAAAGCGAACACAGCAGGGAAAACAGCCAGTGCCGCCATAAGTGCCACTACAGTATCGCAGATAACTATAATCCACGCCGAACTTTCAAGGTTCTCTTTTTTAGTAAGATATGAACCATATGTTATCATTGCACCCATGCCGAGCGACAGCGAGAAGAACATCTGCCCTCCTGCACTTCCAAGCGTATTCACGAACTGTTTGCCCGCCAGCATGTCCCACTGCGGCTTGAAGCAGAACGCAAGACCCGCGGATGCTCCCGGAAGAGTAACAGATCTGATTATTACTATAAGAAGTATCACAAAAAGCATAGGCATGCCTATCTTGCAGAATTTCTCTATGCCCCCGGATACTCCTCCGAAGCATATAAGCGCGGTCAGAACAACAAATATCACTGTCCAGACCGCAGCCTGTCCCTGATCCGTCGTAAACGTTGTAAAGAACGAAGAGGCGTCTTTATTCACTCCCCAGCCTGCATGCAGGAGACTGCCCAGATTTGCAATAGTATACTTCATGACATAGCCGCCCAGCGTGCAGTAGAATCCCATAAGGAATGTCGCCGACAGCATAGCCAGCCAGCCCATGAAATTCAGATTTCTGTGATTTGCCTGTCCGACTTTCATGTACGAACCGACCGGCCCCAGCATCTCGCGGCGCCCGATATATAGTTCTCCGAACATAATAGCAAACCCTACGAGCACAGCCAGGACCAGATAGCAGATCAGAAACGCAAATCCGCCGTGTGTCCCCATCTTATACGGGAACCCCCAGATATTTCCGAAACCGACCGCCGATCCTACAGCAGCCATCAGAAATCCGAAATACGAATTAAATCCGCTGCGATCATTACTTTCACTCATTGAATAATTCCTCCTATAAAAAATACTTAGATGATAACTGTGTATTTCCAGACCTTGCAGTCTTAGAAAACCTTGTCCGGGTGCAGTTGTTTTTATACGCGGGTATATTTTTCTTATTTTCATAATATACCTTATTTTTCTGAATTTATATAATACATATATAGCATAAATAATATGTGTAAAATACATATTACGCAGATCCAACGCTTATACGACCCGGCCTATTGCTTTGCCGCAGCAAATGTGGTAGAATAATTTGCAACAAAAAAATCCATGAGGGAGTAGTTTGCACCGGACGGTGTGGCAGGTCAACATCATGATCTTCTTGCATAGACGATCTGGGCTGCCTTAATGAATGAGACTCATGTATAGCCTGTAGCTGTACGTGGGTTTTTTTATTCCGTATTTGTAATTTGAACTATTTCTATCGAAAGGACATCAACAGATGAAAAGCTATTTGACAGACAAAGACGAAATGCTCACGCTTCTCAAAACCACATCCTCGGGACTTGCCCCGGAAGAAGCGGCAGGCAGACTTGAAAAGTTTGGAAAAAACAAACTGGCAGAGCCCAAAAAAACGAGCGTATGGAAAAGGCTGGGCAATCAGATCGCGGATCCTATGATCATTGTACTTCTTGCCGCCGCAGCCCTGTCACTCGTTACATCATTGTATGAACATGAATCTTTTGCCGATGTGTTCATCATATTATTTGTAGTAATTCTGAACTCCATACTCGGAGTCGTCCAGGAAAGCAAGGCCGAAGACGCGATTGAGGCTCTGAAGAAAATGACCGCACCCGCCTCTAAAGTTCTGAGGAACGGGAAAATCGAAACGGTCAAAAGCGAAGACCTCGTACAGGGAGATATCATTCTTCTGGAAGCCGGTGACTCGGTTCCGGCAGATGCCAGGATCCTCGAATGCGCTTCTATGAAAATCGAAGAAGCGGCACTGACCGGAGAATCAGTACCTGTCACCAAGACAGACGCTGCTCTGTCGATCGAAGAAGGCGAAAAAGATGTACCGCTCGGAGACAGGAAAAACATGGTCTACATGGGAAGCACCGTCGTCTACGGCCGCGGCAAGGCAGTAATATGCGCCACCGGTATGGATACCGAAATGGGCAAGATCGCCGATGCACTCACACAGGCGAAGAACGAAATCACGCCTCTTCAGCAGAAGCTTAACGGTCTCAGCAAGATACTGACTATACTCGTCCTGATAATATGCGTGATCATTTTCGTCGCCGGGATACTCGAAGCCGGCAAGATCAATATTGATGTCATGATCAACACATTCATGCTCGCGATATCGCTCGCGGTGGCAGCTATTCCGGAAGGTCTGGTCGCCGTTGTTACGATCGTCCTCTCCATAGGCGTCACGAAAATGTCGAAACGAAATGCAGTAATAAGGAAGCTCACCGCGGTAGAAACTCTCGGATGCGCTCAGATAATCTGCTCCGATAAAACCGGTACGCTGACACAGAACAAAATGACAGTAGTCGATCATTTCGGCGTAGATGAAGATCTGCTTGCCAGAGGAATGGCACTTTGCTCTGATGCGGAACTCGACGATACCGGAAAAGCGGTAGGAGAACCTACCGAATGTGCGCTTGTCGAATTTGCGCTCAACTGCGGCATGCCTAAGCAGGAACTCAAAGCGGACTTTCCGCGTGTCGGAGAAGCTCCTTTTGATTCAGGACGAAAAATGATGTCCACGGTGCATGAACACGAAGGCGGATTCATACAGTTTACAAAGGGAGCCCCTGACGTGCTCCTCCGCAGCTGCAGCAGAATGCTGACACTGAATGGTGTTGTCGATCTTACTGACGAACTCCGGGAAAAAGTCGCGGCAGCCAATAAAGGAATGGCAGGAAGAGCCCTCAGAGTTCTCGCGCTTGCCTCCAGAGATTACGACAAAGCACCTGAAAACTGCGCGCCTGAAGCCATCGAAAACGGGCTGACATTTATCGGCATGACCGGCATGATAGACCCTATCAGACCCGAAGTCAAAGCTGCTGTCGACGAATGCCGTTCAGCCGGCATACGCCCGGTAATGATCACAGGCGACCAGCTCGACACGGCAATTGCGATCGCGATGGATCTCGGCATCCTCAGCGACCCTGATGAAGCCATCCTCGGAGCCAGACTTGACGACATGTCAGATGAAGAGCTCGCCTCGAGAATCACCGAATTCTCTGTATATGCAAGAGTGCAGCCTGAGCATAAGGTACGTATAGTAAACGCCTGGAAATCTCTCGGTAAAGTTACTGCCATGACAGGAGACGGCGTCAACGACGCGCCGTCTATCAAGGCTGCTGACATCGGCGTCGGCATGGGCATAACGGGCACTGACGTCACCAAGAACGTTGCCGATATGATACTGGCGGACGATAATTTTGCAACCATAGTCTCAGCCGTTGAAGAAGGAAGAAAAGTTTATGCCAACATACGCAAGGCTATCCAGTTCCTGCTCAGCTCAAACATATCGGAAGTAGTCGCCATATTTGTGGCCACAATGCTGCAGTTCACCATATTGCTGCCGGCACACATATTATGGATAAATCTTATAACCGACTCTCTTCCGGCACTTGCACTCGGAATGGAACACGGCGAAAAGGATTCAATGCTGAAAAAGCCGCGTGACTCCAGGGACGGCGTTTTCGCGGGCGGTGTCGGCGTTGATATCATATATCAGGGCGCCTTCGTCTCGATACTCGTGCTCGCCGCGTATTTTATCGGTCACTATATCGAATGGGGGCAGTTCGAGATCACCAACAGTCCTGACGGCATGACAATGGCATTTCTGACAATGTCCATGTGTGAAATATTCCAGGCGTTCAATATGAGATCGCAGAGAAAATCGATTTTCAGTCTGTCAAAGCAGAACATGTGGCTGTGGGGCTCGGCACTCGCTGCACTTGCACTCACAACATCCGTCATCACTATCCCGTTCTTTGTAAACGCGTTCGGCTTCACACCGATATCGCTGAAAGAATACTTCACCGCCATGGCTCTTGCGGTCGCAATAATACCGCTGGTCGAAATCGTAAAGTTCTTCCAGAGAAAGGTCACCGGCCGTTCATAAATTGATTAGTATAAGGTCCTCTTCTGTGATAAAATATTATTGCAGAAGAGGATTTTTATTATGGCGGACAAACTGAAAAATCTAAAAAAAGGATTTACGCTTATAGAAATCACTACCGTTTTAGTGATACTTACTATTCTTGCGGCTCTCCTTTTCCCCGTCTACATCGGATATATAAACAAAGTCAAAGGCAGAATATCCATGCTCGAATGCAGGAATTGTATTCTTGCCGCTCAGACTATCGCCAGTGAAAGCTATAACAGTCACGTTCCGGTAATGACCGGTTTCACATCCGCCGGACTTTCCCGGGAAATCACAGATCTGGCAGAAGCGGACGGCACCGTAACATTCATCGGCATCAGCAATAATTACGCAGTCACCGAACTCCGGTACATCTCCGGCGACCATTACATTACTGAATACCGCGGCGGAAAGTTCACGACTGAAAAACAGAGCTTTTTCAATTCGGGTGATCCCGACAAAACCGTGGATGATATTTATGCCACACTTCCCGCTGCCATCGATTCGGTTATCAGAGAAGCAGAAAATGAAACACTGACTACAGGCGTAGCGGGCAGAATATATCCTGCCGGCCGGATCCGTCTGGCAAACGGTACGGAAACCACATATCTCAAGATCATGGCCGATGCGTCCGGAGAAGCATTCTCAGTAGTAAGAAAAGCAGCAGATATCCGCGGTCTCACAATTTATCTCAATAAAAAAGACCCTTCTGCATCTGATTTCACCGGCATTTCTGCAGTTATATACAGACAGAAAGATACAGTGTCGGGCCCGGGAGCATATGTGGTCACCTATGCGGACGGCAATTCATACGAAGTAAGCAGCGAAGCAGGGATCGCTTCAGCGGGATATGTCCACAGCGAAGATTATCTTACCAATTATAAAGCCGCCCATCCGGACGGCTCTGTCATCGTTCACTGACATTCAGTCAGTTCAGATTTCTATGGTTGTCATTCACGCTGATAAATTTCTCCAGCGCCGATTTGACGCCCTCGTTATCGTTGGTATCAGTAATAAACTTGGCGGCTTTTTTCGTATATGGCTCACCGTTCTTCATTGCGACTGAAAGGCTGGCGAGTTTCAGCATACCCACATCGTTGCCGCTGTCCCCTATCGCCATCACTTCATTCTTTTTTATTCCGAGTTCTTTCATCAGGATCGAAAGTCCCGTGCCCTTGTTCATGCCCTGCGGCATCGCATCAATATATTCGTCGCCTGATTTATAGACGGAAAGCCTTGCTCCGAAAGCTTTCGTCAGAATCTTTTCCGCTTCCGCGATCTTCGCCGGATCTCTTTCGAATACCAGCATTTTATTCGGCTCATCATATCCCGGAACGGCCTTGTCAAGTTCGTCGGAATCCAGGGCAACATATGCATCGTCGATAAGGCTGAATCTGCGGAACGATTCCATCGCGTCGGCATCATGCCTGTTAAGCACCACCTCGTCACAGTCTCCGAATATCACCGCGCAGGTAAGATCGTTCTGCCTGCAGAATGTCATAAACTCTTTGGCAGTCTGCCTTGAAAGAGTATCTGTCACTCTTAAGCGGCCGTGTCCTGTTCCGTCCGAAATAATTGCTCCGTTGTGCAGGATCATCGGTTGCCCTTCAGCTCCTATCATCTTCTGTATCTGAGCTGCGGATTTGGAATTCCTGCCTGAAGAAATAACGAAATATATTCCTTTATCCATTACTTTGCGGATAGTTTTTATCGTGTCGTCTGTAACATTTTTTTCTGATGTCAGCAGTGTGCCGTCAAGATCGACAGCTACAAGTTTGATCATTGTCAGACTCCTCCTTTTTCCCTTATAGTCATCTGTTATAACATATATCCGGGAGCCGGGCAATAGGGCAATTGAGTTTTTTGGAGATTTGGTATAAAATACATGTATTATATCGTAATAATCGTCGGAGGAGCAACATGCAGGACTATAACAATGTAAAGGCGTTCTTTGATAAATACATTATGGAATACGCGGAAGACCGCGATCCTGACAGAATCAATACTTATTATACCGACGATATCTTTTTCAACGGGACCGGTGCGAACGAACGCACCATCGGCAGGGACGACACAATTGCGCTCATACGCAAGGAAAGCATAGTCGACCCTTATCATTATTCCGTGGAGCAGCATCAGGTGGACGTCAAACCGCTCTGCGGAAAATTATTTTACCTCGTAGGATATTATGATATCGTGAGATTCTTTCATGGAGATATTGAAGTCAAAATGCCTACAGTAATTTCTGCCGTCATACGCGAGGCTGACGATGGTTTTAAAATAATCGCTGTTCACTCTCAGATCCCTGCCACGAACCAGGACAGTGAAGAATTCTATCCTGTAAGATTTTCCGAAGCGATCTCGAAAGAGCAGGCCATGCTGAGAGAATCGATACGCAAAGATCCGATGACCGGCGTCTACAACAAGGTCACTGCCGAAGCGCTGATACAGCAGATACTAGAGAACCAGCATTCCAACACTCTTCATGCTCTGATGATTATCGACATAGACAATTTCAAGCAAGTCAATGACGAACGCGGTCATCTTATCGGCGACCAGATGCTTATCAAAATAGCCGATATCGTCGAACGCAATTTCCGGAAACAGGATATTATCGCCCGCGTCGGCGGCGATGAATTTATTGTTTTCATGCAGTCCGCCGGATCTTATGAAATGATTGCGCAGAAAGCCGAATCCGTCTGTGATATCTTCCGTGACAATCTCGACCGTGTCACCTGCAGTGTCGGAATTTCCGTCACGAACAGCAACGATTCAAATTACCGCAAGATGTTCAAAGAAGCCGATGCAGCGCTTTACGACGCCAAATCCCGCGGCAGAAATATGCATGTATTCTACAGCGGACAGGTCTTCCCGGCAGACAAATAATCACGCTTCATTTTATTTTGCCTGCGAATGAGTACCGTAGTTGTTGTCGACTGCGTATTTTGTGAACGTCATAAGTTTTTCACTCTCGGAAAATCTTCCGGAGACAGAATCAGCCCCCATTACTACAGAAATATAAGTACGTCCGCCGTATGTGAACGCACCGGTGAAGCAATATCCCGCCTCATCTGTGTAACCGGTCTTGCCGCCGATGAACCCGTCGGTACCGAGCAGTTCATCCGTAGTAGCGACCGTATACTTTTTATTTTTGCCGGATGTGAATGAATACTTTTCAGCCGCGAGAACTTTTTTTACGAAATTCGTTCTCGTCTGCGTCATGCCCGTAACAGCATATCTCATTATGAGTCCCATGTCGTATGCCGTGGTATAATGTCCGCTGCTGTGCAGTCCGTGCGCATTTTTAAAACTGGTCCGGGTGCATCCGAGCGCCTTCGCCTTTGCCGTCATGGCAGCGGCGAATTTTGAGGTCGACCCGCTGACTGCTGTCCCGGCAGCACACGCAACATCATTTGCAGACGGAAGCAGCATGCAGTAGACGGTCTGTCTCACAGTAAGAGTATCTCCTTTCGATATTCCCAGTCCCCATGGAGTATTATCCGCTTCCTGAGTTATTTTCACCTTTGAAGACAGGCTTTTGTTTTCGAGCAGAAGTATCGTTGTCATGATCTTCGTCATACTCGCCGGCTCCCGCTTAGTCGTGCTGTTTTTATTGAAGATGATTTCCCCCGTCTCCGCATCCAGCACTGCGGCCGTTTTGCATGACAGGAATGTGTTGTAGACTTTTATTTTCCGGCTGTATGCCGAATACTGCCCGTCAGCGGGTATCACCAGCCTCCATGCGCAGTAATAATACGGCTTCCACGAGTTGTCATATGTCAGCTGTACAGTACTTGTCTGTGCATTATCGAGCTGATACGTCGATTTTGTCACATATTCTTTTGTATCGTAATCATATGCCTGAAGCTGTGCTGTTCTGCCGTAGGCATTGTCCACAGTGACCATGTCAGTCATAGGTGTCGTTTTTTTATAACTTGTATTCCTCTTGGTAAGGAGTCCGCTGACCGTAGTTTCCGTCGCAGCGCTGTCGTCCGCACGGACATCTGCGGGCAAAAAAGTAAAAAGCATTACTGCCGCAATACCAAATACCGCAGCTTTCCGCATGCATGCTTTCCGATTCCGAGTTACTTTTTTCAAGTGCATTTCAACCCCCTGTAATACTATGGACCTATGCGGATATTGTATCGTATAAAGACGCTCCCCGTCCACCCCGTGCGGACGGAATTCACAAAACCTTTACGGCCGTCAAAGCTGAAATTAAGCTGAAATTAGCCATTTTTCATTGACATCCGCCGTATAAAACAATATTATCTATTAGTGAGTTTGATTATCTTCACCGGCTTGAGAGGAGGCAGTGATGGAATATGGACCGGACCCTAATGCGGTCTTTCCAAACAGAGAAAACAGAAATATTGTCTTTGTTAAAAATGTCATTACACGCCCGAACATAGAGGCCGGTGATTATACATACTACGAAGATGACGTACATCCCGAACGATTCGAGGAGCACGTCACATATCATTATGAAGAGTTAGGCGACCGCCTTATCATAGGAAAATTCTGCTCGATCGGAAGAGGCGTGGAGTTCATGATGAACGGCGCAAACCAAAGGCTCGATTCAACGACAACATACGCGTTTCATCTGATGGGTCATGGCTGGGAAAAGGCTGTCCCGGACATCTCAGATCTTCCTTATAAAGGAGATACCGTCATAGAGAACGATGTATGGATCGGTGAAAATGTAACGGTCCTGCCCGGCACACATATATGCAGCGGCGCCGTTATCGGAGCCAATTCAACCGTGTCCGGCCTTGTGCCGCCATACTGGATTGTCGCCGGAAATCCTTCCGAATTTATCAGAAGGAGATTCGACGCGGAGACCATAGAAAGTCTTCTTGACATCCGCTGGTGGGACTGGCCGCCTGAAAAGATCTTTGAAAACCTTGGGGATCTCTGCAGAATATAGGCACCCGGAAACGACAAATCGAATGGAGGTATAATTAATGAAATTAAGTAAAGGAAATGATTCATCAGCAAAGAAGAGCCCTCTGGTATACGTTCTGTATGTCATAGCGATCATCGCGGCAATAGTCGCTGTCTACATGACAGTTGGAGCTATCAGCTACATCTCATCGTATTACAGCAACTACGGCGTATCGGTATCGAGCGCACTTGGCGAAGCGGTCCAGTACATAGTCGGACAGACATTCGCATATTACATGTGGGCCGTAACGATGTTCGTATTTGCCAGACTCATTGTCAAAGTCGACAATGCCAAAGTCATAGGCAGATCGACTACTTCAAGATCATCTTCTCAGACAGCACGTCTCACAGACTCTGCGTCAAAGAGCAGAAAATCCGCTCCTTCTGAAGAAGATGAAAAAGCTCAGATCGAAGCTGAAGAATCAAAAGCCAGGAAGAAAGCTGAAAAGGAAGAAGCAAAAGCAAAGAAGAAAGCTGAAAAAGCAGCCAAGTATATGCATCATGACGATGCTGATGAAGAAACTGCCGCTGAAGCTGAAACTGCAGACGCATCTGATGCAGCTGCACCTGAAGCTGAAACTGCGGCTGACGCAGCGGCCGAATCTAAAGACGACGCGCCAACAACTTAGTGCACAAACACAATGAACCTACGGCGGCTGCCGCATAAGGAGATAAGCCTTCTCCGGATGCGGCAGCCGCTTTATCATAAAGTCACCCCCTGCGCGCTGCCGGTATTTGCGGAGCGCCGGCACGCATGATACAATGTAGCCATGAAGACGAGACACAGCAATAACCGGAAAAACGGTTCGAACAGCGAGTCACATCTGATCGCGTCATCAGCTGCCGCGGCATTTGTGCTCAGTTTTCTGCTCCTGCTTATTGCAGATCATTTTCTCAGCGGCACCGACATCAGTCTGGCCCTGAAACTGGTCCTGGCAGGAGCATTTGCGGTGCTGCTCGCAGTTATTGACAAATTCGACAAGAATGAAAGCAGCGAACGATTTGATATCGATGAGAAAGGCAGAGTGATGATCAAAGGTACATGCATTGGAGCAGTCGCAGGTGATGTGGCCGGTTCAAAATATGAATTCAACAATATCAAAACAAAGGATTTCCCTCTTTTCAGTGACGGATGCAGTTTTACCGACGACACGGTCATGACCTGCGCAGTCAAGACAGCACTGGCGCGATATCTCAGCGGCGGACGGGAAGGCTCTCTGCACGAAATGATGATCGAGGAAATGAAATATTACGGCAACGAATATCCCGACGCAGGATACGGAGGACGCTTCAGCAACTGGCTGGTTTCTGACAGCAGCGAACCGTACAACAGCTTCGGCAACGGTAGTGCGATGCGCGTTTCGGCATGCGCCTTCATGGCTTCGGATATAGAAGAAGCCCGTGAATGGGCGGTCATCTCATCCGAAGTAACACACAATCACCCGGACGGCATCAACGGCGCTGAAGCAACAGCTGCGGCGATATTCACAGCGCTGAGCGGCGGGACCAAAGAAGACATAAAACGCGAAATGGAAAAATATTACCGCATCGACTTCACCGTCGACGAAATAAGACCGTCATATGCATTCAGCGAAACCTGCATGGGCTCAGTCCCGCAGGCTTTTGAGTGTTTCCTTGAAGCCGAAGATTACGAAGACTGCATAAGGAACTGCATCAGCATCGGCGGAGACTGCGATACCACCGCTGCCATAGCAGGCGCAGTCGCGGAAGCATACTTCGGAGTTCCCGAAGAGATCAACGAGCAGGCGCTGTCCTTCCTGCCTCACGATCTGCGCGACATCATACAGGGAAAATGTTAAAAAAGAACAAAGACAAAAAGAAATAAGCTTGTAAAAATACCCTCCTTACTGGTTGTCCAGTAAAGAGGGTACATATCATTCGAACGGGGTCATTATTATTTTCATGTAATATCCTGAGCCTCAGCAGTATTTCGCGTGCGCAGCGAGACTTTAACGCGCGTTCATAAAGCTCCGGCCCTGTGCGTTATGCTTTTAGCCCTGTACATTCATGTCGTAGTCAACGTAGCATACGTGTGTCTCGAGGAATTCATCGAGTCCGCGTTCGCCGTCATCGCCGCCGATACCCGACTGTCTGACTCCTGCGTGGAAGCCCTGGAAGGCTTCGAAGTGCTCACGGTTGACATATGTTTCTCCGAAGTGTATCTCATTGAGCGCTCTCAGCATTACATCAGTGTTCTGAGTATAAATCGACGATGTAAGTCCGAATACGCAGTCGTTGGCCTTTTCAATCGCTTCATCAAGCGTCTTGAATGTCGAGATCGGCAGTACTGGTCCGAAGATTTCTTCTGTCATGATACGCATCTCATGTTTGCAGTTAACAACCAGTGTAGGCTCATAATAGAATCCCTTGCCGCCGATCTGTGCCGGCTTGCCGCCGCAGACGACTTTCGCGCCCTCGGCGATCGCGCTCCGGACGAGTTCATCTACATGCTCGACCTGCGCGCGGTTGATCATAGGACCCATGTCAGCGCCGGCATCCGTCAGAGGATTTCCGTACTTGGCTTCCGAGATCTTCCTGGTGATCTTTTCGATAAACGCATCCGCAATACCTTCCTGAACATAGACACGTTCAGCTGCATTGCAGACCTGGCCGCAGTTGATCATACGCGAATTGAAGACATGTTCTACCGTTTCGTCCAGCTTCGCATCGTCCATTACTATTACAGGCGCCTTGCCGCCGAGTTCCAGCGAGACCTTGGTAATATTCTCTGCCGCTCTGGCCATGATCTTCTTGCCTGCTTCAGTGCTGCCTGTCATCGATACCATTGCCACCTTAGGATTTCCCGAAAGAGCATCGCCGACTACCGAGCCGGAACCCGATACTACATTGATGACACCCGGCGGGAGCGAACTCTGCTCTACAAGTTTTGCGAACTCGTAGCATCCGTTCGGCGTATCGCTCGAAGGCTTCAATACTACAGTGTCGCCTGCAATGAGTGCAGGAGCAACTTTTCTTCCGATGAGGAACAGCGGGAAGTTCCATGGCATAATGCCCGCAACTACGCCGATAGGCATCTTATACAGTAATATGTTTTCATTCGGACGGTCGCTCGGGATGATCTCGCCCTTCATGTGGCGCGCCATCTGCGCGAAATAAATGATATATTCGGACAGCCAGCCCGCCTCGTCCGTTGACTGGCAGAGCATTTTTCCGTTTTCTTCAGTATTAGTTTTTGCAAACAGCTCAGCGTTGTCTTTAACGAGCTGTGCCAGTTCCATAAGATAGCCGGCTCTCTCTATCGGAGGAACTTTCGCCCATGATTTCTGAGCTTCATATGCCGCATCGACAGCAGCATCTACATCGTCAACTGTTGCTTTCGGAACTTTCGAGATGACCTCTTCAGTTGCCGGATTCAGAACTTCGAGCATCTCTCTGTTCCCGTTAGGAATAAACTTGCCGTTAATGAATAATTCGTATTCCTTCATTTTATACCTCCAGTTGTTTAAAGATTGTATTTTTTCTGACAATTATTATTATACCACTCATGTTTCAGAAGTGGTAGTATCGGCATGACAATTCACCGCGATTTCGGCAGATCACTTTTTAACTTTATACCATGTAAAGGAATATCCCGCACCGGATCTCAGCTGTGCATTCATCTTTTTCTTCACCTGCCCGAAAGACCCGTAACCGTTTCCGACATAATAAGTTTTTCTGATGCCGCTCATGACGTTGGACGCCCTGAGATCATCGCTGGCTTTATTGACATAAATAACGCCGTAGCCGGAGTATGCATTGCCGCCGTATCTGATCCTGACTTTATAGAACACCGCAATAATATCATCCGGGGCATCTGAGACCGAATCGATTTTCTGCGAAGATTTTATGAAATAAGTTCTGTAATATTTGATGGATGTTACCTTGCAGCTGACTTTATCCGCAATGTATTTTTTTATCAGAGGACGACCGTCGGTACGCAGTGTTTTCAGCATTTCCCCATGATCCGCGACATCTTTTCCGTTCGTAAATCGTTCTCTGATCCCGCTTACAGTAATAGTCCTGCTGTCTCCGAGGCCCTTGATCCTGATCCCCAGATCATCCGCCAGTGAATTTATGGTCGCTTTATTGCCGCCCGCTGTTATCACTATCTTGTCGCCATTTTTGAGGTCGTACGATTTATCCGGAGTATATGAGAGCACCGAAATCAGAGTTGCCCAGTCCATACGGTTTTCCGCCGTATTATCCACGCCTTCCGGCAGTGTTTCAGCCGACAGTCCGGAACTTATGCTGTCCGAAGTCAGATAGCCATATCCGTTATATCCGGAAACCGAGGACAAAGATGCATTGGAAAGCACATCCACTTCCGGCTTAGTGCCGGCAATTATCCAGAATATCAGCGCCGCCGCAACAATCAGACCGGCGATCACGCCGAACACGATTTTGCCTTTATGCTTCTTTTCATTGTCTCTGTGCCACGGATCAGACGGAGCCTGCACCGATGCCCGGTCCGCTGTATCTTCAGTGCCTGTCAGACCTGCGGTCTCAGCCGGGTCAGCGGAATCATCATGATCTGCCGCGCCCTCCTGATGAACAGTATACGGCAGCTGCCTGGCACCGCAGTGCTCGCAGAACGCAGAATTTTCGGGGATTTCTTTTCCGCATTTTATGCAAAACATATCTCATCCTCCTTTGGTTCATGATAACATCTGCAATCTTTCTTTTCAACGTGATTTATTGATGATACAATCATACCTGTAAATAATAAATAACGTTGGCAAAGGAGTTATTATATGTCAAAAATCAAAATTGGCAAGACCGGCCTTACGGTCGAAAGAAACGCCTTCGGCGCCCTGCCGATTCAGCGTGTAGATATGAACGAAGCCGTTTATCTTCTGCAGAAAGCGCAGGACGGCGGAATGGAATATTTCGACACCGCCCTGGTTTATTCAGACAGTGAAGAAAAAATGGGCGAAGCCTTCAAAGACGGCCGACGCGAAAAAATCATCATCGCCACCAAAACACCTTCTGATAATGTCGAAGGCTTCTGGCAGGATCTCGAAACTTCGCTTAAATCTCTCAGGACAGATTATATTGACGTATATCAGTTCCACAATCCCGAGTTCTGTCCTCTCCCGGGCGGTGAAGACGGGCTGTATGACGCTATGATCGAAGCCAGAAGGCAGGGAAAAATCAGATTCATCGGTATCACAGAGCACAGACTTAAAATAGCCCGGGAAGCGATAGCCTGCGGCGCCTACGATACGCTGCAGTTTCCTTTCAGCTACATCGGAGGTGAACAAGAACGCGCTCTGGTGAAAGGCTGCGAAGACGCCGGCATAGGCTTCATCTGCATGAAAGCTCTTGCAGGCGGACTAATTTCCAACTCGGCGGCCGCCTGCGCATACATCTCGCAGTACGAAAACGCCCTGCCGATCTGGGGAATACAAAGAGAAAAGGAACTTGATGAGTTCCTGTCATATATCGATAATCCGCCGGAACTGACCGACGAACTTCAGGCAGTAATAAACGCCGACCGTAAGCAGCTGTCCGGCGACTTCTGCCGCGGATGCGGTTACTGTCAGCCGTGCCCGGCGGGGATACAGATCGAAGACTGCGCACGGATGTCACTCTTCATGAGAAGAATGCCGCTCGCACCGCAGCTGACGCCTGAATCTCAGGAGATGATGAAAAAGATCGAAGACTGTCTCCACTGCGGAGCCTGTGCATCGAGATGCCCTTACGGTCTTGATACCCCGGCACTCCTCGAAAAAAATTACGAGGACTACAAAAACGTCCTGTCGGGGAAAACCGTCATCACCCAATAAGACATTACTGCAAGAAAAGTCCGTCCCGGCTGCACCAGAAGTATAATTTGCATTTACGCATGTCGGGCATGCGCAGTTCGGAGCTCTGCTCCGGAAACATCTGCACCATCAGGAAACGGTCGTATCTAACCGCGCAGACAAAACCTATATAATGCTCTTTGGTCATTTCGTGGCTGAAAGTGATATATAGTTCACCGTCGGATTCCGACACTTCGAGGCGATGCCCGTCATCTGCGGGCTTCGCTTCTTTCACATTCATAGCGGGCACTTTCCGCCCGCAGCATGTCACCTCTGCGCTGCCGGAAGCGGCCATGACATTTCCGCACTCCGGGCAGACATAAAAATTCATTCTGTTCATATTACCGCTGCTTTCTTCTTTGCTGCCGAGGCTCCCGGAAAGAATAACATCCGCGCTGACGCCCAGTTCGGCGGCGAGAATTCCAACGACCGATATATCCGGCGCTCCCATCCCCGTCTCCCATTTAGAGACAGCCTTGTCGCTGACGCCTATTGCGTCCGCCAGCTGTTTCTGCGTCATGCCCCTGCTGATCCTGAGATCTCTGATGATCATTCCCGATCTTTCATTATCCATTTCCGTACCTCCTGAATAAGTTTACTTGAAGACGCGGTATTTTTCAATCCACGCTCAGTAGATTCCTGCGCATGCCGGTACTGCATAGGTATTTTGCAGTTCCGCTGTTTTCATGGTTATGATATCATATTGTAATGTATATCAATTACCAAAAGGGGAAACATATGAGAGAATCAATAGAAATAGAAGGTGCATCGGAAAACAATCTGAAACACCTCAATGTTAATATTCCGAAAGAAAAATTCGTTGTGCTTGCGGGCATTTCCGGCTCCGGCAAGAGCTCGCTCGCTTTTGACACGGTGGCGGCGGAAAGCATCCGCCAGTGGCAGGCCACATATCCGCTGTTCCTGCGTCACCGCCTGCCGAGCTACAAGCGTCCTGCTGTAGAAAACATCCGCAATCTTACGCCGTGTGTCGTTGTGGATCAGCATCCCATCGGCTCGAACGCGCGCTCTACGGTAGGGACCGCATCTGACGTCGCGCCGCTGATACGTCTGCTGTTTTCCAGGATAGGCGTTCCCAGTGCAGGAGGCGCAATGGCGTACTCCTTCAATCATCCGCACGGGATGTGCCCGTCCTGTACCGGGCTCGGCGAACAGGTACGGCTGGACGAAGAGAAAATGTTCGACATCGACAAATCAATCAACGAAGGTGCTATCCGCTTCCGTCAGTTTTTCGGCGGCAGCTGGCAGGACTTTTATTACCGTTTCAATCCGCTCCTCGACGCGGACAAAAAGCTCAGAGATTACACTGACGAGGAATGGAAGGTCCTGCGCATAGGTCCGGATGAACCGCTCGTCATGGACTATATCCGCAACAACACCGGTCAGGTATCCAAACTTCCGTATGAGGGGGTCGTAGCCAGATTCAACCGTCTGTACCTCAACCGCGACATATCCGGTCTTAAAAAGGAAGCTCAGGCGGAAGCGATGCAGTTCGTGCAGAGAGCGCCGTGCCCGGTCTGCGGCGGCAGCGGCCTTAATCCGGCGGCGCTGGCATCAAAGATAAACGGCCGCAATATTTCGGATTATTACGCCATGCAGGTCAGCGATCTTCTTCCCGTCCTGGAAGAAATAAATGATCCGCTCGGACACGCGATAGCGGGACAGATACTCGAGAGCCTACGCTATATGGTGCAGGTCGGACTCGGCTACCTGAGTCTTTCCCGGCGCACAGACACACTCTCCGGCGGCGAAGCGCAGCGTCTCAAAATGGTGCGTCACCTCGGCAGCAGTCTCAGCAATATCACCTATGTCTTCGACGAACCTACCGCAGGCCTTCATCCGGCAGATGCCAGACGCATCGGTGATCTGCTGCTCAGCCTGCGCGACAAACACAACACCGTGCTCGTCGTGGAGCACACGCGTCAGATGATCGAACTGGCGGATCACATCATCGAGATCGGTCCGCTTTCCGGCAGCAAAGGCGGTGAGATCGTTTACCAGGGAGACCTGGACGGACTGAAGAAAAGCGGCACTGTTACTGCAGAATCGCTCGTAGAAGGCGTCCTCATAAACGAAAACCCGCTCCCATGGGATGAGGGATATCCCATCGAACACGCGAACCTTCACAACCTGAAAGATGTTTCCGTCACTATCCCGAAAGGCGTGCTGACTGCAGTCACAGGTGTAGCAGGTTCAGGAAAGAGCAGTCTGGTCTGCGAAGAATTCGTCTCCCGCAATCCGGAAGCAGTAGTCATCGACCAGAAACCTATCGGCACATCCATCCGCTCCACTCCCGCCACTTATACCGGAGTAATGGACGTGATCCGCAAGCTGTTCGGCAAAGAGAACGGAGTCAGTGCCCAGTGGTTCAGCTTCAATTCCAAGGGAGCATGCCCGGCCTGCAAGGGAAAAGGCGAAATCAAGCCGAACGTGGCATTCGCGGATCCCGTGGCCATCGTATGCGAAGAATGCGGAGGCAGCCGCTATAACGATACTGCTCTCAGCTATACTTACGGCGGCAAAAACATCGAGGAAGTCCTTGGTCTCACGATCGATCAGGCCCTGGAATTCTTCACGCAGCCTAAAATCACCGAACCGCTCAGAACGCTTCAGGATGTAGGTCTCGGATATATGACGCTCGGCCAGCCGACAAGCACGCTTTCCGGCGGGGAAACGCAGCGGCTGAAACTGGCGAGCGAACTGAATAAAGAAGGCAATATCTACGTGCTCGACGAACCAACCACCGGGCTGCACAACAGCGATGTGAAACAACTTCTGGCATTACTGCGCCGTCTGGTAAAACAGGGAAATACCGTGGCAGTCGTCGAACACCGACTGGAACTGATCGCCGAAGCCGACTGGATCATCGACATGGGACCTGCCGGCGGCAAGAACGGAGGAGAAATCATCTTTACCGGAACACCAGAGGATCTGACCTGCTGCAGCCGGTCAGAAACAGGGAAATACCTGAATAAGAGCCGTGCGGTGTATGCTCCTTAGCTACATTTCAGCGGATTTGTTTAATGAACAGCTGTTTGGCGGGCGTTATAATAGAGTATAAATATAAAGACATTAAAGGAGGCAGATTCAAATGAAAGAAGTATTTATACCCGAATACCTGGCAAAAAGCAAAGAAGCTCTGAAAAAAGTCCTCACTGACGTGCAGTATCATGTTACGCAGGAGAACGGCACCGAACCGCCGCACAGCGGCGAGTACTGCGACGAGTTCAGGAACGGCGTCTATGTTGACGTCACGACAGGCGAACCGCTTTTTCAGTCCGGCGATAAATTCGAATCAGGATGCGGCTGGCCTTCATTCTCCAAACCAATATCGCCTGATGTCATCAGAGAATACGAAGACGATACGCTGGGGATGCACAGGACGGAAGTAAGATCACGCAGCGGCGACTGTCATCTCGGACATGTGTTCCCTGACGGTCCTGCGGAAAGCGGCGGCCTCAGATACTGCATCAACAGCGCAGCGCTCAGATTCATTCCGTATGAAGATCTTGATAAGGAAAGAAGATACTCCAACCTCAAGGTACTGTTCGAATAAAAACCGGACATCCGGACGAGGCACCAGACAAGAGAGGGAAATATACATGAAAGTACTTATGATAAACGGAAGTCCGAACGAACACGGCTGCACATATACAGCCCTGCATGAAGTAGAAAAAAAACTGAATGAACATGGCATCGGAGCGGAAATATTCTGGGTAGGAAGCAAACCGGTACCCCAGTGCACCGCCTGCAGAAAATGCGGAATGACCGGCCGCTGTATATTTGATGACGGCGTGAACAGCATACACGAAAGAATCGGTGAATTCGATGCCATGATCATCGGCTCCCCTGTTTATTACGCGAGCGCGAGCGCTCAGGTCTGCGCATTCCTTGACAGGCTGTTCTTTTCGGGCGGTAATGATTTTGCAGGAATGTTCGGCGCGTCGGTTGTTTCGTGCCGCCGGGGCGGAGCAAGCGCTGCCTTCGACAGGCTTAATAAATACTTCCTTATTTCCAGCATGCATGTCGTTTCATCACAGTACTGGAATCAGGTACACGGAAACACGCCCGAGGAAGTTCTGCAGGATCTTGAAGGCCTGCAGACGATGCGGACTCTGGGTGAAAATCTCGCCTATCTTCTGAAATGCAGAGAAGCGGGAAAAACCAGCGGCGTCCCTGAACCGGAATACGAAGAAGGCATCGCAACTAATTTCGTGAGATAAGCCATTTCTGGAATTTATCGACACCCCACCCGACATACCACACCCCCGCCATCATTGCGGCCGCTATCTGCAGCGGATAAGTCCCGGCACCGTCAATGCCGCCGGGTCCCATTATCGTAAGTCCGATAGCCCATCCGCACAGCCATGACGGCAGATAAATAAATTTCTGACAAAAGGATGAGAGTATCACCGCCAGACCGCCGAGGACAAAAAGCGTAACGAAAAGTGCGGCTCCTGCAGGCAGAGGAAGGCGCGGCATTGCCGCGAGTGCCAGATAAGCCCACAAATCACCGAGAAGAAATCCGGCAGAAATACGCACTCCGTCACCGGCTTTATTGCCGTTCGCGACATACAATCCGGCGCATATTAGCGCAACAGCACCTGTTTCAACGCCCAGATGAGGCGCCAGCACCGCCCATACCGGCGGCAGAAGCGCTATTCCCAGCGCAAGTGTCCAGGTTTCTTTTTTCATCTTCTCTCCTTCCATTTTCATTTACAAGTTTATCATCGGAGAACTGCCGGGGTACAATACCTCTTCAGATATATACTTCATAATCAAAAACGACAAGACCGCGCTTTGTGAAGCACGGTTTTGCCGTGTACGTAAGATATATATATAATTTTAGCCTATCTGTCAAAATGCGGGCCCTTCCAGTACAGAGGCTTGAACACTTCCGCTTTCTCCGGCAGCGTCACACCCTGCATGACGAACTTTTCAAATTCTTCAAACCCTGTTCTGTCGACGATATAACCGATGTGCTCCTTGCCGCCCGGAGCTTCCGGATGTACCCGCGGTCCGCAGTTCCGCAGTGAACAACCCGAAAAAACAAGAGCTGCTGATACAATAACATGGCAGCTCTTTTATTTCCTTTGTATTTACAACGCTGTACAAGTTTAGTGTATCCGGCGTCCGGGCTGATTTTCGCCAATGCAGAAATCAGATCAGTTTCGCGTATTCACCGTCTGTCACTGGATCGCACCATTCATTACTGCATTCCTCGCCCGGACATTCCACGGCAATATGACTGAACCAGCTGTCTTTCTTCGCGCCGTGCCAGTGCTTCACTTCTGCCGGTATCGTAATGACCATGCCCGGTACCAGGCTGACTGCATCTTTGCCTTCTTCCTGATACCAGCCNTCNCCCGCGGTGCAGATCAGGATCTGCCCGCCGCCGTTCTTAGCATGATGTATGTGCCAGTTGTTGCGGCATCCCGGCTCGAATGTCACGTTCGCCAGAAAAACCGGAGCCTTGCCGAATTCCGTCAGCGGGTTCAGGAATGAATCCCCTGTAAAGTACTGCGCGAAACCGCTGTTCGGTTCTCCCGTTCCGAATACATTGACTTTATCAAACTCGTTTTTATCTGTATATTTCATTTCCCCTGTCCTTTCATGCTTCCTGTCTTTGCTGCAGCTGCATTATTGATGCATGTGACCGCGTTCAGAGAGCGCGGATATCCGATATACGGAAGGCACTGTGATACAATTTTGATCAGAAACGCCTTATCATTGCCCAGGTTCATATTCCCGCCGGCATGAGCTGTCAGCTGCGGCTCGCACCCGCCCTGTGCGGCAATAAAGCAGAATGTGATCATCTCGCGTTCATTAAAATCAAGGCCTTTTCTCGTGTAATAATCACCGAAGCAGTTTGCAGCGAGCCAGCGGTTGATATGCACCGTTTCTTCAGGGCCGCTCTTATAAAACTCCTTCATTCCCGGTCCGAATATATCGACCTGCGCCTGCGCGCCGGCCTCAAGCCTGTTCTCCATCGTGGTTGTTGCCTGCGGTTCGAGCGGCAGCTTTATCCCGAGTTTCTTAAGTTCTTCGTCGGCAGCCTTTATGAATGGAAAAACTCTGCCGAAGCCGCAGTAATCCACTGCCTGATATACGATTTCTTTTATCTCAACCGGGCTGACTCCCATATTGAAGGCCGCCGGCACCATTTCTCTGAAAAGATCTATTCCCTGACATCCGATCAGTGCTGCGAGGACCGCCATGTTCCTCGTCCTGTCATCAAGATCATCATTCTGCGGCACCTCATCAAACATAAAGTTTTCCAGACGCTCCGCAAACTCCGGATCAGTTTTCTCCAGCTGCCCGGCAAAACCGCCGCCGGCTTTGGCCTCACAGTCTGCTCCTGCCGCAAACAGTCTGCTGCGATATTTCTCTGCATTTTCCGTTAACATTCTATCGACTCCTTTTTCCAATGGTATTTTGATAAATATAGTAATGTCCGGTCATCCCCGGCTCTGAATTCAGCTCAGGCCGGCTCTGAACTTCATCTGTGTATCAGCATACAACTTAAAGTTGAGTTTAAGTCAATGGCTTTTAGTAAATAAAATCCTTTATTTGCTTTTGTAAACGTGACAGCATCACTGGCCAGGCAGCCATAAACAGTGAATTCAAAAATAAGGTACCAATAAAGATAATCAACTCATTTTGGTACCCTAAGTAATGGGCTGCAGCGGTTGAAGATCTGCTCATGCCCAAATAGCACTGATTTTCTCGCCTGTCAGTCACTGCCGGCCGCTGTAACCCATTGGATAAGGTACCAATCCCCGATTTTTCAGCGAGTTGGTACCTTATTTCGATTCCTCCCTTTTTACGGGTTCTCAGTATTTCCCGATCCTATTCTCTTCTTCCGGTGATCGCCGGACCGCCTCATTCCTCCGCGACCCACAGATCGAGCACATCCGGCCGCGCATAATGTCCGACAGCATCGAATTCCATATGACTCGCAGGCACTTTATCCATATCGAGATCGCAGTAGATTATATTCTCTTTGTCCCACACAGGATCGGTCGCATAATGTCCGCTCGGATCCACGACACAGCTGCCGCCGCGGCAGACTGTTTCCGGAAGGACAGCAACTTCATCCGGGCAGTGGAGATTGTTCGGATACATTTCCCTGGTGAAATAAAGATCTGCGTTTATGAACCAGCAGTGCCCTTCTATGGCGATGTGTTTTATAGTGTCCTGCCATTCAGGGTTGTCGTTGGTATTCGCGGAAATGTAGATCGTAACGCCCTTCTGGTAGAGCGCGACTCTTGCGAGCGGCATGTAGCTCTCCCAGCAGATCAGGCAGCCGACCGGACCCCACGGCGTATCGGCCATCGGGAAGTAGCCTTTGTTGGCGTCGCCCCACACTAGACGCTCGGCGCCTGTCGGCTTGAGCTTTCTGTGGCAGGATACGATCTCCCCTTCCGGGGAAATAATTATATTCGAGTTGTACAGGGTCGCGGTGACAGCATCCCTTTCAGAGAGACCCATGCTGACCCATGCACCCGCAGCCTTTGCCGCCGCGCACAGTTTTCCGGTCTCCGGTCCCGGGACCACCACAGAATTATCATAATATAATTTCCAGTCTTTTCTTCCGTCTTCGTTCCTGCTCCCGACGGTGAAGCCGAAAGTGAGTCCGAACGGATACCCGGGGATAAACAGCTCCGGGAATACGATGAGCTCGGCGCCATCCGCAGCGCTCTCAGCGATCAGCGACACCGCTTTATCAATACACGCCGCCTTATCGAACATTACCGGGGCAGCCTGAATAACCGCCACTCTGCAGTTTTTTTTGAGATCCTTCATGGTTCGTTCCTCCTTATTCATTTCTGGATATATGATATCATGTAATTAAATATCGATAAAGCAGTAATGTTTTTTCACTGCCAACAAGGTCTGCACACGCCCGCCGTGCTGTTTCATGAATGATCCGGCAACAGCTTCTTGCCCGCGAATCTGTTACGTAATTCTATTTACAAACCGTCAGATTCATTTATAATTGATATGTTAGTAAATTAACTTGTAAGTATGGAGGAAATTATGGATATTGTATGTTTGGATATGGAAGGTGTAGTTGTACCTGAGATATGGATCGCTTTTTCTGAAGCGAGCGGGATCCCGGAGCTTAAGCGCACCACCAGAGACGAACCTGATTACGATAAACTCATGAAATGGCGTATCGAGATCCTTAAGGAGCACGGCCTCGGCCTGAAAGAAATCCAGGACACTATCGCCACAATCGATCCGCTTCCGGGCGCAAGAGAATTTCTGGGCAAACTGCGCGAGCAGGGGCAGGCAATCATTGTAAGTGATACATTCACACAATTCGCAATGCCGCTCATGAAGAAACTCGGATACCCGACTCTGTTCTGCAACACACTTGAGGTTGCCGACAGCGGAGAGATCACCGGATTCAACATGCGCATCAGCGACTCCAAACTCAATACCGTCAAAGGACTGCAATCGATCGGTTTCAATACTATTGCCTCAGGCGACAGCTTCAATGACCTCGGCATGATCCGTGCCAGCAAGGCGGGGTTCCTGTTCAGAACAACAGATCAGATCAAGGCCGACAATCCCGACATCCCGGCATTCGAAGAATACGACGATCTTCTTGCGGCTATTACAGAACAACTCGATTAATATGCACCAGTTTTCCGGCTCAGCAAACTGAAGTCCGGACATTCCGGAGGAACAAATGAATAATTTGAGAATAAACAGAGACGATGCGCTTCTGGTTGTTGTTGACTGCCAGAAAAAGATGATGCCTGTCATCCATGACAAAGATGAGCTGACCGATAACATTGTCAAGTTCATCAAAGGCGCGAAGATCCTGGATCTTCCGATAATCACAGTACAGGAATACACTGAGGCCCTGGGCGAAACGATCGAACCGATCCGCAGGGCGATCTGCAGTAACGGCAGCGATCCGGACGACAGTTTTTCGCCGGTCGACAAGGATGACTTCAGTGCAATGGGATCCGGAGAATTCAGACAGCGGCTGGAAGAGTCAGGGAAAAAGACCGTCATACTCGTCGGTATCCAGGCACATATCTGCCTCATGCTGACCGCGCTCGATCTTAAAGATGCCGGCTACAATGTCTTTGTAATATCCGACTGCATCGGCTCCCTTGCAAAGTCAGACTGCAAAGACGCCGGACAGCGCATGAGATACGCAGGCATAACCCTGACATCTCTCGATGCAGCACTATTTGAAATGGCAGAAAGATCCAGCTCCCCGGCGTTTAAACCGCTTAACAAACTGGTTCAGAAATAACATATGCACGAGGCGATTGCGATAGAACTAAACACCATCTGCATTCTGATCCTTCTGTTCATAATTTTTAAACTTAAAGGCAGCGACAACAGTACGGAAGTGATTTGTTTTTTGCGTGTTCTGATGTCGGTACTTGTGGTGCTGTTCGTCGATATGCTGTGGGTAATCACAGAAAGCAGCGGCAGGACTTCGCTGATTCCCTTCAACAACTTTATCAATGTGATATACATGGCCGATACCGGTGTCATCGGTTATTTCTGGCTCAGATTCATCGAATACAGGCTCGATAAATGGAAATACTTTTCCAACACAGCCCGTCTGCTGCTGCTTCTGCCGGTGTTTGTTCTTCTGTTTTTCAGTGCAACAGCGCCTTTAAACCATCTGCTGTTTTACATTGATGCGCTGAATATATATCACCGCGGAGATCTGTATCCGCTGCAGCTTATCATTTCATACGGCTATCTCGGAGCTGCATCTTTTCACGTCGCATCAGAACTCCGGTTTGTAAAAACAACATCGCAGAGAAACGCGCTTCTGTTTCTGCTGTCATTTTTGTTTTTCCCGGTAACCGGAGGCATCATTTCCGTGCTTTGCTGCGGTCTTCCTGCCGTTTGGCCCGCATCGACACTGTCTCTCCTTCTGCTTTACATGGACATGCAGGACAGGAGAATATCGACAGACGTTCTCACTGGCCTCAACAACAGAAGAAAATTCGACCAGTACCTGGAAGATTCACTTGAACACGGCCGTAATATCAGTCTTCTCATCATGGATATCGACAGTTTCAAGCATATCAATGACACATACGGGCACCTCGCAGGCGACAAAGCTCTCAAAGAAACCGCAGAAATCCTCAAGAGCGTCTGCAGCGCATACGATGCATTCCTGTCGAGATTCGGCGGCGACGAATTTGCCATCGTGCTCCCGGGACGTGCGGCCGATGCAGAACGGCTGAAACAGGATATAAGAAAAGCCTTTTCCGCCAGAAACAGCAAACAGACGGCCGAATTCCACATCAGCCTCAGCATCGGCATTGCGGTCCGCACTGCCGGCAGTACTTCAAAATCGCTCATCAGCACCGCTGACTGTGAGCTGTATAAAGAAAAAGCCCGTAACAGGACAACACTATTCAGATAAAAGTTTCCCGGCAGCTTCAGTCAGAGGAATCAGATCACTCCTGTCAAAATACTCGACGGCAAACTTTCTGTTCAGAGCTCCGAAATGCTGCAGACCGAAGGCTATTTTATTCAGATACGAAAAGACGCCCACTGCTCCCGCCGAAAAATCATTGGCCTGCTTTCCGTAAAGCGCACGGAGATCAGCCAGATCGGCAAATATTTCTTCTTTTGTCGTTCCGTATTTCCTGAACTGTTCCGGAATATGTCCGGACACGATCGCCTCTCCGACATTTTTCGCACTCATGGCAGCTGCCATCGGCGCCCTGCAGAGCCCGACTGCCTGCACATTTCCGTCCCCCAGAGCCAGCGCCTTGAAAACAGATGACTCCGAGGCAAATCCGCCTGTGACAGTGATGGCCGGCAATACAAGTCCCTCGTTTCTGAGCTTCCTGCAGATCGTCACAAGTCTGCTTTCCATTACTGCGGTCGGCAGGCACCACTCATTCATCATCTCGCACGGACTGTAACCTGAACCCCCGCCGGCACCGTCAAATGTTACCATATCCACCTGATTGGCAGCTGCTATCCTCAGCACACGCTCAAGATCCGCAGGGTCATATCCTGCCATCTTGAAATATACATTCTTCATGCCCATATTTCGCAGCTGCGGGATTCTTGCTGCAAAGAACTCCTCGCTCCACTGCGGCAGCCTTGCATACATATAGAAGTTCGGGCAGACGCCTTCGTCATATTTTTTCTGCACATCCTCGTCATCAGGATCGGGCTTCACTAGAAATCCGGCCTTTTTCTTTGCCAGAGCCGTCTTAAGATCCGGCAGTCTGTTGACAGGCTGTGTCCCCTTGGCCGACTGTCCGAATTTAAATTCGATAGCTTCAGCTCCGTACTTCGTCAGTGCGATCTCCGGCACACCGCACATATCATCTTCAATGTTGCACTGCGGAACGATCTGTCCGAATCCGCGGTAATACTTCCTGAAGCTGTCGATCACGCCGCCCATAAACGGAAAATCCGTAACTTTTCCGTTTTCCATTACCAGTGCCTCATCCTTGCTCATCGCACCTTCGCCCACCATGCATGTGACGCCGGTCATTGCCGCACCGCCGAAATAATCCCGCCAGTTCAGCTTTATTACTGCAGGCTGGATCACCGGCATCGTCATCTTCACTTTATTCAGAGTACCATACTCGACAGCAAGATCGACATTGTAGATTTCTGCCTCCTCATAAGATGCATCAGCGCCGACTGCTCCGAAAACACGGCCGTTGATATTGAAATGAGAATAATCCAGCGGATATTTTTTCTCGGAAGCTATCTGGTTGGCCCCTGTGGTCAGAGGATAAACCGTCTGCCTGCCCATGACAGCCGCCAGCGCGATACCACATACTGAATCACAGTCTTCAGTGCACAGAGAACAAATCCCGGATGAAGAAAGGAACCTGCTTTTATTCTGTGTTTTCTCAAAACCCGAACTGAGTGATGGAGAATAAGTCATAGTGAACACCTCCGTTCAACTGTCATTTAATCAATACTTCATATATAGTTCTGAACATTGCTCCGGCATCTATCGGCTTTGCAATATGTCCCGACATGCCCGCATCCAGACATTTCTGCACATCGTCGGCAAATGCATCCGCAGTCATGGCAATGATAGGCACCGTTTCCGCATCAGCGCGTTCCAGCTTTCTTATCGCTGCAGTCGCCTCGTATCCATCCATTTCCGGCATGCGTATATCCATAAGGATCCCGTCGTAATACCCTGCAGGGGAAGCAGCAAACATATCTCTTCCCTGCCGCCCGTCATTCGCCACATCTATTAACAGCTCCTGTTCTGACAGTATTGCCTTGGCGATCTCCTGATTAAGCGGATGATCTTCGCAGAGGAGCAGACGTTTCCCGTGCAGTAATGTCAGATCTGCCGCACCGCCGGATCTGCGTCTGTACGCATCATTGCGCTTATCGTCCACGACGTAATCAAATTCCATCGTCATTTTAAACTCGGTGCCCTCATTTACACGGCTGCTGACAGTTATAGTACCTCCGAAAGCATCCACTATCTTCTTGACGATTGCCAGTCCCAGGCCGCTTCCTCTCTTTTCAGAAGAATCGTCTCTGCCCTCCTGCGTGAACGGCTCAAAGATAACCTTCTGAAACTCATCATCCATGCCGATCCCGTTGTCTTTTACAGTCACAATTATACGATCCCGGGCTTCTGAAGTCAGCTCCTCCCGCACCGTGACTATGATTTCTCCGCCTTCCGGCGTGAACTTGACGGCATTTGAAAGCAGATTGAAATATATCTGATTGATGCGCAGTTTATCGATCAGCGGCGTCACGCCCGGTATCGGAAAAGCGTTAAACACAAGTTTAATATTCTTTTCGTCGCAAAGCGGCTGTATGACCGAATCTATATAACTGTGGAAGTCATCATAATAATAAGGTTCCGGGCTAATCTCTATCAGGCCGCTCTCCGCTTTCGACATATCAAGGATATCGTTGACCAGTCCGAGGAGAAACTGCGATGAAGTATCGATCTTCTTCAGGCAGTCATTCGTCCCGGCCGGATTATCATTCTGCCTGGCTATATGCGACATGCCGATAATGCCGTTAAGAGGAGTCCTTATATCATGGCTCATGCGCGACAGGAAGTCGGTCTTGGCCGCATTGGCCGCATCTGCTTCACGGCGGAGCGCCTTTTCCTCTTCAAGCTGTTCCTTAAGCGCATCTTCCAGGATGACCTCATTGCCGATATCCCGGTATGTCACATAGAACACTTTTTTATCCGGAGTGCTTTCTCTTAAAGTAATGTCCTCTTCTATCCATGCGAAAGATCCGTCAGCGCATCTGGTACGATGCCGCGGCACCGCAAAATGCTCCGAATCGAAATGATTTCTGAAGTAATTTCTGACTTTCTCTTCATCATCAGGATGTATGCCGAAGCAGGCATCGTTATTATAGAAATTCAGCATTCCTCCGTCCTCATCAGGATCAAAGCCGAGTATCCTGCAGAGCTGTTTATTGACATATACCAGCCTGAGATGATCCGGATCGGTCATGTGAAGCACGCTGATACCTGACGTGATCGTATCCATGATATCATTCACACGTTCTGCTTCCGCCTTCGCGTATTCATACTCCCGCTGCTGCAGCATATATGTTTCTGTGACATCCGTCTGGATCACCAGAATGATATCACGTTCATCATCAAGGTAATAATATTTTATCTTGCGGCATGTCACCGCATCGGAACCGTTGACATAATGACCTCTGACATTGATCTCATAACTTTCTTCGTCATCCAGTCCTTTCAGGATCGATTCAATAGAGGATGCGCGCACAAACATATCTCTGTCTTCAGGAGACACCCATTTGTTAACAGTTGTTTCCACTACATAATCATAATCATACAATTTGCCTTTTTCTTCCAGACCCTTGTATGCTTCCGGGATAACTCTTGTACTGAATCTCCGGAATTCCATTTTTTCCTCCTTGAGGTAAAGAAGAGCAGTATAATCGAACTCGCTTCCCGTGATCTTTTCCAGTACAGCTTCATCGCTTTTTATTCTTGTTATATCCTGCGAATAAACGATGCACTCAATATCCCTGGTATCCGGATTGCGCAGCATTGAGAGATACGTTCGCACCCAGATAATACTGCCGCCGGTATGCATTCTCCGGTAATCTGTACTGCACTCAGTTGTTCCGCCCTCATACGCCCTCAGCAGGCTGGCCGCGGTAAATTCATCTGTGAAACTCTTCTTCGCTTTATCATCTACCATCAGTCTGGTCATATTCGTGAAAAAACCGTCGGCAGTATCGGATCTCAGGATATCCAGCACAGCAGGATTCGCCGCGTGGCCTGCTGTATAGATATTCTTGGTCAGATTCAGCTGACAGGAAACCAGCGCATACGGATTCGATCTGAGCAGTACTTCTATTGAATTGTCATACTTATCTTTTTCCTGCCTCTGTTCGGTAATATCAAGACTTGTTCCATAGGCTACATCCGGATTTCCCAGCTCATCTTTTACCACATAATACGTTATCCTCTCGCAGGTGTACGAAGTGTCTTCAGAAAATTTCATCCAGATATCATCTGATACGACATCCTCTCCTTCGTCGATCCGGCGATAGATACTGACGAATTTCTCACGGTCCTCTTCATACACGCGCTGTAAAAAAGCATCCGGGAAATCATCCATGATCTGAGGAATATTGTACTTGAGTAATCTGCTGTTCGGATCTGTCAGCCGGTGCTCTTTTACATGATATTCCCATACTCCGAGATTGGCGCCTTCGGCCGCGAGCTTGAACCGCATCCTCTCCTGCTCCAGTTTAAGAACTTGTTTTTCCTTGGAAAAAGTATCCGCAATATAGTAAGACAGCGACAGCAGGAGTCCTTCCGACCGCACGATCTTGTCACGTGCCGGATTATCCACACCGACATAAGCTATCAGCTTGCCTTCACTGATGATAGGCGACTCGATATAGCTGTATATACCCTGCCGGCTCATGATGCTGTATTCGTCAGGATCGGTATCCATGATAGCTTCAATATCAGTCACGACTATATTACTGCCTTCCAAAAAGCTCGGCATCCATCTCGCGATATAACTGATATCGATATTCTGAAGGTTGTCCATTTCCGGTTCAATACCCGTTTTGCACCATTCGAAAGTATTGCTCGTATGAGTCCCGCTGATGCTGCATATGTATGCACGATCCGCCCCGTATCCCTCGCCTACGATCTGCAGTACTTTGTTGATCCTGTCATTCATCGCAATATCACTGTTCAGGATCCTGATAACATCTACCAGTCTTTCCTGTTCTTCCAGAAGAGTTTCGAGTTTTCTCTGTTTGTTCACAGAATCTGATATGTCATCGATAAAAAGAACTACTGCATCATGGCCGCACCAGTCTGTTTTTCTGCCGGTGACATGCTCCCATTTTTTTTTGGCCTCGTCATATTTGTCGAGAGACAGCGGTCCGTTATCATTCACATAAGGGACAAAACATTCCGGGCACGACTCAGATGCCCCGTGCAGATATTCATAGCACTGCTTTTTCGCATACTCTTCATACCCCGCATAATCTCTTGCCGTCTTATTCGCATAAAGCACACGATAATCCGCACATTCAACGACAATGACTCTGGTTTCAGCCTGGTCAATGATATGCTGATATATATCGGCTTCAATAGATGCATTCGAATACATTGCCACGAATACAGGAAGTCCGTCCATGTACCCGCAGATATTCGCTTTTAAATGCGCCCAGTCGATACCTTGTTCCTTATGGTACACTCTGTAGAAAATATCGATAGGAATGCCGTCATTGATACATGCTTTTGCTGCATTCCACAGAAGATGACGGTCTTCCGGTATTACTATATCAAGAGGATCTACACATGAAAAAGCCTCATATTCTTCTTTGTTCATCCCATTAAGTGCAGAGAGATTCGGCGATGCGTAAAGCGTCTCAAAATGATCTTTATAAGCTTGATAAATGGCACTGCAGTCAGGCACTGCTTCTGCCAGAAAATCTATATCCTGTTTCGTAAGATTTTTCATCAGGCACGTTCCTCTCATAAAAAGTCCCAGCAACTATCCATATACAGCAATAATAACATTTTCTGCCTTTTTGTTCAATTAGTCTGAATAATTGTTGTTGTCTGTTCTAATAAAGTATGTGATTAAAAAAGCATACTCAAAGAATTGAAATGATGATATAACTCCATCATTTATCTGTTCAATTACGGTACGATCTTTCTGCAGACGCTGATCGGTTTTCTCTGGCTGAATTATGCTGTCAATATGATAGGCATTACTATCAGAAAACGTTTTGTCAGGTTCCTGACATATCTGCGCTGATAATGAATATTGCGGATCTCCTGCTTAATCAGTTCACACATTTCCGTTTTGTTATAGACGGTTCGAACCATTACGCCCTCGGCACTTTTGCATATCCGGACATAGCGGTCACCTTCGTTTACCCGGTCATTGCAGCAGTTATCGCACTGCTTAAACTGCCGATGCCCCTTACCGTCAGCATAGGATATGCGTGCAGCAGCCCGGACAGGCGGACATTCGACGCACTTATGAAAAAAGCTGACGCTATGATGTACATATCCAAAAATAGAAAAAAGCCTCTGTGCAAGAGGCCTTGATCTCTTCATCCGCTCTTCACGGATCGTGCGGCAGCATCTATGCGATGTCGTCGTCATCCATAATAAATTCGTCCTTATCGCTGTAAGGTATTTCTTTTCTCCCCAGGCAGCCGATGATTACGCCTGTAACACGTCCGAGGACAAACGCAACAACGACATTGATGACTATTCCGAGGATCTGCGTGCCCGCATTTCCCGTGCATACTATGGCAAAAAGTCCGCCGAGTATTCCCGGCATCCCATGCAGATTCTGTATGCCGCACGTATCTGTGCCTTTGATCAGGCCGCAGAATTTGCCGGAAATCACCGCATATCCGAGCACGCTCAGCGTACCGGCTGCCAGTCCTATGAATATTGCCAGTCCGGGACTGGCGATATCGCATGTCGAACCGATGGCAACGCCTCCCGCCAGAGCCGCATTCGCGATATCCTCGACATCTATCCTGCCGCGGATCAGCTTGGAGAACACGTAGGTTGCGAGCGAAGCAGCCGCAAGAGCAAATACTGTGTTTATGACCGTCAGTATGACTCTCGAAGGATCCACTATAGCACTTGTGAAAGAAGGCCAGAACACCCAGAGTATGAGACTTCCGAGCAGGCAGAACATATTGCTTGTCTTACTCGTCTCACATTCAGGACAGCCTGCGAATTTTTTATCCGTAAACGCAACTACGCCCAGACCGAAATACGCGCCGAAAGCATGTATTACTACGCTGCCTCCGGTATCCTGGAATCCGGTCAGCAGTCCGCTGTCCAGAATCAGCCACTCATTGAAAAAGTATGCGCAGGTAAACAAAAATGCCATAAGAGCAAACTGATCCATCTTGAGCCGCCCGAGCGGGGCGCCTATCGCAATGAGCAGACTTGCCGCCGCGAATTCTCCCCACAGAAGAGCCTCAATATCGAGAACCGGTTCGTCAACCAGAAAGCTTCTTATGAGCATGTACATAGGAATGGCAATACTCGTAACGATCAGAGTTGCTGTCAGAGAACTGAATCCATGGCCTCTCACAAATACCATCAGAAATCCGAATCCCAGAAGCAGCATTGCCAGAACGTGTATCGATCTGCTGTATACCATTGTCTGAAAAATCGTGTGCGTTTCATTTGTCATTGCGCTCTGATCGATCGATCCCGAGGCGTTTGCAATGTCATTCATGCACGACATGACATTGGCATTCACCTGCGGCAGAAACATTATCCCCATTACTGCAGTAACAACGAGGATACCTATGAGAAACGGTACGTTTCTGGAGCTTTTTGAATGTTGTGTTTCCATCTTTGGATAACTCCTTTTGTATTATTTAGTAATATTTTGGTTCAATTTGCAAACCGGTCTATGAATGCAAAAAAAGAAGAATCACCGGCTCTAAAGCTAATGATCCCCCTTGGTTTCATATTTTACTACTAATAAACGAATAATTAAAGTAAATCAGCACAATTTAAATTCATCTTTTTCGGAAATATATATGCAGCATTTCCCCTTGCCGCTTTTCTTTGCTTTGTACATAGCATCATCGCCGTTTCTGATCAGCATTTTTACATCATCAACAGGCTGATTGGCAATTCCTATGCTGACTGTTATATCGACATCGGTCTCATTATTCCTGATGACCTCCTGCAGTTTCTTCGCCATAGCCGCCAGTTCCTCAAGACTGTAATCCCCGTAAAATGCCGCCAGCATTTCATCACCGCCGACTCTGAAATTACGCGCATGCTCAAATACAGTTTTCATTGCATTCGCCACGTTCTGCAGCACTTTATCGCCGACTATATGGCCGTATGTATCATTGAATTTTTTAAAATCGTCTATGTCAATGAAAATAACGCTGAGAGCTTCATCACGGCGGCGTTCAAGCAGATTGTCATACATGTACCGTCTGTTCCTGAGTCCGGTCAGATAATCCGTATATGAAACATCCAGTATCGTTTCGACTTTTTTCTTTTCTTCAGTAATATCACGCAGAAAACAGAGCACACCGTTCGGTTCTCCGAAGACATTGTAGATCGGTTCATCTATCAATTTGAATGTTACTTTCTCACCGAGCCGCTTCATGTATATTTCAAATCTGTCCTCCTCCTCCGAAGCTTCCGATGCCTCCCGGAGCCTGCTGCGGAAATCACTGTACATGAGTCCGCTGATCTCTTCCGGCGAAACGCTGAAGTAATCAAAGAACAATTCATTGACTTCATTGATCCTGCCGTTTGCGTCGATAACTATGGTTATGTCGGGCAGACTCTTGATGAGCATTTTGATTTCGCTGCCGATATTCAGCAGTTCCGTTACATCGTGTGCAACTCCTACAGTCCCCATCAGGTTTCCGTCCTCATCGATCAGCGGCGCCTTATTGGTGCTGAATTTCCGCATGCCGTACATCGTTTTCACATTTTCATCGAACACGCGCGCCTGACGTTCATTCATCACGATTTCTTCCGACTCCATGCACACAAACTCGCCTCTGGAATATTCCTCCTCGGAAAGTCCCCAGATGTAGTAATGTCCACGCCCTTCAATATCGCTTTTTTCTTTTTCCACTGCTTTGCAGAATGCGTTATTCACCTTCAGGTGTTTGCCCGCCGTATCCTTGAACCATACCAGATCCGGTATCGCGTCGATCATAGTATTCAGATACAACTTGTTCGTTCTGCTTTCCCTGATCGTTTCCAGATGTGCGATCAGTCTGCTGAGTCTGAAAGCAAGATATTCCGCCAGATCATTCGCGAACCATACATCCTCAACACCGGTGAGGTCAAGATCATCTATAGCTGCCCTGCTTTCAGCCTCCATCACACACAGCCCGTGAAAAGAACTCAGATTGCGAATATTCTCCAGTCCGCCTGCTGTCAGGAAAATCAAATCCGCAGATTTTTCATCTTCCGTTATCAGCTCATATTTACGTCCAACCAGTGAAAACAACGCAGAGATTTTCTGCGGCCATCTGATATCGTTGCTCAGCAGGAACACTTTGATATTATCCATAATGTCTCTCCCATCTTAAAAAGTTGGTGATGACTTTTTTATTATTATATCACACGAATAACTCCAGATGAAAAAAAGTCCGGATGAACATGCTGCTCATCCGAACCTGATCCTGCTGCTGAACAGAGCGATTTATTCGGTAATCATTTCCAGCGACCGTCCTTTGGTCTCTTTTCCGAATATCATAACCACTACAGCTACTGCCACAAATACGATAGTGAGGAAAATAAACACCTTTCCATATCCGCCGCTGCTTCCGAACGCCTGATAGATAACAGGAACTACAAGCGCTCCGAGGAATGCTCCTACTCTGCCGAAAGCCGATGCCCATCCGCATCCTGTGCCGCGGACTCTCGTCGGATAAACTTCCGGCGTGTATGCGTAAACGCATCCCCAGGCACCGAGGCTGAAGAAGTAAAGCAGACATCCGAATGTTATTACCTGCCCGATTGTCGCGGCATTTCCGAAAAGCCCCGAAGCCACGGCAGTTCCCAGGAAGTAAATAACCAGTACCGGTTTTCTGCCTATTCTCTCAACAAGATATCCCGCGCTCGCATATCCCGGCAGCTGAGCAAGACACATGATCATCGTAAATTCAAAACTCTTGACCATGGTGAAGCCCTTCGCCATAAGAAGCGTCGGCGTCCATAATACAAATCCGTAATATCCGATATTGATCCCGAACCAAATCGCCCAGAGGACTATTGTCGTGCTCAGATATTTTCTGCTCCAAAGCTCGGCGAATCTTACTTTTCCGCCGCCTTCCCCGACTTCATCGTTCAGAGTCACGCAGTCCTCCACGACCTCGCCAGCCTGCGCTTCCATTGCGGAAACAATACGGTCTGCTTCTTCGTGTTTACCTATCTGCTCGAGGTATCTCGGAGATTCCGGAACCGCAGCTCTCAGTACTGCAGCAAACAGTGCCGGAACAGCGCCTACGAGAAGAGCCGCTCTCCAGCCGAACTGAGGAATGACGAGGTATGATACCATAGACGCGACTATCCACCCCCAGGCCCAGAAGCTCTCGAGGATGATTACATTACGGCCTCTGATTTTTGTCGGCGACAGTTCGCTGACCAGTGTCGATGCAGCAGGAAGTTCTCCGCCGAGTCCGAAACCTGTAAAGAAACGCATCACTATCAGCATTGTATAGTTCACTGAAAATGCCGATATACCGCTCGCGATCCCGTATATGAGAAGCGTCAGCATAATTACCTTTCTCCGTCCGAATTTATCGGCGGCCATACCCGATAAAGCTGCACCTATACACATGCCGAGCATGCCGATGCTGCTGAGCAGTCCGAGCTGGCCGGTACTCAGCGTCCACTCACCGCCTATAGCTGCCAGAACGCCCGAAACCATGCCCTGGTCGCACGCGTCAAAAAGCCATCCTATGCCTACAAGAAATAATATCTTTCTCAGCATTGGCGTTGAAGTCAGTCTGTCGATTCTTGATGTAATGTTCATTGTGTTCTCCTAGTTTATATTGTCCAGTCAGGTGTCTTTACACCTATACATACAATGAACATATTAATGTCACAGCCGTGATTTGTCAAGAAAAAGAACGATGACGGATGCATATTGCATCTTCGGCTGATCAGTTATCTTCCGATACGGACGATCAAAACGAGCACCGTCTGCCATGCCGATTATAATTGCCGCCGCCCATTTGCGTAGCCGAAGCTGCCTGCTAATAATAGATACTGTCGACCCATATAAATGCTTCTTTAATTAGCCGAGACTGTTCAATATGCTTACATGCATAGTAATTTGGCAGTTGTGGAACTACCAATTTGTGATATAGTTGCTTTTGGAACTATTATCAAAAGGAGAACTGGCATGATAGAGAAGATGAGTACTAAATCGACTATGCTGCTGATGGCTCTGACCGCATTCATGTGGAGCACAAGCGGCCTGTTCATAAAAATGATTTCCTGGAACCCGCTGTTTATTGCAGGAGGAAGAAGCCTTCTGACAGCCGGCGTTCTTTTCATATTCATAAAGAAAAGCGGCGCCCGCGTAAAGATCAACAAGGCGTCTCTTGCTATAGCCATCCCTATCATGATCAATATCACACTGTTCGTTGTGGCCAACAAACTCACGACGGCAGCAAATGTAATAGTCATCCAATATGCCGCACCTGTGTGGATAGTAGTGCTGTCGGCAATATTCCTGCATCAGAAATTCAGTAAAGTCGACATTACTGTAGTGGCCGTCACTATGTGCGGAATCATGCTTTTCTTCCTCGACCAGCTTTCGATGAAAGGAATACTCGGCAATATCCTCGCTTTGTTCGCAGGCATCGCCATGGCAGTAATGTACATTATCAATAAGGAGGTCAGTCACGATGACCCCGATTCGCAGGCTTCCGGCATTATGCTCGGGCAGCTCCTGACGGCGCTTGTCGGCGCTGTCGCACTGTTCTTCGTTCCGTTTCATACGACAGGTCTGGAAGTCAGTTACATCGTGTTCCTCGGGATCTTTCAGATGGGCATCCCCTATGTTTTTTACACGCTCATACAGCGCAAACTCCCGACACTTACCTGCTCGCTGATCGCCATGATCGAGCCTCTTTTCAACCCGGTGTGGGTCGTGCTGTTCTACGGTGAAAAGCCGGGACGTTTCGCTCTCGTCGGCGCCGCAATAATAATCGTCACAATAGCCCGCTGGTGTGTATGGCAGGCCAAAAACGAAATTCCCGCGGAATAAAGCATTACAGCCCGATTTCAATGCCGAGCTTTCTGAGCTCTTCTTTCTGTCTGCGTCCGCGCATTATCAGTCTTTCGATAAAAAATATTATCAGGAGCGCCGCTGCCAGAAGACCGCCGCATCTGAAAAATGCTCCCGGTGATGAAGACGCGTAATAATCATCTGTCCCCGCAGAAAAAGCCGTACCCGTTACGCTTTCCTTTGCGACACTGAAGCCTGTAAGAGAATACTTATTTACGAAATACTTTTCTGCTGCAGCGTACATGCTTTCGCCTTTATCTGCCGCCGAAAATATTGCCGTATCCTGAAGTTTCCCCCTGCTGTCATAAATGTCGAGATCACTGAAGGATACGATCCTGCTTTCCCGGTCCAGCCTGAGGCTGATCACTGCCGCCGCGCCGCCCGGATATTTATAGCTGTCTTCCCGGACGGTATATGTTCCCTGTACATGAACGGCATACAGCCCGATACCCAGAAATAACAGCGCCACAGATATTACGGGGATGAGACCGAAGAGGAATCTTTTCTTTCTTGCAAGCAGCACTTCCAGGACAATGAGTGCCGCTGTTGCTGCCGCAGCAGCGATAAAAGTGCCGATATTTCCTGATATTATCATTGCGCGCCTCCTACATATCTTCCAGTTTTGTTTTAAGCAGTAAATTCTTTTTCTTCCGCTTATGCCCTGAAGCGATGAAAATGTACAGCACTATCAGGAACGGCAGGATTGCCGCAAATACAATCAGTATAATTTGTGATCCGGCAACGGTCACTGTCTTCACTTTCATGTCTTTTTTCAGCGCAAGAAGCTTGCCGTAACTCACGGATGTCCCTGTAAAATAACTGCTGTTATGCCTGCCCGACATGATGTCATTCAAATGCGATTTGTATTCACCGGCTCCGGCAGTCACTTTCCCGTTGACAACACTGATATCCCTGAAGACGACATCACTGCCCTGACCGGCAGCCAGTTTTCCAACTGCGACGATATCATTGTCGCCATCCACGAGAATGTTGATGCAGGCCGGCTTTGCAGCTCCGCTGTCCGCCAGTACTTCATGGCTCATGCCTCTGGTAATGGTATTCGTGAATGCTCCCTGCCCGTAAAGGATAAGCAGCGTGATCACTCCGACAGCAAGCACAGCCGCCGGCAGGATTTTTTCGCCTCTGCTTCTCATTCTGATGAAATTGCTTTCGATCATGCAGCAGAGAACGATAAAACCGATATAGATCATCAGAAGGGCAAAGGCGGAAAAGTTCGCTATTATTGCCGCAATTATCGATGCTTTCATTTCACTTGCCCCCCCTGCCTGTTTCTTTATTGTACGCGTTGATGAGGATCTTCGCCGTATCAAAGTCGAGCTTGTCATCCAGCGCCAGCTTCTTTACAAGCTTCACATACGGCGCAGCTTCCAGATCTTCCTGCACATTGATCTTTTCGATCAGACGGTCGAGTCTGAGTCTGACCGTAGGATATGTGACCCCGTATTCCCCGGCGATTTCCTTGAGCGAACCGCTGCAGAGCACGAACTTCTTTATGAACGCCAGATCTTCATCATCCAGATTTTCCATCCATGAAGGCATGATATCTATCGACATGACCATTGCTCCTTTCTTTAATATAATTAAGCATATGCTTTAATTATATTAAAGTCAATATTAAATATTATTTTTCATAAAATAAAAGTGCTCTGTCTGATCCAAGCTGGAAAAAGCAGTCATTTCTTCTCCATGCAGAAGACCCGGAATATCATCGTGAAATCATTTCTCATAACGAAGCCGGCGCAATGGAGCTTAATATAACTGCCCGTCCCTATGAAGTTATCCTTGTAACCCTTGAACCCTTATTGCCTTAGTTTGTCATTCAGCTGTCTTTAATATTCTTCTCTTCCGTTCAGAATAGTCTTCACGACAACAGGGTTCCGCGGAGAGCAGCCCTCGGCATAACGCAGGTTATATTTTTCCGCCAGTTGTTTCGCACATGCACCCACACAGACTATTTGCGAATGATCCAGCCCCTCAATATTCTCATCACTTACCGGGCCTGCAGCAATAATCAAATCTTCCGTATACTTCAGCAGGCCCGCGTTTTTCATATCCATCAGCGCGCTGACAACAGTATTTCTGCATCCGGTACAGGCACCTTCATCGAATACCATTTTGAACGAATCCGATACTCCTTCTATCTTAGTCTCATGGCTTCGAATAAATCTGCATTTAACATTGTTCACTTTTTCACCCTTCACCTCGATCTCATCTATGTTCATATTACCTAGACCCCTGGCCGCCGCCGCCTTCGTCACCGGTACTTCTTCAGGATCATATCCCATGATCAAACCCGTAACGGATTCACACGCGACAACATCTTTCGAACCAATTATCAGATCCATTTCTTTCGTATCTCCGAGTACCGGCCCAAGCCCTTCCTGCCCAAATGTCCCATCAACGATTTCCAGACACGGCTTAAGAACCGTGTTAAGGTCCACAATACTTTCAACCAGTCCGTATCTGTGAAATAGTTTTTTACCGCTGTCTCTCATCAATCCTTTCAGATTTTTCATTCCAAGTGTTATCTCAGCCTGGTCGTGGGTTTTCATAACAGGAATCGTAATTATGGCATCCGCATCACGCACAAGTTCCCATGTCAAAATTTTATGTGTCACTTTTGCTTCCGGTACAATTATGCTGCATGGCATACCGGCATCAGCCGGTTTGCCGTTTTTCCATTTACCCTTAAGATCAATTACCGGTATACCCTTGTCGATCAGCTTATCATACCCGCAAAACTTTATTACCGCCTCTGTATCTGATCCTACTGACGCAGATTCTGCAATAACAGGAATGCCGCCGCATGATTTCACAGCTTCATATACAGCCAGACTTACTTCCCACCTTGTTACTGCGCCCGAAAGCCTGCTTGTAGGTACAGTTACCATATTCGGCTTTATTATCACGTGATATCCCGGACGTATCACATCTTCCAGACCGCCGATGTCCTTTATTACTGCATCGACCGCAGTTTTTATTTCATCATACCCATTTCCCTCAGTTTTCCTGATCGATACTATTGATTTCATTTTTTCTCTTTCCTTTTTATTGATATATCAGTTTCTTAAGTTCAGAATGCACATATTCTGCAAAATCGAATATGTCCTCTTCAGCTTCTTTCTTTGAAAATGTCTCATATGCCCACCAGCTGTTGAATCCTGTAGCTTTGACCGCCTGCACCCATTCTCTGATCGGAACGGCGCCCTCATGAAAGCCCACATTGCGGAACACTTCTTCACATGGCACTCTGTCATCAGGTTTCAGCGAATTACATATGTGGACACCGAGAATGAGATCCTTGTCTATCCCCGACAGAAATTCCACATCGACACCCGCAATGAAATTATGGAAAAAATCAACTACCACTTTCAGATTATCACGCTCTGCCATTTCAATGATCGGCACAGCCTCTTTCAGCGACGGTACAGGCGTCCAGCACAGCGGTTCAAAAAACAAGTTCAGATTAAATTCTCCTGCAAGATCTGCCAGCGTCCGCATGTTTTTTGCAGTAATGTCTCTTTGTTCTTGGCGCGAAAGTCCCTGAAGTCCCATATATCCGTCGTAAGGTATTCCGCGTCTGAAACAATCGACCGCGTGCCAGTCTACAGGACCATTGATTATTTCAACAGCATTACTGCCGACAGATGATGCCATATCGAAAAGCAATTCCGCTTCTTTCATCATTTCGGTAAAAGCATCTCCGCACCTGTCTATATCAGCAAGCCATCCAACTGACGACACCTCGATATTCTTCAGCATTTTCCTGACATCCGCAGATGAATATCCTGCCTGAAAAAAATACTCCAGCTGAGTTTTCGTCGGTTCGATACAATCAAACCCGCCCGCTTGAGCTGCATGTATATATGTGCGCAGATTCGCCCTGCCTGCTGCTGAACTATGAAATGACAATGCATTCGGCTTCATAATGATACTCCTTTCATGTTTCCGTAAACAAATCATCAGATTAGATCTTATGATGATAAGAATATCGCCTTACTAAGGTTGATACAATTCGATTTTGGCCATATAATATAATCATAACCACCGGCTCAGCCGGTGGTTTGTTTTAGGCCCTAGAAGGGCCCATTACCTGCAGCGTCTCAAGACGCGCTGAAATAATCCGCCAACCGCACCATCTTTTCTACCAGCCCTAAAGGGCTACTTTTTCTTTTCTCCGGTGAACGGATCTATATATTCTTTCATTGTCAACTGGTCATCAGCAATGTCTTCCTGAAGTTGTGTACGTACGTACTCCTCGATTTTCTTTGCATTTTTCCCTGCTGTATCAACATAGTAACCTCGACACCAGAAGTGTCTGTTTCCGTATTTGTATTTCAGATTCGCATGTCTGTCGAAAATCATCAGCGAACTCTTTCCTTTGAGATATCCTACGATTTGGGAAACACTGTATTTTGGTGGTATTTCAACAAGCATGTGAACATGATCCGGACAGCATTCCGCTTCGATGATATTAATTTCTTTCCTTGCACACAGCAGTCTTAATGTTTTTCCAATGTCTTCCCTGATTTGTCCATATATCACACGTCTTCTGTACTTTGGTGCGAACACTATGTGATACTTACAATTCCAGGATGTGTGTGCTAAACTATTCTTGTCTTTCATAGACATCCTCCTTTGCAATTGATAGCTTGGTTGGCGAACCATTGCTATCATAGCATAGGAGGTTTTATTTGCCTAAAACTCAAGTGGATTAATCCACCTGCATAGCAGGTGGTTTTTTATTCCTCACCTATTCGGCTCGGAATCACCGCTAAAGCTACAATAAAAGCGACCAGATGAAAGGAGATATAGGAATTATGGCATTACAGGAATGCGGATTGAATCTGAACAGCGATTCGAAGGAACTTCTTCCTCAAGGCACGCTGGAATTTCCCTGTGCGGGATATTCTTCGCATTATACAGACATCCCTGATGACATTATTCCCTGGCACTGGCATGATGAACTTGAGATCATTTACATAGAAGCCGGTCGGCTGCAGCTAAAATTTCCGTCAGTATCGTTTTATATAGAGCAGGGAAATATTGCTGCAATCAATGCCGATGTTCTTCATTACGGCGCTGCGGCACCCGACTGCAGACTTCATTCTCTGGTTTTCAGCCAAACACTTATTACCGGGAACGATGCTTCTGCATTCGCCAAGAAATATCTTGATCCACTGACATCATGCAGCGCATTTTCCGGATACCTCATTGAATCAGATGAAAAGAACAAAGTAGTAAACAGATTCCGCACGGCCTTTAACGCACTGGCCTGCGATCTTCCCGGTTTTGAATTTACAGTTCGCGAAAACCTGTCATTTATCTGCTATTCTCTTTATACACAGTTCAAAAGCGAATTTGACGAACAGAGAAAAAATGTCGATCTTGACAGCATCCGCATGAAAAAAATGCTTGCATACATACAGCGAAACTTCGCCGATAACCTTTCCTTATCAGAAATCGCAGGTGCCGCAAATATCAGCGAACGTGAAAGTCTCCGCTGTTTTAAAAGAACGATTCAACTCTCGCCGATACAATATTTATTAAAATATCGCGTAATGCGGGGAGCAGAGCTGTTAGAAAAAGACCCTGCCGTAAGTATTTCAGAAGCTGCAGCATCGTGTGGTTTTGACAGCCCCAGTAATTTCGCGAAAATGTTCAAGCGTTATTACAACTACACTCCGAGAGAGTATAAAAACCGCGGCGCAAGATGATGATCAATATGAGTATCTGCGGAAATTATTATTCCGCAGAATATCACACAGTCTTTCGGTCCGCTGCCGTCCGGAGAATAGGTCGTGCTCCCTTTGCTGCCAACTGTATCAGTACAGCTGACCTGATTTTCACTCTGCTTGAGCAGTTGATATATGATGCTATAATATTATCTTTTCCGCATACTCAATGAATTTCAGCACCGCAGGCGATGCTTTTTTCATTGACGGCACAGCGATCCCGAGTTCCACTTCACGTGCCGGCGAGAGCGGCAGAATCACGACATCACCCTTGAACTTCCTGCTCTGCAGTTCATTGTTGATGCTGATCCCCAGACCCGCTTCCACCATTGAAAACACTGTGGCAGGATCCTGCGACCGGAACGCGACATTCGGCGTGATGGATTCTTTCTGCAGCAGCCGGTCTATGTCCGTATCATGTCCCGGAGCCGGATATATGAACGGCTCAGTACTGAGCCCGGCAAGCGGAAAAGTCTTTCGGCGCGCCAGCGGATGATCCTTCGGCAGCCACGCCACCATGGGATCGTTCCTGAGTCTGATCCATTCTCCCGAAAACGCCGTCGGCCTGCTCATGAAGCAGCAGTCGAGTTTCATCTCCGCGAACATATCACTGATATCATCAGTAAGCCCTTCGAATGTATGTATACCGATCTCCGGATAGTCCTTTTTGAAAGCATCGATGATCTCGGGCAGCCACACTTCGGCAATACTATAAAAAGAACCTACCGATATCCGGCCTATCGCCAGACCCTTTATTCCGGCGGCCAGCTGTTCAATATGCTCCTGGCAGCGGCAGATCTCCCGCATAGCCGCGAGCATTACTGCCCCGTCATCTGTCGGCGCCGCGCCCGTCCGGCTCCTCGTGAGCAGTGTCAGGCCCAGCTCATCTTCGAGCGAATTGATCATCCTGGTGATCCCCGGCTGGGTATATCCCATTTCTTCCGCTGCGGCAGTAATGCTTCCCGATTCCACGGTTTTTATATATGCCTCGTATTTTACAGTATCCATCGCGCGCCTCTTTCATAATGTTTTATTATGCTAATATAATATTTTGCCGTTTTACTTATGTATAAAGTGATTATATATTATAGACATAGAACAGGCAAGCACCACAAGAAAGGACAGGTGATAATCATGGAAAAATTATATATTGAAACGCCCCTGATAGAAGTTACGCAAAACACTATTCCCGGCAAAACAGTATCGTTTAAAATGGAGGCTTATCAGCCCAGCGGTTCATTTAAACTCCGCGGCATGGACTGCGCCTGCAGGTCGGCGGCCGAAAACGGCTGCAGCAGATTTCTCTCTTCGTCCGGCGGCAATGCCGGTCTGGCCGTCGCCTATTGCGGGAGAAAACTCGGCATACCGGTCACCGTTGTCCTTCCTGAAACATCATCCCGAAATGTCATTGCCAGACTTGAGAGCCTGGGCAGTGAAGTCATCGTCCGCGGCCGCACATGGGATGACGCCAACGAATACTGTCTCGGTCTGTGCAGTAATGATGAAACGATCGCCTACATCCCGCCGTTCGACGACCCGCATCTATGGCACGGACATTCGTCTCTTGTCGATGAACTGAAAAAACAGTGCGCGGAACAGCCCGACCTTATTATTCTGTCAGTAGGAGGAGGCGGCCTCCTGAATGGAGTAGTGGAAGGCCTCGTGCGCAGCGGATGGGAAGATACTGCCGTACTGGCCGTTGAGACCAAAGGAGCGGACTCCCTGTATCAGTCCGCACAGGCAGGGAAGCTCGTAACACTCAGCGACATTACTTCCGTCGCCAAAAGCCTCGGAGCCAGGACCGTTGCCCGGAAAGCACTCGACAATGTGCAGGCGCACAACGTGATCCCGTACCTCACAGAGGACAGCCGCGCCGTCAGCGCATGCGTAAGAATGGCTGACGAATACCGGGTCATCGTCGAGCCCGCATGCGGCGCATCGCTTTCGGTGTTCTTCGACCGGAGCGCTATACTCAATGACTATAAAAACATCGTGGTCATAGTATGCGGAGGATCAAATGTCGATCTCGGAATGATCGAGACCTGGAGCAAAACAGAATGATATAGTAATGTTATTGACGGCTCTCGTGTGTGTGATATTGCTTTTTTCAAAAATGGGGGAAAATGACAACAGTAATGTCTTTAATTCCCCTTTTTTGAAATATCTGCTCCCTCACAATTCGCTCCGTTTCCATTACTGTTCTATTTCATTTCTGACTTCGAGAAACGCCTGCATCCGGGCCTCTTCTGTACTCATGCCCAGGCCCTCGAATTCCGTTATCCGATTGATTATCCTCTCATAGTCGAACGGAATGATCTTTTTGAACTTGCCGATATATTCCATTAAATTCCCGAGAATTTCCTGAGCTCTTTCCGAGCCCGTGTATTCGACATGCTTCTGCAGCATCTTCTTCAGTCTGAAAACATCGTCCTTCGATTCGATCTTCTCCATAGCAACCGAATCGCGGTTCACGACGCGGTAAAGCTCGTTGTCAGGATCCAGCACGTATGCCACACCGCCGCTCATTCCCGCGGCAAAATTCTTGCCGACCGGACCGATGACTGCCACGCAGCCGCCAGTCATATATTCACATCCGTGTTCGCCGATTCCCTCTGCGACAGCGCATGCTCCGGAATTCCTGACACAGAACCTTTCACCTGCCGCTCCGTTGATATACGCCTGCCCCGAAGTTGCCCCGTACAGAGCTACGTTGCCGATGATGACATTTTCTGCAGCGCGGAATACGGCTTCCTTCGGCGGGTATATTATGAGCTTGCCGCCTGAAAGCCCTTTGCCGAAATAGTCATTGGAATCCCCTTCGACTGAAAGAGTCAGTCCTGCGGGAATGAACGCGCCGAACGACTGACCTCCGTAACCTCTGCAGGAGACCGTAAATGTGTCCTCCGCCAGGCCGTCGGGATAGCGTTCCGTTATCTCCGAGCCGAACATAGTCCCCAGCGTACGGTTGCGGTTATTGATATCGATACTGATCGAACGGTGCTCAACAGCTGCCGGATCGCCTTTTCCGGCTTCGAGAGCATCCAGGAAATTATCCATCAGCTGTTTCCTGTCGGCGCTCTTTTCCAGTTTGAAATCGTACGCGAATCCCGGCTGATAAATGCACTTCCTCTTCGACTTCAGATACGGGTTCGTCAGGATCTCCGAGAAGTCGATCGTCTGAGCATTGCGCGCCGGAGCGTCCTTTTTAACTGTCAAAAGGTCTGTCCTCCCGACCATATCGTCGAGCTTTTTTATTCCCAATTTCGCCATATATTCCCGGAGCTCCTGGGCAATGAAGCGCATGAAGTTCTCCACATATTCCGGCCTGCCGTGGAATTTTTTCCTCAGCTCAGGATCCTGAGTCGCGACGCCGACCGGACATGTATCGAGATTGCAGACACGCATCATTACGCAGCCCAGAGTGACCAGAGGTGCAGTGGCAAATCCGAATTCTTCAGCTCCCATCAGCGCTGCGATCGCCACGTCACGGCCGCTCATCAGCTTGCCGTCGACTTCCAGTTTAACGCGGCGCCGCAGTCCGTTCGATATCAGTTCGCGATGTGTTTCGGCCAGACTCATCTCCCACGGCAGGCCGGCATTTTTGATGGAATTCCTCGGAGCCGCGCCTGTTCCGCCGTCGTGCCCCGAGATCAGGATGCATTCGGCACCCGCCTTCGCGCAGCCGACAGCGACTGTCCCCACACCTGCCTCCGATACAAGCTTGACTGAAATGTGTGCCTTTCGGTTCGCATTTTTGCAGTCGAAAATCAACTGCGCAAGATCCTCGATCGAATAGATATCATGATGCGGCGGCGGTGAGATCAGACTCACGCCCGGCGTTGAATGACGCGTTGCCGCGATCCACGGATAGACCTTCTTCCCGGGAAGCAGTCCGCCTTCACCCGGCTTCGCGCCCTGCGCCATCTTGATCTGTATTTCTTCCGCGTTGACAAGATAACGCGAGGTGACTCCAAATCGACCGGAAGCTACCTGCTTGATCGCCGATGATTTGTTGAGTCCGTCATCTCCTATTGTAAAACGCTCAGTTTCTTCTCCGCCTTCGCCCGAATTCGATTTCCCGTGCAGACTGTTCATCGCAACTGCCAGCGCCTCATGCGCCTCCTTTGATATCGATCCATACGACATTGCACCCGTCTTGAAACGCGTCACCAGAGAATCCACGCTCTCCACTTCGCTGAGCTTCACGCCCTGCTTCGGGAACCTGAAATCCAGCAGTCCGCGCAGGTTGATCTCCGCAGCCTCGCGGTCGACCTTCTCCGTGTACTGTTTGAAAATACTATAGTCGCCTTTCCTCGTCGATTTCTGCAGCAATGAAATAGTCGACGGATTGTAAAGGTGTTTTTCACAGAGCCGGCAGTTTTTATCGCCGCATTTGCTGCACTCCAGATCGTCTTCCTTCTTTTCTTTTGCCGGCGGTGCAAGCAGATCATACGCCCGCGAATGGATATCGTTGTAATCTTTTTCTATTGCATCAAGACCTATTCCGCCGATATGACTTTCGATCCCCGGAAAATATTCATCGATGAAATCTCTGCTGAGTCCGATAGCCTCAAAAACCTTCGAGCCCTGATATGACTGCATCGTCGATATTCCCATCTTGGAAGCAATCTCCATTATTCCCTTGAGAGATGCGCGGATATAGTCCTCTATCGCCGCATAATAATCTTTTTCGAGCTCTCCGCTCTTCACGAAAGAGCCTATCGTATCGTAAGCGAGATACGGGTTGACCGCGCTGGCTCCGAATCCGAGCAGCGCCGCGAAATGGTGGATCTCGCGCGGTTCGCCTGTCTCGAGCACCAGCGAAATCAGAGTCCTCCTCTTCGTTTTTACCAGATACCTCTGGAGCGCCGAGACTGCCAGCAGCGAAGGTATCGCCATATGATACTCGTCAACTCCCCTGTCGCTCAGGATGATCACGTTATAGCCTTCACGGTAGAGCCTGTCCACATTAATGCAGAGCTGCTCGATCGCTTTCCGCAGCCCGGTGTTCTTGTAATACGTGATCGGCTGGACCGAGACCTTGAATCCGTCATCCTTCATCGACTTTATCTTCAGCAGATCTGTATTCGTCAGGATCGGATTGTCGAGCCGCAGCACACTGCAGTTCTCCTCGCTCGCCTCGAGAAGGTTCCCGTCACGTCCCATATAGGTCATTGTCGCAGTAACGACTTTTTCTCTTATCGCGTCTATCGGCGGATTGGTGACTTGCGCAAACCTCTGCTTGAAATAATTGAAGAGAGGCTGATGGTTTTCCGACAGCACCGCGAGCGGCGTGTCAGTACCCATCGCCCCGATGGATTCGGCGCCTTCACGGGCCATATTGAGTATCGACATCTTGCAGTCGTTATAGCCGAAAGCTTCCTGCACGCGGCGGAGTTCATCACCTTCATAACGCGGGATCCTTTCATTCGGTATCCTGAGATCTCCGAGCGTGATCAGCCTGCTGTCGAGCCATTCTCCGTACGGATTCTCACTGGCATAACGCATCTTGAGCTCATGGTCATCGACAAAACTGCCCGCTTTCGTATCTACCAGCAGCATCTTGCCGGGCATTACCCGGCCCTTCTTCACGACCTTCGACTGATCGACATCGAGTGCTCCGACTTCAGACGCAAGTATCAAAGTGTCATCATCCATAATGTAATATCTGGACGGTCTGAGGCCGTTTCTGTCAAGACTGGCGCCCACGATATCGCCGTCGCTGAATACGATCGATGCCGGTCCGTCCCACGGCTCCATCATTGTCGCGTAATACTGATAGAAGTCGCGGATCTTCCTGTCCATGCTGCGGTTGTTCATCCACGGTTCCGGCACAGTCACCATTACTGCCAGAGGGAGTTCCATGCCGCTCATCATAAGAAATTCGAGCGCATTGTCCAGCATCGCCGAATCCGACCCCGACTCTTCGATCGCCGGCAGGATCTTCTGCAGCTGTCCGCTGAGCATGCCCGACTCCATCGTCTCTTCTCTGGCCTGCATCTTGTCTACATTGCCGTGTATGGTATTTATCTCACCGTTGTGGACCAGATAACGGTACGGATGAGCGCGTTCCCAGCTCGGGTTCGTGTTTGTCGAGAAACGCGAATGCACGATCGCCAGCGCCGATTTGTAATTGGGATCGCGCAGATCACTGAAGAATTTGCCCAGCTGATCCACCAGGAACATCCCCTTATATACGATCGTTCTGCTCGAAAGCGAAACGATGTAAGTGTCTTCGTTTGAATGCTCGAACACTCTGCGTACTATGTACAGCTTCCTGTCAAAGCCTATGCCTTTTTCACATTCGTGCGGCCTCTTCACAAAGGCCTGCATGATATACGGCATCTTTTCGAGAGCGCGCCTGCCGAGCACAGATGGTTCGGTTTCCACGACTCTCCAGCCCATAAATTTCAATCCCTCTTTTTCCGCGATTATCTCAAAGAGTTTTTTCGCGCGCTCGCGCGCTTCTGCAGCCTGCGGGAAGAAGAACATCCCTATGCCGTAATTGCCCTCATCGCCGAGATCGATCCCGAGCTTCTGCATCTTCTTCGAGAAAAACAAATGCGATATCTGCAGTAATATTCCGACTCCGTCGCCTGTCTTTTCCTCCGCGTCCTTGCCCGCTCTGTGGTCGAGATGCTCTACTATAGTAATGGCCTTTTCGACAGTGTCATGGCTCTTTGCTCCTTTTATATTTACGACTGCGCCAATGCCGCAGCTGTCATGTACTATTTCACGGTAACCCGTGCTCCGCTGTCGATCTTCGCTTTTCTGACCGCTTTCATCTTTCATTTTTGTGCCTCCGATCCATAATTCCTCTGCCCCGCATACGCAGGTTTTCAGGATTTTTAAAATGGATTATATACCTTTGTGGACTTCGAGTCCACAAATAATCGGAGTTTTCAGAAAATGGGGATTATTTTAGTACGGGCTTAGATTTTGCACACAGTTTTTTATTATCTGTAACAGCAGAATGCATCGCCAGTCTGCGGCAACTCGGCCTGAGTGACTGCAGGCGTCCCTGATTTTGATAGCTTCGCAGGCTTTGGCGGTTTCGTCTGAGCATTGCCGCCGAACGTTAATCACCGCTGCCTGATGTTCGCGGCTTTCCATCTCCTGAATATAAACACCGCGAATACTGCGCCCGCTCCTTCTCCCAGAATGATTGCGCATACCAGGCCATATGTGCCGAACATATTATTCAGTATAAACATAAAAGGTATGTAAAATGCAAGTTCCCTGAAACAGGCGTGAAGCATTGTTCCTTTCCCGTAGCCGACTGCCTGCATTTCGAAAGACGTGCTGTAATTCAGGAACTGCAGCGGTGAGGCGAGACACCTTATTCTGAGAAACACCGTCGCAAAAACAACTGTCGTCACAGCCGCCTGAGTATTACTGCCCACATTCGTGTTCATAAACAAGCCGCTTATTTCCGGAGAAAAGACCTCAAACAGCACCACCGCCGCAGCGGATGTCACTATCCCGATATTTCTCGCCGCCTTCATCGTCTCTTTCATCCGCTGGTGATTACCCGACGAATAGTTATAGGCTACGATCGGCAGCATACCCTGGCATATCCCGATATTGACCGCATTCGGCAGCCGCTCCGTCTTCATAACGATCCCCATTGCCGCGAGCGCCAGATCGCCGTGAGCTGCCATCAGCACATTAAGACATATATTCGCAACGTCAAACAGCGCGGTCAGAAGCGCCGACGGTATCCCGACCGAAAAAAATGAATGAACTTCTATACGGCCGATAAATTTCATATCCCGCGGTTCCATGCTCAGCGACGATTCTTTCGAAACTTTCACCATCACGATCACAAGATAAATGCAGGAAACAATATTAGAAAGCAGAGTGGCCAGCGCCGCCCCGAAAACTTCCATGCCGTCAGGCAGGATCACAAACATGAAAATCGGATCGAGAATGATATTCAGTACTCCGCCGATGCTGAGCCCGATCGCCGCATGCCTTGAATATCCTGTATTTCGCAGAAGGTGCGCTGTCACAGCCGACAGTATCACGGGCAGGTCGCCGAATACTATGACCAGCAGGACATATTGTTTGGCAAAAATGATAGTATTAGAAGATGCTCCGAGGAACACCAGTATCGGATCCTGGAACAGTCCTATCAGAAGTGAGTATATCAGCGCCGTCATAACAGCACCGTAAAATGCCAGTGCGGAAACTCCTTTCGCCTTGTTCTTCTCCCCTTTGCCGTTCAGTCTGGCGATCAGGCTGCCTCCGCCGATGCCGAAGAGGTTCCCGAACGATACAGTCATCATGAATATAGTAAAAGCCAGCGTTACCGCTGCAGTTTTGTACGCATCGCCGGTCTGCCCGATGAACACCGTATCCACGATATTATATACCAGGTTGATCAGCTGACTGACGATCGTCGGGACCGCCAGCTTCATGAGCGCCCTGTTCACAGGCATCGTTTCAAATAAATATTGTTTACTGCTGTCTTCTTCCATATCCAACCATTCTGAGGTTTTCCCGTTTTGCTTAGCTCAATTGCTCATTATTGTTTTTTATTATATCACAGCAGTAATTGAATGTTCTTTATTGCCTGCCAAAAAGACTTCCTTTTATTTGGAATGATGCTTTTCATTTGCTCCAGAAGAAAAACAGGAGTCAGGCTCATGCTCGGGAATTGCCTGACAGAGTCTGGTCCATGCTCAAGAATTGCCTGAATTCGAAATACGATACCAAACGAAGCTTTTCCTGCATTTTGGTACCGTAAGATATGGGCCAGCGCAGTTAGGCGTAACTAACGCCCGGCGTTTTCGTCGATAAATGCATACTGAGCAGCAGTTCAATCGCTGCAGCCCATTGGATAAGGTACCAAATTCCTTTTTCCCTCGTGATCGGTACCTTATTTTAAAAATGACCAAATTACAAATAAAATCGAAAAGACGGCCGGCATTCCTACTGACCGCCTCTCCAAAACCTGTTATTGTTTGCAGAGATTTTTTGGCATTTTCTGTATGATGAAGTAAATGTTTATGCCTCTTTTTCCATGCGTTTCTTTGCTTTTGCAGCTTTGATGGCAGCCTTTTCTTCAGGCGTCTTCATCAGTTCAAACTGAACTGTGATTATTGCTGCAATGCCGAGGAACATCTGATAGAAAGCAACATGTAAAATGCTTAACGGTGAAACGCTCGCCGTAGTACTCAGCAGTATTATCATACCGGTATGCGGTGCCAGGCAAAGCGTAACACAAGAGAATATATCAAGCAGGCTTGCCATACGTTTCGGCGCAATACCATACTGATCTCCAACCGTTTTTGCAATCGGAGCGGCAGTAAGGATCGCAACAGTATTATCCAGCAGCGTAAATGCCAGTAATGATACTAATAAAGCAATCGAGTATTCTGCGCCTCTGCGTGATTTAATATGAAGCGATAATTTCCCAACCAGCCATTCGATTCCGCCGTTCATCTCCGTGATACCTATGATGCCCCGGATAAACAGTGAAAGAAATGCAACCGATGCCATGCCTATCATGCCGTTGCCTATACCCTGCATCATGGATGCAAAAGTCAGAGATCCATATGCCAGTCCAATAACGCTTGACATCAATACGCCGCAAATCAATACCGTAAGTACATTCATACCTGCAACGGCTGCAATCAGTACGGCGAGATATGGTATTACTTTGATCACTGAAAACGCTCCCGCCTGAACTGAATCAGTCGCTCCGGCAGACACAAATGTAAAAACTATTATTGCGGCAATTGCAGCCGGTATGGCAATCTTGAAGTTCATGCGGAACTTATCTTTCATTTCTGCACCTACGCCCTTTGTAGCTGCAATAGTCGTATCTGAAATGATTGAAAGATTATCACCAAACATAGCTCCGCCAAGTACTGCTCCCATGGCTATTGCCGGGCTGATGCCTGTCGCTTCTGCAATACCCTGCGCGATCGGGGCCATGGTCACGACAGTTCCAACACTGGTGCCTGTTGAAATCGATATGAAACAACCGATTATAAAAATACCGGGCACAAGAAATTGAGAAGGTATGAAATGAATCCCCAGATTTACAACTGAGTCTACACCGCCCATTGCTTTGGACACAGATGAAAATGCTCCGGCTGACATAAAGATGAGTACCATCAGTATGACTCCGCTTTCAGATATTCCATTGGAGAAAGCCTGAATTTTATCATCCATTTTAGCTTTAGGGTTCATTGCAAACGCAACTATCATACCTATCAGCAGAGCAGCCAGGATAGGGACCTGATTGAATGCACTATCCGTTCCCTTGAGAGTATAGATTATGCCGCTTCCCAGAAACAGAAGCAGGAAAACCAGCAGCGGAATAAATGCCCAGAATCCATACTTGTATTTCACTTCATTTAGATTGGTCATGTAAAACTCCTTCCGCGCGTTTAAAGCGCTGCAAATGCCTGATCAAAATCAGCAATAAGATCTTCAGATTCTTCCAGCCCAACAGAGAAACGCAGCATTCCATCACTGATGCCAACCTCTTTCTGCACTTCTTTTGGAACCTTTACATGCGTCATTGATGCAGGATGCTGTATCAATGAATCCGGATCTCCCAGAGATACAGCAATAGCAGGAATAGTTAAATTATCCATAAGATTTTTGGCCGCATCGAATGCAGACATTCCGTTGATACCGTCTTTCATTTCAAAAGAGATCATGCCTGTATACATGCCGTTCATCTGGCGCTTGGCTATTTCATAATTCTTACCCATTGATTTAAGGCCCGGGTAATATACTTTTTCTACGTATGGCGATGCTTCCAGATAGTTAGCTAATGTCATCGCGCTTTCACAATGACGTCTTACACGCAGTCCTAATGTTTTCATTCCTCTTATGATCATATATGCGCAGAAAGGCGTTAAAGGTGTTCCGCAGATCTTGCCCATTGCACGTGATCTGATAACATTGATATCATCTGCCGTTCCGACAACGACTCCGCCTATCACATCTCCGTGACCGTTTAAGTATTTTGTCACCGAGTGTACAACTACATCTGCACCGAAATCCAGCGGGCGCTGTACAAGCGGGGTATTGAATGTGTTATCTACAATTACCCTGATGCCCTTATGTTTATTTTTCAAAGCACTGATCGCGGCAATATCAGTAACAGTCATTGTCGGATTAGCCGGGGTTTCAAAATAAATTACTTTTGTATTATCTCTAATAGCCGCTTCGACTGCATCTACATCAGAAGTATCAACAAATGTTGTCTCAATATCAAGCGATGGCAGTATTTCTCTCATAACTACATCTGTACATCCATATACTGTATTGCCGCATACGATATGATCCCCGGATTTTAATAATCCCAGCAGGGCCGAACTGATTGCTCCCATTCCTGATGAAGCTGCAACCGCTGCTTCGCCGCCCTCAAGTTCTGCCATTTTTTCTTCAAATACTGTAACCGTCGGGTTACATGCACGAGTATAGTCATATCCCGGGATTTTTCCGCTGAATACATCCATTGCATTATCCGAATCAGTAAAGGTGAATGTGGATGTTTGGTAAATCGGAGTAGCCAGAGCTCCATAATCCGAATCTCTGTGGTAACCCGCATGAATGGCCCTTGTGTCAAAATGTACTTTTTTAAAATCAATATTACTCATAATTGCCTCCTGTTTTAACTAAACACTTTTTTCAATAATATTAAAAGCACATTTCATGCCAAAATCGCATATGCTAAAAAATGGCCATTCCTCCTGATTTCAATTCTTTATTTTATTGATAAAAACAGGCAGAAACAGGTTAAAACCTATTCCTGCCTGTTTTTTATATATTCCAGTCCGAGTTTTGTTGCTTCAGACCCCTGTCTTCCTTTACCTGATTTTATCAAGCCGTCTGTCTGCATTTTTTGCATTACTGATCTTAATCTTCCTTCAGTGATCCTCACACCGCGTTTATTCAGTTCTTCCATCAGCTGCTGCCTGCCGCAATGCATTTCTGCAAGGATCATAATGATTTTGCTGTATATATCTTCAACGCTATTTCTATGTACACCGTCTGTAAGCATTATCTCAGGCAGATCCTTTATATCTACTACTGATAGATCGAGACAGGCAAGATATTCTATACAATTTTGCATCTCACGAATATTCCCCGGCCATGAATAATCTTTAAGATACTTTTTCGCTTCTTCAGTAAAAACAAATGTCAGATTCAGTCTTCCTTTGAAGGTCTCCAGCAGCAAAGGAATATCTTCTTTTCTTTCACTCAGTGAAGGAATATTGAGAGGCAGGGTATTCAGCCTGTAGAATAAGTCTTTTCTAAACTTTCCCTGCTCAATCAGCTGCATTAGATTTTGATTCGAGGCGCTTATTATTCGCACATTTATATCGATTATTTTTTCACCGCTGAGTCTCATTATTTCTCTTTCCTGTACTACACGCAATAACTTGACCTGCGTACTGAGGCTCATCCCTTCGATTTCATCAAGAAAAATCGTTCCGCTGTCCGCCAATTCGAACAATCCCGTTTTTCCGCCTTTCCTGGCACCGGTAAACGCGCCTTCCTCGTATCCGAACAATTCACTTTCCAGGAGATTCTCCGGAAGTGCTGCACAGTTTATTGCTGGTACCAAAACGGGCCCAATAACTTTGACCTGCGTAGCTGAAGGGCCATCCCTTCGATTTCATCCAAGAAAAATGCGTTCCGCTGTCCGCCAATTTGCGAAAGCAATCCCGTTTTTCCCGCCTTTCCTGGCAACCGGTAACACGCGCCTTCCTCGTACGCGAAACAATTCACCTTCCAGGAGATTCTCCGAAGTCTGGCACAGTTTTTGCTACAAACGGGCCTTCCCGCTCTTTCAGAATTGTTATGAAGCAGGAATGTGGCAAATAACTCTTTCCGGTTCCGCTCTTTCACCCGTTATCAGAACATTGAATCTGTTCCCTGGCCATTTTTTGGCCAGTGCTAGCGGTCGAAAGCTATTCGCGACTGACTCCAACGATGTCGCTGAAATATATTTGCAGCCAGACCGTTCACATATTTCGGTTTATTTTCAATTAATTCGGCGGTTTATTATTGGTAAAATGAATGACCGCACCAATAAATTCCCGCCGCGGATCAAACCTGGGGTCATTATAAATTGTCGAAAACCCATTATTATGCATCCGCCTGTCTTTTATTTCGCCTGCCGTTCCTTTACGATCTGTCATAATCCGGGTTGATTTTGATAATATCATGTATATTCACAATCCAGGGGCAGCTTGGGCTCTCCCAACTCCAAGAAGGTCAGCATGCTGAAATAATGTGCAGTCCGTGATTATTCCTCTTTCATCCACATTTATGACGCTCGCGCGTCAAATGGCCCGCATCAGGGTATCAAATATATCTTTTTGATGTATAATTCTTTTCGCAGAATAATTGACAGACCTGATGATGGCCAGCTTGTACCTGATTACTAGCAAAAACCGCAAATCTGTCGGTTTCTAAGATATATTCACAGTCCAGGGCCTCCGCCAGTTCAATGATCGACGCAATATCGATTTTTCTGGCTCCTATATCTACGATTTCTTTTACATAGTCAGGAACATACTCACACTCTCCTGCCGTAACAGCCAGATCATACTTTTCATCAGTACTGCAGCCCGGATAATACGGTGTAAAAGCAATATGTCCATAACCGGTCTGATATAATTGTGAGATGGTTTCTTCCGCCATTTTTTTGGTATTGTTAACCAGAAATGCATGTCTGCCTTTATCATATGCGTTTAAGGCTACCAATGATTTTTTGGGTAAAGAAAGCACCGCCGGGATTATAACAGATCCTTCCGGCAGCATTTTTTTAATGTCCCGAAATTTTGAAGAAGACACAGCTGACACAAAAAATATGGTTTCTTCTCCCATATTATGAATTGAATCATCTTCGAAGTTATACGGTGTAATCGTCACCAGCTCTCCGAAGACGCTCCTGATCTGAGCTATGTACTCCGCCACTGCTTTTTTATATTCTGTGATCAATCCGATTTTCTTTTTCATTATAATATCCTCATTGGTTATTATATTCTTTTTTGCAGTTATTATCATATCATAGACAAGAATAAGATGCCGATTATTTCAGCACCTCATTCTTCTCGTAATATATTATATTTATTCAGGCATTGCACTTGATCTTGAGTTCTTCCCATCTCTGGTCAACGTCTGCCTGCATCTTCTCCAGATACTTTTCATTGCCCGGCTTGAACAGGTGGGCGAATCTGCCCTGCGGTCTCAGGAAGTCTTCGATAGGAAGCTTCTTCTTAGGCTCGTAGTTCAGGGTCCACTTCTCGCCGTTCTCTACTTCGAACAGAGGCCAGAAGCAGGTGTCTACAGCAAGCTGTGTGATCTTGATGATGTCAGGAGTATTGTATCTCCAGCCTCTCGGGCACGGCGCCAGTATGTTCAGGAAGCATGCTCCCTTTGTATAGATGGCTTTCTCCGCTTTCACATGCAGGTCCTTCATGTTCTGTACGAATGTTGTCTGTGCTACGTACGGTACATGGTGCGCTGCGATGACCGCCGCGAGGTCTTTTCTGTTCTGAGGTTTGCCCATCGACTCTGTCCCCGCAGGCGTAGTCGTCGTGTCTGCGAACTCAGGTGTAGCGGACGATCTCTGGATGCCCGTGTTCATGTAGGCTTCGTTGTCGTAGCATACATATACCATGTCGTGGTTCCTCTCCATTGCTCCGGAAAGAGACTGGAAGCCGATATCGTATGTGCCGCCGTCTCCGCCGAAGGCGATGAACTTGAAGTTTTCCTTGATCTTGCCCGTCTTCTTAAGTACGTTGTAAGCAGCTTCCACGCCCGAGCATGTCGCCGCCGCGTTCTGGAACGTATTGTGGATGTAGGAATCCTCCCATGCTGTGTAAGGATACATGAATGTCGATACTTCGAGACATCCGGTAGCATTCGAGATGACCGCCCTGTCTTCGTCATGCAGTGCTCTCAGCACGTTCCTGACTGCGATAGGAGCGCCGCATCCGGCGCACATCCTGTGGCCCGGAGCGAGACGTTCCGGCTTGTTCATCATTTCCTTGAAATTGTAATCTGCCATTGCTTTCTCCCTCCTAACCTCTGACTGACAGGTAACGGTATGTCTTGCCGATCTTTCCTGTCTCGTCAGCTTTCTGCATATCTTTGAATACGGACGAAAGGCTCTTGACTGTGACGTCTCTGCCGCCGAGTCCGTAGCAGTAGTTCAGTACCTTGATCTTCGCGAGATCTGCATCGTACAGCGCTGTCTTGATGTCTGCTCCTATCGGGCCCGACTGTGTGTTGTAGCTCTCTGTCCTGTCCATGCAGGCTACGACTTTGCATCCCGAAAGTGCCTTTGCCAGCTCTGCTCCCGGGAACGGTCTGAACATCCTGATCTTGATCAGGCCTGCCTTTACGCCTTTGGCGCGCAGTTCGTCGACTGCATCCTTGCCTGTTCCTGCCGCGGATCCCATGACGACCATTGCGTAATCCGCATCGTCCATCTTGTATTCCTCGAACCAGGAGAAGCCTCTTCCGGAGAGTTTCTTGTATTCAGCTGCGACTTCCTTAACGACTTTCTTCGCGTTCTTGAAGGCCTCAGCCTGGGCTCTCTTTGCTTCGAAGTAGAATTCCGTTACCGAGTAAGGTCCTACCGCGAATGATGTGCCCGGATTCAGCAGTGCTCTTTCCGGCTTGTATGTCCCTACGAACTTACTGACTTCCTTGTCTTCCAGGAGCTCGATGTTCTGTACACCGTGCGAGATGATGAATCCGTCCTGGCAGACCATTACAGGGAGCTGCACGTCCGGGTGCTCGCCGATCCTGAAGGCCTGGATGTAGTTGTCATATGCTTCCTGGCTGTCTTCTGCGTAGAGCTGTATCCAGCCGGAATCTCTGGCGCCCATGCCGTCTGAGTGGTCGCAGTTGATGTTGATAGGTCCCGACAGCGCTCTGTTCACGAGTGCCAGTACGATAGGCAGCCTGTTCGATGCTGCTACATAAAGCAGTTCCCACATGAAAGCGAATCCTGCCGATGATGTCGCCGTTATTGTTCTTGCTCCTGCTGCTTCCGAGCCTATGCAGGCGCTCATGGCGCTGTGCTCCGATTCTACAGGGATGAATTCCGTGTCGACCTGTCCGTTGGCAACGTACGATGAGAAGTACTGCGGAAGCTCTGTCGATGGTGTGATCGGAAATGCCGGCATGACATCAGGATTCACCTGACGCATAGCTACTGCTACGGCTTCATTTCCGGATAATCTGTCTTTCTTAGCCATTGCTTACTCTCCCTCCTTCATTTCGATCGCCCCGAACGGGCAGTTTGCCGCGCATATGCCGCAGCCCTTGCAGTGGTCATAGTCAAAGTCGAGTCTTTTCCCGTCAACTACAGGGATGCTGCTGTCAGGGCATACAGGTGCGCAGAGCAGGCACTGTTTGCACTTGTCTGCGATGAAGATCGGTTTTGCCACTCTCCAGTCGCCTGTGTTGAACAGCTTCGATGTGCCGTTCCCGGTGATGGTGCAGCCCGGTGTCATATCCTGCCACTTTTCGTCCAGAGTATGCATCGCGATGTTGTCTTTTTTATTCTTCATTTATTTCACCTCCTGGAACGCCATTTCGAGTGCTTTCATGTTGCCCTCGATGACCTGCGGCTTGTGTGCGAATTTATGTTTGTAGGATGCCTTCATCTCGTCCATGAACTTATCCTGCTCCATGACTCCGCTGACTTTTACGATAGCTGCGAGCATAGGAGAATTAGGGAAATATCTTCCGAGTGTTTCCATGGAGATCTTCCTGGCATCGACTGTATATACTTTTCCTGTATATCCGTGAAGTTTTTCTCTGAGTTCTTCACCTGCCTTTGGCGAGTTGATAACGATGGCACCCTCAGGATTCAGACCTGCAGCGCAGTCGACTGTGTCGAGAAGCGTTTCGTCAACGACTACTACGTAGTCAGGCTGATAGATGTTCGAGTGGACTCTGATAGGGTCTGTGCTGATGCGGTTGTAGGCTGTGATCGGAGCGCCCATTCTTTCAGGACCGTACTCCGGGAAACCCTGGACCTGCATTCCGGTGTTGAATGCAACATCAGCCAGCAGCAGTGATGCTGTTTTGGCACCCTGACCGCCGCGTCCGTGCCATCTGATTTCAATTAACTGTTTCATTTTATATTCCTCCGAAATCTATTCTGCTTAAATCTGGGCAAATCCGTCTTCAAGATCTGCAATAATGTCTTCCGGATTTTCAAGTCCGCACGAAAGTCTGATAAGGCCTTCCTGTATGCCGGCATCTTTTAACTCTTCAGCGCTGTATGCTGAATGTGTCATCGATGCAGGATGTTCGATCAAGGTCTCGGCATCACCGAGTGATACTGCCAGTGTGCACATCTTCAGTGAATTGCAGAGCTTTTCTCCGGCTTCTCTTGTCGCCACTTCAAACGAAACCATACCGCCGTATGCATACATCTGCTTCGCTGCAATATCGTGTCCCGGGAAGCTTTCAAGACCCGGATAGTTTACTTTTGTTACCTTCGGGTTGCTTTCAAGATACTGAGCCACTTTCATTCCGTTTTCACAATGTCTCTGCATCCTGACTTCCAGCGTCTTAAGTCCTCTGAGTATCAGAAATGCCTCGAAAGGTCCAAGCACTGAACCGGTCATATCTTTCACTCCGAACATTGCTACTTTCTGAATGAATTCCGAATCGCCGATAACGAATCCGGCGATTACATCTCCGTGTCCGTTAAGATACTTTGTGGCAGAATGTACTACGACATCAGCTCCGAGAGAAAGCGGTCTCTGGCAGTAAGGCGAAGAGAATGTATTGTCGCATACCACCTTGATATCCTTCTTGAAATTATGCGCAGTATCTGCAACAGCACGGATATCAGCTATTTTCATATTAGGATTGGCTGGTGTCTCAAGATATACCATACAGGTATTATCTGTCAGCGCGGCCTTCAGCTGTTCAATGTCAGATGTATCGATGAACTCTACCTCAACGCCGTAATGCGTTACGCCTTCAGACAGTAACGCAAACGTGCATCCGTAAAGAGTCTTGTCCGCTACGATCTTCTGTCCCGCTCCTGCGATCGACCATATGCATGACGAGATCGCGCCCATGCCGGAAGAAGCAGCCTGGCATGCTTCGCCGCCTTCAAGCGCTGCGACTTTATCCTGGAGAATTTTCAGTGTAGGATTGCCGAGACGTGTATAAATAAAACCGTCTTCTTTGCCTGCAAAACGCGCCGCGCCCTGAGCACAATTGTCGAACACGAACGTCGATGTCTGATAGATAGGCGTTGTCAACGCCCCGAACTGTGTTTCCTTTACATTGCCTTCATGAATTGCTCTTGTCCCAAATCCTTTTTCGTTACTCATAATTTCCTCCTTTGAGTTTTAAAGATAGTTTGCCTTGCATCATTCAATTCTTTTACTGATTCGATAATATCACCGCGGCTGTTTTCTGAATAATTCATTAAAATTAACACTGCTACAAGTAAAATTTATAATGCCCGCTATAATTGTCTGCCCCGCATTTGACAAAACGATTCAGAAGGCAATAATATAAATCATGGGAGGAAACTGTTATGACACTGATGCAGATGGAATATGTTATTGCTTTATATAAAGAAGGATCTATGAATAAAGCCGCCAAAAAATTCTTCATTTCTCAGTCAGCTCTTTCGAGCACACTTAAAAATCTTGAAGAAGAACTGGGAACGACTCTCTTCGAACGAAGCAACCAGGGACTGACTCCTACAGCTGACGGAGCATATCTCATTTCACAGATCTCGCCGATCGTTGAATACTCCCGCAACATCGAACAGCGTTTCGCGCAGAAAAAATATTCTGACGGATTGAAGTTGTCTGTCTCATGCCAGAGATATCCTTTCTGTCTGCAGGCATTCATTAATTTTCTGCATGCCAACGATGCTTCAGTAGAAAAACTCCGCTTCAAGGAATGCGACCTCGGTGAAGTGATACAGGATGTATATAACCAGACTTCCGACATCGGGATCATTTTTATCTCCGACAACACAAATGAATACATGCAGAAGCAGCTTACCTCATACGGAATACATTTTGAACTGCTGAAAGCTATCCGACCGAAAGTTTTTATGCGCAAAGGGCATCCGCTGTCCGGCAAAAAGATCATCAGCACAGATGACCTCTATGATTATCCCATGGTTGCCTACGAGAACGGCGATAGTACAGTGTACAATTTTTCTGAAGAATGCCTCTGTGCCAACGCCTATGATTTTGACCGGCTGATCCTGATTTCGGACAGAGCGTCTTTTTATCCGCTCCTGGCCGAGACCGACGCCGTATCCACCGGCACCGGAATAATGCCCGAGACATACGCGGATGACCGGATCATCGCCTTGCCGCTGTCAGATCAGAATGAATTAATGAATATAGGTTATATCTATCTGAACGGGATCTCGCTTCCGGCGACAACCGACGAATATATCGATATTCTGAAAAACATCATGGAGTGCTATTCCTGAACTGCAGATTATTGTAATTAATTATCTATGTCGCTGAGCAGGCTGATCAGACCGGAGGCCCTGTCTTTATACAGGGTTGACGGCAGTATCATGGATTATAAAGAATATTATGGAATGCAAGCAGCTCTTTGCTGTCGTTATGATACGAATGGGTGCGGTCCGCCCTGAAGCGAATGCTCTCATTTCTGCCCACCCTGAATGCTCTGTCCTCAATCTTTATTTCAAGTGCTCCGCTGAAAACCGTAATGAATTCCACTGTACCGCGCAGATGCGGATCTGACTGCCATCCATATCCAGGTTCAGCTTCGATATAATAGATACTGAAATGCCTGTTTTCATCATCGGGAAACAAAGAATAATTTTTGATAGCTCCGCTGCCTTCAAGTATAGGATCGATATCAGTAAGCTTCACGATCTCATATGGTTCTTTGGGATTCGCCGTAAGTGCGTTGAATGTCACATTCATACCATTGGCGATTTTCCAGAGAGTGGAGAGAGATGGATTGCCGACACCCCGCTCGATCTGCGCCAGCATAGATTTGCTGACACCGCTGTATCTTGCAAGTTCGTCCAGACTGAGATCTTTCTCCTGCCGGATTTGTTTTACATTTTTTGAAACTATCAAATTGATATTATCCATACTGAAAATTCTCCTTGACAATATATTGCACAAGTCATAGTATTATATTGCATTATATTATAGCACATATATTACACTTTGTCAGGAGGTCAATAATATGAAATACAATTTCGACAAAATGATAGACCGCACTCAAGCGATTTCAGTCAAATGGTCACCGGAGCAGAGGCAGCAGATGTTCGGGGAGTCTGATATAATTCCAATGGGTATCGCGGATATGGATTACTCGGTTTCTCCTGCTATTGCCAATGCTGTCCAAAAACGCGCGTCGCATGAAAGCTACGGATACAGCTACGCTTCCGCTGAATATCTTCAGGCCTGCGTCAATTGGCAGAAACGCCGCAACGAATGGGATATCGACCCGGACTGGATAATCTATACGCCGGGAGTCAATATGGCGTTGGTCTGCGCGATAGAAATGTACTCAGAACCAGGTGATAATGTCATCGTCCAGTCCCCTGTCTACTATCCGTATTACGACTACGTAAGCAACAGAAAACGTAACATCGTACTCAATCCTCTTGTCAATAATGACGGCCACTATGAGATCAACTTCAATGAACTGGAAATGCTTGCCGGACAGTCTGAAACAAAAGTCATGCTTCTCTGCAGCCCGCACAACCCTGTCGGCCGGGCATGGACCAGTGAAGAACTCACGAAAATCGGCAGGATCTGCATAGATAACAACGTCATGATTGCAGTAGATGAGATCCATTCTGATTTAATTTATTCTCCGCATAAGCATATTCCGTTCGCAGCAGTTTCGGAAGAATTTGCACAACACTGCATCATATGCACTTCCCCTTCCAAAACATTCAATCTGGCCGGACTGCTCGTATCTGACATTATTATCCCTAATGATGAAATACGTGCAGCTTTCAGGCTGAAAATGGAGCCTTACTACCTATGGCCGGGCTGCTTCGGTTCCGCGGCACAGATCGCGGCATACAACGAAAGTGAAGACTGGCTGGATGAACTTATGATATATCTGAAAGGCAATGCCGAATACCTGGCCGACTTTCTTGCCGAACGCATGCCTGCAGTGAAATTCACGATCCCCGAAGCCACATTCCTGGCGTGGCTTGATTTTCGCGCATATGGTCTCAGTAATGAAACTCTCCGCAATATAATGATACACAAAGCACATGTGGCCACGGATGACGGCCCGATGTTCGGCCCGAACGGCGAAGGCGACGGATTCCAGCGGCTCAATTTTGCCTGTTCACGCGCACGTCTTACAGAAGCACTCGAACGAATTGCCGATGCATTCGAAGGAAGTGTCTGTTAATAATCATAACACACTAAAAATCCTCAGCGCTGAACTGCAGTGCTGAGGATTTAATTTTAATTACCTTCTTATACTGTTCAATCAAAAATCCCTCTTCATCTGCTGCATATAGAACGACTTGTTGTCTACTGCGCGCATGGTCGCCAGGATACCGTCCAGATGATCGTATTCATGCTGGAGAAGCTCTGAATAATCGCCTTCAAGCTCCATCTCGTGCGGCAGGAAATCTTCGTCCAGATACTTTATGACCGCGCGCCTGTATCTCTCCACTTTTACCGTAAGGCCCGGGAACGACATGCAGTCATCCATGAGCACGTAACGCTCCTCATCAGGAAAAGACAGTTCCGGATCAATAAATACATATGGCTTTTTGTCATACATGTACAGCATCCTTTTCTTCACGCCTATCTGCGGCAGCGCGACCGCCCTGCCGGCTCCATATTCTTCTCTGTACGCCATGAGCGTATCGTGCAGATCTCTCACCCACACTTTTACATCTTCCGCCTCATCTTTGGTTATAGGCTCGCTGACCTCATAAAGCTGCGGATTTCCCAGTTTCAGTATCTCCTTCACCATTTTCTTCTTCCCTTTCTTTCTTTTTATCTGCCGGCAGCTGAACGGTTATTATGGCCGCAAACATGAGCACACAGCCGATCAGTTCCCTTCCTGTCATATGTTCGCCGAGGAACAATGCCCCCGCTATTACTGATATTACTGCCTCCGAGGACAATATGAGCGAAGCGGATACCGAGTCCGTGTCTCTCTGCCCAAACACCTGCAGAGTATAAGCCGCGCCCGATGACAGCACTCCCGTGTACAGGAACTGCGGTATGCACTGCCTGATCTCACTCAGCTGCGGATCTTCGAATATGAGCATCAGCGGAATGGACAGAGCCACACATACGGTAAATTCCAGTACAACAAGCATTATCGGATTCAGCTTTTCAGCATAATGATCTACCGTGATTATCTGTACAGCATAGGCAAACGCCGATCCGATCATCAGCAGATCTCCGAAGCCTATCGAGAAATCGCCTTTCACGCACAGAAGATACAGCCCCGCTGCACCGGCCATTACTCCGGTCCACACCGAAGCTTTGATTTTCTTATGCATCAGCAGCCCGGCCAGCGGTATGATCACTATATACAGGGCAGAAATAAATCCTGCTTTCCCGGCTGTCGTATACACGAGTCCTATCTGCTGCAGCGTCGTTCCCCCGAACATTCCGATCCCGCAGATAAGCGCGGCAATGATAAGATGGTGTTTGGATTCCTGTTTTTCATCCGTCAGACCGGCACGCCTGCCGCCATCCTGCGCATGTCCGAGTCCGATGAACGGCAGAAGCACTACTGCGCCGATAAGCATCCTGATGCAGTTGAAAGTGACCGGGCCGACGTGCTGCATTCCGGTCTTCTGGAAGATCAGCGCCGTGCCCCATATAAATGCTGTTGCCAGCAATATCAGATTGCCGCGTACTTTTCTGTTCATCGATTATACCTGTTTCATTTTACTTTCCCCGAAATATATATATAATATATCTCATAACCAGTTATTTGAAAAATGGCAAAATGTCATTTTACGATGACGTTTTGTCATATCACTTCAGGAGGCAGTAATGGATGTTCTAAAATGCGAGGCGTTTATACAATGCGCGGATACCGGAAGCTTCACGGCTGCCGGGGAGATCCTCGGCTATTCTCAGTCGGGCATCACCCGCATGGTACGTTCTCTCGAGGATGAACTCGGGTGTACGCTTCTGGTCCGTGACCGGCGCGGGACGCACCCCACAGCAGACGGTGAGAAGCTTCTCCCGATAATGCGTGACCTTTGCCGTTCACAGGATCGTCTTATCCAGGCGTCCGCAGATATAAACGGCCTGACCGTAGGCGAACTCAGAATGGGTGTATATTTCAGCATAGCTGCCTCCTGGCTTCCGCAGGTCATACATATTTTCAAAATCGAATATCCCAATATTCATATCGATATCGATGAGGAACTTCCCCAGGAACTTTCCAGGATGCTGGATGGGCACAGCGTTGATTTCTGCCTCATGAGCCGCGACGATTCCCTCCCCTGCCAATGGATACCGCTCAAGGAAGACCGGATGGTCGTGTGGCTGCCACCTGATCATCCGTATGCGCAGAAAAAGAAATTTCCCCTCGAAAAAATCAACGGAGCATCCTTTATCGGTTCCGGACTGGGCGGCAATACCGACTGTGAGAAACTGATCGCTCAGGAGCACTTGTCTCCGGACATACAATACTCCACGAAAGACGCCAATTCTTTGTTTGCCATGGTCGAAGCCGGTCTGGGCATTACTATAAACAACGAACTCACATCGGCGCATTACAGCGGCAATGTCGCCGTGCTGCCGCTCGATCCCCCGCATAATATAATGCTGAGCGCGGCGATACCCAATGGACAGCCCCTGTCCCCGGCAGCCGAAAAGTTCATTGAATATCTGAAGCACTATGTGCATACATTGTGACCGGGCAGTTGTCTTTACGGACAGCGCAGGATAAAGATTTATCTCTGGTCAGTCGGTTATTGCCGGATACGATAAGATTGTTAACAAAGGAGACATTATGATAAAAACAGAACAGTTTGTTATGGCCTATAAGGTTGAACAGGACCGGCTGCGCGCCATGATGCCGGAAGGTTTTGAATCGCTGAGGCCGGTACTCAGGATCAACGCCGAGATCTGCGGCGGCAGGATCTATCTGGAATTCAATACACCAGTCGCCGCATACGGTAAAAGCGGATGGCTCAACATCGATAACTGGAGCAGCAGTGAAACGGAAATCTCTTATATTCGTGACGGCAGTAATGTTCGCTTTGATACGCTGTTTATCGAAATAACGTTTACAGGCATCGGTATAGAGGGAGGCTGTCCTGCCGAGAAAGACAACTGCGGATGCTGGTTTATGAAAGACGGTGTGTACGAACTTGTACATCCTGAAAAAATCGACGCCAGAAAAGAATTCTGCGACTGCAGCTTCCAGTGGAAATTTCAGGAGGGAGATGCGCATGGTGTCAGCATCGGCGGAAAAACACTACCCGCAGCGACAACCGGTCCGAGCAGGACATATGATAAGATTCCTCTCACAGCAGAAACTGCCGCGCATATAAAATGCGAACAGATGCTGGGACAGTACAAGGTTATTTTTTAGCCGGGCTGTCAAATTATCAGCGCTAATTATTGCACCACCATATCAGCAGTATTATTCCCGCAATTATCGCGATCTGTTTTACAGCTGCCAGCAGTTCATCCTTTCGCTTTTTTTTCAGATAACTGCTGTTGTCGTTCTGCCTGACCACAGCCTTTGCAGCTTTGCCGCAATCACTGCCGTAAATCCTTGCCCCGGCATCCTGCGCATCGTAAGCTGTCTGCAAAAATCTCTGCCACCGATGAGTCCGTTCAGCATTCATCAGCAGCTGATGCCTTAATTCCTTGTCTTTGAGTTTGAACACTCCCGCACTGCCGTCCCTGTACGTCACGCACCTGTACATATTGTCATAAAAATCATTCTTCCCCAAAGGGACTATTACTGCATACTCCGTGTTTTTTTTATCCTGCAAGATCAGCTTCCGGCACTTGATAATATTGATGCTCCCCGCCTGTTCGTCGTCCTGGGCCGGATCATAAAGAATGTAACGCAGCTTCTTTTCCTCGTGCAGGATGCAGGCATCCCTGACCAGATACTGTTTGCCGTACTCTATCGTGACCGCGTTGAACTTCATCGCTATATACTGCAGGCGCCGTTTCAGTTCCTCTTCCGTCCTGTATGCGTATAATGTCACTGCATCTTCGGATTCCTTCGCATAAAGAGCGTCTATCGCCTTAAGTGCGTCCGCCGATACCAGCCCCTGCTTCAGATCATGGATGTTGAAATACTTTGCCATCAGGGCCGCGTCTGTCAGGGAGCATACGATGTCGTCTTCGGCGAACACCTGCGCCCCCCGATTCTTTCTGTTCTCTTCTGCGAGCTTCTCGATTTTAGCATTCTGTGCGCGCCGCACCTCACTGATATCTTCGGTCTTGTAATAGAAGAGCGACATATCGAGAAAGCTCTCGTAGCAGATCGTCGCATTGCCGTATTTATACCTGGCTATCATGTAGCAGCTGCTCCCGCTTAAAAACCTCTCATCTGTGTTGTGGTTTTCTTCCTGCCTCGTAATTTCACCGAAGTCGCATCTTTGAAAGCGGTCGATGAAATCCATCAGTCTGTCCCCGAATTTTGCGTTACGTGCGAGATTTGCCTCGATACGATCCGATACGTATACGTCCTGCAGGCTGAACAGAAAACACCCCGCATAGCCCAGGATATGCTCCGGATGCTTCGTCCCGTAGCCCGCGCTCGTTATATCGTGCATCTCCTTCACATCCGGCTTCTCATCCACATAAAATAATTTCATATGTTTTTCCTTTCGTACTGCATCCCGAAAAGAGTTGCCGGCTGAACTGAATGATCTCTGTGAACTGCAGCTCGTGAGATTTCTGTATGCGGCCTGCGCGCCGTATCAAAGATACGGGCAGGACATAAAAATGCCCATCGTTTCGACGGGCATTGAAATCATTATCTTCTCCCATCGATCAAGCTTTAGCACCTTGGCTTCTGCCGGGTTGCTGTGCGGTCACAGAGCTTGTCTCTCGCGCACTCTTTATGGAATGACTATTAAGTTATTACTCTTATACTATATCACTTAATACGAAATAGTATGTACAATTATTTTATTTTCTGATCTGGCGGAGGGGAAAGCACTCGCACTGTATCATTTTAAACATACATTGAAATATATGTCATCATGTCATCTTAGAATGATATCTATCAGCTGTTCTTTATCAAGTCCGTATATCCAATCATCTACTTGGATACCTGACAACGCATCCAAAAGATTGCTTCTTTCAGCTTTACAGCCTGTTATTCTGTCTGTTAGTTCTTGTGGATCTCCATTGCCAAAATAATCACCGTGAAATTCGATAGCTGTAATGATTCCATGATCAACATTCATCGCTGCCTGGATCTCGCCGCAGCCTTCGATCCGACGTTCCTTCTCTATAGCGTATTTTGGACTTTCCCCAAAGTTCCATTCCCAGGTCTCATATCTGTTTTTTGCCAGATCATTGATTGCAGCTTCATCTTTATCTGAAAAGACATATTCAGTCATCCTGAATTCTTTAAACATATAGCTGCGCAAAACTGATTTAAAATCTTCGACGGTGTATTCACTGTCAGCATAAGGCTTTATGTTTGTCACATGACTCCTGACTGATTTTACACCTTTAGATTCAATTTTATCTTTGGATACTTTCAGTGCTTTCGATACAATATCAAGATCACTGTCGAACATAAGAGTACCGTGATGCATGACGCGTCCCATCTTCATATACTGCGAATTCCCGGAAAACTTTTTCCCGTCTATCATCATGTCATTGCGCCCGCTTATATCTGCTTTCACGCCGATTTTTAAAAGGGCAGCTATTACAGGTCTGCAGAATTCTGCGAAATCGAATGTCGATACATTGCTGTCATCCACAATGAACGTGAAATTCACATTGCCGAGGTCATGATAAACAGCACCACCGCCCGAAAGTCTTCTGGCCACATGAATTTTGTTATCTTCCGCAAATCCGATATTTACCTCTCTGAAAGCATTTTGATTTTTCCCGATCACTATTGTGTTGTCGTTTTGCCATAGTATAAAATAATTATTTGTTTTTGGCAGGCAGTCGAATACATATTGTTCAGCTGCCAGATTATGATACGGATCCGTGCTTCCCGTCTCGATGTAATAAAAATCTTTAGCCATAGTTGCGTTCCCCCATCTATACTTACCACCATCTCACATTGTAGAGTTGACAATGTGATTCATTATTATTTCAGAAACCTCAGGTTCATTGAATTCGGTAAGCCAGTGTCCCGCATCCAGTTCATAGAAATTATAATATCCGTCCATATATTTATGACTTTGCTCAATACCGGCTTTGCCTATGGCAAGATCCTTATTCCCCCATATGAATGCTGTCGGGGTATCAATGTTTCCGTAAGTTATATTCTCATCCACCATCATTATTCCGCGATACCAGTTTATTACTGCTGTTCTTGCCTTCGGCTGTGAGAAAATACGCATATAGTCTTCTATAGCTTCTGGTCTGAACCCAGTCCACAACTTGCGAAGTATTGCATAATCGTCTTCTGCAAGAAACGCTTCAGGAACATCAGGCTGCATAAAATGTCCGACATACGAACCTTTTTCTTTCTGAACCGGATCGTTTGCCATGGCCCACTTATATGCAGGCCAGTACGGCACGGATAATGCGGTCCAGGATTTGATTTTCTCCGGATGCATCGCAACTACATTCCATCCCAGGGCAGCGCCTATATCATGACCCACCAAATGAAACTGCTTGCCGCCGCCAATATAATCTGCAAATGCAAGCACATCTTCTGTCAAAGGTCTGAATGCGTAATTTTCATATCCTTCAGGCCTGGCCCCATCAGAATAGCCGCGCTGATCAGGAGCAATACACCTGTATCCAAGTCCGGCCATTTTTTCCATCGTTCTTTCCCAGATGATAGAACTCTCCGGAAATCCATGCAGAAAGACTACGGAAGCCCCATCATTATCAGATCCTGCTATTCTGCACAGAAACTCCATATCATTTATAGGTATGACCTTTTTCTCAATCATCTTACGTTCTCCTTTTGAATCGATGTTATTTTCATGTTTAATAATTAATTGCCCGACCATCTGCTGCAGCATGCATTGCTTCCAGAAGAACTTCTGAAATCGTTGGATGCGGATGAACAATATGCGTAAATTCATTTGCTGTTGCTCCCAGCTTCATTGCAGCAGCAGCTTCAGCGATCATATCAGTCGCATGGATGCAGTAAAGATGAACGCCAAGTATATCTCCGTATTTTTCATCTATGATCACTTTGACCATTCCCCGTTCGTTTCCGGCAGCCTTGGCCTTCCCGTTTGCCACAAGAGGGAACCTGCCGACTTTGACATCTCCGTATTTTTCTTTTGCCTGTTCTTCTGTAAGCCCTACAGAAGCTATCTCCGGTTCAATATATATGGCGCTCGGTATCTTTGAATAATCCATGACCGAATCCTGCCCGCAGATTGTTTCAACTGCAGTAATGCCTTCCATCGATGCTGTATGAGCCAGCATTGACTTCCCGTTGACATCCCCGATAGCATATATGTGCGGAACAGACGTATGCATGCTGTTGTCCGTAACGATAGCACCTCTTTCGGTTTGGATGCCAAGTTTTTCAGTATCGATCCCATCTAATCGGGCACCTCTTCCTACAGCCATAAGCACTTTTTTAGTTTCAACGGCATGTTCTTCACCATCTTTTTCAAAAATGACCGCGTCATCTGTTATTTCCGTCACTCTGGCGCTCGTATATATCACTATTCCCATATCTTCGAGCTGTTTTGTCACAAGATCAGTAATCTCTTTGTCTACCATGTTGATGATGCGGTCAAGGAATTCGACGATAGTTACCTTAGTCCCGATGCTGGCAAGAAAATATGCAAATTCGATGCCGATAACTCCGCCTCCTATAACTGTGAACTCTTCCGGGATACTGTCTATATCAAGCATTTCCGTGCTCGTGATCACATCCATTTTGTCGCTGATCTTAATAGGAAGGCTTTTGCTTTCCGAACCTGTCGCAATGATAATATCCTCTGCCGTGATTTTTTTATCACCCGTAATAACTGTGTGAGCATCTTCCAATGTTCCTTGTCCACTCTCGACTGCTACTCCATTGCTCTTCATCAATATTCCTACTCCGCCTACTAACTGCGAGACAACTTTGTTTTTTCGTTTCTGTACTTTTCCCATATCGAGAGAAGCTTCTGCTGCATCACATCCTACTACTCCGAATTTCTTGGAATCCTTCACTGCTGATAATGCCTCCGCACTCATTAGAAGTGTTTTTGTAGGAATGCAGCCCACATTGAGACAAGTTCCGCCAAGTTTATCCTTTTCGATAATAACTGTTTTCTTCCCCATTTGTGCAGCTTTTATTGCGGCTTCATATCCGCCGGGTCCGCCGCCTATGACTGCTATATCATAATCAAATTTATTATCCGACATCTTTTCCTTGTATGATGTATTTAAGTCCAAATACATCAATACGCTCCTTTCCATTAAACTTTGATATAATCAATATTAACACTGTGGACTTTTTATTTTTTCTTATGGCTTTGACTATTTTAAGGAGTGTATTGCCACAGTTTTATCTAAATCATTTATAGTTGGATAAGTCTTTGAACTTTTATGTCACGCAAGTTTATGATGATAAAACCAGGTGGATAAACACAGTGATTTTACTTAAAGGAGTTGATCTTATGATCTATGTCGGCATCGATATTGCCAAACTTAACCATTTTGCTTCTGTTATGGATTCTGATGGAGAAGTTCTCGCTGAACCATTTATGTTCACCAACGATTTCTCCGGATTCCAGAAGCTGCTCGACTGCATCAGCAGTTTCCCAAGAGATGAACTTTACATCGGTATGGAATCTACTGCTCACTATGCAGAAAATCTTACCAGCTTTTTATTTACCAGAGATTTTAATGTGTGTATCATTAATCCGATCCAGACATCTGCTCTCAGAAAGTCTAACATCCGTAAAACCAAGACTGATTCTGTTGATACATACCTTATCATCAAAGCATTATCTATGAATCATTTCAGACTTTACACACAGAGAGATTATGATTCACTTCAATTAAAAAACCTCTGCCGCTTCCGCCAAAAACTTATGAAGGCAAGGACAAGGGTCAAAATTCAGCTTGTTACTTATGTGGATCTGCTGTTCCCTGAACTCCAGTATTTCTTTAAATCCGGAATACACGGTAAAGCATGTTACGCCCTTCTTAAAGAAGAACCTAATCCCGACAAGATTGCGTCGATGCATCTCACGCGGTTATCAAACCTGCTAAACAAGACCTCTAAGGGCCACTTTGGTAAGCAACATGCAATTGCTTTAAAAGAGCTTGCTGCACAATCTGTCGGTATTAAAAATGATACCCTATCTTTACAGATTTTGCAATCCATTAATCAAATCGAATTATTTGATTCTCAGCTTAATGAAGTCGAAGGATCTATCAATGAGATCATGGATAAGCTTGACTCGGTCATTAAAACGATCCCTGGCATCGGCAGCCTGAATGGCGCCATGATAATCGGCGAGATCGGCGATATCAGCCGTTTTGAAAAGCCCTGCCAGCTTCTTGCATATGCCGGCCTCGATCCATCTGTTTACCAGTCAGGAAACTTTTCAGCATCCAGGACAAGGATGTCCAAGAGAGGCTCCAGAATACTCCGATACGCTCTCATCAATGCTGCATGGCAGGCAACATTGAACAACAGGACTTTCAGGGATTACTATGATTTAAAGATCTCACAGGGCCGCCGTCATTACAATGCTCTTGGTCATGTTGCAAACAAACTTGTCCGTGTCATTCACAAGATGATGACTGATAATGTTGAATTCGATCTAGACTAGTCCTACCTGTCAACTATATTCAATTTTCAAAAGCACCTAATCGATGCTTTATTTCCTATACACTTTTTTACGTCAAAACTATTTTGTTTTTCTTCGAATTTTCTATTGACTATTCATAGTTGGTCTCCTTTCTTCCCTCCCATCCTCTTCGCCGGCGTACCTGACCTCTGTGATCGTGTCGGCCTACAACACCCGAAAATGACTATAAGAAGCCCGTATTCTTATCGCACGCCTCGACTTCTTAAAGCGAAGTTCACTACGGAATCTAAAAGTCTCTTTTAATCGTGTAGCGTGTCTTCTACCTCCGCATTTTACTACGTCCATATGCGAATCACGATCCTCCAGCCTGTTTGTAATTATAGCTAGGCTGAGACGTTATGTAGCCTATTTATAGACACCGCCTTTACGAAGACCGTTCTTTCTCCATAGAGATTGTGTACCATAATCATTTAGTCGGAGCACTTGCCCTGGAGAATAGCGACGCGTAGTGTGGATCTAGCGGAGACTATCCATACACACTAGCCCTCTCACAAAGGTCTACTATCTTCACGCTAACTGAACACTCCACGACACTACGGCTTAGCATAATAGGTCAACTTCGCCCATTATTTGTACGTACGCTGTAGCACCAGCCATTGCTTGAGAGCTATTAGTCTTAGACCATTGCCTGCTAAGGACAGTCCAGTTACTAAGTCGGTCCGCGCTACACCGCCGGAAGAGGCCTAGTGCCGATATTCTTATTTCAATAAGGACTATCAGAAGAATAACACAGACGTAAATTATTGGTCCTTTAAAATGACTACCCAAGCATTCTCCTATTTTTCGTTGTGCGCAAAAATCTAATAGCTAGGTACATTTACATAACTTATACGAGAAGTTAGCTCACTTCCTTTTAGGCGACACTAGATCCCGCACCTTTTTCTCTTTCAATATTACGCCCCTTTTATAAGGACTTTGATCAGCGTCTGGTACACTAAGCCTATCATACTCTAGACACCGGTACCCATACCCAGGGACCATTCACCTCCTGCGTCATGTAGCTAAATATCACGCACAGTCAACCTATAATACGATTCCAAGGTCGAAACCCCTCGTGGGATGTTATCAGAATAATTCTACTATGAATTATTGGTGTACTCCTTCCTATTGGCGCCTTGTGTCATTTTTCTCTCTTGCCCCCCTGCCCCTCCAAAGCGTTCTTCTGTCCACTGTGCCTTCTTCGCCTGTCCGCATCCCTTTGCCTGTCTGTCCCCGCCGCCCCGTTGGCTCTACGCTGCTCCTCTGTCTTGTCCTCGCCGTTGCCTTCCCCGGTAGGCCTGTTGACGTTTAAGCCCGTTGCTTGTTGTTTGTACTTTTTCGTAACTGGTCGGAAATATGTCCGTTCATTTTGGCTTCCGGATTTTACGGTCGGCTCAGTAACGGCTTGGGCCCGTTAGCGTCCCCGTTTCTATGTTTCTTTCTTTATACTGCATTGTCACATGGGTATACCCGGCTGATTAGGTCCTTTTCCGTCTCTGGAGTGATCTTTACGCTTTCATCGGCACCGTTGACCGTTGCCGGCTCTAGTCGCTTCGTACATGTATTACCTGTCGTAATTTATTCACGGGCCTCCATTGTAGTTGTAATGATTGGGCGTCCGGTTATTGTCGATGTGCTTGGCGTCTCTAGTTGCTTACCGAATCCTGGGGTACCCACCTCTCCCTTCAAGATAGTGCGGACGTCTGGAGGCTAGATTAACGCTATCCCGATGGTGCTTTGCTTGCCTCCCTGTACGGTGCTTTTCGCCATGGGACTACCGCCGAATAGTCCGGACCTTGACCGTCACTTGGACGTAGTATTGGGGAACCCGCCTTCTGCCATTTGCTTGCCGGGCTCTAGGATACGCTCTTCGCACTTAGGCTACCCTCTACTCGGACTAGTCCGGACGTCTGGGAGTAGCTTAACTTGTTTGTTTCCATGTGCTGTCTGGGTCGTAGTCTCTTCTGCACATGGGGTTAGCCGTCCAGCATCGTTTCGCCCGGACAACCGTTACTGTAGTAACGATTATTAGCCTTCTTTGCCGCAAAAATGTGCTTTGCCGGCTCTTTTTGCTTTTCTCTACATAGGACCTGCCGCTCCGCCGTGGATAGTCCCCGTGACGTCTTTGGCGTGTACGATTATATGCCCTTCCTGCGCCATGGTTCTAATTTCCGGCCCTGTTTCTGGTGCTCGGTTTTCCCCGATAGGTGCCTTTTTTAACTGTAACTTAGGGTCCAAATCTTATAATTGTTGCTCTCGTTACCTTTTTTCAGGTACAGCTAACCTAATAATGGTCCTCTTCGTAAGCATAAACAGCGTCAGTCTTGCTCCACTGTTTTACGTCTTGCGTTCTCGCCGGCCCAGTTGGTTCTTAGCTTCACGTTTTCTACGGTCGCCTACTTGCCATTGCCAGTTTTATACTTTACGTTTCTACGTAGCCCCACTGGGCGGGCTGTTTCGTTTGACTATTACGTCATTTTATTTAA
>JGI20225J20221_1000401_pt1 | contig 80822 bp, 60 predicted proteins | sample BioMet4_FD_20221 | JGI IMG/M metagenome (IMG submission 20221) | reverse complement strand
ATGGCTATAAATGGAAATTTTTCTGCCTGATTCTACGGTTCTTAGGATGGGCGATACTTTGTCTTTTTACATTAGGACTCGGTTTCTTTATTCTGAAGCCTTACATGGAAATTTCTTTTGCAAAATTCTACGATGATATAAAAGGTAGTCAAGAAGCTGAAGAAGCTTTAGCTACCGATATGTAATTTCTCTGTTTTGGGCTCAGTAAGNNATTTACTGAGCCCAAAATGTATAATATGATATAGCTAAAAGCCTCATTCTTTCAACTATTTTTACTTCTGAATAACGGATCGTTTTTTCTCTTCAGTTACTACTTCCTTTCGATTCTGATCCGCTGACCGTTTCTCACAACTTTAATACTTGTTTTACCTGCAAAATCGCTAAGCTGATTTACGGCCTGTGTTATCTCCATACATAACCAGACCTAATCAATTTTGCGGTTAATAGTAAGTAAGCCCGCTGCCGAGGGCTTATGGGACTGCATTCGAGGGCTTATCNGTNTANGGCCNCGGGCCCATGGGTTCACGGCCGCGGGCTTACTTAACCTTCCTTATTAAATTCGTTAGATTTGGTGACTAAATGGCTTATATCTGCCCGGTTTTTATGATAAAAATAATTTATATATAATTGCGATAAAAATTTGTTTTATTGATGTTTATGACATACCTTCAGGGTATAATTAATAATTAAAACGAATGAAAATAACACAATTTAAAGGCCGACAGAAAAGAGAATCACAAAAAATTGTAAAACTATCTGTATTGATGGAGAAGATGAAAATTGAATCGGAGGAACAACCGGTTTCTAATTTGCGACATTCTTTACAATATGTAAGCCGGTCGGTGCATTGCATGGCTGTTGATAAACTGCCAAAACTATGTTTTGCTGCTGAATTTAAAAAGGTGGATGCACACCAGGAAATGATTCGCTACAATGGTGTGGTTTTATTAGAGATTGACGGTCTTGCTGGAATAGAGGAAGCAGAAACGGTGAGGGATGAGGTGGCACGTTTGCCGCATACACTTGCTGCATTTGTTGGTTCCGGCGGGAAGAGTGTAAAATGGCTTGTCTCTTTTGTTCGCCCCGATGGTTCTTTGCCACAGACAAAAGCGGAATCGGAGTTGTTTCATGCGCAGGCTTACCGTAAGGCGGTACGGTTTTACGAGGAGCTGATATCTTATAAGGTTACGCTGAAACGTCCATCATTGAATCATTACTGCCGCTTTTCCTATGATCCCGGGCTGTTTTTTAACCCTCAAGCGCATCCTATTCTAATGAAGCAGCCTTGTGAAGTGAGCACAGAGCCTGATAGGGAATGCGCTATACCAGATGAAAATGCTTCGTTGCTGAGGCTTATGCCGGGACATCAATATAGAAGTGTGGTTTCTGCTTTGTTCGAATCGTCTTTGCAGTCTGTGTACGAAGAAATGGGAAGGTTTCCACGTGGGGGAGATATAAAGCCATTCCTGGTGGCTTTGGCGGGGAACTGCTTTAAGGGGGGTGTGCCGGAGGAAGATGTGGTAAAAGGGGCAATGCTGCATTTTAATCTGGCAAAAAGGGAAGTGGAGTTGAGGCTTACGGTGCACAATGTGTATCTGGATGGAAAGAATTTTGGTGCCAGGCCGTGTATGAGTGCGGAACAGTTGCTGGCTGTAAAGACGGAAGAGTTTATGAACCGCCGTTATGAGTTCAGGCACAACACGCAGACTACCGAAATGGAGTATAAGGAATGCAATTCGTTTGTTTTCGATTTCCGACCTGTAACGCAGAAGGTGCTTAATAGTATTGCGCTCAATGCTCAGAAAGAGGGTATTCAGCTGTGGGACAGAGATGTGACTCGTTATGTTTATTCCGACCGCACTCCGCTGTTTGCTCCTATTGAAGATTATCTATCTAAGCTTCCTTCCTGGGATGGGGTAGATCGTATTCGCCCGTTTGCGGATGCGGTGCCGTGTGAGAATAAATACTGGCGCAACTTTTTCCATCGTTGGTTTCTCTGCATGGTGGCTCACTGGCGCGGAAAGGACAAGCAGTATGCCAACAGTACTTCGCCTTTACTGGTTGGAAAGCAGGGATATAAGAAATCAACATTCTGTCTCAGCATACTTCCGCCGGAGTTGCGTGCGTATTATACGGATAGCATTGATTTCGGGCACAAGCGTGATGCGGAACTTTATCTCAATAGGTTTGCCCTGATAAATATTGATGAGTTTGACCAGATTACTAACAGTCAGCAGGCTTTTCTGAAACACATACTTCAGAAACCGGTGGTTAATACGCGTAAGCCCAATCAGAGTGTTGTGCAGGAGCTGCGCCGCTATGCTTCGTTTATTGCTACAAGTAATCATTACGATTTGCTGACCGACACTTCGGGCAGTCGCCGGTTTATATGTCTTGAGGTTACGGGCGTTGTAAAAGTTCCGCGGAATATAAACTATGATCAGCTTTATGCGCAGGCACTGAGCGAGATTCAGCATGGCGAGCGTTATTGGTTCGACAGTGAGGATGAAGCTATTTTGATGGCCGGCAATGAGAAATTCGAAGTGCAGCCTCCTGCCGAACAGTTGTTCCTGCAGTACTATCGTTCAGCCGGAAATAATGAACCTTGTGAAAAACTGCTGGCTTCTGAAATTCTCACCAGATTGCAGAAAAAGAGTGGCTTTCAGCTATCGACCACAAAGATTACTACTTTTGGACGTATTCTTACCAAGCTCAGTGTTCCGTTGACTAATTCAAATAAAGGCAGGCTATATAATGTGGTGGAGTGCTGAAAAAGTGAGGGTAGCCCCGGATAGTGATGGCAGAGTGATGGATGAAAAGCCATCTGTCACTCTGTAATTGCTTTATATTCAGTGTTGTTTGCCTGAAAAGTGATGGAGTGAGGGTAATCCATAACATCCTCTTCGTTCAGGTCTGTTTTCAGTGCAAATGTACTATAATTCCCTATATTTTTGTCAGTTTATTTCTGTCAAGGATTGTAACAACCCGACCTTCGGTTTTAATGATACCTTCATCCTCCAGCTCCTTTATTATGCGGGCAAGTGATGGGCGTTGTACCCCGAAATATTCAGAAAGCTGAGTTCTTGTACGTTTAAGTATAAAGTAGTTCTTTTCCGGAGTGGTTTTTTCCAGTAAAAAAATAGCCAGTTTATATTTAAGGCTTTTGAGAGATATCATTTGCAACTTCATTGAGAGAAAAACAGCCATATTGGAATTTAGCGTCAGAAAGTTAATCATCAGTTTTTCATTATGAACCATTTCATTCAGCCAGTCCGATTTTGCTATTTTCAGAAAAGTACACGGTTCCATTGTCACCACATCAACAGGATATTTGTTGTTGTTTGCAAAGATAAAAGCCGGTGCAAGGGGCATCACTGCTTCCAGCAATTCTATTTCCAGAATATTTCCCTCCTGTGTAATCATTTGAGTCCGCACCACACCTTCTACCAGTAAATACAAATAGTTGATGACCTCTCCTTGCCGGACTACCGTCTCACCTTTTTTGAAACTGATTTTTGCCTTTACATTTCTTTCTAAAAAAGCATCATGCTCTTCCTTACTCATATTATTGAATAACGGGCAGATGGCTAAATTTCTTTTATTCATGGCTTTTTGTTTTGCAGAATTTGTACTTGCTAAGTAAACAAACTTAATTCAGGATGATATAATTTTTCTCGATTAAATATTGTTAAAAGCTCTATAGTGTAATCTCGGTTACAGTTTTTGGCTTGTCACTCATGTACCTTTGTTGCATAATAATAAAGATGAACTGATTATCTGAAGAATTAGTAGTATGAATCAATAAAAAATACAATTATGGATGAAGATGTTGAAATCTGCCATTGCAATGGCATAATGAAAAGTGAGATAGTGAAAGCTATCAAAGAGAAAGGATTAACTACGGCAGATGAAGTGGGCGAGGAAACAACTGCCGGAACTGTTTGTGGAAGCTGCGTTCCTGATATTGAAGAGATTTTGAAAGAAGTAAACGGTTAAAATAATTAGGTATGAAAGATTTAAGGAGTATGAAAGTAGGTGATATTGTCACTGAAGATTTTAGGGCTGCAGAGATTTTTAAACGGGAAGGCATTGACTTTTGCTGCGGTGGAAATCAGAGCTTGGAACAGGCTGCAAAAGAGAAGAATCTGAACATTGCTGAGATTGAATATAAACTGAATAATCTGGATGAGGTAGTTTCAAACAGACAGCTAAACTATAATGAATGGAATCTGGACTTCTTGTGTGATTACATAGTAAATGAATATCATAACAAGGTTTATAAACTTTTACCTCAATTAATGGCGTATCTGAATAAGCTTGTTCAGGTTCATGGGGCTAATCATCCGGAACTGAAAGAAATTGCTGATCTGTTTTCATTGGTAAATACAGAATTGCCTATACATCAGCGACAGGAAGAGGAGGTGTTTTTTCCGGCTATTAAGGAAGCACTGCGCACTAATTCAGTGCAGGCCAAAGAAATCATTACTTCACAAATAGCTCCGATGATGGATGAGCATGAACTGATAGGCGGTACAATAGACAAAATAAACGTATTGAGTAAGAAATATTCTGTTCCTGATGATGGCTGTAATACCTATCGTCTGACTTATAAATTACTTGAAGAGTTTGAAGATGATCTGCATACTCATGTGCATCTGGAAAATAATATTTTGTACCCTAAAGCATTAAACTTAACCAAATAGAGAGGGGTATTCATTAAATATTTTGAGCAAAAAAAGTAATTATGGAAAGAGCAAGTGAAGAATTGAGACATGAGCATGAAGCTATTAAGATAGCTCTGAGCATTTTAGATAGCATAGCAACAAAGATACAGCAAAGTGAAAATGTAGATGTGCAGGATTTAAAAGAACTAGTGGAGTTTGTGGTTCTTTTTGCCGACAAGAATCATCATGGAAAAGAAGAGGATTTATACTTCCCTTCTCTTGAGGAAGCTGGAATTCCTAAAGATGGTGGACCTATTGGTGTAATGCTTGCAGAACACGAACAGGGAAGAAGCAATATCCGTGCAATGAGAGAAAGTGTTGCTGAACAAAATGCTGATCTGCCAACTTTTGCAAACGCTGCATTCTCTTATGTTGCTTTAATGAGAAATCATATTGAAAAAGAGAACAACATCTTATTTATGATGGGAGATCGTATGATTCTCGGAGGCATACAGAGTGAGTTATTAACAAAATTCAGGGAACACGAAGAAAAGGTTCTTGATGAAGAAAAGTATAATGAACTTCAGGCGTTACTATCAAAACTAGCGAAGAAATATATTAGTTGACATAAATTATAATGATGAATGTAAAAGGCAGCAAATTCGTTTGCTGCCTTTTTTTGAAGTATTCTCAGTTTTTGTAGTTCTTAATTAAGTCCAAAGGATTTCATATCTTCTTCCACGGTGGTGATAGTCTGAACACCAAAATTATCCTGAACAATCTTTAAAAGGTTAGGAGTCAGGAATCCAGGTAAAGTAGGACCAATATGTGTATTCTTTATTCCGAGGTACAGCAAGGCAAGGTGAACGATGATTGCTTTTTGTTCGTACCAGGCAATGTTAAAGATAATTGGTAACTTATTGATATCGTCCAGATTGAGTACTTCTTTTAATTTAAGTGCAACTACTGCCCATGAGTATGAATCATTGCACTGACCGGCATCCAGTACTCTTGGTATTCCGTTAATATCCCCCAGCTTCAGCTTGTTATAGCGATATTTGGCACATCCGGAAGTAAGGATAACGGTGTCTTTAGGTAGTTGTTTTGCAAATTCAGTGTAATATTCACGAGTTTTCTGGCGTGCATCACAGCCCGACATAACAACCAGTTTTTTAATTGCTCCGGAATTTACAGCTTCCAGAACTTTATCGGCCAAAGCCAATACTTGGTTGTGTGCAAAGCCAATGGTTATTTCACCATTCTCAATAGCTGTAGGTGGTTGGCATTTCTTTGCCAGTTCTATGATTTCAGAAAAGTCTTTATGACCATTAGCCAGTTTTTTATCAATTACTTTCCATTCCGGCATTCCTGCTGCACCTGTTGTAAATATCCTGTCGTTATAGGTTGTAGTTTTACGTGGAGGCACAAGACAATTAGTAGTGAAAAGAACCGGACCGTTAAATGTTTCGAACTCATCGAGCTGACGATGCCATGCATTTCCGTAGTTTCCCACCAAATGTTTGTACTTCTTGAAATGAGGATAAGCATTGGCCGGTAACATCTCGGAATGAGTATAGACATCTACACCTGTTCCTTCTGTTTGAATAAGAAGTTGCTCCAAATCATTCAGATCGTGTCCGCTGATTAGAATACCCGGATTCTTGCCAACTCCGATGTTTACTTTCGAAATTTCCGGATTACCAAAAGTGGAAGTATTTGCTTTGTCGAGCAATGCCATTACTTTTACTCCATGTTCGCCGGTTTTTACAAGCCAATCCAGCATATCTTTCAGGCTCATAGGTCTGGCAATCATAACAAGCGTTTCTTCCATGAAGCTGTAGATATCCTGTTCTTCGAATCCCAGATTGAAGGCATGTTCTGCATAGGCCGCAATACCTTTTATGCCAAACAATGTATACTGTTTCAAGGCACGGATATCTTCGTCTTTGTCAAAGAACAAAGTGCTTACCTGCTTTGCTTTTTCATAAAAGTCTGCTTCGCTTGTTCCCTTCCAGTCAAGTGCATCATTCTTTTCATTAATATTTGCTTTTGTTTTCAGGTTATCGCGAAGAGCGATGCAATCATTGATAGCCTTCATTATTGCAGCGTTATCAAAATTCGCATTTGTGATAGTTATGAACAGGCCATTAGTAATGTGTTTACTCTCTACGTTAGTATCGATCCCTTTCTTTCGGGCCTCGATAGTTGCAAATGCAAGTCCCTGACATGCAAATATTAGTAAATCCTGAAAATTGGCGGTATCTTCTTTTTTACCGCAAACTCCGTTAATGGTGCAGCCTGTGTTTTTGGCTGTCTCCTGACATTGGTTACAAAACATACCCATAGTATTTTGTTTTAGAAGTTAGTATACAATGATTTAAGCTTAGAAAAACAGTATCAGATAAACAAATATGAAGATGATTTGTTTCTTTATTCCGGACTTTTCACCTATAATAACTTTTCAAAGTTTAAAAGCAAAATATTCAGAGCGGGCCATAAGCTCAGATAATTGTTTATATTTGCAGGATGAATCAGCTCTCAAAGGACATAAGGACTTATACTTTTCCAGAATTTGAAGGAAATAATCCTTCTTTTTCGCTCAGACGGCTCGAAGATTTGTATCGCATGAAACACGGTGAATCAGATATTCCGCATCGTCATGATTATTATACGATTATTTTTTTTGAGAAGGGAGCCGGAACTCATATTGTTGACTTTACAGAGTATCAGATTGAAGACCACAGTATTTATTTTATTGTTCCCGGGCAGATGCATCAGGTAATACCTACTTCCGAACCTAAAGGCTGGACAATGAAATTTACCGATGAGTTTTTAATAGCCAATTCCATTTCCGATAAACTGATAAACAGTATTTACCTGTTTAATGAATTCGGTCAGTCGCCTCCATTGTCAATCAATGAAATGCAAATGCCTGTCTATCTCAATATAATTTCCCAGATAGAGTTTTTTTCTAACTCACTCGACAGTTATATTCTGGAAGCCATTGGTGCATTGATGAAACTTTTCTTTATACAGAGTAATAATCATTGTTCTGTGCATAAGAACAATAACCCGCAGCTGCAGGAAACTACCAATCAGTTGTTGCATTCGTTTAAGCAATTGCTGAATAAGCACTATGCCTCCATGCATCTAGTGTCCGATTATGCCAATAAATTAAATGTTACCGCCGATTATCTGAATAAAACGGTAAAAAGCATTACCGGCAAATCTGCCAAAGATCATATTCAGACTAAAATAATTATCGAAGCAAAGCGTTCACTGCTTTTTAGTGAGATCAGCAGCAAAGAGCTGGCTTACGAACTCGGCTTTGAAGAATCGGCCCATTTCAATAACTTTTTTAAGAAAATAACCGGTCAAACACCCTCCGAATTTCGAGTTTTAGCACGTCAGTCCTGATTTTTGCAATCATTCACCTGATTTCATTACTTCGTTAGGCATATTCCTGCCGTATCTTTGTCATATCAAATTAAAAGAGTATTTGATATAACTAAAAACAGAGAAGTATGAAAACAATATTGCATAAATCAGAAACACGCGGGCATGCCAATCATGGCTGGCTTGATACTCATCATACTTTTAGTTTTGCCAATTATTACAACCCTCAACGTGTACATTTTGGTATGCTAAGAGTACTAAACGATGATCGCATAGCACCGGGCGAAGGTTTCGGCAAGCATCCTCACGACAATATGGAGATAATCTCTATTCCGCTTTACGGCGATTTGGAACATAAGGATAGCATGGGCAACCACGGCGTAATCACTACTGGTGAAATTCAGGTGATGAGTGCCGGAACTGGTATTTTTCATAGTGAGTTCAATAAGAATAAGGATAAAGAAGTCGGTTTACTCCAAATATGGGTACTTCCCAACAAAAAGAATGTAACACCACGGTATGATCAGATTACCCTGGCCGATATTCAAAAACCGGATGAATTGTATCAGATCCTTTCTCCTAACCCTGATGATCAGGGGGTATGGATTTATCAGAACGCCTGGTTCCATTTAGGCGATTTATCTGAAGGATGGAAAGGTGAGTATAAACTGAAAGATAAGAAGAACGGTGTTTACTTCTTTGTAATAGAAGGGAAAGTAACAGTTGCCGGACAGGAACTGAACAGAAGAGATGGACTAGGTGTTAGCGAAGCGGAATCAATAGAAATAAGAACATCTGCAAAAACCAAACTGTTGGTTATGGAAGTACCCATGCAATAATCAGGTAAAACAATATTATAATTTTAAAAACAGACATTATGAACGCAATTAAAAAATTCTTAGCAACCGACCAACAATCATGGTCTTTGTTAGTAGCACGTTTGGCTTTAAGCCTTGTAATATTACCTCACGGAATGCAAAAAGCCCTCGGACTCTTTGGTGGATATGGCTTTTCCGGCACACTCGGAGCCTTTCAATCCATGGGAATGCCCCTTCTCATTGGAGTTCTGGTAATTTTGGCAGAATTTGTAGGAAGTATCGGTATTCTTGTTGGAGCCGGAACCCGTTTTATGGCTTTCTCTGTTGGACTCACTATGGCAGGAGCTGCGGTTCTTGGCGGACATATCAACAACGGATTTTTCATGAACTGGTTCGGAGCGCAAAAGGGCGAAGGTATTGAATACTTCATTCTTGTTGTTGGTCTGGCTCTTGTTCTTCTCATTGGCGGAAGCGGACGCTATGCTGTTGATAATCTGATTTCAAAGAAACTGAAAGCAGAATAGAGTATAGACAAAGGGACTAAAATAAGAAATAATGGGATTTCCGGATACTAAGAAATGTTTTTTAAGCAGAGCTGATAGCTAAATTAAATTTAGTCGTATTTCTTGAAGAAGAAACTTATGGAACCAAAAGAGTCGCTTTTATAGAAGAGCTTCAAAGTATCATCATCATATTTTAATTGTTGATAAATAGTTTTCAATAGCTTCAAATGGCGCATCTTTAAGCATCACTTTCTTATCCTTGTCAAGGAGATATAAGGTAGGAATGGCTTTGAGATCATATAATTCTTTCTTCTGCACAATAGTCCCTTTGTCATAAGCTCTGATCCAGCTGTCTGGTAGTTGCGAATAATTTTTTGACCAGATAGAAAGATCCTTGTCAGGGTAAAGAGAAAGTATTTTTAGTTTTTTGTGTTGTAACAGATTATTTAGAACCTGGCTTGAAACCATTTGTTCCTTTACAACTTTACAATCTCCGCAATCCGGGTTATTGAAATATATCAGCGTATAGGAACTATGTATAAAATAAAGTCGTCCTTGTTTGCCTGTAGCCAATGTGTAACGAAAGTCGGCAGCCATTTTGCCCGGACGGTTTTTAATTGCTGTATTATAATGGTTTCGGGGGCGGATTTTATGAGTTTCGTCTATTTTATTTGAGGCTAGTATATTTTTTAAGACAGCAATGTAGAGAGATTCATTTCTTAAAGGGGAGTTTGGATCGTATAAGTATTTTTCACTCATAGATATAAAGTAGTTATACATTAAGCTATCGGCCTCTGCCTGACTCATCATATGATTAATGCATTTTATGCTTACAGAATCCGGAACTTGTGATAACAATCCAAGGAAGTTGGTGAATAAATGGTTTAAAAACTTGGGCTGGTTGACAAGAGCTGTATCCTGGAATCTAAAATTATTCCAGTAATTTTCTGATAGAAATTCTATACGCTGCTCTTCACTTGTGAATATTGAGGGAATTTTCGGTAAAGTAAAAGAGGATTTTTGTGATGCCTCAAGATGTGATTTTGTATCTTTATGACAGGGCTTCTTAACGCAACAGGTCAATAATAGGACAGATATAAATAACAAAATATATTTCATTCCAAAATCAGGTATAAATAGCCGTTTATAAATAATGATATTGCTGTTTGCTTTTTTCTGTATAAACAGAAGAAAGCTTTTACCATTCAAGGATATTATTCTTATGACTAAAGTTTAATAATCTGAATATGCGATAGATCGCTTAAAAAAACAGGACCAAAGTTACTGAAATATTTTATATAGTTGATTGAATTTTTGAATAATTGAGCTCATTCAGGATATTCAAACTGTTTTTAATAAGAATATCTTACTGATATAAGCAAGATTTACCTAACCTCAATTCCTGAATAATCGTTTCTGATATTTAATCGATGCAAATATGTAGAGAGCTGCTGATAATTAATTCAATTAAAAAAATACAACCATTCATTTATTCGTAATTGCCTTAATATATTAATTTTCTCATTCATTAGATATGAAAAAATGAGACTTTATTTTGCATCATAATGGAATATCTGTATTAATTCTCTTTTTTTATTCATGTTTAATAACAATAATTAACGCATATTTATTAATTGTTAATGAATTTAATACATATCTTTGTTGAGTCAATTTGAATTTAAAAATGCAGTATTTGTATCTATTTGCTTTTAATTGCATTTGTTTTAGTATGGATCGATCCTTTTTGTGCCTTTTGAATAAAATATTGAATTTCAAAATTAATTCTGAATATTAAAAAACAAATTATGAAAAAAAAGTATTTTCTTTTAGCTGTGATTCCTTTCTTTATGGTTTCATGTGGTGATGATTCTGACAAAAAAGTAGATGACGGAACCGGAACTCCTGGGTGGACAACTTATCAAGTTTTAGATACAAAAACTGAGTTAGGGTTTTATATACTCGATAGAAATGTTGGGGCTACAGAAAAATATAATGGTGATTCAAAGAATCCTAATGCTGCATCAAAAGGTTATTATTACCAGTGGGGTAAGAATACTCCAGTGAAAGTTAATGCTGATGGAACAATAAGTAATTATGATAAAGAATGGAATGCTACGGGTGAGACTCTGAAAGACTGGTCAAAAGGTGAAAATACTCCTTGTCCTGCAGGATGGAGAATTCCAAATCAAGCTGAAATGAAGAAAATAACAGATGCGGCATGGGCTGATTATGATGGAATGACAGACCAGACTGATGCTGAGTTTCAGGCAGCAAAAGCATTGTATAAGAAACTGCTTCTTGCAAGAACCGGATACGTTCGTATTGTTGGTGCTGATGTTGCAACTCGTGCTACTGCCACACCGGGGGTTTATCTTCCAACTGCCGCTTATCTTTGGGCCGGTGCTCTTAATGCTGATGTACCTTTATCTTCCCGTAACTTTAAAAATGCATATACATTGAGCGATAATTCAGATATTATGCTAGGAAAAAAAGGTGGCGAAAATGAAGTGAATGTTGCTATGCCTATCAGATGTATTAAAGACTAAACGTAACTAGTTCTGTTATAAAAAACAGAATAGTTACTAATCATACTATATACTAACCAGTCTTTGAATTTTTATTCAAGGCTGGTTGGCTTTTATATATATATTAATGTTGTTATTTATTCTTCATCTCTATGTATAAGAACTTTGCAAAGAATTTCTTTTTCCTTTTTTTATGCATCATTGCAATGCTACCGTATATGCTTATGGCACAAAACAGCTCTAAATCAAAAAGAACTGATTATAGAGGATTTGTATTTGAACAAGGAAATAAGATGCCTATTCCGGGAGCAACTGTAAGTCTGCCTCAGTATGGCATTTCTACTATTACAGATTCTGATGGTATGTTCTCTTTTAAACAAGTACCAGTAGGAGTAACAGATATAAGTATTCGCTTTGTTGGTATGGTGGCTGTTGAAAAGAAAGTGAATATCAGTGAGAAAAGTAGCTCTCCGCAAAAGTTTTATATGAGTGAAGAAAACTTTGCATTAGATGAAGTTGTTGTCACTGCAAAAAATAATAGGGTTGGCGCTGCTACCTCTTCATCTATTTCCCGTACTGCTATCGATCACCTTCAAGCCACAAGTCTTACAGATATTATGGAGCTCCTTCCAGGACAGCTGGCATCTAATCCAACTCTGAATTCTCCGGGAAAAGCTTCTTTGCGACAGGTGCAGACGGATGCACTTAACAGTATGGGTACTTCTATTGTATTTAATGGGGCTCCGGTTTCTAATAATGCCAATTTACAGATCGGAAATACAGCGAAAGATGGTAGTCTGAATACTAGTTTTACTTCCACGGCCGGTTCTGGCACAGATATGCGGCAAATATCTGTAGATAATATTGAGTCAGTGGATGTTATCAGAGGAATCCCTTCTGTAGAATATGGTGATTTAACATCCGGCGTTATCATTATAAATCCTAAAGCTGGTGTATATCCTATACAAGTAAGACTGAAAATTAACCCAACTTTAACTCAGACATCTATAGGCAAGGGATTTAACTTAGGAAAGGAATATGGAAAACTGAGCTTTGATTTTGATTATGCTAAATCTTTAGCAGACGAACGACGACCTTCTCAGGGTTTTCAACGTTTTACCGGAAATTTGCTGTATACAAAAGTTTTTAGAGAAAAACTGAACACAACTACAGGATTGGGATTTTATTCGGATCTGGATGCCCAGAAGCTCGATCCATCTGATACAAGATATCAACGTGAACGTTCATCAAAGAACACTGGATTTAAATTCAACACCAATGTGGCATGGAACTGCAATTACAAATTATTAAAAGTTGTACGTTTGAATCTTTCTGCAAATTATGAAGTTCAGAAAGGATATAATCAGGAAATAAAAGGGAATTTCGGATACATGGTTACCTCAGCAATGAATGATGGAACTATTGCTTCAAATAGACAGGATGAAATCTATGATGCATCAGGCCATCAAATTACTAACATCGGTAGCAATCCGGCAGCTACTAATATCCTTCCATATGAGTTCCTTACCAAAATGACAACTTATGGAAAGCCACTTAATTTGTTTGCAAAGGTTACTTCGAACTTCTTTGCTGATTTCTGGAAGATAAAGAACCGTATTGTGGCAGGAGCCGAGTGGAAAACAGATGTCAATTTCGGCAGAGGGAAAGTGTTTGACCCATTGATGCCTCCTTCAAGTGGCATTAGAATGAGACCGTATACAGATATTCCTGCATTAAATCAGCTCTCTTTCTATGTGGAGGATAATGCGGAAAGAGTGATTCTTGACAGATCGTTAAAAGTTCAGTTAGGTGCCCGTCTTGATATGATTCAGCCGGGGAAAGAAGAAGGAGGAACGGTTATTTCTCCACGTATTAATTTGTCTTATGAACTTGTTCCTAATATATTAAGTATACGAGGTGGCTTTGGTATCACAGCAAAAGCTCCTCCTTTAATGTATCTATATCCAGATAAAGCATACTATGATTTTATAAACTTTGATAATTCGGGCTTAACAGGATTAACAGAACAGCAAAAACTAAGTATTGTAACCACTAAGGTTTATGACACTGCAAATAAAGATTTAAAGATCGCTAAAAACAGAAAAAGTGAAATAGGGTTTGAACTAAAGTTGGGACAAATGAATTTTTCTGTAACCGGATATAATGAGAAACTAAAGAATGGATATTCTTTTGGATCAAGTTTTGATTCTTATCATCTTTTTGATCTTATAAAATATACAGGTGTGAATAGAACCGGTACATACCCTGAATTAACAGTTGATAAGACTACTAAAATAGTTTTGGGTTATAACAAACCTCTTAATGATAAGATTAATGATAATAAAGGATTAGAGTTTGATTTTGACTTCGGACAAATTAAAGCAATTCGTACCTCCTTTATTTTAAATGGAGCATGGATGCAGAGCAAATTGTATTCTACTTCCAATTCTTTTTATGAAAAGAGTCCGGATGCTGATGGAACTTACAAAGATATTGGCGTTTATGGTAGTGGAGATGGAAGTTTATATGAGCGTTTTTCGACTAACCTGCGTATTGTTCATAATATACCAAGGATTGGCTTTGTAATTTCCTTATCAATGCAAACCATTTGGACAGATACACATAAATATTTGGGACTGGAAAATAAATATCCTATTGGATATCTTTCTGCTTCCGATTTAAGTTATACTCCTATTGCAGCAGGCGGTTCAATTAGTCCGGATATTCAGAGACAGATACTTCTTAACCGTGAAATTACAGATTCTTATTCTCCGCTTAGTCTCTTTAATTTAAGGCTTACTAAAGAAATTAAAAAGTTTGGTGGTTTTGCATTCTTTGTAAACAACCTGTTTAATAGTAATCCTTTAGAAGAAAGCAAACGCAATCCGGGAAATTATAAATCCCGTAATCCGGAACAGTTCTTTGGAACTGAAATATGGTTTAAATTTTAATTTAAAAACAGAAACTCATGATAAAATATATGATTCGCTTTTATGCGTTGTTAATCATTATGAGCATGTTTTCCTCATGCCGGGAAGATAAAGCTTATGATTCTGCTTATGTGGATGCAATTAACTTGCATTTAAAATATTCTGTTTTTGGAGATAGTAAGCCCTTTTCTACTCCTTTGTCAATGACCCTGACGAATACAACAGAGCAGATTACTTATCAGCGCAAAAGTGACCTTTGGGGAAAGTTTTCTTTGGAAGGTTTACTCCCGGGAGAATATACAATCAATGTTATAGGTAGTTTAACAGCTGCAGAAGCAACAGAGGCTACAGGTAAAAGCACATCAAAAGGAGCTAACTTGATCGGTTTTATCTCTAATGTGAAACTAAAATTAGGTGAAACAGAATCATTAAACAGTATTAGTCTGGTTATTCCTACTCAAAGCTCACTTATCTTTAAGGAATTATACTATTCAGGATCACGTACACCATCAAACGGTAGTTATAGAAATGATAATTTTTATACTATATATAATAATTCTGATACTCCGGTATTATTGAATGATATTTATATCGCAAATACAGAAAATTATGGAGGTATAGGTACGGCCGGACCTCTTTGGCCGGGTGAAACTCAAGGAGAGTATACACATGTATACGTGCAGGCTGCATGGAAAATTATTGCCGGACAAGCACCTGTTTTTATTCAGCCCAGACAGAGTATAACGATTGCTACCATGGCTGCTCCTCATAATAAGGACGCACAATACAATCTTAATTCTCCGGTGGATTTATCACAGGCAGACTATGAAGCTTATTCTACAGATCCATCAAATATGTATCCTGATTTTCCTGCTCCAAATATGAAAAGGGCCTTCTGGCCAGGCTATAAGGACTTATGGCAGATTAGTGTGTTTGGTCAGGGAATGATGTTGATACAAGCTTCAGAAAAGGAATTCTCTGAATTTGAGACTGTGACTCTTCCAGAATCTTTTATGTCTCCCGGTGAAAGTGAAGAGTATTGGTTATGCAAAAAAATACCGGTAGACTATGTAATAGATGCGGTTGATTTAATAAAAAACAATACAGCTACAATAACAAAACGTTTTCCTCCTTTATTGGATAGTGGTTTTGCTACGGTTGGAGGTACTTATTCCGGATTGAGCGTTATTCGCAAGGTGATCAGTATTAATAATGGAAAGACTACTTATCAGGATTCTAATAATTCGACTGAGGATTTTGAAATAAATAAAAAGCCTTTATCTAAATAATTGAGGAACAATATGCATACTAAATTTGTAATATATTCGGCAGGCTTCTTATTGACTGCTTTTTCTACTTTTCTTTCTGCACAGACAGAAAGAAGGGATTCGCTTGTACAAAATAGCCAGTCGCTTTTTAAAATGCAATATTTTAAGGAAGGAGAGCATTGGTTGTCAACAAATAATGCCGCCGGCTTATCTTCCGGAACGATGAATAATTATTCTGATGTAAATCTCTTGTATAAGTTCTCAAAAGGAGATTTTAGACGGGCTCAGCAACCCAATTTGTCTAACAATTATCTCTTTTCGGCTGAAGGAGCTATTACAATGAATAAATATTATCTCATTGGCGGATTTAATTTTAAAGAAGCCTTTGAAAGAGATATTCATTTTACTTCTATTCTCGATTCTTATAGAGGTACACCTTATATTATAGCTGATAGCACTGGTGGTAACTGGAAAAAGCAAACCTATGACATGTGGGTAAAGATTGCTTCACCAGTCTATTTTAATCTGGTATCTTTTGGTATTGATGGAAAGCTTGCTGTAGGCAGAGGAGCAAAAAATATAGATCCACGTCCGCAAGCGAACTCAAATTCTATTCAGGCTTCTCCGTCTTTTACACTGACTCAGGGGAGACAATTATTGGGCATGGACTTTTCGTACAGACGATTTCGTGAGAATAGCAATATGATTCTTTATGATACAGGAAATCCTCAGAAAATCTATTTCCTGAAGGGAATGGGACAGTATACTTATGATGTGTTTAGCACTAATGAGCGTGAACGTCAATATAACGGAAATGGTTTTGGTGGAGGTGCTCAATATGCTTATAAGTCGGATAGGTTCAGCCTTTTTCTGAATGGAGCTTATGAAAATTATGTAGAGGATGCTAATGATATAGAAAATAATAAACCACGTGAACGCGGACGTTTATATGAAACAAGCTGGAAAGGGGACTTGCATCTGGATATCTATAATAAAGAGCATTCGTTGAAGCATACATTGTTTGCTGGTTATAATAGTATAGAACGTTCGGGTAGAGAAATTATTCAGGTTTTCAACTCTTCCTCAGAAGTTAATGCATGGATAACTGATTCAGAGGCACCCCGCCGCTCTGTTGCATCTCAGAAAGAATGGAAGGCCGGATATAATCTGTTCTTGCTTGATATGACAGGAACATCTTATAAATGGAAGTTTTCTTTAAATGGAACTCTATCTGATTATTCAGATGAGTATGCCGTAATGAATTCTTGTCTTAAGTTTAAAAGTAGCTTAGTTTCAGCTAGTGCTTTGAGAAATTTCTCTATTAAGAAGTCCCAATTATTACAGGTTGGAATAGCCGGAAATTACCGAAGTGTATGGAATAAACAAATGCAGTATACCCCAAGGGAAACAAACGATAAAGCAATAGAGGATGGACTTATAAAGAAAGATGCGAGTATATTAACGCAGAATTATTATCAGCTACAGACCAATGTGTTGTATGGATATAATCTTAGAAATAAAACTTGTATATATTTAAAAGCGTCATATATGCATTTGCAAACAGAAAATAAATTGATTATGAATGTTATTTCTGCATCTGTCGGATGTAACTTCTAAAAAAATAAATAATGAAACGACTAAATATAGTTCTATATCTAATTATCTTTTTATTTTGTCCATCAGGTTTGTTGGCACAACCATTTGTCTATTCTCCAAAAGCTGTAGTTCCGGTTGATAACAAGACTATAAAGAAGACTTTGCCTAATGGCTTTACCTATTACATACGTCAGAATAAAACTCCTGGAAAGAAAGTTGAACTAAGATTGGTTATTAATGCCGGCTCTATTCTTGAAACAGAAAAACAGCAAGGGCTAGGGCATTTTCTGGAGCATATGTCTTTTAACGGAACAAAATCATTTCCTAATGCGGAAATGATAAAAACGTTCGAGAGTCTTGGAGTTCGTTTTGGCAAAGAGCTAAATGCCTATACCTCTTTTGATGAAACAGTCTACTATCTGCCTATTCAATCAGATAAGGTAAGTTTAGGAATCACAGCATTGGAAGATTGGGCAATGAACCTTACTTTATCAGAAAAGGAAATTGACAGGGAAAGAGGCGTAGTACTTGAAGAATTAAGATTAGGAAAGACGGCTTCAACAAGAATCAGAGAACAGTATCTGCCAGTTCTTATGGGAGGTTCTCTTTATCCACTTCGCCTCCCTATTGGAAAAGAAAATGTAATTCAGAATTTTACTTATGATGAATTACGAAGTTATTATAAGAAATGGCACCGTCCGGATTTAATGGCTATTATGGTTATCGGGGATATTGATCCTAAAGAAATAGAAAAAGAAATAGTAGAGAAGTTTAGTGTCTATAAAATGCCGGAGAATAGTGAACCCCGCCCATCAAATCCAGTTCCCGATCATAAAGAAATAAAGTATGTACTTGCCACTGATCCTGAAACGTCTGGTTGCTCTGTAGAGATTTCCTATAAGCACAGTCCAAAGAAAGTAATTACACAACAGGATTATATAGAGTCTGATATATATAATTCTTTGTACTCCTCAATGATAAATGACCGTTTAAATGAATTATTGGAAGAAGAGGAGCCACCTTTCTCAGAAGCTGAATCAGGCTATTCTAACTATTTCCGTGATGTTGATACTTATTCCAGTTATGCACGTTGTGCACCTTCCGACATTCTTAAAGCTTTTCATGCTTTGATAACAGAGAATGAAAGGGTGAGACGTTACGGATTTACAAAAGGTGAATTAGACAGAGCCAAAAAGAAGATGATTTCCCGATATGAAAGGTGGTACAATGAACGTGAAAAAACAGCATCGGACCGTTATGCTGATGAATTTCAGGTTAATTATCTTACGGGTGAACCAATACCAGGTATTGAATATGAATATCAGTTAGTGCAAAATGTATTGCCTAAAATAGGAGTGAAAGAGTTAAATCACCTGGCTTCCTTCTATATGCCTGATATAAATCGTACAATTGTTGTTACAGCTCCTCAGAGTAATTCTATTTCTTATCCGGATAAGAAAGCTTTTATTACTCTACTTGATAATGTAAAGAAAGAAAAGATTCAGCCATATGATGAAGGTAAAATTGTAACGCAGCTAATGTCATCTAAGCCTAAAGCAGGAACAATTGTTAGTGAAAAAGCTATTCCCGAAACAGGAATGGCAGAATGGAAATTGTCTAACGGAGCTACTGTTGTATTTAAGAAAACAGATTTTAAGAATGATCAGGTTTTATTCCGCGCAACTTCTAATGGTGGGTTTAGTATGTATCCGGCCGAAGATGATATGTCTGCTCTCTACGCTACAAAAATTCAGGATGCGAGTGGTGTAAACGGTATCAACAACACGCAACTCAAAAGGTTGGTAGCCGGAAAGGATTTATCGTTAACTCAGTCTTTGGTGCTATACAATGAATCAATGTCTGGTAAGTATGGTTTAAAGGATTGTGAAACATTCTTTCAATTGCTGTATTTGTATCACACAGCTCCTTACTTTAATAAAACAGCATTTAACAGGTTAATTAAACAAGAGAAAACCGAATATGCAAAGTTGCTTGATGATCCTAATAATTACTTCAATTATCAGGTTGTGCAGCTTATGGATAAAGGCAACTTACGCCGTAACAGATGGCCGGTAAAAGAAAATTTAGATCAGGTTGACTTTAATCGTGCCGTAGATATCTATAAATCCCGTTTTGGCAGTGCTTCAGAATTTACCTATGTGTTTGTAGGCAATATNGATTTTGAAACTATTAAGCCACTTATCCTGACTTACATAGGAGGAATTCCTGCGAATAAAGAGAAAAAAGGTTATGCAGAACAAAATTTCACATCCTTGTCTGGTCCGGCTTCCTATACTTTCTATAAAGGAACCGGTGATAAGGCGAATGTGTCTATACGCTTTGTAAAACAAGCAATATGGAATAAACAAAAAGCTTATGCCTATGATGCATTTATTGAGATATTGAAAACAAGATTGTTCGAGAGTCTTCGCAGAGAGATGAGTGGTGTTTATGGGGTGAAAGTATCGGGAGGCGTTAATCGTAATCATGAGCCGGAAGCTTCATTGTCTCTCTCTTTTGGAACAAATACAGTATCTTACAAACAACTTGCCGAGCGAGCTGTTTTTGAAACAAAGCGTCTTATAAATGAAGGACCTACAAATGAAGAACTGGAGCAGGTGAAAGAAAAAAGACGAGTATCACTTTCTACTGATATTAAAGAGAACTCAACTTGGCTGCTCAATATTTATTATGCTTATCGCTATGGTGATAAGGTAGAATCAGAGGAAGAACGTGTGCAAGCAATTAAACAGTTAACTTCTGAAAAAATAATGGAAGCAGCGAAAGAATACATTGATCAGGATAAAGCTTTGGAGTTTATACTACTTCCGGGAAAAAAATGATTTTTTCCATTCTAAACAAAGAATCAGAGTTTGGTTAAGATCTTCATATTTTATTCAGAATAACGCATGCTTATTTTTCCTGATCCTTTTTATTAATCAGATGAGGTTTGATATCAGATAAGGCGTTTCAGCAATTTATTCTGGGGGTAAACATGAACTCTTAATGACAGAGAAGCAATGTTACGATAATCTTTTTTCATATCTTATTCTGATTTTGGCAAATTAGCATTCTTCGCTTATTAAATAACAACATAGGTACATTCAATTAGTTGATAAAAACAACGATTATTTTGCATGGATAAGATGTATGCCAGCAACAACTGGGTTATATTCAACGGCTTATAAGAAATCGTGATGGAGTGATGGTAGATTCTCGTTTTTTGTGTACCGGATTACTAATTTACGATTTTAAATTCTTTGAGTTGGAATGTTATTATTTTCATGTACATTTGTTCCTCTTTTTGTAAACCAACTTATTGAATTTATATAATACATATGAATAAAACACGTACTATCATATCCTTTTTTATATTCTTTTTTATTAGCTTTATTAGTTGTGCACAACCGGATTTTTTTACCAGATATTATTTTAAGAACTTAAATATCAGAGATGGTTTGTCACAAAGCACAGTAAATGCTATTTTGCAGGACAGCAAAGGATTTATGTGGTTTGGAACAAAAGATGGACTAAACCGGTATGATGGTTTGTCTTTCCGTGTTTTTAAGTTTGATGCAAATACGAAAAAATCTTTAGGGAATAATTTTATAACCGCGCTTTATGAAGACCAGAAAGGGAATATGTTTGTGGGTACTGATGCCGGCTTATACATGTATTCTCCAATAACAGACTCCTTTAAGCGTTTCTCATTAAGAAGTGCTCAGGGAACATCTATTGAACATTCTGTCACTTCAATTATTAGTGATAAAAAAGGAGGCATCTGGATTTCTGTAGATTCTCAGGGACTTTTTTACTATGAACCTGCGCGGGAAACTCTTATTAATTATTTTTCCAATAAATCAAAGAAATTCATCTCTGCCAATATAACCCGGTTCTGGTTTGATGATAATGGTACTTGCTGGCTTTGTTTGTATGATGATAATTTATATTATACCAAAGATAATTTTAAAACCCTGAAACCTTATATGGCGGCCGACGGGAGTCAACCTTTTAAAGATGATATTATCAATAAGCTGGTTTCAGGACCTCATCAGTATTTGTATGTTGGTTCTTCGAAAGGTGGATTGAAAGAGATAGATCTGGCAACAAACAAGGTTCGTACTCTTTTACTAAAGGATGAATCAGGAGAAATAATTTATGCGCGTGAAATAGCCTTTTATTCCAAAGATGAAATTTGGGTGGGGTCTGAATCGGGACTGTTTATTTATCACCTAAAAACAGGAAAGTTTACACACCATACTTGTGTGAATGGCGATCCTTATTCTCTTTCTGACAATGCTATTTATTCTTTGTTTAAAGACAGGGAAGGAGGTATGTGGATTGGTTCTTATTTTGGTGGCATCAATTATTATCCCAGGCAATACACTTATTTTGAAAAATTTTATTCTTCCGGAAATACAAACAGGGACTTTGGAAAAAGAGTCAGGGAATTTTGTGAAAGCAACGATGGCACTATATGGATAGGAACCGAGGATAAAGGATTGTTTAATTATAATCCGGCAACGGGTGCTATTAAGCCATTTACAAATCCGGCTATTTATCACAATGTTCATGGTCTTTGTCTGGATGGTGACTATTTATGGATTGGAACATTTGCCAAAGGACTAAACCGCCTGAACTTAAAAACAAAGGAGATAAAGTCATACCACAAAGGAACCGGACTTAATACGTTAAGTGCGAATGATATTTTTACTATTTGTCGTTCGGCTTCGGGTACACTCTGGATTGGAACAACTTACGGGTTGATGCGTTACAACAGGCAAACAGATGATTTTACACGTATTCCGGAATTGAACGGTAAATTTATTTATGATATAAANGAAGATGTNCATGGCAATTTGTGGCTGGCTACTTATGCTAACGGTGCTTATAGATATGATATAAACAAAAAGAAGTGGAAGAACTATCTGCATAATGAAAATGATAACAATAGTCTTCCGTATGATAAGGTTGTGAGTATCTTTGAAGATAGCCAAAGACAAATATGGCTCACCACACAGGGCAGAGGATTCTGTAAGTTTAATCCGGCTTCGGAAACATTCACCAGATATGGTTCCAAAGATGGATTGCCCAATGATGTGATTTATCAGATTGTGGAAGATGAAAACGAAATGTTCTGGATTACTACAAATGCAGGACTGGTAAGATTTAATCCTCAGACAAGAAGTAGTAAAGTATTTACTGTGGCTAACGGGCTGCTGGGTAACCAGTTTAATTTCCGTTCGGGCTTCAAGGCTAAAAACGGAACTATTTATTTGGGTAGTATTGACGGATTTATATCTTTTAATCCGGAAACGTTTTCCGAAAATAAATATATTCCTTACGTAGCAATTACCGACTTTTTACTCTTTAATAAATCTGTTTCTGTAGGTGATGAAGATTCGCCGCTGAAAAAAAGTATTACTTACTCTGATGCAATAGTGCTTGATGCTGATCAGAACTCTTTTTCTCTGCGGATAGCTGCGTTAAGTTATCAGGCTCCGCAGATGAACCGGCTGATGTATAAATTGGAAGGTTTTGATAAAGAATGGCTTTCTGTTACAGGAAACTCTCTTATCACTTATTCAAATCTTGAATACGGTGACTATGTATTCCGGGTAAGGGCATCGAATAGTGATGGTGTATGGAATAATAAAGAGACAACTTTGCATATTAAGATTCGTCCGCCGTTTTACCTTTCGGTGTGGGCTTATTGTTTTTATGTATTGTTCATTTCGGCCTCTGTTGTATATGTGATTTCTTATTTTAAGAAGAGGAGTGAAAGAAAGCATCAGCGCCAGATGGAAAAATTTGAGCAGGAAAAGGAACATGAAATCTATAATGCCAAAATTGATTTCTTTACGAATGTGGCTCACGAAATCCGTACTCCGCTTACCTTGATTAAAGGTCCGCTGGAGAACATTATTCTGAGAAAGAATGTGGATACAGAGACAAAAGAGGACTTAAATATTATGAACCGGAATACAGAAAGGCTTTTAAATCTGACAAACCAGCTTCTTGATTTCCGGAAAACAGAAAGTCAGGGCTTTCGTCTTAGTTTTATAAAATGTAATATCTCTGATTTACTGAGAGAAACTTATCTTCGCTTTACACCTCTGACAAAGCAAAAAGGAATAGACTTTAAACTGAATGTTCCGGAAACTGATTTTTATGCTCATGTGGATAAAGAAGCATTTACTAAGATTCTTAGTAATCTGTTCAATAATGCAGTGAAATATTCAGAGTCGCATATTCATGTAACACTGGAAGTTGACTCTTATCAGCAAGAGGCTACCGTTTTTAGGGTGCGGGTGGTAAATGATGGTCAGATTATTCCGGCAAGTATGAGAGATGAGATTTTTAAACCATTTGTACGTTACGATGAGAATGGAGCAAATAAACAAACCACCGGTACAGGGATTGGATTGGCATTATCTCGTTCTTTAGCTGAATTGCATCAGGGAAGCTTGTGCATGGACAATGTGAACGATTGCAACAGTTTCTGTCTGACATTACCGGCTGTTCAGAACCGGATTATCAATCTGGACATGGAGACTGTAAACACTGAGAGTGAAAAAAATGGTTCTATGGTTAAATCTGCAATGGCAAGTGATAATAAATCGGTGGTTCTGGTTGTGGAAGACAATCCGGATATGCTGTCGTTTGTCGTAAAACAACTTTCTTCTACTTATACGGTTCTTACTGCCACAAATGGGAAAGAAGCTTTGGAAGTTTTGGATAACAATTATGTTAATCTTGTGGTGAGTGATGTGATGATGCCTGTTATGGGAGGCTTTGAACTTTGCCGGATTATAAAATCTGACCTTAATTATAGCCATATAACTGTTGTTCTGCTAACTGCCAAAACAAATATGCAATCTAAAATTGAAGGACTGGAGCTGGGTGCAGATGCATATATAGACAAACCTTTCTCTGTAGAATATTTGCTGGCTAATATTGCCAATTTAATTCAGAATCGTGAAAAATTGCGCCAGGCATTTGCAAAATCGCCATTCCTGGATGCTAATACGATGGCACTGACTAAGGCTGACGAAGAGTTTCTGGAAAAACTAAATGACATTATTCAAACCAATTTGCATAATCCTGATTTTAGCATTGATGATATGGCTGATACATTTAATATGAGCCGTTCCAGTTTTTACAGGAAAATAAAAGGAGTTCTTGATTTAACNCCNAATGAATATCTTCGNCTGGAACGTTTNAAGAAAGCTGCGCAATTATTAAGGGAAGGAGAAAACCGGGTGAATGAGATTTGCTATATAGTAGGCTTTAACTCTCCGTCATATTTTTCTAAATGTTTCCAGAAACAATTCGGAGTACTTCCCAAAGATTTTATAGCCTGATCAGTCTTTAATAATGCTAAAAAGGAACTTTTTATTTAATTGTCTCACTATCTGAACTAAAAGTTATATTCTATTTCATATTTGGCACGAAAATTCTATTTAATGAGACGTTTGTTTTATCTGAAAATTAACTGATATTATACTTTTGTCACAAACCAAAATATGATATTGTATGATAAAGCAACTTCTCACTTTAATGACTTTTACATTATGTATATCTGCTTCTGCTCAATGGAAGCCAGCCGGAGATAAAATAAAAACAAGCTGGGCTGATAAAATAGATATAGATAAGGTATTACCTGAATATCCCCGTCCTATTATGGAACGTGGTGAATGGCAAAATCTGAATGGATTATGGAACTATGCTATTTTACCTGCCGGAAAATCTGTTCCTCAAACATATGATGGAAAAATTCTGGTTCCTTTTGCTCTTGAATCTTCTTTATCCGGAGTAGCAAAAGAATTGGGCGATAAAAATGAATTGTGGTATCAACGGGAATTTACTGTTCCTGCCAAATGGAATAATAAGAAGATCTTATTAAACTTTGGAGCTGTGGACTGGAAAGCTGATGTATGGGTAAACAACATAAAGGTTGGTCAGCACACAGGTGGATATACTCCTTTTTCCTTAGATATAACATCTGCACTTATTAAAGGNAACAACAAATTNGTAGTNAANGTATGGGATCCTGCNGATNANGGTTTNCANCCTCGNGGNAAACAGGTNAGCANACCNGANGGTATNTGGTATACTTCNGTNAGNGGNATCTGGCAAACGGTNTGGATNGAACCGGTTTCNGANCACTATATTACAAATGTGAAAACAACACCGGACATTGATAATAATAGTTTAAAGGTAGAAGTTGCAACTGATGCAAGGTCTTCATCAGATAAGATTGAGGTTAGGGTTTTTGATAGTAAACAATTGGTAGCAGCGGCAACCTCAATTAACGGTCTTCCCGTTGAGGTTGCCATGCCTGCCAATATTAAACTCTGGTCTCCTGACTCTCCTTTCTTATATACAATGGAAGTCTCTTTTTTCAGTAATGGCAAATTGATGGATAAGCTAAGCAGCTATGCTGCCATGCGTAAGTATTCTACTAAACGGGATGATAAAGGCATTGTTCGTTTGCAGCTGAATAATAAGGATTTATTTCAGTTTGGGCCGTTAGATCAGGGATGGTGGCCTGATGGATTGTACACAGCTCCCACTGATGAGGCTCTGACTTATGATATCCGGAAAGTAAAGGATCTTGGATTTAACATGATCCGTAAACATGTAAAGGTGGAACCTGCCCGTTGGTATACTCATTGTGATCAGCTAGGTGTTATCGTTTGGCAGGATATGCCTAGTGGAGACAAAGGTCCGGAATGGCAAAACAGGCAATACTTCAATGGTACCGAGTTAAAACGCAAGGCTGAGTCTGAATCCAATTATCGTAAAGAATGGAAAGAAATTATTGATTACTTATACTCTTTTCCGTGTATTGGTACATGGGTGCCTTTCAATGAAGCATGGGGACAGTTCAAAACTCCTGAGATTGCGGAGTGGACAAAGCAATACGACCCTTCTCGTTTAGTAAATCCTGCCAGTGGTGGCAATCACTATACTTGCGGTGACATTCTTGATTTACATAATTATCCGGGACCTGATATGTATTTGTACGATGCACAGCGTGCAACGGTACTTGGGGAGTATGGAGGTATTGGTCTTGCATTGAAAGGTCATCTTTGGGAACCTAACCGTAACTGGGGATATGTTCAGTTTACTACCTCTGAAGAAGCTACTAACGAGTACGTGAAGTACGCAAAGCAATTGAAAGATATGATAGCTCGTGGTTTTTCTGCCGCTGTTTATACACAAACTACTGATGTGGAAGTGGAAGTAAATGGATTGATGACTTATGACCGGAAGATAATAAAACTAGATGAGAAGAAATTGAAAGAAATTAATAAAGAAATATGTGGAGATTTAAATCACTAATAATCACTATAATTACTAATATGAAAAAACTAAATGCATGAAAAAAGAATCTTTGTTTGCCTCACAATGAACGTTGAGCACTGTGTAAAAACAATGCTTTAAATTCAATTCAAAGGTTAAGTTTGATTATCTTAACTTATTTTAAAAATCTAATTATTATAGAAATGACTAAAAATTTATTAATTTTATTACTGACAATATTTACGTTTACGGCGCAAGCACAAAACGTAAATGTTACTGGTAAGGTGGTTGACACAAAAGATGCTCCGCTTATTGGTGTAAGTGTTTTGCTCAAAGGTACTAAGGTAGGTACTTCTACAGATCTTGACGGGAACTTTAATTTGTCTGCAAAAAAAGGACAAACCTTAGTTTTCTCTTATCTTGGAATGGAAACAAAAGAGGTCGTTATTGATGGAAAACCTCTGGCTGTTGTTCTTTCTGACAATACCAGATCACTGGATGAAGTGGTGGTTATTGGTTATCAGACAATCAAGAAAGCTGATCTGACCGGATCTGTGTCTGTCTTTAAACCGGAAACAATGAAAAATACGGTCGTTACAGGAACTGTTGCCGATGCATTAGCTTCTTTGCCTGGTCTTTTTGTTCGTTCATCTGGTCAGCCAGGAGCAGAAGGTATGGTCGAAATACGTGGAACGTCAACATTTGGTTCCAGTGCACCTTTATATGTAATCGATGGTATTGCTGTTGATGGCGGGGCAAACCGGGATTTCAATTTTAATGATATTGAAAGTATCCAGGTTCTGAAAGATGCTTCTGCAGCAGCTATTTATGGTTCACGTGCTGCAAATGGAGTAATTATTGTTACTACAAAAAAAGGNAAAGAGGGTAAAATGGTTATTGATGTTTCTGCAAAAACTACATTGCAATGGCTTCCTCGTTATAATTTGACTGATAAGAATCAATGGACTGAATTGAATGATATGGCTTTTAGGAATGCCGGATTAAATCCTGCAAACCATTATGATGGAAATACAAACTGGCAGGATGAAACATTTAAAACAGGTCTTATACAAGATTATAATGTGGGATTCTCTGGTGGTGGATCAAATAGTAATTACTATATATCTGCTAACTATCAAGGCAACTCTGGTGCAACAATAGGTACAAATAGCGAAAGATATACTGTACGTGCAAATACTTCTTCTCAGCGTGATTTTGGAAGAAATGTAATGTTCAGAATAGGTGAAAATGTAATTGTCAGTAACTATTCGGTTGATGAACTGACAAGCAATCCGATTGTAGATGTTTATCGTATGTTACCTACAATCTCAGTTTATGATAAAACACATTCAGGTGGTTTTGGCTATGGAGATGGTCAACGAGATGTGACCTTCGGAACGAATCCTATTGCGATTGAAAATCTGATAAATATTACCAATGAGAATCTTAGAGTAAGAGGGAATGCTTATACAGAACTGGAATTCTTTAAATCCTTAAAATATCGTTTTAATTTTGGATTTGAAAGCAGCTCTGATTCATACATGAATCTTCGTAAAATAGGTAACTGGACGTATAATCAGCCTTATGATCCTTCTTCGCTTAACAGAGCCAGAGCCAGATCTAATTCTATGGTATTTGATAATACTCTGGAGTATAATAAAACTTTTGGGAAACATAGTATAGCAGCTGTAGTAGGTTCCAGCTTTATGAACAATTATTATGAAAAAGTCTGGGGAACTAAGAATGACTTATTGATGTCTGGTGACAGTTATTTTAATCAGCTGGATGCAGCTTTGAGTAATCCAAAAACTGGTAGTTACAGGGATATGCAAAAACTGTTTTCTTTATTTGGACGAGTAAATTATTCTTATGATGATAAATATCTTTTTAGTGCTACCATTCGTAGAGATGCATCATCTAAATTNGGTCCGGATTATCGNAATGGTGTATTCCCTTCAGCATCTGCAGGCTGGAGAATCAGCAAAGAAAAATTCTTTAAAGTAAATTGGGTAAATGACTTGAAGATCCGTGCAAATTACGGTGTGTTGGGTAGTTCTAACATAGGCGTTTGGGACTGGGTTTCATATATTAATGTTTATCCTCAGGTTATATTTGGTAAAGATCAGCATATTGAAACCGGTATGACCCAGGTAAAATTAGTAAATCAAGACTTAAAGTGGGAAGAATTATCCCAAATGAATGCCGGTTTTGATGCTACTTTATTTGATAATCATCTGGATATGTCGTTTGACTATTATATTAAAACAACAAAAGATATTCTTACAGGAATGCAGATATTGATGTCTACNGGTAATAATGGNGGAAATCCAATGGTAAATGCAGCTTCTGTACGTAACTCCGGCGTTGATTTGTCTCTTACCTGTTGATTTGTCTCTTACCTGGAGAGATAAATTGGGTGGTNTGAATTATAGCGTAAACNTNAATGGTTCTTANCTGAANAATNAAATTCTNAAANTGGGATATGATCGTCANTATTTTACACAATGGGATACTAAATCTTATGTAGGAAAATCTATTGGAGAGTGGTATTTAATAAAAACAGATGGTCTTTTCAGATCTGAAGCTGACGTGCTGGCTCATACAAACAGNAAAGGNCAGTTGATTCAACCTAANGCCAAACCTGGTGATGTNCGTTATNTAGANTATAATGANGACGGACAGATAACAGANGCAGACAGACANCATTGCGGTTCTACTATTCCTAAATTTCATTTGAGTTCTACTATAAACCTTGAATATAAAGGATTTGATTTAATGGCACTGCTAAATAGTTCTTTTGGAAATAAATTGTTTAACGGACCTAGAAGTGCGTATGACAGATTTGATGATAATTCTAATTATCGTGCAGATTATGATCCATGGAGCGCAACAAACGTTAATGCGAAAGATCCCCGCCCTATATATGGTGATGCGCGTAACGTAAGAGGAGATCAGGATCGTTGGCTCGAAAATGGAAACTATGTACGTGTAAGTCAACTGGCTTTGGGATATACATTCCCAAAATCTCTAATAGGTCAGTATTTTCAACAAATCAGACTATTTGTTAATGCTCAGAATTTGATTACATTTACTAAATACACAGGACTTGATCCTGAGTTTGTTAATACAAATATTTGGGATCGTGGTTATGATGGAGCGTCTTTCCCAAATCCGAAGGGTGTGACATTTGGTGCACAGATTAAATTCTAAAAACAGAAAAGAAATGAAAAAAATATTTTATTTATTTATCATCAGCGCTTTAATGAGTGCTTGTGATGTAGATGTTGATAATCCCAATACNCTTACTACNGCAACTTATTGGAAAACAGAAACCGATGCTGCAAATGGCGTAAATGCGATTTATAATATGTTTTATAAACCAGGAACTTATAGCCGATGGATATGGTTCAGACTTGATCTTACTTCNGATGANGGTGGCAGTTCNAGCCCTTGGGCNGAATTGAAAGAATGGACNCAGTTTAAATACAATAATTATAACTTCTGGGAAGGAAATGCATGGACGTATCGTGATTGTTATGAAGCTATCTATAGAGCTAATCAAGTGATCTCTAATGTTCCATCAATTGAGTTTAGTGATGAGAATGTTAAAAAGAATCTGTTAGGACAAGCATACTTCCTTAGAGGTTTGTATTATTATAATCTTGCACTATTATGGGGTAGTGGAAATGCAAGTCTGCCAATAGTCCTGGAACCATCAAAACCTGGAGATAAACCACAGGGACATACTGAGACTGAAGTTTATGATCAATCTATATCGGATTTAACAGAAGCTGTAAATTCTTTACCAGAGAGTTGGAATGATTCGGGAAAAGGACGTGCTACTAAAGGNGCTGCCTTAGCNTTNAGNGCGAAGTGCTATATGCAGCAACATAAATGGAGTGAAGCTAAAGCTGACCTTTCCTGGTTGGTAACTGGGGCTGGAAAACAGTATTATGATTTAGTTGGTTTTGAGAATAATTTTACAAAAGATACCGAAAATAATGCAGAATCGGTTTTTGAAATTCAGTTCTCTGATGTTCATAAAGCACCNGCCGGNGATGGCGANTTTGATGTTGATCCTAATNTGGGNCTTAACNGNGGACAGTTTTTTGCTCCTCCGGGTGTTGGCTGGACTGATGGTGAATTAAGACCCTGGCTTGTAACTGAATTTAAGAAGGAAAAGGACCTGAATGGTAATTTTGACATACGCCTGAAGTATAGTGCATTTTATGAAGGAATGAATAAAGATTTTGCTAACAATAACAAAATATACCGATACGATCTAAATGGTGCTAATGCTAATATCTGGAATGAACCTAACTGGAAAGGACGAGTATTCTTTAGGAAATATGGAAGTGATTATTACCGGGATTATGAAGATTATTATAACCCGACTAATATTAGACTGATACGCTATGCTGATGTTTTGTTAATGTATGCGGAGTGCCTGGCTAATTTGCCGGAAGGCGACCTTAATGAAGCTATTGCAATTGTTGATAGAATTCGTGCAAGAGTAAACATGCCAAAGCTGGCTGTAAATCACCCGGATGCAGTGATGAATAAAGCAAACTTCTTAAAACGTTTGCAAATGGAACGTTCATTGGAATTGTGTTCTGAAGGACAACGATGGGCTGATATAAAGCGTTGGGGATTAGTTGATAATGCTTCTGGAATAGAAGAACTGAAACAACGGGATCCTGATTTTAATAATTTTGTAATAGGAAGACATAGGTGTTTGCCAATTCCATCTGATGANATTAATAATAACAGCAACCTGACTCAAAATCCAAATTACTAATTTAGCATTTAACAAAAGATGGTCGTACATTGTTTTTCCAGATAATTTACGACCATTTTATTCTTTTTAATAAGTATAAAGATGAAATACAATTGTCTCAAAGTTATTATCCTTTTTTCTTTTTTGTCAATATGCACTTCATGTAAGTCCGGTGATGTTGATAATGAGAACTTAGCTTCAGTTCTTGTACCCTTAGCTGATCCTTTTATTATGTTGTATAATGATACGTATTATGCATACGGAACAAGTGCTGAAAATGGTATAGAGGTCTTTGTTTCTACAGATTTAAAGTCGTGGAAACGCCCGGAGGGAACAAATCAGGGGTTAGCGCTGCATAAAGATGATGTGTGGGCTGACAGATGGTTCTGGGCCCCGGAAGTATATTATGTGAAAGGGAAATTTTATATGTATTATTCCGCCGATGAACACATCTGCGTAGCTGTTTCGGATTCTCCTTTAGGCCCTTTTAAACAATCTGTTCAAAANCCTATGATAGAGNATGAAAAATGTATTGATAATTCACTTTTTATTGATGATAACGGGAAACCTTANCTTTTNTTTGTTCGTTTCAACGACGGGAATAATATTTGGGTAGCAGAACTTACTGATGATTTATTGAACATAAAACCTGAGACAATGCATAAGTGTATTAATGTCTCTCAACCTTGGGAAGAGGTATGGCCAAGGGTAAATGAAGGACCTTTTGCCATAAAGCATAATAATAAGTACTACTTGACTTATTCTGCAAATAGTTANGAAAGTCCTTTTTATGGAATAGGCTGTGCCACAGCTTCTGATTTGATGGGAGAATGGAAAAAATATGATTGGAATCCGATACTTCAGAAACCAGGGGATTTGGTTGGTACAGGTCATGGAGCCATTTTTAAGGATAAAGATGGAGTGATGCGTCTTGTCTTTCATGCTCATAGGGATAAAACAACTATTCATCCCCGTGCTATGTATATAACCACAGTACATTTTGAAGAGAAAAATGGGGAGGATGTACTCTCTGTTGATAAAAATTACATAACTCCAACCTTAACGATAAAAAACTAAATGATGGTAAAAAGCAGGATAATATGTTTTTTATTAATTCTTCCATTCTTGAGCTGCACAGCCTCAGAAGAAGAACCTTTTGTTAACAAACAAGATGATCCGGTTGATGGTATTCGTATTGCATGGGATTATAACTCTATGCAATGTCTTGCTCCTATAGGAGGTTACCCTCGTATACGAAAGCTAAATGATAATTCTTTGATTGTTGTCTACGATGCCCCTAATGGGAACGGAGAGCTTCGTCGGAGTTCTGATAGTGGGAAGAGCTGGAGTGAACCGGAAATTATTTTCAGGCAACATACTTATACAAATAAGGAAGGACTTTCAACTACAGTAAATATTGCTAACTCTGAGTTGACACAATTACAAAATGGTGACTTAGTTGCCGCTTGCAATTATCGTCCGGCAAAAGATGAAATCGCACCTTTTGCTATTGTAATTCGCCGAAGTAAAGATTTAGGAGTAACATGGAGCGAAGAACAGGTTTTGTATGAAGGAGGGCCTCGTTTCACTGATGGCTGCTGGGAACCTTCTTTCCTGCAGTTACCTAATGGAGATCTTCAGATTTATTTTGCAAATGAAAGTCCGTACCGTAATTCAGATGAACAGGAAATTTCTGTTTTGACTTCACATGATAACGGAATAACCTGGGATAAAGATATTAAAACTGTATGTTTTCGTGCGGGTCACCGTGATGGGATGCCTGTTGCGTTAATCTCCGGAAATGAAATATTAGTTTCAATTGAAGACAATAATGTTGGTCAGTTTAAGCCATATATTGTGCGTAATTCTATTTCTGATAACTGGAAGGTTCCTGTCTCTGGAGACTCTCCTTTGAGAGAACCGGCTTTGTTAAAACCATTACCAGAAAATGTATATGCCGGAGCTCCATATCTAATGAAGATTCCTACAGGGGAAGTCCTGATGTCTTATCAGACAACTGGCTCAAGGTCTTCAAACTGGGAACTTTCAACAATGGAAGTTACCATAGGTGATAAAAATGGGCATAATTTTAGTCGGGCAACAAGGCCCTTTGATGTTCCATTAGACAGAGAAGCAAAATGGAATTCACTTTCTCTTTTAGATGATAGAACTGTTGCTGCTGTTGCATCTACTAATTCTTTCACATCTTCAGTAGGAGTATGGATGATTAAGGGACATATTCTTTCTGATGTGCAAGCTAGAAAAAATACAGTTATTACTGATGGCGTTCTGACTAAAGAGGAATGGGGCGATTATTTTCCTTTGTTTGTAGGATCTAAAGGGAAAAGTAATATTCAATCGGGAATCTGTTATGACGAAAATAATTTNTATGTAAGTCTTGCTGTTCATCCTGAAGGTGACCTGATTAAGCAAGTATCTGTTAGCTTTGATCCTGAGAATAGCTGCCTTACAATGCCCGACAAAGGAATCTATAAAATTGATTATAAAAGCGATGGGGGCATCAACTTTTATGAAGGGAATAGAGGAGAGTGGAAGAATATTGATTCTAAAGGCATTATAGCTAAAGTCAATATGGGTGCACAGCAACAATATACTTTAGAGTTCTCAATTCCTTTTTCTGCATTAAACAAAACTGATAGAAAGCCTATGCGGGTTAATCTTATGCTGGAAACATCTGCATATAAAGANTCATTGATAAATTCTACACCGGAAGCAACATGTTCCTGGATGAAAGTTGTATTTTAAGTATTAAAGCAAAAATGAAAAAAAATCTGTTATTATTATGCATTGTGCTTAACAGCCTTGCATGTTCTTCAAAAGAAGATCCTCAAAAAGAGGCTGATACAAGATATAAAAATCCTGTTTTAAATTTCAGCCTTCCGGATCCAACAATCATTCGGGCTGATGATAAAAGCTTTTATTTATACGCTACAGAAGATATTCGTAATTTGCCAATTTATAAGTCTACTGATTTAATTAACTGGAAATTTGCAGGCACAGCGTTTACAGATAACACTCGCCCCAATTTTGAACCTGATGGTGGAATCTGGGCTCCTGATATAAATAGGATTAATAGCCTTTATGTGATGTATTATTCGATGTCTGTTTGGGGAGGAGAATGGACCTGTGGCATAGGAATAGCTACAGCGAATACACCTGCCGGACCTTTTACGGACCGGGGAATGTTGTTCAGAAGCAGCACTATTAATGTTCAGAATTCTATTGACCCTTTTTATATTGAAGATGGAGGGAAAAAGTATCTTTTTTGGGGTAGTTTTCATGGAATATATGGAATAGAACTTGCTGAAGACGGGCTTTCCGTTAAACCAGGTGCTGAAAAGAAACAGATTGCCGGTACTGCTTATGAAGGCACTTATATTCACAAAAAGGATGGCTACTATTATTTGTTTGCTTCGACAGGAACTTGTTGTGAAGGTTTGAACAGTACTTATCAAACAGTAGTAGGGCGTTCTGAGAATCTTTGGGGACCGTATGTTGATAAGAGCGGACAGGAAATGCTGAACAACCATCATGAGNTNTTGATACATAANAATTCTGCNTTTGTNGGNACNGGACATAATTCGGANATTGTATCTGATGATGCCGGACAAGACTGGATGTTCTATCACGGTGTTGATAGGAAAAATCCGGAAGGCAGAGTTCTTTTATTGGATAAAGTGAATTGGGAAAATGGATGGCCTTCTGTGAAAACAGATTCTCCGTCTATTGACTCTGAGCGACCTTCATTTAAAAACAATAAAGATTAATTAAAATGGTTATGTTGAAAAAAAGTATCATTTCTATAGTTCTCATGTTATCAGCACTAGGGGTGATGGCTCAACCTTATGATGCTTCTCATATATCGGCTGCTATCGCTTTGAANATTCCGGGNAATCCANCAGTTAATTACCCGCTGACAATGACTTCAAACAGTAATAGTAGCTATAATTTAAAAATGGTTGCCAAAGAAAAGATTCCTGTNAGTNTTTTACANCAAGTATCAGAACAAAATGGGATAAAGAAGATTACGATGCAAATTACTGCTTTAGAGAATATTTATTTTAATTATTCTCAACGATTTGCAACAGACTCTCCTCATAATGACTGTCTGTTTTACATGCCCGGTTTTTGGTACAGACGCAACCTTCGTTCGCCAAAAGAGGCTCCGTCTTTTCATACTTCGGATAGCTGGACAGTACGTGAAGATCGTTTGAGTACACCTCTTACAGGNATATTTAATGAAAAGAGTGGGGAATATATCTCTGTTTTAAGAGTTGATTCATTTATAAACGAGGCTTTAATTACACACAAAGAAGGAGAGGTGATTCTTTCAGGTAAAACATCAATTGGTTTTACTGGTTTTGAGAACATAAATGGGATTGCATCTTTGTCTTTTGGTTATCCATATCAGGAAACTCCTAAGAGTTATATTCGAAAGTTAACGCTGGCTCCATCTATAAAATCTTTTCANTTTTTGAAAAANGGNGAAAGTATTATAGTAACCTGGAACATAAAGCAAGGTAAGGCAGAAGATTTTGCGGATTTTGTAAAACAGACATGGGAATATAGTTATGATACATATAAACCTATGGANGTTAAGACNAACTATTCTGTAGATATGATGAAGCGGGTGATGAGCAACTTCTTTACNANTAGTTTTGTGGGTGATAAACCTTTGAAATATTACTCTGGAGTNGGTTTGAGAACAGATGATTGTAAAAGTACTGGCTCTGCAGAAGTGGGCTTTGTTGGTAGAATCTTACTTAATGCATTCAATGCATTAGAGTATGGTAAACAACAAAATCGTAAAGAACTTCAGGATAATGCTTACGANATTTTTGATAGTTATCTGAAGAACGGTTTCTCAGAAACTGGCTTTTTTAAGGAATATGTAGATTACAATACGAATTATGAAGAACAGGTTCATAGTATTCGTCGTCAGTCTGAAGGAATTTATGCAATGCTTCATTTCTTGCAATATGAAAAACAGAATGGACGGAAACATCCGGTATGGGAAAAACGTATAAAAGGGATGCTGGATACATTTCTTAAATTGCAGAATGGTGACGGCAGTTTCCCACGTAAATTTAAAGATGATTTGTCTGTTGTAGATAAGAGTGGGGGAAGTACGCCATCTGCAACGCTTCCTTTAGTGATGGGATACAAATTTTTTAAGAATAAACGTTATCTNGAGAGTGCTAAAANATCTGCTGNTTATTTAGAAAATGAACTAATTTCAAAATCAGATTACTTTTCATCAACTTTAGATGCAAATTGTGAAGATAAGGAAGCTTCTTTATATGCAGCAACAGCTACTTATTATCTGGCTTTAGTCACTCAGGGAGCGGAACGTCAACATTATGCTTTACTGGCTAAGAAAGCTGCATATTTTGCTCTTTCATGGTATTACGTGTGGGATGTACCTTTTGCTCAGGGGCAAATGTTNGGNGATATCGGTTTAAAAACCCGTGGATGGGGAAATGTTTCCGTAGAGAATAATCATATTGATGTTTTTGTTTTTGANTTTAATTCNGTGCTTAAATGGNTGGCAAGANAATATAATGAATCTCGTTTTACTGATTTTTCTGAAGTGATAGAATCATCAATGAAGCAACTTTTACCTTATGAAGGAAATCTATGNGGTGTTGCAAAAGAAGGATATTATCCTGAAGTAGTACAGCATACTAATTGGGACTACGGACGAAATGGTAAGGGGTTTTATAATGACATTTTTGCTCCGGGATGGACAGTTGCTTCATTGTGGGAATTATTCTCTCNCGGACGTTCAGAAGCATATTTAAAATAAAGGAAGATTATACAATGAAGAAATTAAGTTTTATATTAGGGCTTGTTTTATTAATTGGTTGTTCTGCTGCCAAGAATAATGCTGAGATAGTTTCGGCTTCTGGCTTAAAACAAAGTNATTTTCAGACANTNATCAATGGGAAGAAAACCTCTTTATTTATTCTGAAGAATAAGAATAAAATGGAGGTGTGCTTAACCAATTTTGGAGGACGCATTGTATCAATAATGGTACCGGACAAAGATGGGAAGATGAAGGATATTGTTTTGGGATTTGACTCTATTCAGGATTATATTAAATTTCCTACAGACTTTGGAGCAAGTATAGGCCGTTATGCCAATCGTATAAACAAAGGGAAGGTTACAATTGATGGAGTGATTTACCAATTGCCACAAAATAACTATGGACATTGTTTGCATGGGGGCTTTAAAGGTTTTCAATATCAGGTTTATGATGCTAAGCAAATAAATGACCAAAAGATTGAATTCAGCTATTTATCAAAGGATTTAGAACAGGGGTTTCCTGGAAATCTGTTATGTAAGGTTACATTTAGTCTGACAGATGATAATGCTATTGATATTCAGTATGAGGCAAGTACCGATAAAACAACCATTGTGAACATGACGAATCACTCTTACTTCAATCTGGATGGTGACCCTTCTTGCTTAAATACCGATTATTTACTGACGGTCAATGCCGATTCATATACTCCGGTTGACAGTACATTTATGACTACAGGAGAAATACTTCCGGTAGAGGGAACAGATATGGATTTCCGCGTTTCAACAGCTATTGGAGCAAGAATAAACAATTATAGTTTCAGGCAACTTAAAAATGGTAATGGTTATGACCATAACTGGGTATTGAATACAAAAGGGGATATCACCAGGAAGTGTGCTTCGCTAAAATCACCTAAAACCGGAATCGTCCTGGATGTTTATACTAATGAGCCTGGCATTCAGGTTTATACTGGTAATTTTCTGGATGGAACATTACATGGAAAAAAAGGGATTGTCTATAAACAGCGTGCTGCCGTTTGTCTGGAAACACAAAAGTATCCTGATTCACCCAATAAACCGGAGTGGCCATCTGCCATACTTAAACCGGGAGATAAATATTTCAGCCATTGTATATTCAGGTTTTCGGCAAGCAAATGATTTCTATGACAGATGGGTATGCTTTGTTTATATCCACCGGTAATCTTTATTTTGAAAGATTGCAGGAAAAAACGGTTTCAGATCTCCTGCTGCAAAGGTATCTGTTTTCGGATGTATCCCCTTTGCAAGATAAATATTCTGACGGACAGATTAAACTGTGGTATCCATTATTGTATTATGAAATATTAAAGCGTAATGGCTGGCTCTGAAAAATGAATGATCCGTGATAGATGAAATGGCATCTGTCACGGATCAACTGTCAAATAACGTAGCATAAATATCAAAGATAATAGATGGCAGAGTAAAAAGAACGCTTATATTCGTACTCATAATCAAAATATTATCTAAGTAGTACAATGAAAGGCATTATATATTCTTGTTTATCACTGATTTTGTCAGCAAGTGGGGCTGCGAAGCAAATGCCGGTTAATCGCTTAGCCTTGGTTACCCGCAATAATCCTCAGATTACTGCATTCGATTCTCTTTCTTCACTTTCAGTTGGCAATGGTGAATTTGCATACACTGTTGATGCTACGGGCTTACAGACATTCCCTGAAATGTATTCAAAAGGTGTGCCGCTTGGTACTCAGTCACAGTGGGGGTGGCACAGTTATGCCAATCCTAATGACTACAAGCATGAAGAGACTCTGAAAGAATATGATTTTGGTCACGATAGAAAAGAACTTTATTCTGCTGAATTTAAGGAAGATGGACGTCCGAAAGAGGCTGCTAACTGGTTTCGTGTGAATCCCCATCGTTTACATTTAGGCATTGTTGGTTTTGAACTAGGTAAAGATGTAAAAGCTTCCAATATTACCAATATTAAACAGACTCTTAATTTATGGAAAGGCATTATAAGCAGCAGCTATACTTTAAATGAAAAGTCTGTTCAGGTGGAAACGACTTGTCATCCTCAGAAAGATATGATTGCAGCAAAGATCAGTTCGGCCCTGCATCCTGCAGTAAACTTCCGTTTCCCTTACCCTTCGGGAGGTCATTGTGATGATGGATGTGACTGGACAAAGAACAATCTTCATAGTACTACTATTATAAGTCGGAATGATCACTCTGCTATTTTGAAAAGACAGGTTGATGCAACTGTTTATTATGTTCAGATACAATGGGAAGGAAAAGCTAAACTGTCTGAAAAGCAAAGGAATTATTTTGTGCTGACTCCGGAGACGGACAATTTTGCATTCACTTGTTGGTTTACTTCAGAAAAGCAAACATTAAAACAACCAACTGTTGCCGGGACAATTCTTGCTGCAGGTAATTACTGGACTTCTTTTTGGAAAAGGGGAGGAGCAGTTGACTTTTCTGCCTGTAAAGATGTACGTGCCAAAGAACTGGAACGTCGCGTGGTGCTTTCACAATACCTTCTTGCCATTCAATGTGCGGGTTCTACTCCTCCGCAGGAGACAGGATTAACTTATAATTCCTGGTTTGGTAAGTTTCATCTTGAGATGATTTGGTGGCATCAGGCGCAATTTGCTTTGTGGAACCGTCCGGAACTTTTGGAACGCACACTTGGATGGTACGAAAAAGCTTATCCGATAGCAAANGAAATNGCAAAACGTCANGGNTTTGATGGNATTCGNTGGATGAAGATGACNGANCCTTCNGGAATTGANGCTCCTTCAAANGTNGGTTCNTTNCTTATCTGGCAACAGCCTCACTTAATTTATCTGGCAGAACTGCTCTATCGTGGTCATCCAGGTGCACAGATTATTAAGAAATACAATAAAATGGTTCAGGAAACAGCTGCGTTTATGTATTCGTTTGCCACTTATGAGAAAGAAAAAGATCGCTTTGTATTGAAGGGAGCTATCCCTGCACAGGAAACTCTCCGTGCTGAGGAAACTGTAAATTCTCCGTTTGAACTTTCGTACTGGCATTTTGCTATGTGTGTGGCTCAGAAGTGGCGTGAACGCGCCGGCGAAAAACGGAATAAGAGATGGGATGAACTGATTGCAAAGCTTTCTCCGCTTGCCGCACAAGATAGTTTGTATCTGGCAGCTGAGACTGCTCCTGATACATATAAGGATATTCGTTTTACTTCTGACCACATGGCTGTACTTGGTGCCGAAGGTATTTTGCCTGAGTGCAGGCTTGTACGCAATGATTATATGAAGAATACGCTAAACTGGATCTGGGATAACTGGAACTGGAATAAGACATGGGGGTGGGATTACCCGATGACAGCGATGAATGCTGCCCGCCTTGGAGAACCGGAAAAAGCTGTTGGAGCGCTCTTAATGAACAGGCGGACAAATACGTATCTGGTGAACGGACACAATTATCAGGACGAACGTTTACGTATTTATCTTCCCGGAAATGGGGGGCTGCTGACTGCCATTTCTATGATGTGCACCGGTTGGGATGGCTGCAAGGTAAAGAATCCCGGCTTTCCTAAAGATGGTAACTGGAATGTGAAGTGGGAAGGACTTTCTCCAATGCCTTAATGCGGGCATTTGATGAATAATTAGATATGTTTGTTTAGATTATAGATTTGTTAGTGTTACAAGCGGCAGAATTTTAGTCCTGTGAAGGAACGAAATTTTGCCCTTGTTATTTTGAGGGTTTATAAATGTTTCCTTTTAAGTCTCAATAATAATTAGTATTTTTGGATGTTAAAAGACTAATGTTGGTTTTGCACAAATATATTTTTAATGAGACGGATCATCTTTATTTGAAGACATTGTATTCGTTTAATTCTATAATTATGAAAAGATTAAAATTTTTTATTCCTGTCTTTTTTTTGTTGCTGTCTGCGATAGTTCAGGCTCAGACAACGAAAGAAGAATTTCTGAGTGATGTAAAGCATGCAGGTGGCATTTATCATTCATATGATTATGTTCATACTCCGGCCACACCAGCGCCTAAAGGATATAAACCATTTTATATCAGCCATTATGGACGTCATGGTTCCCGATGGCTTACAGATTCCCGGAATTACACCAGACCCTATAATATTCTTAGTGACGCTCATAAAGCAAATAGGTTAACAACTTTGGGTGAGAGCCTTTACGAACGGGTTAAAATCGTGGCTAAGGATGCGGAAGACCGCTATGGTGATCTTTCTCCTCTTGGCGTTCTTGAGCATAGAGGAATAGCAGAGCGTATGTTTCGTTCTTTTCCGGAAGTTTTTTCCACCAGGAATGGTCGCAAATGCTATATTTATAGTCGCTCAACCGTGGTTCCGCGATGTATTCTCAGTATGGCAGCCAATAATGAACGGCTTAAAGAGCTGAATCCGGAAATAGTAATAACCAGAGAGTCAACAAACAGAAACAGTTATCTCAATGATAGATATGGAGCTGTAAACAAAGATTCTATAGCTACTGTCTGCAACAATTTTCTGAAAAAACATTTCAATTCTGAACATTTCATTTCTACTCTTTTTACTGATTCTGTTTATACAAAGGAACACATTGATAATCCCTTAACTTTAGCTCGTGATATTTTTGCTATGGCTGCCGATCTTCAGGATCTAGATTATCTGAATATCTCTATGTTCGATGTTTTTTCCAAAGACGACATCTTTACACTTTGGCAGGAATCAAATCTCCGTATTTATGGCGATTTTACCAGTAAAGGTGCCATGGAAAGTTCTAAAAGTTTATTGAAAAATATCCTGGATTGTGCTGATAATGCTATAAAAAATGGTAACGTATCTGCCGATTTACGCTTTGGACACGACTCTTATATCACTCCTTTAATTACATTTATGGATATAAAAGGACTCAATGGTAAGGAGTCTGATCCGGAAAAAGTTTATCAGGTATGGAGTAACTATAAGGTTACTTCTATGGGTGCAAATTTGCAGTTGATCTTTTATAAAAATGATAAAATGGGCGATATTATAGTGAAATTGCTTCATTGTGAAAAGGAAGTGGAACTTCCAGTCTCAACCGATATAGCTCCATACTATCACTGGAAAGATTTTAAAGCTTATTACGAGAAAAAACTTACTGAATAATTCTTTTTATGTTAGTAGTACAGAAATGTGGTTTTATCCAAAAAATCATATACTTCGTATAAAAATAAATTTCGGTAAAATAGAAGGACCTATCTTTGTGACCAGGTAAAAATAAGATAAAACTATTCAAGCGATGAATAATTGTTTTTTAAAGGTAACATTGATAGGACTTTTTGTTATGATGGATTTCGGAACATTGCATTCGGAAAATGATCATACTCTTAAAGCACAGTTGGTTTCAGAGAGTACAAAACGCAAATCGGAGGTTTTGGGGGTTATTAAGGATAGGGAGACGGGGGCTCCGTTATCGGGTGCGAATATTTACGTCAAAGAACTAAGAAAAGGAACGTCGACAAACGACAACGGGGAATATATTGTAAATCTTCCGCAGGGCACCTTTACTTTTACTGTATCTTGTGTGGGATACAAGACTAAGACTGAACAGGTAGTGGTCCCATCTGGTGCAAAGATAAACTTTGGCATGGAATCTGACACAAAACTGGATGAGGTTGTGGTTTATGCCAACAAGAAAGATCAGAACATTACCCGCACAGAAATGGGTGTGGAAAAACTCAGTATTGGTCAGATAAGAAAGATGCCGGCACTGATGGGAGAGGTTGACGTGATAAAGGCCATTCAGCTTTTACCGGGTGTTCAGGCTACATCGGAAGGCGGATCGGGATACAGTGTGCGTGGCGGATCGGCGGATCAGAATCTTATTCTTCTTGATAACGCGACCGTGTATAATGCTTCTCACATGTTCGGGTTCTTTTCTGTGTTTAACAATGATGTGGTGAATAATGTGGAACTTTATAAAGGTGATCTGCCGATGAAGTACGGCGGACGGTTGTCGTCTTTGCTTGATGTGCAGCTGAAGGATGACTATACCGGAAAGGTAAGAGGTACCGGTGGTATAGGTTTGATATCAAGCCGCCTGATGGTGGAAGGCGGATTGGGTAAGAAGACCTCGTGGATGGTGGGAGGCCGTAGAAGCTACGCGGATCTTTTCCTGAAACTATCTTCCGACAAGTCACTGAATGAAAGCTCTATCTATTTTTATGATCTGAATGCCAAGATTACCCACCGGTTTTCTTCAAAAGACAAGCTGTCACTGAATACATATCTTGGTAAGGATAACTTTGGCTCTTCCGTTGGACAGTTTGATTATGGTAACAGGGTGGCTTCTCTTACCTGGGGGCATGGTTTTAGTGAAAACCTGTTTTCTAAACTGAGCCTTAATACTACTAATTATCATTATACTCTTCAGTCAAAGATGAGTGACTCAAAGGTAAAGTGGAAATCGGATATCACTGACGTAACGTTAAGATGGGACTTAGATCATACAGTTTCAGATGCATTGAAGCTGACTTATGGTGCATCGGGCACTTATCATAATTTTAATCCGGGACTGATTACCCGTCCTGGTTATGATGATTACAAGATGCCTTTGTATCACGCACTGGAACATGGGGTATATGTTTCCGCTGAACAGAAGCTGATTAAGAATATGACTGTGAAATATGGACTGCGATTGTCTGCATTCCAGAATATGGGTAGCGTGACTTCTTATTCTTATGCAGCAGATCATAGTGTGAGCGACTCTGTTTATTACGGTTCTGGTAAAATTTACCATACTTATTATGCGCTTGAACCAAGAGTGGGAGTGGTGTATAAACTAACAGATGTATCTTCCGTGAAAGCGAACTATGCACGCAACACTCAGTTTATTCAGCTGGCCAACAGTTCGTCATCGGGTTCTCCGCTCGACTTGTGGTTTCCTTGCAGCCCGAACGTAAAACCTCAGAGGGTGGACATGGTGTCAACAGGATACTTTCATAACTTTAAAAAGAATGAATATGAAACATCTGTAGAGGTGTACTACAAGAAAATGAATAATGTAGTTGACTTTGCCGATCATGCTCAGTTGCTGCTTAACTCTAAGCTGGAAGGTGAAATAAGGGTTGGTACAGGACAGGCTTATGGTGTGGAGTTGATGGTGAGAAAGAATACCGGAAGACTGACCGGATTTATTAACTATACGTTGTCGCGCTCGGAACGTACTATTCCCGAAATAAACAAGAGTGAGACTTATCTGTCTCCGTATGACAAAACGCATTGTGTAAACTTGTCTCTTTCTTATGAACTATCTAAGAAATGGAATGTATCGGCCAACTGGGTTTATTCAACCGGTAACCCAACCACTTACCCAACCGGGCGATTTGAGGTGAACGGTGAATATTTCCCTATCTATTCAGGAAGAAACGAATATCGCAGGCCGGACTATCACCGCCTTGATTTATCTGCTAATTATGTGCCAAAGCATGATCCGCATAAATTCTGGACCGGTGAATGGAATTTCTCTCTGTATAATGCTTATGGTCACAAGAATCCGTGGATCATTACGTATGATCAGAATACCCCTTCGGGAGTGCCGGATGCCAAGATGACTTATCTTTTCGGGGCTGTTCCTTCTATTACTTACAATTTTAAATTCTAAAAGCGATGTTGCACAATAGATATTTTACAAGCATCTCAAAATGCTATAATTACTTTTCGTATGTGTTCAGAGTGTTCTCTGTCTGTCTGCTGGTGATGTTTGCCAGTTGTACGGAGACTATTGATATTAACACCGATAATTCAAAACCGGTGATTGTTATTTACGGCACTGTAACGGATGAACTGACTTATCAGGAGGTGAATGTGAGCAGTTCGGCCGGTTATTTTGATAATAAAGTTAATCCGAAGATTTCAGGAGCAAAGGTTTCTATCACTTCGGGTAGTGATGTGTACTCTTTGAAAGAAGTGAGCGGAACTCCGGGATTGTATCGTACAACAACTAAGATGGCGGGTGTTCCCGGACGGACTTATAAACTGAAAGTGGAGGTAGACTACAATGGTGACGGAGTAAACGAGGTATACGAGGCTACTGCTGATATGGAAGGGAAGGTTCCTCTTGATTCTATTGAAGTGGGACGTCAGCTGGTTTCTCAATACAATTATTTTCCGGTTAAGATCTATGCTCAGGATCCTTCAACAGAAGATTATTACCTGTGCCGCTATGAAATAAATGACTCTTTGTACAATAAAATAAGCCGGTATATAGTTTTTGATGATACAAGTATTAACGGTCAGTATATTGATGGAATACCTGTAGAATACTATCCTGATGTGAAAGACAAGAGCAAATTCAGTGACAGTGATGTGAAAGAGATGACTTTCATGGCTGAGGGTGACCAGGTGAAGTTTAAGATGAGCAGGATTACGAAGGGGTATTACAGGTTCCTGACTCAATGTAAGCAAGAGAAGAATGGGGAAGATCCTTTCTTTGGCGGACCGCTGAGCAACATTGATACGAATATATCAAACGGAGGTACTGGCTATTTTGCTGCTTTTGCTGTTTCTGAAGCGAAAGGAGTGGCTCCTAAACAAGACAAGTAATGAAAAGTAAGATTAACGATTTCTCAAAAGATTTTCTGACAAACTTTGCCACAAACAGAAAGTACAGGGGGCTGCATCATCTCTCTTTAATTCTTTTTGTTCTTGGCTTTATTCTTACTGATACAAAGAAGAATTATACTGGCAACTGGGATCTTTATGTGAATGCTGCCATATTTAATTACTTTGTGGGAATCATTTACTTTAATATGTATGTGCTGGTTCCCAAACTCTTGTTTAAGGAAAGGGCGGCTTTGTATCTGCTGTCTATAGCAGGAGTTACATTGGGTACTTATTTCTTTTTTCTGAGTGTGGAATATTCTATATTGAGGCCTTATGAATTAGTTCACAGGCCTTTTAATATTCCAGATATGATGGTAAATCTTTTGGGATTTTGCTTTCTTTTCAGCGTATTTATCGGGCCTTCTACTTTTTTTAAACTTCTTCAGCAATGGATGAGAGATACGAACCGCATTCATGAACTGGAAAAGGCTACTATAGAATCGGAACTGGAGCAGCTGAAGAAACAGGTGAATCCGCACTTTCTGTTCAACACGCTGAACAATGTAAATGTGCTGACTCAGACTGATCCGGAAAAGGCTTCGCAGGTGCTTACCAGGTTAAGTGATTTGATTCGCTTTCAGTTGTATGACAGTGTGAAGGAACAGATATTCCTGAGTGCGGATATTCACTTCCTGACTGATTACCTGAATCTGGAGAAGATACGAAGAGATAATTTTGAATTCAGNATACACACAAAAGGAGAGGTGGCCAGCCAGCTTATCCCTCCGCTGCTGTTCATTCCTTTTGTAGAAAATGCAGTTAAATATAGTCTTGATTCGGAAAATAAATCTTACATTTACCTCGATTTTGAGGTGGAAAGAAATGTGTTGTATTTTGTTTGTATCAATTCAAAACCTGCCAAGAAAATTCAGCCTTTGAAAAGTGGTGGTCTGGGACTGGCAAATGTGAAAAGACGACTTGAATTGCTTTATGATGCGAAGTTTTCACTTGATATAAAGGAGGATGAAAATACTTATCAGGTGAACTTGTGCTTAATCTTAAAAAAATAGACTGATATGAATTGTATTGTGGTTGATGATGAGCCTTTGGCCAGAGAAGGGATGGGACTTCTGGTTAAAAAGACGAAGGAACTGAATCTTGTTGCCAGTCTGAACAGTGCGGATGCTGCGGCTAAGTTTATGCTTTCAGAACCTGTTGATCTGGTTTTTCTGGATATTCAGATGCCGGGCACAAATGGCATTGAATTTGCAAAATCGGTTTCTCAGAACACACTGATCATATTTACTACTGCTTATGCTGAGTATGCACTGGATAGTTATGAGGTGGACGCTATTGATTATCTTCTGAAGCCAGTTACTCTGAGTCGTTTCCAGAAAGCGGTGGATAAGGCTGTTTCTTATCACAACATGTTACAATCACAGGTGAACAGCCACATTGAATCTGTAGAAACGGATTTTATATTCGTAAAATCGGAACGCCGGATATTTAAGATTTATTTTAAGGATATTCGCTATATTGAGGGACTGAAAGATTATGTGGTGATCTATACTCAGGATACGAAGATAATTACGGCCATCAACCTGAAAAATATATATGAGCAGCTGCCGCATCATATTTTTATTCGTGTGAGTAAATCGTATATCGTCAATCTGTCTCACATTGATTCTCTGGATAATAATGATATTCAGATTGGAAGTCAGAAAATTCCTATCGGCAACAGTTTCAGGGATTACCTTTTCGATAAATTTATCTCTAAAAAGATTCTGAGCAATAAGTAACAGCTCTGTCTCTTTATAGGAAAGAATAAAATAAGCGCCTGCTTCAGGCTTCTGAATACAGGCGCTTTCTACATTGAGAAAAAATAAAGGTTTACAGTTTAATATCCCATATTCCGGCACTCTTTTCCAGTTCTACCATGGCAGATGCATAGTTGAACAGTGTTTCGTAATAGAGTGCCTGAACATCATCATAAGTGCGCTGAGCATTCAACACTTCGAGAAGTGAAACTTCTCCGCGGCTGTAGCTGTATATCTTGCCTTTCAATACCTGATTGGCTTGTTCAAGCATGCCGTTTTCATAATGTTCCACCTGTTTGGTAAGCGATTCATATTGATGATATGCTTTTAATATTTCGTTCTGAACCTGCAATACAGCCTGATCATATTGAATGGAAGCTTGTTCGGTGCGATGTTTTGCAGCCAGAATAGCTCCTTTGTTCAGTCGGGAGAACTGAAGCGGAATGGCAATGCCGGCTGTTACTCCTGAATAGGCAGGTGCAGGAGCATCTTCGTTCTTTACCTGCGCATTGTGACTCACCTCGAGAGATACGTCTACATCCATGTTCCTTTCACGGCGTGCTACCTTCAGGGCACGGTTGGCTACCTCGACATTTTGCATGGCTGCGGTGATGTCCGATCTTGAAACAGTTCCCTGTTTGATTAAGTCGGACAGGTCGAAACTGCGGCGGGCTATGTGCAGCGATGTATCAGGACGGAAGAGGAGAGAAGCATCTTTTGTTCCGGTATACACCGAAAGGGAGGTGAGAGCATTCTTCATCTCTGATTCCGATTGCAACAGTTCGTTGTACATGATTCCAGCTTCAAGCTTGCTCTGAATAGCGTCTATCTCCATGATCTTTCCTTTAGAGAGACGTATGCTGTCTGACTTTGCCAGTTCAAAGATATTCTGGTAAGCATTCTGTTTAACCTTGTACAACTGATCTTGCTTCAGTGCTTCCAGATAGGCAACGGTGGCATCTGCCCTTAGGTTGCGTAAGTAGTCGGCAAGAAGGGCTATGGTAAGAGAACTCTCACTGCGAGCCAGTTCTACGGCTGCTGTTCGTTTGCCAAAGGTAACAGTCTGCGAAATGGATACAGAACCTCCGTATCCCATTTTCTTTTTTGCCTGTTCATTGTTGAAGTAGCTGAATCCAAGCTGCGGATCGTTTCTCACTTTGGCAGCAATGGCTTCTGCCTCGGAAATGCTGACGTTAAGCTTTTCGGCGGCATATTCCAGATTGCCCGCATTCACTTTCTCCATATATTGGGAGTAGGTGAGCGGTTGCACGGATGTCTGCGCGTTACCTTGCAGACATGCCATATAAATCAGTGCACATATAACAATGTGCTTTTTTATAGTTATTTTCATACTTTATCCTGATTAGATTCGTAAAGTTTCTGTTGTTTCTCCTCTTCCTGAACTCTTTTCCGTTCCAGCTTAAGCTGATGATTTTCTATCATGAAATAGAGGGCTGGAAGTACATAAAGGGTAATGACTGTTGAGAATAGTAATCCGTAAACAATGACAGTGGCCAGCGGACGTTGTACATCCGAACCGATGCCGGTAGAGAAGGATGCAGGCAACAGACCGAGCACGGCAACAGTGGCTGTCATCAGTACCGGACGGAAGCGGTGGCGGGTTCCTGTTACTACTGCTTCATAAAGATCTTTGCCATCTTTGCGGAGGTTGTTAATGTGTGATACCATAATCACTCCGTTCTGTATGGCTACACCAACCAGTGCAATGAAACCTACAGCGGAAGATACATTCAGCGTCATGCCTCTGAGGTTGAGGGCAAGCATGCCTCCGAATACAGCCAATGGAATAACACTCATCTGCAGTGCTGCCTGGCGGAACTTGCCGAAAGCTCCGAACAGCAAGAGTAGCATAATGCCAAGAGCAAGCGGGATAACTACCGCCAATCTGGAATAGGCACGTTGCTGATTTTCAAACTGTCCGCCCCATTTGATATGGATGTTCTGTTTGTTATACTCCACGTTCTTATCAATCTGTCTGTTTGCTTCCTGCAGGAAGGAGGTTAAATCTACTCCGCGGAGATTAACACGTACAGTGAGGTGACGCTTGTTCATTTCACGGGTAATGGTACTGGCTCCAGTAGTCATCTTTATCTGTGCAACCTGTGAAAGAGGTATTTTTACTCCCGAGTCAGTGGTGAGCATCAGATTGCCGATCTCTTCCGGCGTACTTCTGCTTTCTTCATTGAAACGGCAGGTTACGTCATACGACTTGCTTCCCACAAAGATCTGTGAGATGGAAGTTCCTCCGATAGCCATCTCAATAAGATCAGTCACATCGGATATGTTGAGTCCATACTGAGCAATCCGGTCTCTGTCGGCAATAATCTGTAACTGTGGTAGGGGAGGTTCCTCGTCTATTGTTACATCCTCGGCTCCTTTAATACCTTTCAGCGTCTTTTCTACCTGTTCGCTGACACGGCGTGTATCGGCCAGATTCTCGCCGTAAATCTTAACGGCAAGGTCACTGTGTGCTCCAGCTACCTGATCCATCACCATGTCGATAATGGGCTGTGAGAATCCTACGGTATATCCTGGCATCTTTTTCAGTGCAGCCGACATCTCTTCAATCAGATCGGCTTTCTTCTTCCCGCTTTTCCAGGTGTCGTAAGGTTTTAGTCCCACGCTGCATTCCACATGCGAAAGTGAAAAAGCATCAGTTCCGGCATCATCACGGCCTACCTGCGTCATAACGTAGGACACTTCATCAAACTTCATAATTGTTTTACGGAAATCTTCAGCCATCTGTTTAGACCTGTCAATGGAGATTCCCGGAGGAAGCTGCATCTGAACCCAGATAGAGCCTTCATCGAGCGGAGGAAGGAAGTCTTTTCCTACTGTGTAACTGAATACTCCGGCCAGTAAAAGGATTACTGCAAGAGGTGCAAGCACTCTTTTGGGTTTCTTTAATATGCTGACGGTCTGCAAATGATAAATAGATGACAGTTTTTCAAGCCATTTATTCTTGTATATTTTACTTGGCTTACGGTAGGCCATAAACGCCAGTCCCGGTATCAGGAAGAAGGAGACAGCCAGTGCTCCCAGCAGTGCATATCCCACGGTGTAGGCCATTGGAGTAAACAGTTTCTTTTCAATATGCTGGAAAGTAAACAGCGGAAGATAAGCTGTAATGATAATGAGCGTTGAGAAGAGAATAGGCTTGGCTACTTCAAATGCCCGCTTCATAATAGACTCTTCCTGCAGTGGTGCAAGTGGGTTGCTTTCCCGCTTTTTCAGGATGGTTTCCATCATTACAATGGCTCCGTCCACCAATATACCAAAGTCTATAGCTCCCAATGAGAGCAGGTTGGCTGGTATGCCGGTTACGTGCATCAATATGAAAGCTATCAGCAATGAAAGTGGAATGGTCAGTGCCACCAGTAAAGCTCCTCTCCAGTTACCAAGGAATACAATAAGCACAAGTACCACCAGTATCATACCTTCAAGCAAGGTATGTGAAACGGTGTGCAGTGTGGTATCTACCAGATTGGTGCGGTCCACAAACGGATGAATGGTGACTCCTTTAGGCAATATGGAACTATTGAGTTCCTCTACTGCCAGATGCACATCTTTCAGAACTGATGAAGGATTCTGAAAACGAAGCATCTGAACAATGCCTTCTACCCCATCGGTGAGGTTGATCTTGCTATCGCAGTAGCCAAGCACGCCTTTGCGTTCCAGATTGCCGTATTTCAGTTTTCCTACATCGTTGAGGTAAACAGGAACACCATTCTCTGATTTCAGAACTACCTGTCCTAAATCGTTGAGGTCTTTTACAAGTCCTATTCCACGTATCACATAACTCAGATCGCCACGGTTAAGAATACTACCTCCGGCGTTGACGTTGTTTTTTTCTATCTTATCTTTGATATCAGCCAGTGAGATGTTGTATTGCTCCATTTTATGAGGGTCAACCTCTATCTGATATTGAGTGGTGATTCCTCCGAAGTTGCTTACATCGGCCACACCGGTAACTTGCTTTAACCGGGGAATGACTACCCATTTGTTGAGGTCGGTCAGTTCACGCAGATCGTGATTCTTGCTTTCCAGCACATAACGGAAGATTTCACCGGTGGCAGAAGTAAGCGGATTAAGTCCCGGAACAGCATTATAAGGTAGTTCCACATCACCCAGACGTTCCTGAACCCGCTGACGTGCCCAGTAATCATCTACACCGTCTTCAAAAACAAGAGTAATGGTAGATATACCAAAGGAGTTCCGGCTTCGCATCACAGTCATTCCCGGAAGCCCGTTCAGAGTCCGTTCGATAGGAATACTGATCTGTTGCTCTATCTCCTCAGCTGCCAGTCCCGGAACCTGTGTTACCACTTGAACAGTTACATCGGCAATGTCCGGATAGGCATCAATAGCCAGCTGGTCCCATGAATAATACCCGATAACGGCTATAAAGCAAAACACGACAAACATCAGACCTCGCCGATGTATTGCCAGATTGATTAACTTTTTCATACCTGTTATCGTGCATCATTTAGATAGAAAGCTCCTTTAGTGACTACATACTCTCCTGAATTAAGTCCGGAAAGTATAACCAGTCTGTCATTCGTAGCAGAAACAGTAGTCACTTTACGTTTCACATACTTGTTGTTTCCGGCAGATACCAGCACATAATTGTTATCCTCCTGTTGCAGTACTGCAGAGGCTGGTATAAGTATCTTCGGGGTAGGAGCATCGGTCAGCTTTACGGTACCATACATTCCTGGTTTCATTTGGCGGCTGACATTGCTGCATTCAATAAGTACTTCTACAGAACGTGTGTCTTCGTCCATCATTTCACTGATGTGGTAAATCTTTCCTTTAATTTCTTTTCCGGGCAAAGCAACAAGAGAGATACCTACTTCGGACAGGTTACGGATTAAACTTACGTCTTTCTCTTTTACATGAGCAACCACCCACACTTTATCAAGATTGGCAATGATGGCTACCGGTTCTGCATCTTCTTTCAGGTACTGTCCAAGTACGATATTGCTTTTCACAACCTCTCCCGATATTGGTGAACGTACCACTAGCGGACGACCTAAACTCAACTGATTTGGGTTAATACGGTATACCTGCAAAGCAGCTTTTGCATTTTCGAAATCTTTCTTTTTCAGTTCGTAGTTAAGTTCGGCTTCTTCTTTCTCTTTCTCAACACCCACTTTGTTCAGAAGCAGATCATTCTCTCTTCTCAGACTTTTGTAAGCAAGTCCCATTTCCTGCTTTGCCTGATAATAGGCTTTTGTTGTTTCAAAGAATTCCGGTGAACTGATTTCAAAAATAGGGCTTCCGGCTGCTACCTTTTGTCCCAGACGAACCAGTGATTTTGTTATTCTTCCGGCAAATGGTGATGCTATTTCCGCATAGTTGGTTGGAATGGCTTTTACCACTCCCGATGTGGTGAAACCAGGATAGTAGGTTTCCGGAGTAGCGATAGTTGTTTTTAACTTTCCTGCTAAGGATGACTCATTGGATACGATAATAGTATCTCCCTGAACCGTAAATTCACGGCTCTCTTTTGTATCTTCTTTTTGCTTACATGAAGATACAGCTGTTGCTATCAGCAACAGGTAAACATATTTTTTCATAAGTTTATTGCTTAAATAATTGAATGGGCAGTCCTGATGGTACAGGAGATCTGTTTCAAAGAATTAAGCAATAAAAGGAGGTGCGCGTAAAGGGTTGGAGGTTAAGCTCCTTAAATGAATGCAGACAAGATTCTTCGGTGAATGAAGAATGCGGTATAATAATCTTATAAAGCTTAAAAGAAAAGCCGAATAAGCAGTAAGCAGAATAACTGATAACAGATGTATAGTCTCGAATCCAACCTGTGAGTGGTTATGCCCGGCTTTGTAAGGGTGAGAGTGAGAAATGAGTCCTTCAGCCGTTTCGTGAGTGTGAAAAAAGAGCGTTGTTCCCCCGTAATAGCTAACAAAAAGAGCTATCAGCAGTATCTTTGATATATTAAGAAGCCTCTGTTTCACGAAATATCTCTGTTTTGCGTGCAAAGATAAAGATTAATTTAATTGGAAATACAATGAAATAAACTAAATGCATTGTTTCTTTGTATTATTTGAGAAAACATTCGTCTTTGCATAAAATAAGTTTCATTTAAGTTACATAATGGATATAAACAGAAGAATCTGATTTTTTTGTTTTGATTCTCCTGTTTTTTTTGATTACTTGTTATAAAGATTGTGATGTTAGAAATAATATTTTCCTGCTAATGAGACTGATGATTCATCTCTTGCCGTGCTCCATCCGCCTGTAATGCAGAAAGAGGGTAGGTGAGGCTGGCTGTACCATCCATGGTAGGTTCATTACTGGAATAGTCACCTACGCAGTCATGATAAACCATCTCATTTGGCTGGAAGCGTTCGTAAGCCTGCCCATCAGTAATGATTACCCCTCTGAGATTTTTAAAGATATTGGTGTATACCGGACCATCAACCAATCCTCCGGTGGGATTTCCTAATCCCATTGCTGTGACAGATGCATGTGGCTTTGATGGAAAATCTCCGCCTTTCGGGAAATCGATAATCATGCTAGTTCCCCACGGATTACAACCTAAAAGCCAGTCCACTAATGATGATTCCATCTCCTCGTATTTGCAGTCGCCGCTCAGTTCTCTGTACAACCTGCATTGTGTAATCATGGCTGTAACCAGATTGTTTGAACACCATATAAATGGTACTCCAATAAGGAAAGGTGATTCTTTGCCTTTCTGATATACATTCTCAATGCCGGAACGCAGATTTCTGATAAACTCTTTGCTCAGTCGTTCGTTGCCGTCTGTCTTGGCCAGCAAATAATGTCCCATATTCATAAATGGATACCATTGATAATGCCGTGCACTGTCAGCTCCCATCCATGGAGTGACAGGTTCTTTGCGTGCATACTCAACAGCTGCATTCAGGTATTTCTTGTCTTTTGTTACATTGTATAATTGTGCTCCTGCCAGTTCCATATCATCCGTCCAGTTATCTTCCTCGTAGATGTATGGAGACTTTACAGAGGCTGTTTGGCAAACTCCCGGATTTGCTGCGCCAAACTGATAAGCATCATCGGCCTTGCTGCCAATCTCTTTTGCTAATTCGGGATAGAATGGTTTAAGTATCTCTGAGCCGAGTGCAAAGCAGGATGCAAATTTACCGGCGGTTGAGGCTACTCCTGTTGTAGCATTTGTAAACGGACCGCGAACCTGTGGCTTTCCTGTACAAAAGTATACCGGACGTCCTAGTCCCGGACCGTATCCGTAATCTACTTTATCTTCTGTAGGTAAACGGAAGTTGGCATGGTCACGATCATCAGCTATCTGATTATACATCTCTCCCTTGCCCGGATTCATGCGGTTCAGCCAGTCCAGTCCCCACTTTATTTCATCCACAATATCAGGAATACCATTGGCGCCAGCCAGTCCGGCTGCATCAAATTCATCCTTAAAGGATTTTGGATTTTGCATATAGGCAAACATCATCTGATACATGGCATTTGCAGAGGTCGTAGTATACTGAAGATAATCGGAAGCATCATGCCATCCACCTCGTACATCAATCTTCTGTCCGGTTTTTGTTGGATGATAAACTATATATCCGTCGTGTGTGTGGCAACTGTCTTTCAGGTAAGGGTTATATCCGCAACGCTGGAATCTCATGTAATTTAGCAATACATCGGCAGTGCCGTCATAAACCTTCGTACCTACAGGGAATACCGGCGATTTATACTTTCCACATGTAATGTAGTAGTTGCCGGCAGTCTGGAAGGAACTGAAATCAAGCCGGTAAACGCTCTTCATCTTACCAAACAAAGCCACTTCTTTCAATGAACTGAACTTCTTTACACTCTTTCCGTTTGTTGCATTTACCAAAGAAAAATCATTGAGATGGTTTTTTTCTTCACTCATAAATACTGCTACTTTTTTGGAAACTGGCAGGTAACCCACCTGATTGATTCTGATCCACCCCTCAGCTTGTGCATATAAGGCAGAGAGAACACAACACAGGGTAATGATACATTTCTTTGCTTTCATCATAGAATTTTATACGTTTTAATATTCAGAAATAACTAGATCAGTACGTTTATGGGGATTGCTATCATTCTCATACTGATAGAATTAAGGATTTTAATGTTCGCAAATTTAAAAGAATGTTTCAATATGCCCAATAAAAAAGGATGATAAGTTGACAGTTTTTATATAAAAAATATTTCCGAATATTAATTTGTGTTTAAATAGGGGCTGGGCGAATAGTTGTTTTGTATTCAATTTATATAGATTGTTTAAGGTAGTGTAGTCTGTAAATAGTATCTTTGCTTTCAATTGATAAGAACCTTAAAAACAGAATAAATGGATAAAGAAATAGACCTTTCGGTTAGTTGCTATGGTGCAGTGAAAGATTTGCATTATGATGTTGCCATCCTTCCCTGGGGAGCAACAGAACCTCATAACTATCATTTGCCCTATCTTACAGATTGTATTGCACCTAAAATGATTGCTGTGAAAGCAGCATCCGTTGCATTAAAGAAATATGGTGTCCGTTGCATGGTAATGCCACCTATCTCTTTGGGTTCTCAGAATCCTGGTCAACGCAATCGTAGCTTTTGCATTCATGTCCGTTATGAAACCCAGTATGCTATCTTAACAGATGTGGTTGCTTCTCTTTATGAACAGGGAATGCGGAAACTCATTATTTTAAACGGACACGGAGGTAATAACTTTAAGAACATGATTCGTGATCTGGCTTTTGTATATCCCGATTTTCTTATTGTTCAGTCTCACTGGTTTTCAATTTTACCATGCAAAGGTTATTTTGAAGCAGAAATTGATGATCATGCCGGGGAGCAGGAGACTTCTGTAATAATGTACCTACAGCCTGAACTGGTAGACTTGACAATGGCCGGAAGTGGAGAATCTCAGCCGTTTGCTATTCCTGCACTGAACGATAAACTGGGCTGGACACCAAGACACTGGGATCAGGCGACAAAAGATACCGGGGTAGGTAATCCGAAAAAAGCGAGTGCAGAAAAAGGAGAAAGGTACGTTGCCGATCTGGTGCCAATTATTGCCAGACTGTTTGCGGAAGTAGGAAAAGGTGAACTTTATAAATAAGTTGTGAATGCTTAAATAAATTCTTTATATTAGCCAGACATAAATCAAAGTATTCCCAATATGCAATTACAGCAACAGGTCATTCTTATTACAGGAGCTTCCTCAGGATTTGGAAGAGTCAGTGCGCAGATGTTGTCCGAACGTGGACATATTGTTTACGGAACCAGTAGAAAACAGACTGATAATCAAGGTGAAGTTACGATGTTGACAATGGATGTAACTGATCCCTCTTCTATTCAGCAGGCACTTAGCCGCATTTATTCCGAACAAGGAAGAATAGATATACTTATCAATAATGCAGGGATGGGTATTGGTGGAGCATTGGAATTGGCAACCGAAGAAGAGGTTACTCTGCAAATGAATACAAACTTCTTTGGAGTGGTGAATATGTGCAAAGCGGTGCTTCCTTATATGCGCAAGGCCGGACATGGAAAAATTATCAATCTTAGTTCTATTGCCGGTGTAATGGCTGTTCCATATCAGGGCTTTTACTCTGCCTCTAAGTTTGCCATTGAAGGATATAGTGAGGCTATGGCATTGGAGCTGCATCCTTTTAATATCAAAGTGTGCCTGGTAGAGCCCGGAGACTTTAATACCGGATTTACAGCCAATCGGAATATCTCTTCTGCCACATTAAACGATAAAGATTACGGAGTAAGCTTCGCCGAGACGCTGGCTCTTATTGAAAAGGCAGAAAATCAGGGAAGCAATCCCATAATGCTGGGTGCAGCAATCTGTAAGATCGTTGAGAAGAAGAATCCTTCATTCCGTACACTTGTTGGTCCGATGGAGCAGATTCTGTTTGCCCGTTGCAAAGGTTGGCTACCTGATAAACTTATTCAATTTGTATTGAGAGGATTTTATAAAATAAAATAGTTGTTTGTCAATACATTTGCAATACAGTAATTAATGAATGCGTAACATGAAAATACATCACATAGCAATCTGGACAACGCAGTTAGAAGAACTAAAGAACTTCTACTGCACTTATTTTAATGGTATTAGTAATCAGAAATATGTAAATCCAGTGAAGGGATTTGAATCATACTTTATCTCTTTTGATGATGGTGCTTCACTGGAACTCATGAGGCGTGCTGATATTAACAGCCGTATCGGAGACGATAGGCTAGGCTATTGCCACTTAGCTTTCTCTTTAACCAGTAAAGAATCAGTCCTGAAGCTAACAGAACAACTAAGAAAAGACGGCCATCTGGTTGCTAGTGAACCTCGTGTCACTGGCGATGGTTACTTTGAGAGTGTTGTTCTGGATATTGATGGCAATAGAGTTGAACTTGTTTTTGAGGGTAGCTAAACTCTATCTCACAATAATCTTAAACTTCTTTGATTCAGCAGTAATAATATAAATTCCTTTCATTAAACTGATCTGGGATGATCCTGTATTAAGAAAAGACTTATATACTAAATCTCCATTAATAGTATAAATAGAAATATAAGTTGGTTTATCTGTATTATAAATAGAGATACCATTGATAGTACTATAAATATTAATAGTTCCTTTTGTAGAAGGCTCTATTGAATCAGTTTTAGTCGGATCATCTTGTTTATCAAGTAATTGTATTAATTCGTTAAACTTAATTTCAGACATCCAGATACGACTGGTTCTAACTTTTACCCCCTCTTCAGAAACTGGATTCCATAAATAAAATATACCTTCATGTACTATTGCGCTTGGTTTATAGAAATAGTTACGGCCTGTAACTTTACCAGATAAAAGAGGTGTTTTCCAAAACTTAAAATTCTCACCATCGTTGCTTCTTCCTAACAAAATTTCGGTTCCACTTTCAGGTGTTACCACACAATAATATTTGCTTTCATACTCAAACATGTCAAAATGCCAAAAATCAAAGCCAGCCTTATATGATGGTAAAACATCTTTTGTTTTTGAGAACATCTTGTGTTCGAGATCATTATCTGATATATCCCAGATAGACAATCCCAAAGGTCTTCTGATAGGAGTAAATTCATGATGGCATCCATATAACTTAATTTTGCCATCAAACTTTACGACTATTGGACACATCTCGCTATCTACATCTCCCCTTACTTCTCCTGCAAATAACTTTTTAGTTCCAAATGTTGCTCCATCCAATGTGTATTTACCAAAAGTTGCACGATCATATCCGGAAGCAATGCACTCTGTTGTCCAGTTTTCTCTCCAAAAAACCCATAAGCCTTTACCATCATAATAAATACATGGATCTGAATTATAACCTATTTCCGGGGGAGTATCCGCTACAACTCCTACAGCTGTCCATTGTAATGGAGGAAGGTTTCCAGCTCTTGAATCACCATAATATAATATTGGATTCTCAATAGTTGAATTAATATCGTAATATGGTGTTCCTACCATCCACCATTTATGTCCGGCAAAACCGTCTGGTATATATCTTACGCATGGATGAACTAAATCATCATAATACTTCTCTGGCTGTGGTGTAGGAGCAGACAATTTTATACCTAACGTCATAGCATTAGGCTTTACCGCAATAATATTAGGTAAATCATTTTGTGCTTTAGTAAAAATTGAAACTGTAGAAATTACTAAAATCAAAAAGACTTTTTTCATATACTTCTTTAGATACTACTGGTAATTTGTTGTTACATAAATGATGCCTAAGACAAAACATGGATATGTAACTCTCTGGGACAAAGATAATCAATAATAAAGTTGAATCAATTAATATCTATACTATTTTTATATATATCCGGTTTTTATCCCTATTATCAATAATATTGTAAGAGAACAAAGAATCTTACATGAGTGGTAAGTTTCTTTGCTCTTTCTTATTTTTTTTGAAAAGTGATATGCTATTTTGAATCCGGAATTAATTTACCTATAAGATTGATAAGGTCTTTTGGAGCATTAGGATCTTTCATAGCTTCACGTATTTTCTGCTTCTGCTCAGGGGTCAGAATGGATACCATTTGTTTCATAACATCGCCCAGTGAATTGAGAACCTGTAATACTACTTCACCTGCCTCCTTATTGTATTGTTTGCCGAGTGAATCATCTGGTTGATCGGCCAGCAGATTCATATTTATCTTCTGAAGAATCTCAAAAAGATGCGGAAGAACAGTTGGTAAACTTTTGGTCACAGAATCCTTTAATGCCATGATCTGTGTCACCTGTTTGGAATTTAATAAATTAGTAGTGTCTTTAGGAGCAGGAGGTGCAGGCTTGTTCCATTCAGCAATCTGATCCTTTATCTTCAGCTTCTTGCCGGCTGTGAATGTGCGGTTCTTAATATCCTTACCATCTGCACTCTTTTCCACACTATTCCAACTGCCAAGTGTGTACTTGTAGGAATATTCTTTATTCATAAAACAGGGAACCTCTATGGTGTAGTGTTTACTGTCAATACGTTTCATGCAACAACTTCTGTCAGATGGGTTCCAGTTGTTGAACGTTCCGGCAATAAACACGGTTGAATCTTTTTGAATACCTGCTCCGGGCAGTTCAACAGTAAGGCGTACTGTACACACCTGTGCTTTTACATAATTTGACGTTGTTAATGCACCAGCCATACATAACAGGATGCACCAGAAATGTTTTTTCTTCATAAGAGTTATATGTTTTTTAAGAATCAGAAATTTAATTATCTATGGCTAAAGAGTTTATTTGTATATTTATTATTTAGATGGTGATTTATCTTGCTGTTTAGTAGATGGTTTATAGATATATTGTCTGCTATAATCAATAATGTATTTATGCTTAGACAGAAAATCAGATCCAATAATTCCAATAATGTTATAACCAGTAAGACTTATTTTTTCTCTCAAAGATTTGATGTCCAGCATTAAGAACTCGTGTACTACTCCATTTATAGGAAGTCTGATTGAGTATGATACATCCCTGCTGGTTCTTTCTGAGAAAGACTGTAACCGGATGAAATCAACTTTTCTCATGTATTCAATTAAATTGTTATGGTCAAAGATCCATGTAGAGTCAATAATTGAAAAGGTAGCTCCAGTATCAACAATGAAATATTTCCTTCCGTAAAATCCCAGATACAATTTCACGATAGGTATATTGTTTCTTGGACCAACAACAATGAATTTAATAGAATCTGAGCCGGAAAATTTCACAGAATCTTCCAGCGGGCTTTTCATGTTATAAGAAACAGCATTGTAGTTGCTGCATCCTTTGAAAAACAAAACGGCTATGATACCGGTCAGAAGTATAATTATGCCCCATCCGTTCTTTTTCATTTGTACTCAGATTTGTTCTTTATCCCTTTGAAATAAGAACAATACAGACAGAAAGTAAGTTTGCCTGAAAAAGAACAAATTTACTGATTACAAGATTATTAAATTTTCAGGAAGAAGTCTATATCGTCATAAGAGAATCTGATTAAATCCCGTTTGGGCTTTCTATCCTCATTCTCCTCTCTTCCTCTATGTACATCATTATCATCAAATTCATATTCAAAATCATTATTCCCAATATAAATTAATTGTTTGGATAAAGGATCGTATTTTAGTTTTACATCGCCAATCTGAGACATTTTTTCGGAAAAGAAATCATATTTAATTTCAACATTGCCTATCCTTTCAATTCGTTCAGAGGCAAAGTTGTATTTTAGAATCCTGTCACCTATTTTAATTATCTTTTTTGATCCGAGGTCGTAGCGTATCACGAGGTCGCCTATTCTGGAAATGTTGTCAGTGAAGAAATCATACTCTATTTTGCAACCGTCAATTCTTTTTAGACGTCCGCCTTTTGACAGATCACGTGAAGATTCAAATCTTAAGTCACCGTCGTCATATTCAGGGTCACGATACTGGCTAATCCTCTTTATATTTCCCATCTGATCTAATGTAATTGATGAATTGCGTAGTCTTATTTTTACAAGGTAATTACCAACCAGATCTGTATATATAGTGAGGTGTTGAGCATTAACAACTGTTGCAAATAGAAACAGAATAAATGCACCGATAATATGTTTTCTCATATTATCTCTTCCACCTCTTAAATTCAGGAAATGCTTCTTTCATCANNGCAATAGCTTCTTCNCNGGTAATNGGTTTNTCNAGNCCTTTNTTAAANTCNTCNAGAAANTCCACACANTGAAGAATCATNTCATCCATNGTGNAATCCTGAGTNAATTCTCCNTNCTGGAANCAATANGTNCAGTAATCNTTNTTGNGGCTACCATCGGCATTAGTNCCNANTAGTTCNTCGGATGNCATAGGCATCCCNCAGCTTTGACANANTCTTTCCATAATAATTGATATTTATGTTTATGCGCAAATATAACAATTCTTTATGTAATATAAAGTGTTTTAATGGTAAATTATTATTAATAGATGTCAGGGCGTTTTTTCTGCATCAAATTCATAAGGACTATTTGCTTCGTATAACGGCTTGATAACTTTTTTAATGAAATGTGAATTAATATTTCCTTTTATTCTTCTCCTTCATTCCAGTAAAACTCCAAAGCGCCGGATGGGCATTTCTTAATCGTTTCTATAATCTTCTCCGTAGTAGCGTTTTCCAATCTTATCCACGGTTTCTCACAAGGCTGGAACACATCCGGGCTGTTATTAACACAATTACCTGAATGTTCACATTTCTGTGGTTCCCAAACAACGGTTATTTCGCCGTTGCTAAAGTAATGTTTTTTATTTTCCATAGTGAGCGTTTATTAAATAAATTGATTCCTGTTAAGTAATGAAAAGGCAATCTGTGATTCATGCAGATTGCCTGATTAAGTGGTGTGAGACTTTACTGACTTGTAAAGCTGATTGCTGCACTGTAACACCTCATTCCTGTTTTGTTGTTACATTTTTTAGCTGTTCTTTCAGTTTTTCAGCTTTGCTTTTAGCTGCATCTACAACATCCTTGAATTCGCTTTTTGATTTAGCAAGACATTTGTCGGCATACTCGCCAACGCATTCAAACTTACCTTCATCCTGCAGTTTACGCATAATATAGCCTATTGCACATCCAATAGCTAAACCCCAGATAACTCCTTTCATAATTCTTAGCTTTTAATGGTTTGGTGATAATAAGTAACTAAAAATATAACATTTGGAGGGCTCTCTTTGTTTTTGTGCTAAACATATTATATTTTTGTTTGTTATGTGATTAACACAATTGTTTAACTACTAAAATTTATACAGTATGGCAATAAAAAGAGTATGGCTTGATGAGAGCGAGAATGAATGTATATCTTGTGGACTGTGTGAAGCAACCTGTCCCGAAGTATTTGAGGTGCCCGAAAAGATGGTTGTAAAACCGGGTGTTGATTATAATCAGTATGAAGAAGAGATAATTAATGCAGCAGAGGGCTGTCCTAGTGAAGTTATTAAATACGAATAAATATTTTTTTTCTGTAGTTTATCTGCCACCTGCTACTAAAATGATGCTAATCTATTGATAGCTAGTTCTATAAATTAGTGGTAGATAAACTTTATATACAATTTATCAGCCACTAACACTCTGCTATCTGCTACTAATCTGCTATTCCAATTATACTATAATTTTAGAAACAACAGCTTGTTCTGCTTTCTCGAGTAATGTTTCGAAGTTGTATTCGCTCACTTTTATAGGAGCATGAACCGTAAATGATAAGTTGTTGCCCAATCCCAGAGGGAAAGAACCAAATTTGAACATTTTCCAGGAATTATTAATTGTAACAGGTACCACATAGGCACTTGGCGCATATTTACATAGAATCTTCAAACCATTAGGAGAAAATCTTTTTGGCTTTCCATTTTTAGAACGGGTACCCTCTGGAAAGATTACCGCCGAACGGCAATTGCTCTCAATGTATTCGCTTAGCTTTTTTATAGCAGGCAATGCTTGTTTCGGATTCTTTCTGTCTATCAATACCGAACCGCCGTGATTCAGATTGAACGAAATACTTGGAATACCTTTTCCCAGCTCAATCTTGCTAACAAATTTGGGGTGAAACTTCCGGAAAAACCAAACGAATCCCATAATATCGAAAAGACTTTGGTGATTCGACAAAAAGATCAACGGTTTGCCTTCAGGAACGAGCTCTAAGTTTTCGACCTTTGAACATGAAAACGTAAAAGACATTGTTTTTAACAGACAAAGGCCTAAATAGTCTACACTCTTTTTATGTGCTTCGTATCCAAACCATTTCAGGCAAACCCACTGGATGGGATGAAACACACAGATCACTAACAAAAAGAAAAAATAGGTAAGTAATGATAAAGGGTACGATAATAGCTTTTCCATTTTCCAAAAATTTTCTGCAAAAATAGGACTTTAATTGATTCTTGTTTATAAGTTACCCCAATCTTTTGCACTAATTCGAATACTTTTTCTTTTTTCTCCCATAATAAGCTAAACATTTATCTTAACTTTATGTTTGTTTTTTGTTAGCTACTCCAGTAATGTATATTTATAATTAGTAAAATGAAAAACTCTAATATTCTTGAAATAGATGGNNGNTCTTTATATTATGCCTTTATTGCCGGAGGAAATAGAATTCTGGAGAATCAGGCCGAAATAAACAGGATAAATGTATTTCCGGTTAAAGATAATGATACCGGAACAAATCTGGCATCCACCATTCGTTCTGTTATGGATAGTATTAATCCCGAAAAATCTTATAAAAATACGATAGATAATATTGCTGAAGCCGCATTAGTTGGCGCACGTGGTAACTCTGGGGTAATATTTGCTCAGTTTTTGTTTGGAATAAGCAAGGAAACCGAGTCTAAACACTGTGTCACTGTTTCTGAATTTGCGGCAAGTGTTAAGAAATCTATTCCCTATATGTACGAAGCCATTTCAAATCCGGTGGAAGGAACCATGCTTACAGTAATCAAAGAGTGGTCCGACTATATATTTAGTAAACAGTCTGTCATTAAAGATTTTAAGAGAATTCTAGTAAGTTCGTTAGAGGTCCTTCATCAATCGCTTGTCGATACAACATCTAAACTCAAGGTTTTAGAAAAGAGCAAATTGGTTGATGCCGGAGCAAAAGGTTTTGTTTTTTTTATGGAGGGTATTATTGATTTCATCAAAAGTAATAATATCCGTAAAATTGTATCACTATCAAATGAAAATATATCTCTTATACATTCCGATGATACATCTAATGAAGATATTAATTTTCGTTATTGCACAGAAGCCCTTTTAAGAGATTTATCTTTAAATAAATCCGATATACAGAAGCTGCTTATTGAAAATGGTGATTCTGTTGTTGTAGCCGGNTCCGATTCTCTTTGCCGNATACATGTTCANACCAATCATCCNGCTGCGCTATTTAACACCCTTAAAAATTATGGAATAATAACCTTTCAAAAGGTAGATGATATGGTTCGCCAAAATGAATATGTAAAGCATAGAAAGTGGAATATTGCACTGGTNACNGATTCTGCATGTGATTTGTCGCAGGAACTTATTGATTATTACCAGATAAATATGCTTCCGCTTAATATTAATTTGGANGGTAATTATTATCTTGANAAGGTNACTATGCANCCCGATCANCTCTATGNTTTACTTGANAGNAGNGANGAACTNCCNAAAACTTCGCAAATAAANGAACGNACATTCACTAATCTATACTCCCAACTTGCCTCGCACTACGATGCCATTATTGCCGTGCACCTCACTCAACAGTTTAGCGGAACTTATCTCAATAGCCTGAAAGCCGCAGAGCGAATAACGAGCGAGTTTAATAAACCGGTTTATGTTATCGATTCGAGAAACCTCTCGGGCGCTCTGGGATTGCTGGTACTCAAAGTAGCAAAAGCCATAGAAGAGGAGATGCCAATACAAGATATAGTTAAAGCTGCAGAGACGTGGATTCAGAATCTTAAAATATTTGTCAGCGTTAAGGATCTTAAGTATATGATTAAGGGAGGAAGGGTGTCAAAGAATAAAGGTTTCCTCGCCACTTTGCTAGGTATAAATCCGNTTGTTTCCATGGATAGNGAAGGTAANGCAATGTTGTTTGGGAAAACCTTTGGACAAACTGCAAATATCAATAAAGTGATAAACCATATCCGCACACTTACTGAGCGACAACAAGTATGGAANTANATTGTTTTGCATGCNCATAATAGAAAAGGTGCCGATAGTTATATAAACAAAATGTATGCTCTCACCGGTAAGCAGCCGGTTTCTGTAGTCGATATATCACCAGTTATTGGCATGAATGCCGGCATTGGGTCTATAGCTGTATCTTTATTACTCGAATAGTTATATAAACTTTAATCTGTAATACTATGGTTCAAATCTATTTAAACGCTCTGATTTTAATAATCAGCATGATGTCTGTGTTATGGATAGTCAGCATATTTATTAAGAATGTAAGCATCGTAGATTTATTCTGGGGGCTGGGCTTTGTGATGACAAATACATATTATTATTTTGCAACTAAAACCTTTTACCCTGTTCAGACAGTTCTTTTTATTATGGTTCTTATCTGGGGAGTGAGACTTTCAGGATATCTGGCCTGGAGGAATATTGGTAAGGGAGAAGATTTTCGTTATCAGGAGTTCAGGAGAAAGTATGGCGATAAGAATTATCGCTGGATTAGTTTCTTCCAGACTTTTTTGCTTCAGGGAATACTTATGTGGATTATTTCTGTTACATTGCTGGGAGTAAACATGTATGCCAGTCCACATGGACTTACATTCCTTGATTANATNGGCATATTTGTATGGCTTACGGGATTGTTTTTCGAGGCAGGAGGAGACTACCAGCTGGCAAAGTTTAAAAGTAATATTAAAAATAAAGGCAAAGTACTTAATACCGGTTTATGGCGATATACCCGTCATCCCAATTATTTTGGAGATTCCGCAGTATGGTGGGGATATGGATTGCTCTGCCTGTCGGCGGGCAGTTATCTACCGGTGATAGGGTCGCTTCTTATGACCTTGCTTATTATTAAAGTGTCGGGTGTGGCATTGCTTGAAAAAACAATTAAAGACAGAAAACCAGAGTATGCAGAATACATCCGTAAAACAAGCGCTTTTATACCTTGGTTTCCTAAAAAATAAGATCATAAAAAATACAATTATGGAAAGAATAAGCATTGGGAGCACTGTTCCCTTCTTTTCGTTGAAAGATCAGTTTGGCAACATGTTTAATCTTGCTTCTGTTGTAGGAAAAAAGAATCTGGTGATTTATTTTTATCCCAAAGACGATAGTACGGGTTGTACCCGTGAGGCATGCTCTTTTCGCGATCAGTTTGATGTGTTTAGTAATCACGAAACTATGATTATCGGTATCAGTGCACAGTCGGTAAAAAGCCACATGTTGTTTGCCCAGAAGCACAAGCTTAATTTCACACTGCTAAGTGACGAAGGCAATAAAGTGCGAAAATTGTTTGGAGTACCAACTAACTTAATGGGTTTGCTACCGGGTCGTGTTACCTACATAATAGATAGGCAGGGAAAAGTAGTGTTTATGTTTAATACTCAGATAAATGCCGAAAAACATGTAGAAGAAGCACTGAAAATAATTAAAGAGTTGAAATGATATGCAGATCAATGCCTTATTTATATTAGCGGCTTATTTGCTAGGCTCGGTGCCATTTGGTTATCTGTTTACAAAATATGCAACCGGTAAGAATGTGCTCGAATTGGGAAGTATGAGTATTGGGTCCACCAATGTGGAGCGTGTGGCAGGTAAAAAGATCTCTGTATTAACACAGGTTTGTGATATGCTGAAAGGTGTTCTGCCCGTAGGCACTGCAATTCTGCTTCAAAGAAATAATATAATATTTCTTGAGGATTATTTTATCTATCTTATAGCATTGGCAGCAATTCTGGGGCATGATTTCTCAATTTTTCTAAAGCTTAAAGGAGGGAAAGGGGTGAATACAACTTTGGGTGCTTCAGTCTTACTAGCACCTATACAAGTTCTGGCTTCGGTAATCATTTTTTTCGTTGTAAAAAGGTTCACTAAATATGTATCTGTTGGTTCAATCTGTCTGGGCGTATCATTACCCCTTACCGGACTTCTTTTTCCCATATCCTATTGTTTTTACTATTTACTTACTGTTGCCCTGCTTATTATAATTATGCACATTCCCAATATCAGAAGATTGATGCATGGTAACGAAAATGTAACTGCGTCTCAACAGAAAAAACAAAAAAATGAATAATTATCTCCCATCTGCTACTAATGTAGATCTAATATTCCTATAATCAGAAGGTTAGTTTGGTGGTTGGTAATTTTGTATACAATATGCTGCTAACCTCAGCTATCTGCCGCTAGTTTCTAATGGCTTTATTTTTCGGTTTCCGAAGAAAAAATATTTGATTTCCGTGGCCACTTGAAATTAAAAACGCCTTGATTTAAAAGCTATTTTAAGTCACTATTCGTTTTTTTTCTTGAACCATGCTGAGGCGCGAAAGTTCACATTCTCAAACTCAACAGAAACCGCACGAATTTCATCTTTCTCCATTACTGGACGGAATTTCAGTTTGGCTGAGAAATTCCAATTCTTTTTAAATACTCAGTAGGACTTTCACCAAAATATTCTTTATAGCATTTGCTGAAGTATGACGGAGAAGTAAATCCTACTTCGTAACATATCTCTGCAATAGTCATATCTGAAGAGGACATCAGTGCAGATGCTTTTTTTAGGCGAGCTATACGAAGTAGCTCATTGGGTGCATAATTTGTCAGAGCTTTTATTTTTCGATAAAGNTGCACTCTACTNANTCCCATNTCTTTGCCNANATCTTCNACATTGAGTTCAGAGTTGCTAATCCCTTCTTCTATAAGTTTTTTGAACTTCCCGATAAAAATTTTATCTATGTCGCAGATGGGTTCTTTTTCGGATGTATTATCGCCAAAGAATTGTTTCATTCGCTTGTGCCCGTCAATAAGATTTCGGACGCGTGTTGTAAGTACCAATGAATTGAAAGGCTTGGAAATATATGAATCTGCTCCATTCTCAAATCCTTCGATACGCTGTTCATCAAGAGAGCAGGCTGTAAGAAGAATTATAGGAATGTGGCAGGTTTGTAATTCACCTTTCAGACGTCGGCAGCATTCTATACCATCCATACCAGGCATCATTATATCGCTTATAATTACATTTGGTACATACTTCATAGCCTTACGGATACCTTCAGCTCCGTCTTTTGCTTCTATCACTTCATATTCTTGCTGAAGTAGTTGGCGTATATAAGAACGGATATCAGGATTATCATCAATAACAAGTATTGTCTCACAATTTTCGGAATGAATTTCATCAATAGAGGGTTCGTCCGATAATTCAAATAATTCTTGTTGAGCTTCGGAAAAAATAGTTGTAATTGAAGTTGTTCTACAAAACGACGCTTGTTCAAAAGGTAAGTCTATTGTAAATATAGTACCTTTCTGTTTATCACTTTCCACCTGAATATTACCTTTGTGCATATCTACAAAGGCTTTAACAAGTGCCAGCCCAATGCCGGAACCTTCGTGGTGTAAATCTGTTTTATAGAATCGTTCAAAAATGTTCCGAATATGTTCAGGAGAAATAACAGTACCGCTGTTAGCAATAGTAAAACGCACATATTTATTCTCTTCCTGCTCTATAGTTAGGAGATTCACATTTATTACTCCATTTTCCGGAGTAAATTTAAATGCATTGGATAGCAGATTAAAATAAATCCGTTCCAGCTTCTCTATGTCAACAATAGCATGGAAATCCGTATCTGGAAGAACATTATAGATAAATTTTATATGTTTCTTTCTAACAGCAGCACGGAATGCTGAATTCCATTCTTCAAATGAAGCCGCTAGATCAATTTTATTCAATACTAGCTCCAGCTTTCCATTCTCATATTTTCGAAAATCTAGTATTTGATTTACCAAACGCAGCAGAATATTGACATTTTTTTTCACCAATTGCAATGATTGCTGTTGGTTATTAGTCAGGCTTTTATCACCAAGAAGTTGATCAATTGGATCGGCTACTAAGGTAAGAGGTGTTCGGAAATCATGTGATATATTAGTGAAAAATACCAGTTTAGCATTTGTGGCTTCTTCCAGCTGTTTGGAGAGCTCAATTAACTGGTCTCGCTGCAATTCCAGCTGTTCTTTTTGGTTGGTAATTTCATCATTTCTTTTTGATAATTCTTTGTTTAATCTGTTCTTAGTATGCAGAGATTTCCATAAAATCAGAAACATTCCTGCAAAAAGCAAGAGAACTATGAAACTTCCGTATAAAATAATCTTTTGAGTAGCATAACTAGTCAGATAATTATCTATGCGAGTATTTAGAAGTCCAATCTTTTTCTCGTTTTCGGCTATATGGTCAGTTTGCAACTTCATTACCCGGGCATTGGTCCTGTCTACAACGGCTGTGCTGAGTATTGTTTCCCGCGGATAGCTCTTTTTTTCAAGAATTTTCATAGCTATTTGCATTACACGGTCGCCTCCTGTGGGATAAATGAAGGTTGCATCNAANACATTTNTNAGNANNAGGTCNACNCCNAAATTTTTNCCNGGAAGNGCNTCNATNCCTATAAAGGCNGTNNCTTTTTCTCTTTTNTGNTTNTTTGCNGATNGNTANGCTCCNGCNGCCATACGATCATTATGAGCAAAAACTATATCAATTTTTGGAAAACGAGTAAGGATTGAATTCATTTTCTGTTTAGCCTGAAATTGAAGCCACCCGGCATCTTCTTTACATAACAAAGTTATAGAGGGGTATTTACTGATAGCACTCATAAAACCCTGATGGCGATCAATGGCAGGTGTTGAACCACTCAGACCGGTTAGTTCTGCAATTGTTCCTTTTCCTTTAAGTCGTGCTGCGATGTATTGACCTACGGTTTTACCAATCTCATAATTATCTGCACCCACNAAAGCAGTGTATTTATCTGAAAGTATCTTGCGATCAACTACAATGACTGGAATTCCTTTATTATANGCTTCTTCAACAATAGGTGTCATAGGAGCTGCTTCATTAGGGGCAACAATCAGAAGATCTACTTTTTTATTAATAAAGTANTAAATATCTTTNGCCTGCTTTTGNTTGTTATCCTTNGCTGTGCGTATCTCAACCTTAACTCCACTGTAAAACTGAGCTTCACGAAGTATTTCGTCGTTCATCTTGTGCCTCCATTCGTCATCNCTGCATTGNGANACTCCAATAATGTATCTGGAAGAATCTTTTTTGCATGAAGATGACAAGAAAGTAAGGATAAACAAAATAATCAAGGTTATGTATTTCATGGTGTTCTCCAAAATGTAATAAAGGTACAAAGATAAAAAAAGGAGGAGCATCTGCAACAGATGCTCCATTAGAAACTAAGGTATTATAATAATTCGACTATCTTAATNGNTTTTTAAGNGTTTCCGGCAAAACAGGCATGGCTCCACTTTGTGTACAAATATAAGCAGAAACTTCTACGGCTAATTTATGGGCTTCCCGGACGGATTTGCCTTTAATTATTGAAGCACAGAATGCTGCAGTAAATGANTCACCNGCCCCAACAGTGTCGGCTACGTTAACATTTGGTGTTTCAAGGAAAGAAACCTCTCCAGGTGTAAAAACATAACTACCATTGGTTCCACAGGTTAAAATCAACATCTTTAGATTATATTTGGTGATTAGCTTCCAGCAAGTATCCTGAAGATCAATACCTGGATAACCAAACATGCGAGTAATGATAACCAGTTCTTCATCGTTTATTTTGAGGATGTTGCATTTATTTAGAGAATTCTCAATTATTTCTTTGTTATAAAAATTTTGGCGAAGGTTTATATCAAAGATTTTGCATTGTCCTTCTCCGTCAGGCATGGCATCAAGAAAACGGTTTATTGTTTCTCTTGATACTNTNCTACGTTGTGCAAGTGAGCCAAAACAAACGGAACGTGTAGAGAGGGCAAGAGTTTGCAGCGCTTCGGTGAATGGAATATTATCCCATGCTACTCCTTCTTTTATTTCATAACAAGGCACACCCTCAGCATCCAGTTCCACCTGAACTGTTCCTGTTGGGAAGTTTACTTTTTCCAATTGATATTTCAGATTCTTTTCATGAAAAACATCTAGTATTTCATTCCCCAATTTATCGTTACCAACAGCACTTACTACACAGCTTTCAAATCCAAACTGTGATACATGATAAGCAAAATTTGCAGGTGCTCCACCTATTTTTTTTCCTTCAGGAAGCATATCCCAAAGTGCTTCTCCCAATCCAACAATCATATTATTCATATATACTAAAATTTAATGTTTCTTGTTAATGATAAAAGATAAACAACTCCAATGGTCATAACTAAAACGGCACCAATCTGAGTTAACATTATATCAGATACAATACCCATTATAAGTGGGAATATTGTACCACCAAACAACCCCATAATCATTAGTCCGGAAACTTCATTCTGGTTGTTAGGTTTGTGCAACAATGCCTGAGAGAAAATAATCGAGAATACATTGGAATTACCAAAACCTATTAATGCTACGCAAGCGTAAATAGTCATTTTTGTGTCTACAAAGAAGAGTCCACTCATACCTAGAGCCAGCATGATAACACTTATTGCGAAAAATATCTTTCCGGAAACTTTAGCCAGAATAAAAGCTCCCGATAAACATCCGATGGTACGGAAAAGGAAATATACACTGGTAGCATATCCTGCATCAGCCAATTCCATACCCAAACGCTCAATCAGAATTTTTGGAGCGGTTACGTTCGTTCCTACGTCAATACCCACATGGCACATAATACCCAGAAATGACAATAAAATAAGTTTATCGCCCAATAAAGCGAAGCATTCGCCAAAACTGGAACTTTTACCTTCAATCTTTTTTTCTTCAATCGATGTAGTGCCAAGAACAACAATAGCAATAATTGCAATAATTGTAAAGATGGGGAATAGAATTCGCCAATAAGAAAATTGTATTGCACCCCAAGCTGCAAGAATTGGTGCCACAAATGAGGCTATGGCTTTGACAAACTGTCCCAATGTCAATGAACTAGCTAATCTTTCTCCACTTACAATGTTGGAAATAAGCGGATTGAGAGATACCTGCATCAATGTATTGCCGATCCCTAATAATGAGAACGAAATCAGCATACCTGCATATGAATGGCTTATAACAGGCGCTATTAGTGCAAGAACTGTGACAACAAGACTCAGTAATACTGTTTTTTTTCTTCCTATCCGGTTCATCAACATACCTGTTGGCACGGAGAATATCAGAAACCAAAAGAACACCATTGAAGGAAATATATTAGCCTCCGTGTCAGTGAGACTTAAATCTGCTTTTACATAATTAGTGGCAATGCCTACAAGGTCTACAAATCCCATTGCGAAGAAACAGAACATCACCGGGATAAGTTTAGCATATATTTTTTTTGTATTTCTCATGAATGAACTTATGAATTAGAATTATTTTAAACCGAGTTTATATGTAGTAAACGAAACAACATTATAAGAACCACCTTTTGCATAAAAACTAATGCGATTGTAGGGCTCAGATGGAAAAACAAGATTTGTCATAGCAAAACGTCCTCCATCCCCAAAAGCCTCAATGCTGGACTTATCAACAAACAATCGAAGTGTCATCTCTTTATCATTTCTCAAGGGAGCAGTTGTTACAGCAGAAAATTCTTTGCTAAAAGACGTTATTCCACTTTTTGTCCTGTCTATAGAAAAACTCTTTTCTACCAGATTATAGATTACGTCCACTTCTTCCCCTTTAGAATTAAAGAGCTGAAAGCCAACGATTTCTGCATTCTTATTTTTTATGGTCATTTCTATTTCATATGCTCCGGAATTATTAGCCAGTAACTTATCTATATTGTATGTCCGGTCTACTTTAAATGGACGTTTTTTTATCTGTTCACCGCGTAACTTCAACAATTCGGGAGAAGGAGTACTCTTCAAATAAGTTTCACCTTTATAAGTGTAAAGACTTAAATCGCGTGGAACAGAGTTTGCACTACGATACTGTTTCGTAGGTACATCATTGGCATATTGCCAATTGCTCATCCATGCCAATGCTATGTGACGTCCTTCTAATGCATTACTCCAGGTTACGGTTGCATAATGATCTTTTCCCCAATCCATCCACTTATTCACATTCGGAGACTCGTTTATGAATTTCTTTCCATCGAATTCACCAACAAAATATTGTGTAGCCGAACCTCCAAATGGTCCCCCTGGATTCATATTACAGATAAGTACCCATTTTTTCAGTTCGGTTCCTTCAATGGGTAATTCAACAAGATCAGGACATTCCCATACACCACCGTGTGCACCCTGTCCATCTCCAAAACGGCTCTCCATAGCCCACTCCTTGAGATCAGAAGAAGAATAAATTCTCATCTCTTGTCCGGCTGCAAGAATCATAATCCACTTTTTTGAAGGCTCATGCCAAAATACTTTCGGATCACGAAAGTCACGTGTAGTAGAAGTTAGAATCGGGTTACGTGCATATTTGGTAAATGTACGGCCATTATCAAGACTATACGCCATACTTTGCACCTGACGATCGCTGGCCGAAGTATAAAAAGCCACAATAGCCTCTGCGCCAAATCCGGCTGTATTATCTTTATCAACAACGCAACTTCCGCTAAAAATGCTTCCCAATGCATCGGGAGCAATAGCTACAGGAAGGTATTCCCAGTTCACCAGATCTTTGCTTACAGCGTGTCCCCAATGCATATTTCCCCACATGGAACCATAAGGATTATGTTGATAGAACAAATGATATTCTCCATCTTTATAAACCATACCATTGGGATCATTCATCCATCCGTAAGCTGGTGTAAAATGGTAGACTGGACGAAAGGTCTCAATATTCTTTGTATCAAAAGAGTCGGCTAGTTTCATCTCTTTCCAGCATATTGCAGAATCGGGAATGAATTGGAAGTTAAAAGTTATGCTCTTGTTCTTATAAGCAGAAATTTCAACTGGCACAAAATAATCAATTTTATTTATAGCCAGACGGACATTGATAGTTTTTACCACATCATTATCAACAATCATGTATAGCTTAGCTTCTCTTGAGGTTTCCTGAACTGGCAAGAGCAGATATTTTTTGTGTGCATCAATTTGCACAATGCTTTGTTCATCGCCTAAATGTTTAATCACTAATTGTGGATTTGAAGCCTGACAAGACAAAAGCAAAGTAAACATCCCCATTAATAAGGAGCTAAAAGATCGTTTTACTGTTTGGCATAATTTACTTAGTGAAATCATGTTTTTATTGGTATTAAATTCAATTAATAAATAGTTGCCCGGGAAAGCATGCTGCAAAGAAAGAGAATAATAAAACAGAATGATATAAAAAATGTTTCTAAATGTACTAAATATGATTCGCTGTTTTATTAAATCTTATGCATGAAACAAAAATAATCATCTTTGAATCAAAAATTATAGTTCACGCAAATTGAATTCCTTTACTTTACAGCATGAAATTTAAGCCGGGAAAGCTTTTCTTGAGAATTGAATTTTTTAAATGTTAATCTTTTAAATCTATAATGAAATATGAGAAATCTTATCATTATGATTTTCCTTCTATCTTTCTGTGGTATCTTAAATGCACAGAACGTTACGATTAAAGGAAACGTAAAATCAGCTGCTGGCGGTGAGCCTCTTATTGGCGTAAATGTAAGTGTCAAAGGTAAGGCAGTAGGAACAGTTACAGATGTCGATGGTAATTACCAATTATCAGTACAAAAAAATGAAACACTCACCTTTTCTTTCATTGGATACGATAAACAAGAAGTAGCTGTGGGTGCACGAACTATTATTAATGTTGCTTTAAAGGAATCTGCCCTATTATTAGATGAAGTCGTTGCTGTAGGTTATCGCACAGAACGTAAAGCTGACCTCACTGGTGCTGTTTCTGTTGTGAAAGTGAACGATATGATGTCCGCAGCCGAAAACAATCCGATGAAGGCGCTGCAAGGACGTGTTGCTGGCATGACAGTCACTTCAGACGGAACACCAAGTGGAGCTGCCACTATTCGTATTCGTGGTATCGGAACACTGAACAACAATGATCCGTTATACATTATTGATGGAGTGCCTACTACTTCGGGCATGCATGAACTTAATGGAAATGATATTGAAAGTATTCAGGTACTTCGCGATGCATCTTCTGCAAGCATCTACGGTTCGCGTGCCGCAAACGGTGTTATTGTTATTACAACAAAGAAAGGAAAGAAAGGTCTTGTCAAGGTAAACTTTGATTCATCCGTTACGATGTCTAACTATACTAATAAAATAGATATTCTTAGTTCAAAAGAGTATGCTCAAGCTATGTGGAAAGCTTCTGTAAATTCAGGAAAAGATGCTAATGACAATAATATAGGTATCCGTTATCAGGAAAGTATTGATGCAGCAGGCAACAAAGTTTTAAACAATGTTTTATTTCCGGAATATCTTGATGATGCAAAAACTATGAAACCGGCAAATACCAACTGGTTTGATGAAGTTACACGCACTGGCGTCGCACAGTCGTATAATCTGTCTGTTAGCAATGGTACAGAAAAAGGAAATAGTTTTTTATCACTGGGTTACTATGATAATGAAGGACTGGTAAAATACACTGATTTTAACCGTATTTCTGCCCGAATGAACAGTGACTATAAATTGTTGGGCGATATTGTTACAATCGGGGAGAACTTCACAATAAACAAAACTTCGGAAGTAACTCAACCTTATCAGATAATTGAGGCTGCATTGATTGCAGTTCCTTTTATACCAGTGCGCACAGAAGATGGGAAAAACTGGGGAGGTCCTATAACCGGACTCCCGGATCGTCAAAATCCAGCCCGATTAGTATATGATAATAAAGACAACCGTTATAATTACTGGCGTACATTTGGCAATGCTTATGTAAACATTCAACCCATTAAAAAACTGAATATTCGTTCTAGTTTTGGCTTGGATTATGGCAACTATTATAAAAGATCGCTCACATATAGTTATCAAACAGGTTATCTNCAAAGNGATAAAACCAAATCCTTGATGGAACAGGCACACTGGACAAAATGGACTTGGTCGAATACTGCTACATACGATTTTGAAATTGGGAAAAATCGTTTTGAAACGATGCTAGGTATGGAAATGTTCCGACAGAGTGATATCAATTTTTCAGCTTCACGTGAAGGCTTTGCTGTAGAAACTCCGGATTATATGTGGCCNGATCTTGGAACNGGAACCAGTGANGGNACTGGTAGCTCTACTGCCTATTCATTGGAATCTTACTTTGGTAAAATTAATTATGCGTACAATGAAAAATATCTTGCTTCTGTTACATTACGTCGTGATGGGTCATCTCGTTTTGGAAAAAATAATCGCTGGGGTATGTTTCCAGCCTTTAATCTTGGATGGAAAATTAATCAGGAAGCTTTCATGGAAAAAACGCATGACTGGTTGTCTGATTTAAAACTTCGTTTTGGTTGGGGACAAACGGGTAATCAGGAAATGGCAAATACAGCGATATATGATATTTATGTTACTGATTACGGGAAAGGAGATCCTACATGGAATGCCGTTTGGGGAACAGCTTATGATTTCAATGGAACAGGATCGGGGTTGCTTAGTTCAGGCTTTAAAAGGACACAACTTCAGAATCCAGATTTAAAATGGGAGACAACTACACAAACCAATATTGGTCTTGATTATGGGTTCTTTGGACAAGCTCTTTACGGCTCAGCTGAATACTACATTAAGAAGACAAAAAATATTCTTTATTTACCAGGGTATGCTGCAATCATGGGAGAGGGAGCAAATAAATGGTTTAATGGTGCCTCGATGGAGAATAAAGGCTTTGAGTTTACACTGGGCTATCGCGGAAAAATGAATTCAGGTTTGCAGTATGATATAACTGGTAATATATCAACCAATGCAAACAAAGTGACTTTTCTGCCTGAATCGGTCAAGAACTCTTATGGTGGTAATGGTACCTATGATAACATTCTGGGACGTCCTTTAGGTTCATTCTATGGATATGTGGCCGATGGAATCTTTAAAACACAAGACGATCTTGACCAACACTGTAAACAAGATGGTAAGGCTTTGGGACGCATTAGATACAGAGATCTGAATAATGATGGCGTAATAAATGATAAAGACCGTACATGGATTGGTGATCCGTTTCCTGATTTTGCTTACGGTTTGAACATCGATTTGTCATATAAAAACTTTGATTTGATAATGTATTTTCAAGGTGTTCAGAATGTAGATGTAGTTAATTCTGTAAAATATACAACTGATTTCTGGAGTGTATCAGATACCCGTTCAAATAAAGGTGCTCGCCTTCTTAAAGCCTGGGATCCAGTTACTAATCCTGATTCAAATATTCCAGCATTATCTTATAGCGATACTAATAATGAATCTCGTTTTTCTACTTATTTTGTTGAAAACGGTTCATACATGAAACTCCGTAATGTCCAGTTAGGATACAATATACCTCAACAGGTATTGCATAAAATAAAAGTAGATAAATTCCGCATCTATGCTAGTGCTCAGAATCTATTTACGATTAAAAGCAAAAATTTCACAGGCGTTGACCCTGAGAATCCAGGATGGGGTTATCCTATTCCTTTGACTATGACCTTTGGTGTTAATGTTTCATTTTAAAAAGACCTAGTACAATGAAAAAAATTAAATATTTAGTTTTGGCTTCCGTTTCAGCATTAATGCTTAACAGTTGCAATTTTCTTAATGAAACTCCTCAGGGAATCCTTGATGAAGAACAGGTTAAAGGTCCTGAGCAGATAGAAGGGCTAGTATCTGCGGCTTATTCTTCTTTAGGAAATGACCATTATGATAAACCTTTCAGCCTTTGGCCATATGGTAACGTACGTTCTGATGATGCATATAAAGGAGGCAACGATGAAAATGATATTGCAGACTTTCATTTTTATGAAATATCAGAAAATATTAAATCAGATTTTGGTGAAGCTGATGGTTTATGGTTTTTTATTTATGAAGCAATTTCTCGTGCCAACTCAGCACTTAGTGTTTTGAAAAGTGTGGATAAATCTCAATTTCCAAATAAAGATGCCCGTATGGGAGAAATGTATTTTTTGAGAGGGCACTTCTACTTTATGTTAAAGGAAGTATTTGGACATATTCCTCTTGTTGATGAGGATACTCCGTTGAATGAGTATGATAAGATACCTAACACATTACCTAATGACAAACAATGGGAATTTATTTGCAATGACTTTAAAAAAGCATACGATTTATTACCGGTAGCTCAAAGTCAGGTTGGACGTGCCAATAAAATTGCTGCTGCTGCTTATCTTGCAAAAGCATACATTTTCAAGGCTTACCGCCAGGATGAGAAAAATAATGTGACAGAAATAAACGCCCAGGATTTAAATCAAGTATTGGATTATACCCAGGCAGTGATGAATTCTTCTTATAAGTTAGAACCGGATATAGCATGTAACTTTTTACCGGGAGCTTATCAAAACGGGCCGGAATCATTGTTTGCAGTACAATATTCTACAGGAGACGGTACTATGTTTGGTCGTTTGAATTGGGGAGATGTACTTTCTGTGCCAATGGGATTAGGTTGCTGTGACTTCCATAAACCAAGTCAGAATCTGGTGAATGCTTTTAAAACAACTAACGGATTACCAGAATTTGATTCCTTTGATAATAAAAATTACGATAAAACTCTTGATAAAGTAGACCCACGTTTATATCATACAGTTGCTCTTCCTGGAGTACCCTATAAGTACAATGAAGATTTAATTTATCAAGAGAAATGGAACCGAAATCCGTCTGTTTATGGTCTTTACGCTTCTTTAAAAGAAAATGTAGATCCTTCATGTGACTGTTTTGTAAATGTCTCTCCATTTTATGGAAACTCTAAAAATAGAATTGTATTACGTTACGCAGATGTTATATTAATGCGTGCTGAGGCTCTTATAGAACTGAATCGTGAACAAGAAGCACTTCCACTTATCAATATGATTCGTGAACGNGCCAAGAATAGTACCACATTTATTCCGTATGCAAAAAATCTTAATATTTCCTTGTATCAAAATGGAGTAAATTGTGTATGGAATAAAGATTTCGCTCGTCAGGCACTTCGTTGGGAACGTCGTTTGGAACTAGCAATGGAAGGAAANCGTTTCTTTGANCTTGTACGTTGGGGNATTGCCAGTCAGGTTATGAATAATTATTTCAACAGTGAGTCTGCCCGACGTTCATTCCTTGCTGCTGGCAAGTTTGATAAGAATCAGGATGAATACATTCCAATACCTCAGCAACAGATAAATTTTACNAATGGGGTGTATAAGCAAAATCCAGGATGGAAATAATGTAGTCAAATTACAATTTATAAAGAGATATTAAAATGAAAAAATCTATATACATATTCTTTTCTTTGATAATGATATTAAGTTTAGTATCATGTAGCGAAGAGTACAACGGAATAAGCAATTCGGGTGAGGTGAAAATAAAGACCTTTTCTGCGAATGCTAAATTAGAAACATTGGATGAAACATCTGGCCTGATTGAATTAGTTTTCCCTTCTGCAACCGATTTAACCAAGATCAAACCTGTTATAACTTTATCTGAAGGTGCACATATTGTAAGCCCTGAAAATCCTGAAGGACCAATTGACCTTTCAAAAGTTACAGTTTACCGTGTTGTCAATGGGAATCTTTATCATGATTATAACGTTGTGGCTTCTCATGTAAGTGATAAAACAAAAATCCTAACGTTTTCAATCGGCAAATATAAAGGGGTTATTGATCAGTCAGCCC
>JGI20225J20221_1000405_pt2 | contig 81167 bp, 67 predicted proteins | sample BioMet4_FD_20221 | JGI IMG/M metagenome (IMG submission 20221) | reverse complement strand
GCCTTTGAAGTTGTCTCTCCATCCGTAGATGATTTCCATGGAGAAAGCGAAGAGGGCGAGGATCAGGAGCGTGAAATCGGTGATGGGCACCGGTTCATAGTAGGTTTCGATCCAAGCGGCGACGATCAACAGGGGAGGGACGAAGAAACGGAGATGCGGCTTCTCCCCTGTCGCTTTGATGATCAAGTCGCGCATTTCCAGCGATCCGATGAGGGATGCGGTGAATACAAGGCAGGCGAACGCAAGATGATTATGCTCAGGCAGACAGTAGATGAGACAGAAAATCGAGGGAATGCCTATGAAGGTCGTCAGACAACGTTTGGTCAATGATTTCATGCCATTCCCCCATACTTCCGGACTCTCTGCGCATAGTCGGAGCACACACGCTGGATGTCAGTCCGGTCCCAATCAGGCCAAAGCTTCTCGTACGATGCCAATTCCGCATACGCACTGTCCCACAGCAAAAAATTGCTGATGCGTTTTTCTCCGGCACTTCTGATAATCATATCTACAGGAGGTATGCAGGGCAAGTACAAATTTTGTGCAATATCCTCTGAGGTGACAGTTTTTGCCCCATTTGCCAACATATGGTTGACAGCGCGGACGATTTCATCCTGTCCGCCGTAATTGATGGCCAGACAACAGACGATGCCATCTTTGTCTTTTGTGGCTTCTTCGGTTTCGGTGATGGCGGTTTGGACTTCGGCAGGTAATCCCTGTTTGTTGCCGCGTACGAGGATACGAACATTTTCTTTGAGGAAGAATGCGAGTTCCCCATGGAGTTTGGTGGCGAGCAAGCCCATCAGAAAACCGACTTCCTGCCGGCTTCGTTTCCAATTCTCCGTGGAGAACACATACATGGTCAGGTATTTGATGCCTTCCTCCCTGCATGCGACGATAACCCGTTTCACTGCTTTCAGACCTTCGATATGTCCCGCGGTCCTCGGCAGGTTGCGTTGTTTCGCCCATCTTCCATTGCCATCCATGATGATGCCAAGGTGCGTGGGGATGGAAAGGGTGGCGGACATCAGACCTCCATGATTTCCTTTTCCTTGCTATCAGCGACTTCGCCGACTTTCAGGATGTAGGAATCAGTCATTTTCTGCAATTTGTTCTCAAGGTCTTTCTGTTGGTCTTCACTGATGTCTCCGCCTTTGGAAAGCTTCTTCAGTTCATCCATGCCTTCACGGCGGATGTTCCTTATGGAGACACGTGCGTTCTCAGCCATGCCCTTGGCGTTTTTGGCGAGTTGTTTGCGTCTGTCCTCAGTGAGGGAGGGGAACACCAACCTGATCAATTTCCCGTCATTGTTCGGCGGAAGTCCGAGATCGCTGGTCTGAATCGCCTTCTCGATTGCGGGAAGCACGCTCTTGTCCCATGGCTGGATCACGATGGATCTGGCCTCCGGCACGCTGATCGACGCCACTTGGTTGATCGGGGTGGGGGCTCCATAATAATCGACTTTGATTTTATCGAGGACCGATGCGGACGCGCGACCGGTGCGAAGCCCGTCGTACTCGCCTTTCAGGCTCTCGATGCTTTTTTTCATTTTCTCTTCACAATTCAATAATACATCAGACATTCCATTACTCCAAAAAAGGCAAAGGACCACCTCGTCAGGAGGCGGTCCTTTCCACAATCGTCATTTCAAGCCGGCGACAAAATAGGTAAAACTCACGATGGAGAGTTTCGCACCGACTTCCTTGGACACGGCGGCGAGCTTCTTTTCGACGCTCATCGTCTCATCCTTCACGAAAGCCTGGTTCATGAAGCAGATGTCGGAAAGATGTTTGTTCAACTTTCCGCGGACGATGCCTTCCTTGACATTGTCCGGTTTGTCCATGTCCTTGACTTGGACACGGAAGATGTCCATCTGCTCATCGATGTACTTCTGCGGAACTTCTTTCATGGTGAGATGGCTCGGGGTGAACGCTGCGACATGAAGCGCGCAATCGTTGGTGAACTCTTTCACCAGAGGATTGTCGAACACTTCGGGTTTGTCGGACGCGAACTCAACGATGACGCCCATCTGTCCTGCGCCATGGATGTAGGTCGCGGCATAGTGCCCTTCGGCGAGCGGAAGGACATACAGCTTCTCCAGCTTCATGTTCTCTTTGATGATGGCGATCAGGCTGTTCACTTTCGCGGTCAGCTCATCGTTGATCTCCGTATAGCCATTGGCCAGCACCATATCGCACAAATCGTTGCCAAGGGTGACGAACTTGTCGTTCGCGGCGACGAAATCAGTCTCGCAGGAGACCATCAGCATGACGACTTTCTTGCCGTTGTTCTTGATGAACACCCGGCCGTTGTCCGTCGCGCGGTCCTGCCGTTTCGCGACGGCTGCCAGTCCCATTTCCTTCAGGATTTTGTCTGCTTCTTCGAAATTGCCGTTTGCTTTGACCAAAGCGTTCTTGCAATCCATCATGCCGGCGCCCGTGGCGTCACGCAGTTGTTTTACTTGGGCAGCAGTGATTTGCATGGCTCACTCCTTGTACAGTTTTTCTTCGTCGACTTCGATTCCCGCTTTCTTGGAATCGCCGTCATCGGCATCGTCCTCTTTCTTCTCGTCCTTCTCTTCGAACTTGGAGAAGTCGGTCTTCTCGTCGCTTGAGAACACGATGCCTTCGTTTTCTTTGTCCAAAGCTTCCTGAGGCTCGGAAGCGGCGTCACCCGCGTTCTGCTGGGAAACATCGTCCAAAGACTCGACGATCTGGATGCCGGTCTCATTGTCAGCGTCGATGACGGCGTTTGCGATGATTTCTACGAACAGGCTGATGGCTCTGATGGCGTCATCGTTGCCCGGAATCGGGTAGGTGATGTCGGTCGGGTCGCAGTTGGTATCGACGACGGCGATGACCGGGATGCCAAGGCGTTTCGCTTCGGCGACGGCAATCGCTTCTTTCTTGGTGTCAATGATAAAAAGGGCTCCGGGGAGATCCTTCATGTCTTTGATGCCGCCAAGGTTTTTCTCAAGCTTTGATTTCTCTTTGGTGAGCAATGCAACTTCTTTCTTGGTAAGGGAATCGAATGTTCCGTCAGTCTCCATCTTCTCAATCTTTTTCAGGTTGGCGATGGACTTCTTGATGGTAGTGAAGTTGGTCAGCATGCCACCGAGCCAGCGGGTATTGACGTACGGCATGCCGCAGCGTTTAGCCTGCTCTTCGATCGCTTGCTGAGCTTGTTTTTTGGTACCGACAAACAGGACGGTCTTGCCTGATTTGACAACCTGCCTGATGGCGTCATACGCCGTGACCAGACATGCGGAAGTCTTCTGCAAGTCGATGATATGAATCCCATTTCTCTGACTGTAAATGAAACGGGCCATCTTCGGATTCCAGCGCTTCGTCTGGTGACCGAAATGCACGCCTGACTCGAGCAGGCTCTTCATGGTAACTACGGACATTGTTCCTCCTGTCTGACGGACACCTGTGGTGAACCGTCACCCTACTGCTGTTACTCGCCCCCGCAGGGGTGGAAATTCTGTGTCATCCATGGACACAGTCGTTGCTGAGTATGCCAGAAATCGGCAAAAGAGGCAAGAGTCAGAGCAACGCTTCCTTGATGCGGAGCAAAGGAAGGCCCACTACGGTATTGATGTCGCCTTCCACCAGACTCACCAACCGGGAACCCGCTTCCTGGATGCGGTAGGAACCTGCGGCACCCATCCATTCGCCGGTATCCAGATAGGTCTCGATCTCGTCTTTGGTGAGAGGCCGGAACGTGACGAACGCCTCGTCACTGCCGGAAAGGATGCGTCCGCCACGGTACAAAGCCCAGCCGCTTGCGACACTCTGCCTGCGGCCGGAGAACAGGGAAAGTTGATCATAGGCTTCCGTTCGGTCTTTGGCCTTGCCGATGAACCGGCCGTCGATGATGACCAGCGTATCGCAGCACAACACGGGCAATGAAGGTTCCGCATGTTGGGACAGGAAGGTCTGGAGTTTCCTCAACGACAAGAGCCTGACGCGTTCCTGCGGACAAGGCGTGGATATCGTCTCATCGGTGTGGGTGGGCAGGACGATGACATTGATGCCTTCGTCTTCCAGAATGCGTTTGCGTGCAGGCGATTGGGAGGCGAGGATCAGTTTCGGGAGGGCAGAGCAAAGGGATTTCATTTTCCTGTCTCTGCCTTGAGTTGGTCCAGTTCCGACGAAAGGGCGAACCAGGCGTCTTCCACCGCGGTCTTTTGTCCTTCTGCCTGTTGTTTGTCCCGCATCACTTGGGTGACCCGCTTGATGTCCGAGTAGACTGCGGGTTTTTCCATTTCAGCCTCCAATTCCTTGATTTTGCCTTCCAACAAGGTCACTTCATCCTGCTTGTCCTTGCATTGGCGTTCCAGACTGATGACGCGGTTGCGGAGCCTGTTGGCTTCCTTGTAGGAAAGCACACTCTCTTTTTCTTCTTTCTTTTCTTCGACCGGTTGGGTTTCCTCATACATCTCTTTTTCGTTGAGTTTGTAGGAGAAGTAGTCCCAATCCCCTTCGAAGAACTGCGGTTCCTCTCCGTGGTTCAGATACAGGATCCTGTTGGCGATATGGCTGATGAAATAGGTGTCATGACTGACGAAAACCATGGTGCCGTCATAGTTTCCCAATGCTTGCAATAACATCTGCTTGGCGTTGATGTCCAAATGGTTGGTCGGTTCGTCCAGCACCAGCAAGTTGACCGGGTGGAGCAGTATCTTCAGCAAGGCGAGTCTGCTCCGCTCTCCGCCTGAGAGTACGTCGACGGATTTGAACACGTCATCTCCTTGGAAGAGGAACGAACCGAGGTAGGTGCGGAGTTTGGGCAGGTCGTTGGTGGTGGCGACGGTGGCCAACTCTTCAAGGACCGTATTTTTCGGATCCAAGGTTGTCTCCGCTTCCTGTGCGTAGTAGCCGATGACCACTCCCGCTCCGAGCCTGACCACGCCCTGGTATCCCGTTTCTTTTCCCACCAGGATGCGCAACAACGTGCTTTTCCCCGCACCGTTCCGGCCGGTGACGGCAAGCCTGTCGCCTTTATGGATCATGAACGATAGGTCGTCGAACACGTCGATGTCCCCGTAATGCTTGGTGATGTGTTCGGCGTTGAGCACGTCGTTTCCGCTGTGGGGNGCGGGAGGGAAGGAGAATTCCAGGCGTTTCAGATGTTCGGGGATGTCGATCTCCTCCAGTTTGTCCATCTGTTTGATCCGTGACTGGACCTGTTTCGATTTGGTCGCCTTGTAACGGAACCGTTCGATGAACTGTTCGGTCTTTTCGACCAGTTCTTCCTGGGCTTTGGCCTTCGCTTCCAGTTCCTTGATCTCCTGTTCCCGTTCCGCCTGGTACTGGGTATAGTTGCCTGCATAGCGTTTGAGCTTTCCGTGGAACAATTCGAACACTTCGTTGACGGTGTCATCTAGAAAACCTTGGTCGTGGCTGACAAGGAACAGGCCGCCTTTGTAGACCTTCAGGTAGTTCTTCAGCCAGGTGAGGGCTTCGATGTCCAGATAGTTGGTGGGTTCGTCCAGAAGCATCAGGTCCGCTTTCTCCACCAAGGTACGGGCAAGTGCGATACGCATCTGCCAACCGCCGGAGAACTCCTTGCAAGGTCTCGGAAGGTCTGACGGCGCGAAGCCGAGGCCTGCCATGACCTGCCCGATTTTCATGGTTCGGTTGTAGTAGCCTGAGGAAAGGAGTTCCTCTTCGATCTCATGGATGCGGCCGAGCATCCCATCCGTCTTGTCCCCTTCATGCGCTTGGGTGAGGCGCTCTCCAATGGTTTCTTTTTCTTGGAGAAGGGCTGAATAGCGTCCGTAGCCTTTTTCCACTTCTCCGTAAGCCGTATCCTCCCCAAGGACGATGTCGCTTTGGGGAAGATAGGCGATGGTCATGCCCTTGGTGACGCTTTTGTCCATGAAATCCGGTTTGATCTCCCCGCTGATGACTTTCAGCAAGGTGCTTTTGCCGCAACCGTTCGCTCCGCAGAGTGCGGTGCGTGACTGGCTGGTGAGGATGAAGGAAACGCCGTCAAGGATGTCCCTGTCTCCAAATGCAAGATGCAGGTCCTGAACCTGAAGCGTAGCCATTCTTTTCCGACTCCTGTTGCCCTCACGGCGAATTAAAGGTATGATGAGCGTAGCATAAATCCTTTCCATCTGACAACAGGAGATACATCAAATGCTATGTCTGACGTTGACTGAGTCCACCCTCGCCAAAGACTTGGAGATCCTTGAACGTAACCGCTCCTATGTGTCTTTGGCCGAGCTGAGATTGGATTGCCTGGAAAGCGGAGAACTCGCCGATGCTGCGCAATTCCCGAAACAGGCCGGCCTGCCGGTGATCCTCACCTGCAGAAGGGTGAGCGATGGGGGAAAATGCACGCTTTCCGACAAAATGAGGCTTGAACTGCTGTGTTCCGTAGCCCAAGGTCCGTTCAGCTATGTGGACATAGAAGAGGACATCAAGAAGAGTGATCTGAAGATCAAGATGGGGGACGCAAAGATCGATTTCGAGGCTAATTTGAAAGCCCGTGGCATCCGCATCATCCGTTCTTTTCATGATTTCGAAGGGGTTCCTGCGGATGTGTTCGGCAGGATTTCCAAACTCTCCGCCCGCGGGGACATCCCCAAAGTAGCAGTCACGCCTCAATCGGTGCTGGATGTCATCACCATCTTCCGCATCCATGACGAGCTGAAGGAAATCAAGGAGAAAATCATCATCGGTATGGGAAGCTGGGGCGTGTGCACCAGAATCCTCTACAAACGTTGTGGTTCGATGCTTTCGTTCTGCTCGGACAACGAAGCGGCTCCCGGGCAACTTTCGGCCAAGACGATGAAGGAACTCTACCATGCGGACGAACTCAACGAACAGACCCATATCTACGGGGTCATCGGGAATCCCGTCCTGCATACCAAGAGTCCCGAGATACACAACCCGGGTTTCCATATCATCCATTACAATGCCGTGTACGTGCCGTTCCTGGTGGACAGCGTGCGTGCGTTCTTCAAATTGGCCGAATTGCTCCCCATTTATGGCTTTTCAGTCACCATCCCCCACAAGAGGAATGTATTGCCGTATCTCGGAAGGATTACACGGGAAGTCAAGCAGATCGGTTCGTGCAACACGGTCGTGCATATACAGAACATGTGGAAAGGCATCAACACGGACTATTACGGGTTTCTCGAGCCGGTTTCGGATGCCATCACCAAAGGGGAGATCAAGAGCGCTTTGGTCATTGGAGCCGGTGGCGCGAGCCGGGCTGTTGTCTGGGCGCTGCGCAACCATGACGTGAAGGTGACGATCGTAAACCGGACCATCGAACACGCCAAGGCGCTGGCGCTGGAGACGATGAGTTCTTATGACGGACTCGATCGTATAGGCTTTTACAGCGGGACGGTCGACTTGGTGGTGCAGACGACCAGCGTCGGTATGGATCCCCAGATGAACGAGGATGCCGCCAAAGGCTATGTCTTCAGCGGCAAAGAAATCGCCTTCGATCTGGTCTATAAGCCCCGCGAGACGGTTTTCCTCAGAAGGGCCAAAGAGGCAGGGTGCAGGACGATTTCCGGGGCAAGCATGCTTTTCGCGCAGGGCAAACTCCAGTTCGAGGCTTTCACCGGTTATCATTATCCCGCCAACCTGCATCCGGTCATTTGACCAGAGAGAAGGTCATTTTCGTTGTTCCGGTCTGGGAGAGCGTGAGGGAAAGGTTGTCCATGCCGTCATTGAAAGCGATGGCGTACCCTTCGGTCTTGTCCCTGTAGGAGAGGGTGTATCCTTCTGCATTCCGTGTGATGTCCAGCACCAGCAGGTTGGAAGCGGTGGTGGAATAGAGGTTTCCTTGATATATTCCTTCTCCTGTTGAAGTGAGGGTGAACCGCTCGATGGTGACGCCCCGTCCCATCGTGTATGCTTCGTCGGCCGTCCATTCGGTTCCCGCCAGTTTCTCTTGTACGGCCTCTTCTTGGATGTCCGGTGCCTTGCAACCCAATACCAGAACGGCCAACAGTGCGATCATCATGACTTTTGCACGCATAGTAAACTCCTTTCCTGTATTCTTTCGGCAGGAAAGGCTGTCAGGGGAGGGAAAATAAGAGTCCGGTTACAGAGTCAGGCAGGTGTAGCCCATACGGATGAGGAAGATTTTACCCACCGGAATGAGCCGGCTCTCCCCGAGGGGGAGGATGGAGGCTTTGAGCAGCATTTCGCCATCAGTGGTCTTGGTCAATTCCTGAGGTTTGACCAGCAGTTCATCCTGTCCGACCTGCAGGTTGATGAGCGTGTTCTTCAGGGAAAGGGCGTGCCTGAGCAGGGAAACTTTCCCTTGGTAATCAAAGCCTCCTGCTTCCTGGCTGTCCTCCATGGGCACATTTCTGATTTGTGTTTTGTCGACGATGAGTTTGTCCTCATAACGGGCGAACAAGCCTCGGCGTACGGATTCGTTCAGCGCGCCTTTTGCGATGGTTTCCTTGATATCTGGGTCATACACGGCGGTTTTGCCTGCCTGTCCCTGCCAGTGGGGCGGAGAGGGAATGTCCATGGACTGGCAATCCAAGTCTTTGGGGGTTGCCGCAATTTCCGCCGCAAAGCTTTCTCCTTGCAGGGATGGAAGGAACCCGAGACTGTCCTTCAGAGCTTTGCTCCACTGCGGGTAACTGAAGCTGTCCATCAGAAACACATTTGCGCCCAGTTTTCTCAGGACGGCTTGTTTGAGCTGGGGTATGGCTTCGAGCAGGCGTGTGATGCGTTCGTCCGTCTTGAGGACTATGCCGTGGAACAGTTCCACCTCATGGTATTGCTCTTCACAGAGCGTCAGTTCTGACAAAAGCGTTTCTTTCGCTCCGTTGGCGGAAAGGTAGTTTTTGACTTCATCCCAGCCAAGACCGCTGTCCATGCCGCGGCAGAAACTTTCGGAGGTGATCTGGTAGACGGTACGGACATCCAGTTTGGTCAGGGTGGCGAAACGCCACAGGATGTCTTCCGCCTCGGTGGTGCCGCTGTAACTCGCAGACCTGTCGCTGTCAAGGACCAGTTGTCCCCGTTTTCCTTCTTCGTCCCAAGATGTCACCCAAAGGATGCCCTCTTTTTCCGTCAGCATTCCCCAATCAAAGAGGCTTTCCTTCAGGTTTTGGGGGAATGAGATATTCTCCGAAGTCTCCAACAGGGCGACCAACAGGGAAAACGCTTCTTGGGAGAGGCTTCCCGATTGTTCCATGAGGAAGATCAGATGGCGGTAGCTTTCGCAGTCCAACCCCGAACCACGGGAGAACATATAGGAGAGCAATGAAGGCCGATCCAGAGACAGAAGTTTTTCCGCCATGGGATAATCCACCACGCCGTCCATGAAGACGCCGCTGGCGTTGAGAGCTGAGAGGAGGCGGTTGAAGAACAATGGACGGAGTGAGGCCGGGCATGCGGGGAACGCATTTTTGAGTGTGGCGTCATCCACAGCCCTTCGTTTCCCTTCGGCCAAGGAAAGGTAGCCTTTGACGACCTCGCGGGAAAGCGTAAAACTATCCGACGGTTTGCCGCAACTTCCGGGAAACAGGCAGGAGAGGTTCAGGTAGGGACTGTAGAGTGGCCCAAGCAATGGGTTGGGCGCAAGGGTTTTTCCCGTCTTGAGGACCCACAGGCGTTGGATGAGCAAACTCAGGTGCCTCACTTGTTCCGGATAGGTGGCGGATGTGGAGAAGAGTCGTGCCAAGGCCGCTCCGTCCATTGGCCCGAACAGTTCCAGGACGAGCAGGATTTTCAGATCGTCATCGTCAAGCAGGTCCTTCAGATGGTCCTGTACGGATGGTTTCGCCAAGAAAGAGATGAGACGTCGGGTAAGATCGGTTTTGGAAAACGGCGTCTGGATCGGACCGAGGTAATTCCTCATGATGGGGAAATAGAGTTCGTCAGGATATGAGTTGATGGCGGTGGAAAACTGCTGTATCTGGAAATCCGTCATGATTTGCCCCATACGGCGATGTCGTACCGATATCCTTGCTCGGCAAGAAACTTCTGGCGGTTTGCGGAGAATTCCTCTTCACAGCTGAAGCGGGTGACCAGCGTGTAGAAATGGCTGCTTCTGTCTTTCGGCCGGAGGATGCGTCCCAGCCTTTGCGCTTCCTCACTGCGGGATCCGAAGGTACCGGAGACTTGGATGGCCACAGAGGCATCTGGGAGATCGATGGCGAAATTGGCCACTTTGCTGACGATAAGGATATGGTTGCGTCCTTCCTTGAAGGCTTTGTACAAGGTTTCGCGTTCCTTTGTCGGCGTACTGCCGGTAATCATCGGGACTCCGAGTTCTTTCCTGATGCCTTCCAGTTGGTCCAGATACTGGCCAATGATCAAAATGAAATCGTCGGGATGTTGGGCCACCAATTGTTTGACCACGTCATTTTTCCGTGGGTTTTCACTGGCGATGCGGTATTTCTGGCGTTTTTCGGCGATGGCATAGGGTACTTCCAGTTCTTCAGGAAGGTCGATGCGTATTTCATGGCAATATGCTTGTGCGATGTAGCCTTTCGCTTCGAGTTCCCCCCAAGGGCGGTCATACCGTTTCGGTCCTACCAGGCAGAACACCTCATCTTCCCGTCCATCTTCCCTGACCAACGTCGCCGTCAGGCCTACCCTGTGTACGGCCTGGAGTTCTGCGGTGACTTTGAAGACAGGGGCGGGCAGCATGTGCACTTCATCATAAATGACCAGTCCCCAGTGGCCGGTGGTCAACAATTCCATGTGCGGATAGGGTCCTTCCTTGTCCGGCCGGTAGGTGAGCACCTGGTAGGTGCAGACCGTGATGGGTTTGGTCTCTTTCTTCTCACCGGTATATTCACCGATCAGGGAAGGGTTTATTTCCATCTTGTCTTTGATTTCGTCGATCCACTGGTGGACAGCGGCCACATTGGTGGTCAGGATCAATGTCCTGGTGGCGAGTTTGGACATGATGCTCATGCCGACGATGGTTTTTCCTGAGCCGCAGGGGAGGACGATGACACCGAAGCCGCTGCCACCTTGTCCGTCTCCGAGCAGGGCTGAGGTCGCTTCCAGTTGGTAGTCCCTGACTACAAAAGGTCGGGAGGTTGAGGCGCAATTCGCCCTTAAGCTCATCGCCACGGGCTCGCCTTGGGCGAGTGCGATCCTGTCATCCACCGGATAACCGAGTTTGATCAACAGCAGTTTCACCTGTCCGCGGTCATATTTGTTCACGACAAAGTTCCGATCGTCCTTGCGTGCCAGAAGTTTGGAAAGCGAGGCTGAAGCGCCGATTTCCTTGGCGATGCGTTCGGTGGTGACGGACAACAGGTAATAGCGGTTGTCCTCTTCCATGGTGCGCAAGGTGATCTTTCCGAAGCGTCCCGCCATTTCTTCTATGAAGAACGTCACGGTTTCAGGGAGCGGGAAACGGGACCAGAAATCCAGTCGCGAGAGGATCCAACTGACGGTGCATCCTAATGAGACGGCGTTCCAGAGCGCGATCTCATCGACCAGATAGGTGTGGACGTGTTCCGGGCTTTTCACCAGAGAGGCGAATCGGACGAGGTCGGAACGGCACGCTTCCGCGTCAGGATGATGGACATCCAGCAGGAGGGTTCGGTCGCTTTGTACGGTGAGCGGTGTGTCTTTCATGCGTTCCGGCCTTTTGCCATGTACCAGGCGTCCAGCATAACCGTTGCGGTCATAGCCTCAACCACTACGACAGCCCTGGGGACGATGCACGGGTCGTGGCGGCCTTTGATGGTGATTTCCACTTCTTCTCCGTTGGTGTTGAGGGTTTTCTGTGTTTGGGCGATGGATGGTGTGGGTTTGAAAGCCACACGGAAGACCAAGTCTTCTCCGGTGGAAATGCCACCAAGGATGCCGCCGGCATGGTTGGTGAGGAAGCCATGCCCGTCCATCTGGTCGTTGTTTTGGCTGCCGGGCAGTTCTGCGGCATGGAAACCTTCACCGACTTCAAAGCCTTTGGCGGCTCCGATGGACATCATGGCATGGGCGAGAAGCGCTTCGAGTTTGTCGAATGTGGGTTCTCCGAGGCCGGAAGGAAGGCCTTTCACCACACATTCGATGATACCTCCTACGGAATCATTATGCATTCGCGCCTGTTCTATGGTTTGTCCAAAGATTTCCGCTTTTTCGCTGTCAGGACAAGAGAGGGGGTTGGACCGCGCCGTGCTCCAGTCTCGTTTGTCCGTTTTGAGATTTCCTATCTGTACGGTGCCTGCCTGGATGGAAATGCCTTTCTGTTCCAGGATTTGCGCGGCTACGGCTCCGGCGGCCACCCTGCAGGCGGTTTCCCTGCCGGAAGAACGTCCGCCGCCACGGCTGTCCCTGAGTCCCCATTTCTGCTGGTAGGTGTAATCGGCATGGCCGGGACGGTATACGTCGGACAAGGCGTCATAATCGGAGCCATGCTGGTCGTTGTTCGGAATGATGATGGCGATGGGGCACCCGGTGGTTTTTCCGTCATACATGCCCGAAAGTACCGTGAGGGTATCGTTCTCATTCCGTTTGGTGCCCAGTGGATTCCCCCCCGGGCGCCTTCTGTCCATCATCTCTTGTACGCGTTTCCAATCGATGGGAAAGCCTGCTTCGATTCCGTCAAGCACAACTCCGATTGCTTGACCATGGGATTCCCCAAAGGTGGTGAATGTGAATTCAGTGCCGAAACTGTTGTGTCCCATCGTCATGACCTTCCAATTGAGCGATGCACCAAGCGGCGGTTTGTTCAACCGTCGGGCTATCGGGCAAGTGTAGCACGATTTTGCACACTTTGCCATACAGCTCGTCACGTCGGAGGTATATCTGATGGAAGCTGCCTTTTGGATCGGCCGCATCCAGAAACGGCGGAATGCCTTCTCTGATGATCCTGAGGTACAGGATTTCTTCGGGTACGCTCAGGTAGACCAGTTGTCCATGGCCCGCGCAGGTCTGGAGGAGTCCGGGGTTGTCAACAGAACCGCCTCCCATGCTGATCAGGGTGGAGGGATGATTTGAGGCGAGGAAGTCTTCCATACTTTCCCGTTCCAGTTTCTGGAACGCTTCCTGGCCATATCTGCGGTAGTACGAGCGGATGGAGAGGGGAGGCGGTATCCTCAGTTTGGTGAGGTCGTCGGCATCAACCCAATGACAACCCCATTGGCGTGCGATGTATTGGCCGATGCGGCTTTTTCCGGAGTGTTTCAGACCACAGAGAAAAATATCTTGCATGAATCGTGCACCACCTTGTTTCAGAATTGGTCGAAAAAGTCAGTCCAGGAAAGAGGATAGAGGTGTCTGTCAAAGATTTCCGAACTGCCGACCGCAGCGATGGCCAGTTTTCTGGTATGGGCTTCCTGTTCTTTGCCATCCGCTTTCAGTTGCCATCTGCTTTCGGCGAGATCCTTTCTGACCCGTTCCTGATAATCCGTAGCCTTGATGACTTTCTTCAGCGCGAAGTGGAACGTGATGATGATGGTATACCACAGGACAGAGACCAACGCGTCGATGAGTGAAGCGGTGTTGATCATTAACTCGCTTGACGGTCCGTACAACATCATGCTGTTGCGCAACACCAGCAACGCTGAAAGCAGAATAGGGAGAATCCAATATTGTCCGCCTTTTGCGCAGAGGAAACGTATGCATGCGCCGAGGGCGACAAAATTGATCAGGAGACAAAATAGGGGTAACGCGTATTGTGCCATATCAGAAGAAGATGATACCATAGTGACATGCGGTTTTGCAATGAACTCAACGAGCAATTATTGAAGAATCGGGTCCATCTGCGTGTCAGTGACATCCGGGGTGAATACTATCGGGACACGACGGCCATCATTCACAGTTCTCCATTCAGGAGGCTGAAACACAAAACCCAAGTGTTTTTCGCGCCAAGCAATGACCATATCTGCACCAGAATGGAGCATTGCCTGCATGTCGCGTCCATCGCCAGCACCATCTGCAGGGGATTGGGCATGGACACCGAGCTTGCGTGGGCTATCGGTATGGGACATGATCTCGGACATACGCCGTTCGGCCATACCGGGGAGAGGATTATTTCCCGGTTGATGGAAGCTAAAGGGTATCCGCCGTTCGAACATGAGGTGAACAGCCTGCGGATGGTCGATTTCCTCGCAGAGCGGGGGAAAGGCCTGAATCTGACCTATGCCGTCCGGGATGGCATCGTCAGTCATTGCGGAGAGCATTTCAGCCAGTGTCTTCGTCCCACATTTGCCGTAAAAGACCTCAATTCGATCACCAGCCGCTGTGGTTTGGTCCCCGCTACATGGGAAGGGGTGGTCGTGCGTTTTTCCGATTCCATCGCCTATCTCGGCAGGGATTATGAGGATGCGTTCCGCCTTGGTGTGGTGGACGGGAAGTCACTTCCCGGCATCGTCAAGGAAAAACTCGGAACAACCAATGGGGAAATCATCAACAGCCTTGTCAACGATATCATCGACCACAGCGATGAGAACGGCATCCGTTTCAGCGATGAGGTGTATCCGGCGGTGCTTGCCATGAAAGAGTATAATTATACCCACATTTACCAGTCTTCCATGCTGCAGGGCTACGACAAGTATTTCTCCCGGTTGATCAATCTGGTGGTGGAATATCTTGACCGTCTGGAGAGTGAAGGCGGCGATGACGAGCGATATTATCAGGAAGAGCATAACCTGCTGGCCATGGGCTATTGCCGCCATCGTATGGAAATGAAAGACGCCTATTTGGCTCATGACGGGAACCTGAAGCGCATGGTCTTCGACTATGTTGCCGGCATGAGCGACAACTTCTGCCTGGATTGCGCCGATGAGATACTCAAACCTGTCCATTTGGGCGAGAACGGGATGGGCAAGTGGTTTGACGCCCGTTAAAGCAGGACGGAAGAGAGACTTCGTTTGGGGACGTGGAGTGTGCCGTCTTTGTCCTTATAGTATTTTATGGATGCTTCCGCCGTTTCCAAGACGGGGTGTTCCGCTTTGTAGCCCAAAGCGAGCACTGTGTGGATCACCATCGTTTTGTCCAGTCCAAGCAATTCATGGATTTTAACCCTGTCGACCGCACCCATCCAGCATACGCCGATGCCTTCCGTTTCCGCAGTGAGGATGAGGTTTTCTATAGCGGCGCCGGCATCGGTTTCGTACCCTTCCTTCCGTATGGTGGTGTCGTCACATACCACAATGAACGCCACAGGGTGTTCCCCTTCCTTCGGTGTGCCTTCCGGTGCGATGTATGCCGCCCAGCGGACCAGCGGAAAGAGTGCGTCCACCAAGGATTTTTCGTTGACGATTTTGTATTTGATAGGCTGGAGGTTGCTGGTGCTGGGAGCAAGGCGAGCCGCATTGACCAGTCCGAGGAGTATTTCTTGGGAGATGGCCTTCTGTTGGAATTTTCTGATGGTCCTCCGGTTCCCTATCGCTTCTTCTACGGTCATTGTTGTCTCCTTTGTCAGTTGAGTTCCTTGCCCAGACTTTCGATTTCCTGGATGAATTGTCCGAGGTCATTATAGGCACGGTACACGGCCGCGAAACGCACATAGGCCACTTTGTTGAAGGCTTTCAACTGGCGCAGCGTTTCGTCTCCGATGGCCGAACTCTGTATCTCCCGGGTATTGTTCGCCCGAAGGTTCAGAGCGTCCTCCACATCCTGTGCGAGATTGATGATCTGCTCTTCGCTGACGACCAGTTTCTCGGTACAGGCGCGTATGGAGCGTTGGAGTTTCCTTTCATCGAACGGTTCCCTTCTGCCGTCCCGTTTGATGACCATAAGGGTACGGTCCTCGATTTTCTCATAACTGGTGAAACGGAAACCGCAGTCCAGACACTGCCGTCTCCTCCTGATGGAGGTTCCGCTCCGGTTGGTACGGGACTCAAGCACTTTGTCGTTCATCGATCCGCAATGTGGGCAACGCATACTGTTCAGTATAGAAGAAAAAGACAGGTTGTCAAATGTGACTCTGATTACAGATTGCAGGGGAATCGCTACTCTTTGTTCTTTTATTTGTTGCAATTAGCCCTAAAGTGTGAGTATTATAACACGAGCGAGGCGAATATGGCGGAATCTGTGTCGAGTTATGTCAAACGGATCGTGGACAAATCCCCCTTTATCCATGAAATGCTGGTCAGCGGGATCCTGTCGTACAGCAATTATGCCGATGCGATCCAACCTGAAGTCGAGAAGCTTTGTGGCTCCAAAGTGAAGAACGCCGCCATCGTGATGGCGCTCCGTCGGTACGCCGAAGATTTGAAAGGCCGGGAAAAAGGGCAGAAGCCGGGGAATGTGGAATACCAGATTGTCATGAAGACCAACATCTTCGACCTCAATCTCGTCCGCAGGGACAGTTTCATTTCCAAATTGGGACCGTTGTATTCCCAGATTTCCCCGGAGAAAGGGGATTTCCTGAACATCTCGCTGGGGAGCCATGAACTGTCCCTTGCCGTTTCGGAGAAATATCGTTCATTGGTCGAGCAACTTTCCGAAGGTGAGGAAATCCTTCACCGTATGGAAGACTTGGTGGCGCTTTCCTTGGTCTTCACCGGGGATTTTCTGCAGACCCCGGGCATCGTTTATGAAGCCGTCCGACGTCTTGCGTGGGAGGAAATCAACGTCATCGAGATCGTGTCCACGATGAATGAGTTGACGTTTGTCATCAAACGGGAAGATTCGATGCAGGCTTTTGAGGTCCTGCAGAGTTTTTTGGCGAAGAGTTGAGCTTGCCCAGAAAAGGGTGATTTGCTATAGTACAGTGGTTCGGAAACAGATAGCGTTGCCATGAAGGTCGATAGGGCGGTGCAGCACCCTAGCCGCCATGACACCAGGGTTTTCCGTTTCTTATGGGGATTTGTCTATGAAGAACATGCTTCTTTGGATCGTCCAGCTGCTCCTGGACTTCTCGCTTATCATGATTGCCTTCCGTTTGTGGGGCAAATACGGGTTGTACATTTGGTGTTCCATCAGCGTCATTGTCGCCAACATCCAGGTGACGAAGAATGTCATGCTGTTCGGCATGGAAGCGACACTCGGCAACGTGCTGTACGCTACAGGTTTTCTCGCGACTGACCTGCTTTCCGAGTTCTATGGGCCGAAGCAGAGCGCCAAGGCGGTTCTGGTCGGTTTCTTCTCTCTGGTTGCCATGACATTGATGATGCAGCTGTCTCTGTTGTTCGCCCCCAGTCCCTCAGACATCGCCCAGCCGGCGTTGCAGCAGATTTTCGGGCTGATGCCCCGCATCGCTTTCGGTTCACTGGTCGCGTATGTGTGTTCCAATACCCATGACGTGTGGGCTTTCGAGTTCTGGAAGAGACGCAAGCCGGGCAAACGGACATTGTGGATCAGGAACAATTTCTCCACGATGGTCAGTCAGGCCATCGATACCGTGATCTTCACTTCCATCGCATTCATTGGGGTGTACCCGAAGGACGTGGTCGTCTCCATAATGGTCAGCACGTACGTCCTCAAATGGATTGTCGCCATCTGCGACACACCGTTCATGTATTTGGGACGCGCTTGGTTTGATGCCGGAAAAATCCCCGAGAATCCGTTCAACGCTTAGGCGGGAAGGTCGTTCTCAGATATGCGGTTCCCTTTGCCGTCCCCGCATAGATCGGAGGGGCATATTGGTTGCGTCCTTTGAGAAACGCGTCATCATAGGCGAGTGATGAACCGTCGGCATGGAAGATGTCCATTCCTTGGCTTTTCAATACCGCATGACTTGCCGTCACATCCCAGACATAGCCTCGATATTCGATGCATCCTTGGATGCCATTGAAGATGACTGGTGCGAGAAGATGGAGGATGGAGGAGCCGAAACAACGGAATTTCCCCTGCCAATCCGGGAAGGAAAGGTGTTTCAGCGCATCACTGCCAGATGTAATCTGCCTGATGGTATCTTTGCCGGGGGCGGCGTTGAACGGTTTGCCATCCACGAGGAGGGGTTTCCCCGGATCCAGACGGAGCGACAGACCTTCTTCGTTCACGCCGAACCGCGGTGCTTCGATTATTGCGCCGACCGGCTTGCGGTTCCCGTCAAGGATGCCCAGTGCGATGGCGTAGGAGGGAAAGCCTTGGCTGTACATGTCCGTTCCGTCGATAGGATCGAGCACGAACGTGTAGGGTGCCTCTTCCCTGAACGGGGTGGTTTCTTCCTCACTGATGATATTCGCTTCAGGAAACAGCTGCCCGACAAGGGTGAGGATGGTGTGGGAGATGAAGAGATCGGACTCTGTCACCGGGGTGCCGTCTTGTTTTTGTGTTGTATGGATACCTCTCTGGTGGTTTCTCGCATAAAGGCCGCATTGGCGGACCGCCTGTTCGATGGCATCCAGTTTGTTCTGTTCAAGCGTCATGCCCTTCATTGTAGGGAAAGCTGTTGGTTTTTCCAAGAGAGGCCTTGTCTCTGTTGAAGTTTTTCCTTCATTCATGGTAGGGTAGCCGCGTATGGAAAAAGGTTTGGAAGCTTCGGTGCAGGACTTTCTCAAGGCCAGCGAAGCCTATCAGGCATGCGTTGCGGGCAGGCCTCTTTTGCATGTCCAGGGGTTGGAAGGTTATCCATTGGCTTCTTTTTGCCAGATGCTCGCACGCAAGAATCCCGCACGGCTTTGGGTTGTCTGTCCCACCGAAGAAGTGGCCTTGATGCTGCTCCGGGACTGCGGCATCCATGTGAACGGCCGCAAAGTGGAAGAATTCGCCACTAGCGAAATGAACTGCGTCTACCTTCCCTCCAGCGGAAAAATACTCTATTCTGAGGCCGGTGAAGAAGGGGACAAGTATGAGCAGATACAGTGCCTGTCCCGCATCGATGCCATGGAAAAGGGCTTGGTGATCACCCATCTCCGTCCCTTTGTCAGTCCTGTACCGTCAGTGGGGAAGATCAAAGAGTCCACCATGGTCTTTCGGGTGGGCGCGCCGTTCGCCAGTTCTGATTTTGCGGAGAAACTGACCCAATCGGGGTATGTGCGCAGTCCAGCCACGACCAATCCTGGAGAATTCACGTTGCGTGGAGAGGTGATGGACATCTACCCCTTCGAATCCGGCACGCCCTACCGGTTGTATGCCGATTGGGACAAGGTGGGGCGCATCAGCACGTTTGAGCCACTTTCCCAGCAGACCGTGAAGGATGTGGGTCGCTTCTCGCTCACGTTGATGACAAGCAAGGAGCAGCAGTCGTCTTCCGCTTTGATTGATGCATACATCCGTCCTGGGGATCGTTTCGTCTGGGTGGGGGATCAGCGTCTCGAGACCAGTTACAAAAGCCTCTCGTTGGAGGCAAAAGCCTTTTTTCGGGAGAACTACCAGAAAGGGATGACGGCTCAAATGCAGGAGTTGCTGTTCGATTACCCGCAATTCCATGCCTCATGGAAGGACAGCGTGACGGTGATGGACATCCGCGGGCAGGATCCCCAGGCTTATTGTTTTGAGATCGACGGACCTCGTTCCTATTTCGGCAGTGTCACGCTTCTCAGACAGGATCTGACAGGGCTGACCAAAGACGGCTGGGACATCACGGTGTATGCGGCGGCTTTGCCGCAGACGGAACGGTTGCAGCAGATGCTCGGCGCCTATCCGTCAATCCACTACATCACCAAGGAAATCTCAGGCGGTTTCTCCATTCCGAAACTGAAGGCCATCGCCATCTGCGAACATGAGATCTTCGGCCACCGCAGACAGGTGGTGAAGACGCTGCAGCATGTCCAATCCAGTCCGCTGGACAGTTTCGTCGATCTGAACGAAGGCGATTATGTCGTCCATGTCAACTATGGTGTAGGGCAATTCCTCAAGATCGACCGGGTGAAAAGTTTCGGCAAGGAACGGGATTACATCAAGATCCAATATGCGGACGAAGAGATGCTGTATGTGCCCATCGAACAGGCAAACTTGGTGCAGCGGTACATCGGCAGCGAGGGTGGGGCGCCGAAACTGGACAAACTCGGCGGCACCGGTTGGGCTCATAAGAAAGCAAAAGCCCGCAAGAGTGCGGAAGATCTGGCCGGCAAGTTGATCGACCTCTATGCGAAACGCAAGAATTCTGTCGGATTCGCATTCCAGAAAGACACCGATTGGCAACTTCAGTTTGAAGCTTCGTTCCCCTATGACGAGACGCCCGACCAGCTGAGTTGCATCGAAGACATCAAGTCGGACATGGAAAAACCCATCGTCATGGACCGTTTGGTCTGCGGGGATGTCGGTTACGGCAAGACGGAGATCGCTTTCCGCGCCGCATTCAAAGCTGTCATGGGAGGCAAGCAGGTCGCTTTTCTCGCCCCGACGACGATTCTCGCCGAACAACATTACCGGAATTTTCTCAACCGGACCAAGGATTTTCCTGTCCGCAGCGCACAGTTGTCCCGGATTGTCCCTCCGAAGGAGCAGAAGAAGACAAAACTGGAACTGGTCGAAGGTAAGATCGATGTGTTGTTCGGCACTCACCGCATCCTGCAGAAGGATATCATCTTCAAGGATCTCGGCTTGTTGGTCGTCGATGAAGAGCAGCGCTTCGGCGTGAAGGACAAGGAACGCATCAAGGAAATGCGGCTCGCCATCGATTGCCTTTCCCTCTCTGCGACTCCCATACCGCGTACCTTATATATGTCGTTGTTGAAGATCCGTGACATGTCGCTGCTGACCACGCCGCCCATCGAACGGCTGCCCATCAAGACGTTCATCCTGCAGTATGACGAAACCTTGGTGGTCAAGGCGATCAAGGAAGAGATCGCGCGTGGCGGGCAGGTCTTCTTCCTGCACAATCGGATTGAGACGCTGGAGGATGTCACCTACAGTCTCCGTGCGTCCCTGCCTGGAACCATCATCGAGTATGCCCATGGACAGATGGACAGTGATGAGTTGGAAGATACGATGCGCCGTTTCCTCTCCGGAGGCATCCAGGTGTTGGTCTCCACAACAATCATCGAAAACGGCATCGACATCCCCAATGTCAATACCATCATCATCGACAGGGCTGATCGCTATGGCGTAAGCCAGCTGTATCAGCTTCGCGGCCGTGTCGGACGGGGGGACCAGCAGGCGTTTGCCTACCTGTTCTATCCCAACGACGAGACGCTTTCTGAGGTGGCGCTGAAACGGCTCAAGGTCATCAGTGAGAACACCGAACTTGGTTCGGGCTTCAAAGTGGCCATGAAGGATATGGAAATCCGTGGCGCCGGAAATTTACTTGGCAAAGATCAAAGCGGTGACGTGTATGCAGTTGGTTTTGAAATGTACTTGCAGCTGCTACACGTCACCGCTTTGATCTTTGCCATGAAGGATATGGAAATACGCGGTACGGGAAATCTGCTCGGGCGCGAACAAAGCGGGCAGGTGGCGTCTGTCGGGTTGGATCTGTACATCAAGATCCTTGATGAAGCCATCGATACCCTGCAACGTCATGGATTGAAGGAAGAGGATCGCGACGTATTCTTGGAGCTTGATTATACCGGGTTCATCCCCGATACCTACATCACCGCGCCGTCGGTGAAATTCGATGTATACCGCAGGATCGCCGGCATCAGGACGGAAGCGGAACTTGAGGCGTTCACCGGAGAGTTGGCGGACAAGTATGGCCCGATCCCGGAAGAGGTGGCCAACCTGCTGTACATCGCGGAGATCAAGATACTGTGCAGAAAGCTGTCTATCATCCATCTTGCCGAACGGCAGGGGACGATGACGCTGGAATTCGGACGCGTGGCGGATGTCAATCCTGAGAAGGTAATCGCCTTGATGAAGCAAAGCGGCAAATCCGTCTGGTATGATCAGAGGCGTGGCAATTTCCTTTTTATGAAGACAGACAAAGTTTCCCTGAAGGACAAGGCGTTGTTCATTCTGGAGAAACTGGAACGATTGAGGTGAGCAGATGCAGCAGACACAGGAAGACGTATACGAGAACCTCCCTGAACTGAAACGGGTGGAAGTACCCAGGGAAGATCATAAGCGGGAAGTGAAGAGTTATGTGCTCAGGAGCGGGTATCTCCATTCCTCTGATTTGCAGGCTCTCCAGCGGTATTTTCCCGTCTATGGCATACCCTACCGGGATGCCGTCACCGATTTCAGTTCGTTCTTTCCCGAAAAGAAACCGCTGGTCATCGAGATCGGATTCGGTATGGGGGATGCGACGTTGCGTATCGCAAAGGAAAGGCCAGCGTGCGACTATCTCGGTCTGGAAGTGTTCCTCACCGGTTTCGCACGGCTGATGAACAAAGTGGGGACGCAAAATGTGGATAATCTCCGCCTGATGCGCTTTGATGCCGTCACAGTCCTCAAGACGATGGTCGCCGATGGTTCCGTCGCCGGTTTCCACATCTTCTTCCCTGATCCTTGGCAGAAACGCAAACAGCAGAAGCGGCGTTTGATCCAGGAACCGTTTGCCCGGTTGCTTGCGAGCAAATTGCAGAAGGGCGGTTACATTTATTGCGTCACCGATTGGGAAGCCTATGCGGTTCAGATGCTTCAGGTGTTCGCTTCCGTTCCGTCCCTGACCAATCCGTATGGCGGTTATGCGGAAAGCAGACCCTGGAGGCCAAGGACCCATTTTGAGGAAAAGGGGTTGGCTGCGGAACGTCCGATCCGCGAGATATGGGTCGAGAAGGCGTGAAGAAACTTGATTATGCTTGAACACACGCACACTTTCTGCAATACTGTCGTATTGTAGGAAAGTCAGATGCAGATCATCAATTTATTCACTCCATTAGCGCTCCTTATCAGTATGTCCGTGTTGTATACCAACGGCTCATCATTGAAGAAAGAGTGGATGGGTGAGCATCCGTTGGTCAATGGTTTGGTGATCGGATTGTTCGGCATCCTGTTGATGTTCACCCCCTTTCTTCTCAGTACTGATGGCGGCAAGATGTATGATTTCCGCATCGTGTTGCTCTTCTCATTTACGGCGTTTTACGGCTGGAAGCCGGTGCTTATCTCGCTGGTCATGCTGACCACCACGAGAATCCTTTTGGGTGGAAACGGTTGCGTCATGGGTGTCGTTGAGAATGTCCTCTCCTTTTCCGCCGGTGTGTTTTGGCATGAGAAATGGTTCAAGACCATCAAAAGCGATAGTCGTTTCCCGTTCAAGACCATTCCAGTCTTTGCGTTTCTTACCTATGGTGTTGCGCTTTGCATCGGCGCGTTTTTCCCGTGGGCTGACGTGCGCCAAAGCGTCGTCTGGGTAATCTGCGCCTATCTGGTGCTTTATCCGCTTGCTTCGTGGATTTTGGTGAAGCTGTTGTTCGAACAAAGCCAGCGGAGGCAAACGGCTATGGCGCTTGCCGTTTCCCGGGAACGGTTCGCCTCCCTGTTTGAGAATGCTCCTGTTGGCATGTCATTATCCGACCCGGGCAGCGGCAGACCGTCCATGATCAATACAGCTTACCAGAAAATCCTTCTGCACAACCTTGAAGAGATTCAGGAATTGGGGTGGCAGAAACTGACCTATCCCGATGACTTGAAGGATGAAAACCAGGTCTTTTCCCGTTTCGCCCGTGGGGAGAAAGGGCCGATGCACATCGAAAAACGGATGGTGCGCGGCGATGGCATGATCATCTGGGTGGATCAGACGCTCACTTCCATCATGGGGGAGGAGAAGTCTGACATCCTGTGCATTTGTACCGACATCACGCAGAAGAAAGAGGAAGGACTCAGGGTCGAATACGCCAGCACCCACAATCACCTGACCGGTTTGTTCAACCGTGAGTCCTTCGAGGAGACGGTGCGCAAACTGGTCATCACCAAAGTGGATATCCCTTATTCCGTTGTGGTCGGGAACCTGCATTCCGTAAGCCTTATCAACGGTACATTCGGCCGTTCCGTAGCTGATGAGCAGATCCGGCGTTTTGCCGATGTTTGCGCCGAATGCCTGCCTGCTGGCGGTTATCTGGCTCATACCGGCGGTGACGAGATCGGCATGCTTCTGCCCAGAACGGACACCAAGGCCGCAGAAGCTTTGACGGATGTCATTCAGGGAAAGTTATCCCAGTATAAGGTACAGGGTACGCTGATGCTCACCGCATCCTTCGGCATCGCCACGACTTCGGATGTGGTGGAGAACGCAAACCAGTTGGTCAGCAAAGCCGAAGATGACCTTGAGGCAAGGAAAATCTACGACAACAACGAACAAAAAGGGAATGTCGTCACGGCAATCGTCAACAGCCTTCATGCGAAGAATCCGCGTGAGGAGCAGCATTCCCAACGTGTCGGCACGGAAAGCGCCGCGCTTGCCCAAGCCGTAGGCCTCACACAACGCCAGGTCGACCAGATGCGTGTGGCCGGATTGCTGCATGATATCGGAAAGATCGGCATCGATGAGAGCATCCTGAACAAACCCGGCCTGTTGTTGCCATCCGAACGTGCCATCATCCAGAAACATACGGAGATCGGCTACAGGATACTTTCATCAAGCGTGGAAACCGCGCCGCTCGCTCCATGGGTGCTTTCCCATCATGAACGATATGACGGAAAAGGATATCCCAAAGGCCTCAAAGGGGAGAACATCCCGCTTTGTTCCCGTATCCTTACGGTGGCTGACACCTGGGACGCCATGGTCTGTGACCGGCCGTACCGCAAAGCATTGAGTGTGGAGGATGCGGTCAAAGAACTGTGCAAGGTGAGCGGGACCCAACTCGATCCCAAACTGACACGGGTGTTTGTCACCAAAGTGCTCCACAGAACGTGGATCGAACAGGAAACGACGTGACGGATCCCCCTTTGGAAATGGTTTCGTTCTCCCCAAAACATGATGCCGGCAAGGAATCATTCAAGGTTTATCTGGCTTGGTAGCTTTTGTGGATTACCCGCTCTCGGATCAAAGACGCTTTTTCTTGTGTTTCATCGAACGCACCCTGTCAGTACGGATTCATGCTGCACATCTCAGGGCAAAAAGAACTGGAGCTTATCGTCTTTGCAGACCATGACCGAGTCGATGGTTCCCCTGCGGTTTTCGCATCCATGATGACTTTTCCCTCAGCTTCGCTTCTGTCCGGTTCCCCATAATCCGCAGAAATCCTTATGGTTGTCGGGTAAAGAAAAAGAGGTTGTTTCAAACAACCTCTTTCCCTTTCAACAAAAGCGAGCGTCACTCGTCTTCGTCAACCTTCATGTGGGTCTTGCCTTCGGCGATCACGTCATCGGCAAGTTTTCCGACGAGCCTTTCATAGTGGTCGAACTCCAAATCGAAGGAGCCCGTACCGCTGGTCATGCTCTTCAGGTCGATGACGTAGTTCAGCACTTCCGACTGAGGCACCAAAGCTTTGACCACCTGCAGCTGCCCCGCTTCTTCCTGTCCAAGCACACGTCCCCGTTTCGAAGAGAGGTCGGACAGGATGGCGCCCAGATATTCGTTCTCAACGTAGATCTGGATGCTCATGATCGGCTCCAGCAACACACAGCCCGCTTTGGCGAGGGCCGCTTTCATGGCGCCTTTGCCGGCAAGCTTGAAGGCCATATCGCTGGAATCCACAGGGTGTTCCTTGCCATCGATCAGGGTGACGGCGATGTCCACCATCGGATAACCGGCGAGGAAGCCTTCGTTCATCTGTTCATGCAGGCCTTTCTCGATGCCTGGGATGTAGCCTTTGCTGACCGAGCCGCCTTTGATGGCGTTGGTGAACACATACTGCGCGCCACGTTCCGATGGTTCGATCTGCAGGACGACCTTCGCATACTGGCCATGACCGCCGGTTTGCTTCTTGTGGGTGTATTCCGCAAGTCCGCTTGGTTTGGTGATGGTCTCACGGTAGGCGACCCGTGGCAGTTTCGTGTTGATGACGATTTTCTGCTTGTCCATGATCTTGTCCAGAATCATGGATAGATGCAGTTCGCTGAGGCCTGCAACATAACTTTCCTTGGTTTCTTCGTCGAAACCTGTCTTGAAAGTCAGGTCTTCTTCGGCGACGCGATACAAGGCTTCGTTCATCTTGACTTCGCTCTTTTTGTCATCCGTGCTGATAGACAGCCTGTAGACAGGAGCCGGCAACTGCAGAGACTGGAAGGTGAATTTGGCGTTCTGGTCTTCCAACAATGTGCTGTTGGTCACGATGGCGTCGGCTTTCGCGATGACACCGATGTCTCCGGCTGGAAGGACATCCGTTTCGATGAGTTTGCGACCCAACATGCGGTAGACCTTCATGGCCTTTTCTTTCTTTTCGCTCGGTTTGACCAACATTTCGGTCGCTCCGGTCAGTTTGCCCGTCACCACTTTGACGAAAGAGAGTTTGCCGTTGAATTGGTCCAGCGTCGTCTTGAAGCAATAGCCGCTGAACGCTCCGTTTTCGGTGATCGGCAAATCATGATGTACGCCTTTTTCGTCAATGATCCATTCGTTTTTCCCGACAGGGCTTGGAAAGTTGTTCTTGATGAAGTTCAGCAAACTGCCGATACCGAGTCCCACTTTCGCCTCTCCACAGAATACGGGGACGACACGGTTGTTTGCCAAGCCTTCCCGCAGGCCGCGCCGGATGTCATCCGGTTCGAGGTCGCCCTTGTCAAAATACTTCTCGATGAGGTCATCGGCGCCTTCAGCGGCGCTTTCAACCAGCTGCGCATGATACTCCTCAACGATTTCTTTGTCGCTTTCGGGGACGGATGATGCTTGCAGCTTGCCTTTGTCATCCAAGAAATACGCTTGGTTCTCGATGAGGTTGATGACACCTTTGAAATCCTTTCCGCTTCCGACTGGGATGCAGATCGGAACGAATGCCATCTTGAGCCGTTCTTTTAGTTGCTCAAGTATGCCTTTATAATCGGCACGCTCTTTGTCCATCTTGTTGATGAACACTGCGCGTGGTTTGTTTCTGTTGTCAAGACGACGCCAGAGTTTCAGCGTCTCAATCTGGATGCCGTCGACCGCGTCGATCAGCATCAGGGCGGTTTCACAGGAACGGAAGCCGCAGATGGCTTCTCCGATGAATCCTGACGTGCCCGGAGTATCAAGGATGTTCAATGTCTTCCCGGCCCACGGAATGGTGCAAAGGGATGTATGAACGGAAATCTTCTTTGCGATCTCCTCCTCAGTGAAATCACTAACTGTTTTGCCATTTTCAATCGTCCCGAACGTCGGGATCACTCCTGATTGGAACAGCATCTGTTCAACCAACGTGGTTTTACCGGTGCCGTTGTGTCCAACGATTGCCACATTCCGCAAATCCGAACTTACAACGCTCATATCTCCTCCTTTCTCGGGCTAAAGCCCAATAAAACCATGGTACGACCCGAATGTGCATCTGTCAAAACAAATCGTAAGGTTGTCTTCGAATCAACCTGCAATGATTCTCAAAAGCGGTTTCCTCGAGGAAAACCGCAGGGTTTCACCAATTGAGCGCTTGTTTGTGTGCATCAGGTGCATGCCCTGCTTGAGGTGCCCGACGCGTATCAGCACCTGCACCTTGGCGGTCAGGGATAAGCGTGATCACCAAGGTGGGTTCGGAAAAGGGAATGAGGGCATACCTTGCTCTCGGGGACTCGTATGTCCCCGGAGGTTTCCTACTTGCCGGATTTCTGCTGGTAATGGCTGAATTCCATGCTGAAACTGCCGCGTCCCTGGGTGGCCGAACGGAGGATGGTGGTGTAACCGAACATCTGCGAAAGGGGCGCTTCCGCATTGATCACATCCCCGCTTGTATGGCTTTCCATGCTGGAGACGATGCCTCCACGGCTGGTCAGCGTGGAGATGACGTCTCCAACATACTGGGTCGGTACGACGCACACCACTTTCATCACCGGTTCCATCAAGATAGGGGAGCCGATGCTGGCGACTTTGTCGAAACACATGGCGGATGCGGATTCCATCGCGACCGCGGTGGATGTCAGTTCATTATAGCCGATGTCGGTCACTACCGCTTCGATGTCCGTGCAGGGGTACCCGAACTTGATGCCGCCTTTCATGGCGTTCTCCACGCCGGTCTGGATGGCAGCGTACAACTCTTCTGGCATGCCTCCATGCACACGGCAGGTGCAGGAGTACTTTGTTCCGGAACCTTGAGGCAACGGTTTGACCGTCATGCAGATTCTCGCAAAGTTTTCCTTGTTGGCGATGACTTTCTGGAAAGTCTCGTCTCCCGTGGCCTCGACGGAGACCGATTCGCGGTAGGAAACCTGCGGTTTGCCCACCCGTGCGTTGATTTTCATCTCTTTGGTCAGTCTGGTGACGATGACGTCCAAATGGAGTTCCCCCATGCCGCTGATCAACAGCTGTCCCGTCTGCTCGTCTTCCTTATAGGTGAAGGTGGGGTCTTCCTGGGAGAGCATCGCCAAGGCATCCTTGAGTTTCACTTGGTCGTCCGCCGTGGCCGCTTCGATGGCTACGCTGATCACCGGGTTGGGAAAGTGCATTTTTTCGAGAAGTATCTGCTGGCCTTCGCTGCCTAACGTGTCACCGGTCTGCGCTTCCTTGAAACCGATGATGACCCCGATGTCTCCCGCTTCGAGCTCATTCATATCTTCAGAACGGTCCGCATGCATCCTGAGAATCCTGCCGATGCGTTCCCGTTTCTTTTTGGAGATGTTCATCACCATCTGGCCTTTCTTCAAAGTTCCGGTATATACCCTGACGAAATCCATGGGACCGGCCTGCGGGTCGACCTGGATTTTGAAAACCAAGGCCAGCGGCGGTTTCGACGCATCGTGGGTGACTTCCACTTCTTTCCCGCTTTTGACATTGATTCCGGTGATGGCGGGCACTTCGCTGGGGGACGGAAGATAATCGACGATGCCGTCGATCAAAGGCTGGACACCCATGTCACGCAAGGAGGAACCGGCGAACATCGGGAGCGCTTTGCGATCGATTGTCGCCTGTTTCAAGGTCTTTTTGATCAGATCGGCGGGGATTTCCTTGCCGTCGAAGAAGAGTTCCATGATCTCGTCATTGAAGGAAGAGACCGAATCGATGAGCTTTTCCCTCCATTGTGCTGCCGTTTCCTCCATATCCTGGGGGATAGGATTTTCGGTCACCGTTTTGCCGAAATCAGAATCATCGAAAGTAAGATAGCGCATGGAGATCAGGTCAATGATGCCGGAAAAATCGGATTCCGCGCCTACCGGAATGTTCACCGGCACCGGGTTCGCGCCGAATTTCGCTTTGATTTGTTCCAGGACAGCGAAGAAGTCGGCTCCCATACGGTCCATCTTGTTGATGAAACCGATGCGGGGGACTTTGTAGGTGTCGGCTTGCCGCCATACCGTTTCGGTCTGCGGTTCGACCCCTCCGACGGCGGAGAACACGACGATGCCGCCGTCAAGCACGCGCAGTGAACGTTCCACCTCTGCGGTGAAATCGACATGTCCCGGCGTGTCGATGATGTTGATCTGGAACCCTTTCCAGAAACAGGTCGTCGCGGCGCTGGCGATGGTGATGCCACGATCCTGTTCCTGGGGCAGGAAGTCCATGGTGGCTTCGCCGTTGTCCACTTCGCCGATCTTGTGGTTCTCACCCGTATAGAACAAAATGCGTTCCGTGGTGGTGGTTTTCCCCGCATCAATGTGTGCCATGATGCCGATGTTTCGTGTCGTTTTCTCGTCCATACTAGCCTTGTCCTCAAATATCGAACCTTACCATAGAACCAACCTTTGTGCTAGGGCTGGGAAAAGCGTACAATGAAACCAAGGAGTGTGTCATGCTGGCCTGGATCGCGCTTTTTGTTCTCTTCGGAATCTATTCATGGGCTGTGAGAAGCAAACTCACCAGCCTCACTCACCAGATCGCGCAGGAAGAAGTGGGAATCCTCTCTGTCCTGAAAGAGCAGTTCTCCCTGGTGGGGGATCTCCCCGGTTTCGTCACCCGGGCTTCTGCGGATCTGAATGAGATCCTTTCGTTGAGAAACAGCGCCGGGTCTGGCAACATGCTGCAGATGCTCGACAAGGAAAAGCGTATCCAGACGGCGATGGGGAACCTCAACGCACAGGGCCTCTTCAAGACCAAGGATCCAGATTACCTTGCATTGATGGACCAGCTGGAACAAAACCGGCGGAATCTCAAGAAGGCCATCGAATCCTACAATGACTTGGTGAAGGAATACGACGGCACCATCACGACTTTTCCCGCAAGCTTGCTTGCCCGTGGCTTCACGTACAAGCCGCTCATTTCTTCAGGAGAATCCTCAAAGAATTGAGGATCGCCAAGAACGCCACGCCGACATCGGCGAAGATCGCCATCCACATGTTGGCCAGGCCTAGCGCACCGAGAAGCAAAGTGACGGCTTTGACCACCAGGGCGAAGGTGATGTTTTCCTTCACGGTCAAAGATGTGCGCTTGGCGACATCCACGGCGTCTCCGACACGGGAGATGTCGTCCGTCATGACGACGATGTCGCTTGCTTCGATGGCCGCATCGCTTCCCATGCCGCCCATGGCGATGCCGACATCAGAGAGTCCGAGCACCGGAGCGTCATTGATGCCATCGCCGACATAGGCCACTTTCCGTCCTTGGCGCAGTTCGTTGAACGCGCCCACTTTGTCTTGGGGAAGAAGTTCTGCCTTCACAGTGGTGATCCCGATTTCCTTGGCGATGGCCTCGGCATTGGCTTTGGTGTCGCCGGTGAGCATCACCAAATCCTGGACGCCTCGTTTTTTCAGGCGAAGCAGGGTCGGCTTCGCTGCTTCTTTCAGGCTGTCGCTGACAAACAACGTTCCCGCATGGATGCCGTCGATGGCCACTTCCACCACAGAAGCCGCTCTTTGCTCATGTCCTTCTCCGGCGATTGACAGGGTTTCGAGCAGTTTCCCGCTTCCGCAGGCTACGGAATGCCCATCTACCTTACCGACGATCCCTTTGCCGGAAATCTCCCTGGCTTCTGTTGCTTTGACAATGGTTCCCGTCGCGCTTCGAACGGCTCTTGCGATGGGATGATTGCTTTCTTCCTCAAGAGAGGCTGCCAACTTCAGGACCTCTTCCCGGGTAAAACCATGATAGGTGAGAATGCCGGTTACCATGAAGGTCCCTCTGGTCAGCGTCCCCGTCTTGTCAAAGGCCATGGCATCCACATCGGCAAGGGCCTGGAGATAGTTTCCGCCTTTGACCATCACACCGCGTTTGGCCAAGGCCCCGATGCCGGAGAAATACGCCAGCGGTACGGAAATGACCAAGGCGCACGGACAGCTGATGACAAGGAATACCAGAGCCCTGTAAAGCCATTGCTGGAAGTTTCCCACGAACAACGTAGGAACGACGGCCAACGCGATGGCGGAAAAGACCACGATGGGCGTATAATAGCGGGAGAATTTGGTGATGAACTGTTCGCTCGGAGCCTTTCTGCCGGAGGAATCCTCCACCAGATCCATGATGCGTTTCACCGTGGAATCCTGGTATTCTTTGGTCACGCTGACGAGCAAAACGCCATCGGTGTTGAGGCAACCGGAAACGACAGGATCGCCGACGGTGACTTTTCGTGGCACCGGTTCTCCGGTGATGGATTTCGTATCCAGAAAGGACAAACCGGAAACCACGACCCCGTCGAGCGGAACTTTTTCGCCGTTCTTCACTTTGATAATCTGGCCTTTTCTGACCGCTTCGCTCTGCATCAGCGTCTCTTTGCCGTCTTCGACGACCAAAGCGGTGTCGCTTTTCAGATCCATCATGTCGGCTATGTGCCGGCGTGAAGATTCCACAGCCTTTGATTCAAAGTATTCACCGATCTCATAAAACAGCATGACGGCGGCCGCTTCCCGGTAATCCTTGAGAGCGATGGCCCCGATGGAAGCCACAGCCATCAGGAAGTTCTCGTCAAACAGTTTTCCATGGAACAGGTTCTTCACGGCGGTGAGCATCACCTCATATCCGCAAATGACGTAGCTGACCAAGGCGAGGTAGGGCATGTCGGTGACGAATGCGATGACGAAGACCAAGAGGGCGATGGCGATGCGTATCAGTGGCCAATCGTTCTTCTTTTTTTCCTCAATGACCCCGCAGACGCAATGCTCATGGTTGCAGTACGGGCATCTGCTGTCGACCATGACACGTAGTTCCAGCTCATCTTCAGCTTCGCTTGCGGTATGCTCCACTTGTTTCCAGAACGCTTCGGTGGGTTCGTTTTTTGCTGTCACGGTCATCTTCATCTGTAGATAGTTCACTGAGGCTTTGTCCACTCCAGGAATGCGTGAAACGGCGTTTTCCACGTTCGCACCACATTCCGCGCAATCAAGATTCCTCAATTTCCATACTCTTGTTTTGTCCATAGAACCGGTCTCCCATTAAAGAATCATCATATGATTATTTAATGATATAATAGTGAGTCTGTCAACACTCAGAGGGAGAAAGATGCTCATTTGCCGAAAGAAAGGGGAGTTTCCCCTTGTTTTTCGTAGATGCCCTTGATGCCGCTCACGCTGTAACTGACCATACAGACAAAGAACAATGCAGCTGGATTGGCGTAGCCGAAAACCTCAAGACCGAGCATGAAACAAGCCAACGGTAGCTTTGTGGCCGCAGAAAGCATTCCCAGAGCGCCGAAACAAGCCATGGCGCTCACCGGGATGCCAAAAGACGACGCGAACAAGCACGCACTGGTTGAGCCGAGCACCATCATGGGAATGACTTCACCGCCGACGAAACCGCTGCCGATGGAAAGCATGGTGAGGATCAGTTTGCCCAGCGGAATATACCAAGCCGTCTGTTGTCCGATCAACGAAGCGGAAAGCCCGTTGAGGCGGTAGTCGCCGATACATCGGCCGAAGGCAAACGTACCTATGAGGAGTAAGGAAGAGCTGAAAAGCGTTTTTTTCCAAACAGAAGCGAATTTCTGGGATAACCAGGTTTTGTACAGGTCGACCAACCGGATGAAAACCTTGCAGAACAAGCCCATGCATAACGCAAGGATAAAGAGCCTGACAAACAACAGAGGGTTGAGATTGACGGCTTCGGAGAGCCCAGGGGAAAGCGTTTCCGCATGAAGCAGGTGTTTCGCAACGTAACAAGCCGTGAAACTTGCGGTGAGGGATGGGATATACGCTTCGCTCCTGTTTACCTGTGGTGAGGAGAACTGAAGGCCGAACAAAGTTCCCGCTACCGGCGCGTTGAACAAAGCGCCAAAAGCCGCGCCAGCGCCGCAGATCATCCAAATGCCCGCATTACGGGGATCATGGTCTTCGAACCGTTTGGGCAGTAAAGCGTCCTCAATGCGGGATATATAATTTCCCATTGAGGCCCCTATCTGTACACCGACCCCTTCCTTTCCGGTTGAAGCACCGACGAAGTGCGAGATTATGGTGCTGAGGAAAAGCAAAGGAACCATCTTTGAGGAAATGTAACCGGCGGCTTCTTTATCGTTGGAATGTGAGGTAGGGCTGCTGATGGCCAACAAGCCTTGGTTGATCAATTCAATGACTTGCGCTGTGCCGCTCCGCAAGTACGGTCCGAGCGTCTGGTATAACCATGCAATCGTTATGGCTCCGACAGGCAGGCACAAGAGCAGGAACGGATGTGAAACACGGAACGAAGTAATATGGAGGATAACTGCGGAAAGCGCCCACATGGCAGCTCCGACAACAAAACCGAGCGCGATTCCACGACCCATCCAACGGACATATCTGCCCAGACCCTTGGTATTCATAGAGGGTATTGTATGCAAAACGGTAGAAAGGGAAAAGGGAGGCAAACCATGGATTGCGTCACCTCAATGATTTTTCCATAGCGCTAGACCAGAAACCCTCGTGAACATGCATAACCACATACTGTTGCCTTTGCCTGTCAAAGGAAGAAGAGGAAAGATAGAAGCAGAAAAGTTCATCCTGCAAAAGTTTTCTTCCTTTCAGTATCTTTAATTAATGAAACCAAAACGAACAGTATGCGTATTTGTACGCACATTTTGCTTTCATTAAAAGAAACAACTTCCATTAAACGGAACTTTTTATATGGCATTGACAATCTGGAAAGAATCAGAATGATTCAGCTGATCTTTAGAATTCACATATGCAAATTACAATGTTATAGGAATCCGATACTTCCACACGGTTTGATCCGACAAGAACATATATTCCATATGCAGGATTTGCCACAAAGATGCATCCTGAATAGTCACCGTGCTTGGTACAAAGAAATCGGTGTCAGGTGCTTGCTTGCTGCATCTCTTATGAAATGAGCAAACTGGAGTGCTTCAGGTAAAGAGAATATGACAGGTCAATAACAATGACGAATTATCTTTGTCTATTCGTCAATATCAGAAAGAGAAACTTCATGAAATCAGTTTTGCCTAACATAATTTGTTTGGAAAAAAACATATCTCGAAATTAACAAAGCCGATGCATTCCAGTACGGAAAATTTTAAGAAATGAAATATGGTAAAACAGGACATGTGATTTCTATGAAGTGATAGATGTGCTTATATCAGACTAATTGGGCTGTCACATTAAATATTGGGAAAGAACATTTGTCTATAAAAATTGATGTAGTGGTTTTACCAATAAAAAGTAATCATACAAAATGGATGCTATTACTTTATATAATATTCCTATAACGGCTGTATAAAAATATTTACAAATGCTCAATTCAATTCTAAACTTTGTGCAAGCAGTTACGAAAAAGCGTGAAATCATTCCAAGAATTGATTGACCATATCATTTTAAACAAGTAAGAAAACGAGAGAAAATGTGGAAATACAAAAAGTATCATCCTGATTCCTGAATGGAACCCATACGAAGTTTATTGGGCATATACCAATATTATAAAAAAAGAAATGAATAAATAATAAATACATACTACATATTAAATAAAAATAAGAAGAATAATAACTACTTATATATGAAGTAATAAAATGTCCTCATAATTATATAATAAATATAATGGCTAAATTAATATTTACTAATTATCAAATAAAACATATCATATAAACATGACGACATTCGTAATAGCAAACCAAAAAGGCGGTGTTGGAAAGACAACAACTGCGGGAAACCTTGCTGCAGGTTTGGTGCGTGACGGTAAACGCGTGTTGCTTGTTGACGGAGACCCGCAAGGAAATCTTACGGCGCAATGCGGTTATGATCCTGAGAAAATTCCAGGACTCGATGATGTATTTTCCCAAAAGAAAGAAATTGGGGATGTAATCATTCAGACTCACTACTGGGGATCACTCATTCCAAATTCTTTGGCGTTGTCTGATGCTGACAGACGCTTCACCCAATATAATGCCCCAAAAATGTTAAAGACGGCATTGGAACCAATGAAGAAAAAATATGATGTCTGCATCATTGATGCCCCACCAACATTAGGTATCCTATCAATAAATGATTTCCTTGCAAGCCAATTAGTTGTTGTACCGGTAAATGCTGCAGTATTCTCCATACAAGGTCTGGATGCATTGGTGAGAATCATCCAAGAGATACGCAATGACAATCAGAAAATACACATTTGCGGATTATTGGTGACAAGATACAACAGCAGGACAAATCTGAGTAAAGATGTGCTTGATGTATTGGACGAGATAACAAAAAAAATCGGCACAAAAATATTTGCTGCGAAAATTAGGCAATCTGTGGCGATAGAATCAGCTCAAGCTGACAAATTGGATATATTCAGAGAAGCTCCAAAGAGTGGTGTGGCGAAGGACTACGATACGTTTGTAAAAGAAATTGAGGCAATGCTATGAACAGGAAAGAAAATCTTTTGAAGTCTTTTGGAATAGGTAATGAAGCGATAGATGATAAAAAAGAAGATGATGCAAAACGAAGGGGAAGACCCTTGTCATCGATAAGTGCAGGAAAAAAATCCAGACCTACAACAATACTTTTATATGATGAAAATGCAATTGTATGTGTGGAAAGAGCAAAAGAATTAGCAAAGCAGGGAATAGGTAATGGAGCGATGAGCGATTACTTGAATTGGTTGATCAATAATGATAAACAACAAAATCCAGAAACTACAGAGCGTTGCAAAAAGATTTTTAAACTTACTATGTAAAAAATAATAAATATCAAAATTACTTATTACATAAATAATTAATTACATATTAAATTATAAAAATACTATAAAAATAGTAATTTTAAATTTAATAAATAATAAATAAAATATAATATTAATAAAATAATAAATCACATAAACTCTATCATCAAAAAAGATTGTGTTTCGTTGGAGAATAGCACTGATGTATTTCGAAAAAGAATAAGGAATAGTGAATTGAAATTCTTCAATCATTGAAATATATGTTTAAATAAAATAAGATAATAGAGAATACATTTTTAATAAAAACAAATGAAGCGTATTATGAACGAAAAGACTCATGATTAATCATGTAAATAATGATATAAATAATGTATATTAAAACTATATGACAAAGATAAAAAATTAATAATTCAAGATAAATATAAATACATAAATTGGAAAAATTGCACTATGCGGTGAGTAACACTAAGGGATTTTCAGTGTATCTGGAGTCTCAATGTTGTTCAAAAAATGAAAAATTTTCTAAGAAATGGACAGTGTGAAATTCTCCAATTGAAAAACAACGTTTTCTTAAAAAATGATGATTTGAAGAATGATAAACATATGAGACCGTTGTTCAAGAAATGGAACGAAGCGTGAAAAGAAAAACGTTCTATAAATAGTATGTGAGTAAGATGAAAAAGGATATATCAAATATGAAAGAAAAATTTGAATGAATGATTTTCTAATATGATAGCTTATATTAGGTTGAACAATATATCAAAAATATGATGGTGCAGTAACTTTGTTGGCATATCATTGAAATGTTGTTTTAATTCTCTCGATATGGTTCATGAAGATCAGAAGAAACCATTCCGTACGTTTTAACGTTCATAGTAAATAGTAAAATGAAATGTAAAAATAATATTTGATGCTAATGCTATAAAACCACAAAAGTGAAACTAAAAGTATGTTCAATTTCAAAAGATGTATAGTAATTATATCGATTGTATTGAAGTACATAATATGTAATAAATAATAATTATAACATAAAATATAGTAATCAAGTAAACCAGCCTTTTCAGAAATGGAACAGATGTTTATCTTGTTTTCCTGTATAAGAAAAAGTGCCGCTTTTACGTAGCGGCACCTTGATAACTATATTGAGGGAAAGTGCAATCAGTTTGAAGGGTAATATTCGATGGAACTGATATATGGATATTCTTTGAATTCGTTCATAATAGCTGCTTCGTTGAATTCTTGGGGAAAAACGACACCAAGCCGAACTATGACGTTGTCTCCATCACGATCCATCTGCATATTCTTTACTTGGATTTTTTTATCGGCAAAAGTCTGATCGAGTAATTCCTTGTTGAATTGCTCCTGGGGAATATCCATTCTCACATTCCCAAATAATTGTGCGGAAAATATCTTCAGCGGTTTGTGAAGCATGAATTGAATGAGAAGAATCATCAATGTTGTGGTGATACCCAGAAAATACATTCCGGAACCAATCGAAATGCCGACACCTACAGTTGCCCAAAGCCCGGCTGCCGTCGTGACTCCTGTAATGCTCTCTTTTCGTACAAAAATGACTCCAGCGCCGAGAAAACCGATAGCGGTGACAACTCCTGCGGCAATACGTGAAACATCGAGGGAAATGCCTTTCATGCCTACGACATCCCAAAATCCGTATTTTGAAATCACCATCATCAAGCATGAAGATAATGCGACAAGGATATGTGTTCGTATCCCAGCAGTTTTGAAACGTTTTTCACGTTCAAACCCAATGCAGGCTCCGCAGAGAGCCGCACACATGACCCGAAGCAAATAATGCAAGCTTGTCAAATAATATGTTTCCATGGAAAACTCCTTTGTTTTGCGTAAAGTAAAGAGTACTATAGCATGTTTTGGAAACACATGCATTTGTACTTCAAGGAATTTTCCTCAAAAACACTTTACATTTTAGGCGATTACATGGTATAAAGCTGATGGTTTTTGTGTGTGGGCCGCTAGCTCAGTTGGTAGAGCAACGCCCTTTTAAGGCGTGGGTCNCAGGTCCGAATCCTGTGCGGCTCACTTTTTTTGTCTCCATCGTCTAGGGGTCAGGACAACGGGTTTTCATCCCGTTAACGGTGGTTCGATTCCACCTGGAGATGAATACAACCACATATGAAACACCATTAAGACAATCCTGTACTTTGTTGCAGGATTTTTTTTGGTTCAAGACAGAATCTTGTGGGATACATAGCCAGATCTGGGCTTGTAGCTCTCGAACATGATCTTGAGGAAGAAGTATTCCGTATCCCTGAATCCATAGGATTTCCTTCTCAGGGTCTTGATCATGTTGTTGATGCCCTCCACCACGCCGCTTGAGATCTTGTGCATGACACGGTTCACCAGCCCATCCTCATGGGACCTGATGGTATCAGCGAACCTGAGTATCTCAGGCACCTTGCTCTGCCTTGCCAGCCTGTACCAGTCGGCAAGCCCCCTGGACATCACATCCGACGAGGTTACGTCATAGGCATACTTGAACTGGTCAAGCATTGTGTATGCTACGTTCAGGTCGGAGTTGGCGGCAAGCAGGTCGCCAAGCCTTCGCTCACGTCCAGTTCTCATCAGCCTCTCNCCAGGGGGTATGGACAGGCCCTTTGCGGCATAGTCATCGTGAAGGCGCCTGTTGTTCTCGACAGCCTCCAGCTCCCTGCTGTGCAGATTCTGCCTTGATGTCAGGACAAGGTACCTGGAGCCCTTGAGCAGCTCGTAGCCCTGCCTGTCATGCCTTTGCTCGCAATCGCCCTGAAGCCTTCTGCGTATGGCTGTGATCACCGAATCGTTGAACAGCTTGACCATGTGGAACCTGTCGTAGACGATATTGACATCAGGAGCCTTCTCCCTGAACGCGCTGTCGTACTGTGCATTCATATCCATTGACACAGCCTCGACATGCTTCATCCATGAAGGCCCCATCCTGGCGATGAAGTGCTCTGCCTGCTCCTTCCTCTTGCCAGCTTCCAGGAAGATGACAGTCCTTCGCTCCAGGTCTGTGACGACTGTGGCGTAGCGGTGCCCCTTGTGAAGCAGGAACTCGTCTATTCCAATGTACCTGGCCATTGGCGGATGCGTGAGGAAGGGCATATTCTCCAGACGACGCCTGTCGATGTCCTTGACGACTGATGGATGGATTCCCAGGCTGATTGATGCAGCCTTGATGGTGGCGCCCTGGTTCAGGCGCCTGCACACCCGCTCCTCAAGTCTTCTTGTGAGCATATGCCCGCTGCTGCGGAAAGGCACCTTCTGGGTCTCTGTGTGCGCACAGAACCGGCATGCAACCCTGTGGAAGCTCACATCAAGCAGGCTCACCTGGCCGAACAGCTCGTAGTCCTGCAGCATCACGTGCTGGCGATCATGGACATGCATCGGGCCTCCGCAGACAGGACATGCCCTTGGCAGGCCATAAGTGCACATGCCCTTGGTGACCAGGACGCTCTTTCCCGACCTTGACCTGTGCTGTTCTGGCTCTCCAGTTACGCTGAAGTATTGGATTTTATGCTCAATGCTGATAGATTCATTCATGAGGATGGCTCTCTTCTTTGTTTGGTTTGGTTATTCAACAATAGATGAGTTCCATCCTCTTTTTCTAGGCTTTTTCTTGGGCTATTGACTTTTTACCTTTTCCTCATCCCCCAGCTTTTTGCATTGAGCCTTTTTTTTTGTTCAAAACAAAACCTTTCTGGATAGGAATGAGGGTTTCTTGAGGCGGCGCTCGAACATGATCTTGGGGAAGAAGCATTTTGTGTCCCTGAAACCATAAACTTTGTGCCCCAATGTCTTGATCGTATTGTTCGTTCCCTCGCCGATGGATCTTGAGGTCATTTGGACGACCCTGCTGTCGAAACCGTCCTCGAGTTGCAGCGAAATGCATGACTTGAGCCTTCGCACAGCCACAATTGCGGCACCATAACCGTAAAAAATGCCAGAGATGTTATAAATAGAATATATACTCATGATATATAGTTGCAGAGCGTTGTAGATAAAAAAAACAGAGTCCTTTCAAACGAGGCCCTGACAGATAGCTCCGCCAAGCTTACTCGAGGCTCTGATTACTATTACAATCTACTGCGTGATTTTTACTCTGTCAACAGTTCCTCCCGTGTCGTCGACGAGAATGGCGAGCCGATGCAGGTGTACCACGGAAGTGACGATGACTTTGATGTTTTCGATAAAACCAAAACGCATTCGAACATGGATATCCAAGGGAGCTTTTTCAGCCCTTGGGAGCTTGATGCAAGTGGCTATGGATCAAATACAAGATCGTTCTTCTTAAATCTACGAAATCCTGCAGACGCCAAACAGTCTTATGCGGCCCTCAATAGGTTTGAAGGCCAAAAGGATGCAGGCAAACAAGCAAGAGAATATCTAACCAAACAGGGATTTGACGGAAGCAACATCGACGGCGAAGAGTATATCGCCTTCTCCTCCAACCAGATCAAGTCGGCCACCGGAAACAACGGCGGGTTTGATATGGATGACGAAAGCATCTTATTCCAGACAGCCCCAGACGATTACCAGCCGAAGGCTGTCGGGCATGGGTACAAGCTCTTCGAGCAGGAGATTTCCACAGGGAAGCTGTTCCCGTTTTTCATCGGGAAGGACGAGGAGACGCCGATGGGCAAGTGGCTTGTAGCCGACAACATCCCGACGAAAGGCTTCTCCAACCGGCCCGGCTGGCACATCGGGTCCACCATCCCCGACGCCCCATGGCTCAAGGGATACAGGGGCCCAGACCATCCCGCAGGCGTCTACCCGTCGAAGCGCGGCAATGGGTTCCGCCGTGTGTGGTGCGAGGTATCGTACCCGATGGACATAAACTACCAGAAGGAACTGGACGAACGCGGCGTCAAGGACATCAAGGACCACGTGCCTGAGGGCGGATACTATACGTTCAGGGAGACGAACGGCACATGGGTCATCTCCGGAGCGCTGAGGGTCGACAGGATCCTCGGGGACGACGAGAGGCAGGGCATCATGAAGGCGGCCGGATACGACGAGGTGAAGGCTTTCATGGACCATCCGAACACCGCAAGCAAGATCGCGAGATGGAACGGGAGCACGCTCTTCGAGGCCGCCGAGGACAAGCGCTACATGGACGCAGTCAACTCCGGCGACATGGAGACAGCCCAGCGCATCGTCGACAACGTCGCCCTCAAGAAAGGATACATCAACGATTACGACTACCGGATGATGCATCAGGCTCCGCATTCCGGCAATGACATGGCAAGAACGTCAACCAGCTCGCTGATCCTGATTCAGACTTGGTTTCGGACGACTACTGGGACCACCCCGATTGGTACGGCATCGGGGATGAGGTCGGAGGATACGAGTCGTTCGAAAAGATATCCACGATGATCGGTAAGATCAAAGCCGGAAAGAAGGATGTCGGAGCCTGGTTCTATCGGGCGGTTCCCTCAGACATCAATGAAGGCTCCTTCCGCAACGGCGACTGGATCTCGCCGTCAAGGGCGTATGCCGACGAGCACGGCGCCCGGCAGTTCGGTGCCGGAAAGTACCGCGTCATCTCGCAGTTCGTGAAGGCGGAGGACGCCTGGTGGAACGCCGACTCCATCAACGAATGGGGATACGACGACGGCAAGGGATACGCCTATCGGAACACCAAGAACAACCGCAAGCTTACTGACGTCATCACCAGGGATGAGAACGGGGACATCATTCCTCCGTCGAAACGGTTCAACTTCAGGAACGACAGCATCCTGTTCCAGAAAAGCGACGAGATAAAGCAGAAGAAGATATCTTCCGCCGTTCCCCGCATGGGCGTGCCTGAGAACGTCGACCAGGAAGGGTTCGTATACCGTCTTGCGGAGGAGTCGAACGAAGAGTTCCACCAGACAGTGGAGGAGATGCGGGAACTTGTCGGCTCCTCCATGCCTGCGCTGTTCAGATCCGAGCTGAAGGGAAAGGAAAGGGCAAGGAATAAGGTCGCCAATGACTACGGCGGGGACTGGGGGAGATTGCTCGACATCAATGGAGCCACCATCACTACGGAGACGTTCGATGAGGCCAGGGCCGCTTACAATGCGATAATCGCCAGCGGGAAGTACGACATCGTGAAGAAGAAAGAGAAATCCACAGTGTTCGGTTATCGGGATTTCTCATTGAATTTCAAGCTGTCCAATGGTTTCATAGGGGAGCTCCAGATAATCGAAGCCCGGACGCTAAGGAACAAGAATGAGAACGGAGGGCACATAATTTACGATGTCGCGAGGGAACTGGAACCGTTTATTGATGAAAAGAAAAGTCGATTTCTGCATACAAAAATCTTCGACCTTGTAAAAAATCTCTATTACGAGATGTCCGTCTGGAGCAATGGTGTATATGAGAAGAACCTTCAGTACGACAACCCAGGATTCAACGCCAATTTCCTGGCAATTTCCTCGCTGATTACACCGCTGTCCATGCAGTTGCGGTGGAACATGGAGCGTTCGTATGGGGTTGGTTCTCTTTCTATGACTGATTTGCCATCTTCGGAAGAATCCAGCACTGTGATCACGCCGTCTTCTCTCTTGAACGGAATATCACAAATATCGAAATACTTGGGTTTCCTCCACTCTTCCATGTCTGCCTCCGACAATCCAAGCCTACACCAAATCCCCGGCAATGGCAATGGCGGCACCTCCTTCCAGCCCTCAACCAAACAGCAGGAGTCTTCCCGCAATCAGGACGGGTCTGACGGCATCATGTTCGAGGGATACGACTGGGAGAGGCGCATGAGCAGGAACGCCGTGTCCGCCTACGAGGAAGNGGCGACGCCACGCCGGTCTATCCGAAAGGCAAAGACGGCAGTGATGCTCTCGGCGTCATCTCCCTGAGCGACGGGTTAATGATAACTAACTACAATGATGAAAGATACCAGAACAAAGCGGTTGCGGAAGTCATCAGGAATGCGTTACAATTATGGAGTAGAAAAGAGGAAATTTTTGGTACTATTGATACCAGCAGAAACGATTCTGAACTTGTTTGGAATGACTGGACCAAGGAGGAGAGCAAGAATGGCGAAGTTTACATGGAGAGGCTCGCTGAAGCCGGACGACCCGATCTTTACAAAACCCTGTTTCTTCGGTTCGGTGAGGTTCTGCAATCCATCTACCGAGAGTTCTCAGAAAAATACGGTTGGGGAAACCCAGGCCAGCTCCCAGTCCCAAGACACCAAGTCGACGGGAAATGGATCGAATACCCCCGAGAAGAACTAGAATCTGAAAAGGAAAAGCTTGATGGGCGAGGCCTTGTCAAACATGCTGGCAAGGCCGGTGGCTTTTTGTCACAACCATCCGCTGGATATCAGGGGGATTCCCGCAATCAGGACGGGTCTGACGGCATCATGTTCGAGGGATACGACTGGGAGAGGCGCATGAGCAGGAACGCCGTGTCCGCCTACGAGGAAGGGCTCGCACCGCTACACAAATGGACGAAAGCAGCCATTTCCAGNNTGATATCCGCAGGNGCGTCGCAGGAGATCGCCGACGTGCTGACCAAAGGCCTGCCTACAACCGCATTGCACGACCTGTTTTTGCGGTATTCGGAATGGCACCACACCGGCATGAGGTTCNCNCAGACGGATTTCTACAGGTTCAACGATTCGCCACTTGACGGCATAGAGACTGTGGCCGACGCCAGGAAAATCGTCGACGCTTACAATGCATATGCGGAACTTGAGGGGAAGCGGATCACCGCCACGTACACGGATGCGTCGGGCAGGAAGGTCACCGAAGGCGAAGTGTATTCACACAACAGGTTCAACCCGGATTCAGCGGTCAGCGAAGCGGAAAGGAAGGTTGCGGAGAAGATTGCGGACATGCACTACTGGCTGAAGAAGTTCCCCGGGCGGTTCAAATCGTATGAAGCTGTCGGAAACGATTCGAGTTTGAGCGGCAAAGGAAGAGTATGACGGACGCACCAACGAGGTGTCGGATGCGTGTCCAACGATTCTGGTGAGAATGTGGAATGGGTTGATGCCTTCACGAGCGAATCATTCCTGCAGAATCTCGTTGAAGCCAAAAAGCCATATGTTGATGCAATGAACGCGAATATGAGGGATGATGACGGAGGCGGAAAAGCAAAGTCGGACATGATGCGTTACGCATTTCCAATTGATTCGTAACGTGTCGTGAAGGCGGATTCAGACGGCATCACCTCAGAGGACAGGTCACAAAACGGGGATGTTTTGCTTATTGGTGGCAACAATACCGATGGCAAATCGTATCTCAGCGATTACAAGGCGGCGCTGGTGCCGTCATACATGCCAGACAAGAGCATGTCTGTATGTTCATTCCTGACAAGGATGTGATATCGCCAGGAGCGCTTGCTCCCTNTTCAGCCTCATGTGTTTTTTCAGCATGGCCGACGGTACGCTTGCGAGGCATCTGCGTGAACATGAAGAGGAGTTTCGCGGAAAACAGGCTTTTTCACCTTTTGGGGAATATCTTTTTTGCATGGTAGGTTTTATCGTTTTCCCTAGGATGAGGGCAGGATGAAGAAAAAACTCTTTGGTTTGGTGTTGTGTTTGATGATCTGTATGGGTGTCGTTATGGCTCAAGCGCAAAGGAAAAAGCTGTTGGCAATCGGGCTTTTGCATGTGTATGAGAATGAAGCATATACAACAAGCGCTGATTTCTCCGTGATCAAAAGAGTGTTTTCCTATAGCGTGTATGATTCGCTTCATGACTCGATCCTGGGACTTCTTGCCGGAAAAACCGACTATATCAACATACCTGATTTCCTAGCCGAATACCTAGTCGATGCACAACCGCAGTTGGAGATGGGGCAGAAAGAAGGGATAGGATCTTTCTGCATGGCAACATCTCCAGCCAAGAAGGCTTTGCGCGACAAATTGGATAGGGGAATTAGGATTTTGAAAGAGAATGGAAAACTTGCTGCGTTGCTGAACCAGTACTTGCCGGCGAAAAACCTTCCCGAGGCCGATGCGTTGCCGGCAAAAGCCGGCCGTCAGACCATACGGATTGCGATGACCGGCGATTTTCCCCCGTTGGATTACCTGAATGCCTCCGGAAAACCTGCGGGGTTCAATAGGGCGTTGCTCTCCGCTCTTTCCGAGGTGCTTGAGGTCAATTTCATCGTTGTGCCGGTCGCTGCCGGTGACCGGCTTGACAGTCTGGTTTCCAACAAGGTTGATGCACTGTTTTATGCATTCGGATACGGAAGCGAAAAAAACATGGACAGCAGAGTTCTGTTGACCAGCGAGTATTACCAATGTGGCGGACGTATCCTTGTGTCCAAGGGGCGTCTTGACGAGATCAACAAAAGAAGGGCGGAAGTCGCCAAGTTGTATACAGCCAAGACGGGAAGGCCGATATATCTCTGATGTTGGTTTGCGTTTTCTGTTTTGATTCTCATCATCTGAATGTTGGCAGCCTCCACTGACGTATGATGCGAAAGCTTTCGTTGAACCTGAAGCGTTTGATATGACATGGTATGTCCGGAAGATTGCTTTTTCTGGCTTATACGACTTGAAGGACCTGAACGGAGTGTTGGATGTCATCAACAAGGATTTCGGATTGGATCTGTTGTTCCGCTTCGATGTCATGAATGATCCGGATGACGCGAGCCGCTTCATGGTCTGCATTCCGCAAAACGATATAGGACTGGGAAAGGAAGCGTTGGATAATGCGAAGACGATCATGCCTGCGATGAGCAGTCTGGCTTCCTGTACGCTTTCCTGGCGTGAAGCGCATGAACCGTCTTCCATCAAAAACCGTCTTGCGACAGCCGAACTGTCCGAGGTGCTGTCCAACGTGGATGTGCCGAGGTATCTCTCCCTCATGGGGCTTTTCTGATGATCGAGGACATCGCCGACTAGGGAGGGATTGCCGTTGCTTCCGACCTCATCGGGGATGATCGCGTGAAACTCAGGACACTTTTTACCAGTTCTGCGCATGTCTTTGCCTGGGAAATGATCCCGGAGACTGCTGATTGCTTTCCGCGTACAGATGAACATGCACCGTGCTCTGACAGCACCGACACCGCATGTTCGGATTTGGACCGTTTCTATCTTGCCTGAGGGAAAGGGATGGGATGTATGTGGAGCCTGAGGACAGGGTATCTGATAGGAAACAACTCCATCGGGAGTTTCTTTGGCACTGCGGGAAGATATTTTTTTCTTTGGAATCATTCCTGCATGCCATACATCTCCAAGGTATCCAAACAGCCTTTGGAACGAATCAGCAACGTCGTCCGATGCCATGAAACTCACCTATAGGCTTCTGTCTCCCTCTACGATCCTTGGTAAGGGAATACACTCCGTTTCGGACGCATATCCGGCAAAAAGGAAATGTGATAACGACATACGGTAAAGCTTCATGATTTCTACGCTGGTGTTCTCCCTGACAGACGGATGGTGCATATACCGCAAGATGCGATATACTGTTTTCTATGAATCAACGATATGTTGCCGCCGTGTTGCTTGTATGGTTCTCTTCTTTTTCGATTTTCGCTGGAAACGATGCGTTAACCGTGACGTTTGCCAAGGATGCCGCAATCGAGACTACCCAGTTGCGATACAACCAATGGAATGCTTTCATGGGCAAACGGAAGATCGCGAAATCCGAGTTCTTTTTGCTTACCGGACAGCCGGACAAGGCGATATCATTCAAGGATGCGGAGAGAAAACTCACTGCTGACCGTGCGCTTATGTGGACTTCCTTTGGCGTTGGCTCATTGGCTTTGGGAGGAATGACCTATTTCGGGATCAAGGCTTTTTCGGCGATGCAAAGCGGAGACACTTCGCTTGTAGGAAGCTTTGCCGATATGATGTCTTGGTCGTCTTACACCTATTTGGCTGTGGTTTGCGGTGCAGTCGGCTTGGTAGGCGCTCTTGCCGGCATTTCATTCGCCGACCGCATCAACACTCTGAAGAAAACACAAACAGTTGATATCGATTTTATCGTGATGCTGAGGGATGATTACAACAGGAAACGGTGAACAAGAGGAAGTGGGAAAGCGGGCAAAAACAGGATGCCGGTTTCTAGGAAATCTATCGGTTTTGGTTTTGCCTTGGCGCAATATTCCTGTTCCCCTACAGAAAACCATCCCGCATACCCTTATTCGGTCTGATTTGATGAAAGGTCCCTCATTGGCGTCGGATCGACGCCGTCCCATGGCTGATGCCACACGTCTGTCACGTAGGTATTTCCGGAGGAAAAGGCTTCTCTGAAACGGTGCGTATTGCTTGCAGGAAAAAGGGCAAAGGCCATGAAGCCGGGCAGGAGAGTTCGTCAGAGTGGTGATGAGAGCTGTGCTCCCGTCTGTCCGTTGAGATTTTCCGTGGCTTGACAAAGTGACAACTTGTAAAATATTATTAAGTTGTCATTATGAGGGGGACGGTATGAAATGTACCACAAAACAATCCGTGTATGACCAGATAGCCTATGATGTGGCGTCGAAAATCGCGGTGGGGGAGATCAAGGAGAACGAGCGGTTTTCCGGAAGGTCTTTGATGGGAAGCCATTACGGCGTCTCTCCTGAGACGATACGACGGTCGATGCGGCTCCTCGCAGACGAAGGTATCCTGGAAGTGAAGGACAACAGCGGCTCCGTGGTCATTTCCCGGACGAAAGCTGTGGAATTTGTCAGCCGCAGCCAGAATGTGAGGAACTTGGTGGCGTTGAAAGCGAAACTGGAGACGCTGGTCGCCAACAGGGATGAATTGAATGTGAAGATCAACGCCGCGATGGCGGAGATCATGGACATGGAAGAACGTTTTCAGGACAGCAATCGTTTCAAACCGATTGAGTTTGTCATTGAAAAGGGTTGCCTTGCAGAAAACAAGACGATAGGTACGCTGGCATTCCGCCAGAAGACCGGGGCGACCATCATCGCGATACGGCATGGCGGGGCGATTCTGCTGTCCCCCGGGCCGGAATACCTTCTGGAGACGGCGGATGTGATCATCGTGGCGTGCAAAGTCGAAGACATCGCGAAGATACTGCCGCTGGTAGGGAAAGGATAACACGAATGAACAAACGGACATGCGGGACCATCATAGCCGTGTTGCTGATGGTCTGGCCTTTGGTCGGCGCGAAAACCGTCAGGTTTTCCGATGTGGGATGGGATTCCATAAAATTGAACAATGCGTTGGCTGGCTTTGTGGCCGAAAAGGGATTCGGCCTGCAATGGACAGAGACGCCAGGTTCGACACCGATCATCCATGAGGCGCTGGTGAAAGGCGACGTCGATGTGGTGATGGAGGAATGGACGGACAACATCCCTTCCTACAAGAAGGATCTTGCCGCGGGCAAGTTTGTGGAACTCGGCGTGAATTTCAATGATAACTTCCAAGGCTTCTATATCCCCGCATATGTTGCCGAAGCCCATCCTGATCTCCGTTCCGTCAAAGATCTTGCCCGCCATGCGGATTTGTTCCCCGATCCTGAACAAAAGGGCAGAAGCCGGATTTACGGCGGCATCCCCGGTTGGTCGATCACCGAAATCATGGGGAAGAAAGTGGAGGCATATGGTTTGGACGCTTCGTTCAACTACGTCGTACCCGGAAGCAACGCAGCCCTCGATTCCGCCATCATCGCGTCCTATGACCGGAAAGAACCGATCGTCACCTATTATTGGGAGCCGACGTGGTTGCTGGGAATGTATGACTTCGTCCTGCTTGCCGATGAGCCGTTTGATGAAAAGCTGTATCCGCAAGGTCTGTGCTCCGCTCCTGCGGTGACGGTGACCGTCGCTGTGAGCAACGAGTTCGCATCGGACAATCCGGAATTCTGCGCGTTTCTCTCCCGATACCACCTTTCCTCGAGTCTGATCAGCGAAGGTCTGGCCTACATGAAGGTGACGAATTGCAGCCACAGTCAGGCTGCGAGACAGTTGCTGTCTTCTCATCCGGAACTTTTGGAATCCTGGCTTGACGGCAAAACTTTGGCAAACGTGAGGGATGCGCTCGGCTCTGCCGCGCAGACCAAAGCGAAGGGCGTTTTCCGGTTCCCGTTCTCCCTGGACATCGACACCACCGGCGTGGATGCCTCGGTGAGGGATGCCGCTGCGAAGTCCGGTTCCTCTTTGAAGGTTGTGCAAGGCATGCTGGGGGGCTTGATCAACGGTCTCGGATGGTTGTTGTCGCGCCTGCCGTGGTTCGTCTTGGTCGCCCTGGTGTTTTCCTTGGGATGGAAATCCAGCGGGAAACCGCTCAAAGGTGCGGTATATGCGGCGTTGTTCTGTGTCATCGGTCTGCTCGGGTTGTGGGATGAGATGACGACGACGTTGTCCATCGTGCTCTCCAGCGTGTTGCTTGCCTTGGTTTTGGGGTTTCCCATCGGCGTGTGGGTTTCTGTGTCGGAACGGGCGAACAAGGTGTTGAGGCCCATTCTGGACACCATGCAGACCATGCCGGTATTCGTCTATCTGATACCGGCTTTGCTGTTCTTCGGCATGGGTGGTCCTTCAGCGGTAATCGCCACCGTCGTTTATGCCGTCGTGCCGGTCATCCGTCTGACCAGCCTGGGCATCAGGCAGGTCGATCCGGAGGTCGTCGAAGCAGCCGTCGCTTTTGGTTCGACACGTTGGCAGACGCTTTGCAAGGTTCAGATACCGCAGGCGCTTCCGACCATCATGACGGGTGTCAACCAGACGTTGATGATGGCTATGGCCATGGTGGTTACCTGTTCGATGATCGGGGCGAGGGGGTTGGGGATGGAAGTCCTCAATGCCGTCAACCGCATCGAGATCGGAAGAGGGCTTGTCGCCGGTTCGTGCGTGGTGATCATGGCGATCGTCATGGACCGTATCACTCAAGGCGGATTTTCCAAGGAGCAACAAAATGAGCAAGCAAACGACAATCATTGAACTGCGTCACGTGACGAAACTGTATGGACTTGAGAAGGACAGGGCGTCCCAGATGCTCTCCCATGGAGTCGACAAGGCAACCGTTCAGGCCAAGACCGGAGTGACGGTGGCGTTGTGGGATGTGAACTTGGCCATTCCTGAAGGGAGGGTATCTGTCATCATCGGTTTGTCCGGTTCAGGGAAATCGACCTTGGTGCGGATGCTCAACAAGTTGAACAAACCGACCAGCGGGGAAGTGTTGTTCCAAGGGAAGAACATCGCCAGATACTCCCAGAAAGAATTGCTCGACTACCGGAGACGGAACATATCGATGGTTTTCCAGTCGTTTGGTTTGATGGAAAACCGGGATGTGTTGGGCAATGTGGCGTATGGACTTGAAGTGCAGGGTATGGAGAAGTCGAAGCGGGAGCAAAAGGCGATGGACGTGATCGCGATGGTGGGCCGCGCCTATCACGATAAACGCAAGGTCAAGGATTACTCCTTAGGCATGCGCCAACGGGTGGGCATCGCAAGGGCCCTTGCCACCGATTCCCCGGTGCTTTTGATGGATGAGCCGTTTTCAGCACTCGATCCGCTGGTCAGGCAAGACATGCAGTTCGAGTTGCTCCACATCCAAAGGAAACTCCAGAAAACCGTGGTGTTCATCACCCATGATATGGATGAGGCGTTCAAGTTGGGGGATATGGTGGCCATCATGAAAGATGGGCGGATCGTGCAGACGGACACGCCCGAAGGGATGAGTCTCCATCCCGTCGATGAGTATGTCAGGGCATTCACCGACAACGCCGACAAGACGAAGGTCGTGACGGTGCGGAACATCATGATCGTCCCTTCCGTACTGGTCAAGACAAGCGATGGCGTCGAGCATGCCATTCATGTGATGATGCGGCACGCCCTTTCCTCCGCATACGTGGTTGACGATGACCTGAGACTTGCGGGCATCATCGACATCCGCTCTGCGATCGCGGCCAGGAAAGAAGGGAAGGGAATATCCGACATCATGGACAGCTCTGTACATACCGTTACGGGTGACGACCTGATAGCGGACATCGTCCCGTTGTCTGCGGAATCTCCCTATCCCCTTGCGGTTGTGGATGGAGAGGGCGGTCTGGAAGGCATTGTCACGAAGGCAAGCGTGCTCGCTTCATTGAGGTGACGGTCATTGCCGCTCGCCTGAACCTCATCGTCAAGGCATAGCCGTCTCCGCATGACATTGTTTCCGGTCTGTGTCCCGTTCCTGGTGCATCGCTTTGGCCAAAGCCGCGGAAAGGGAAGCCACATCGATGGGTTTGGTCACATAATCCGTCATGCCTACGGTTTTGCTGTATTCAATGGCGGCGGTGAATGCGTCTGCCGTCATGGCGATGATCGGGATGGTTTTCGCATCAGGGCGATGCATCTCCCTGATGGCTTTCGTCGCCTCATACCCGTTCATGACCGGCATCTGTATGTCCATCAGAATGGCGGAATAGGTGTCGGATGCGGAAGCGGAGAACGCTTCGACGGCTTGTTCGCCGTTTCCGGCGCGAACCATGGAGAACCCGAGCTTCATCAAAATCCTCTTGGCGATTTCCGCATTGATCTCGTTATCCTCCGCCAGAAGGATGGTGCCGGACAGTTTGGCGAAGGATTTTCCGACTGCGTGTTCTTCCTTGCTGTCCACAAGGAGGGAATCGGAAGGCACCTCCTGGACGACAAGGGAAACGGTAATGGCCGTACCTTTGCCTAGTCCGCTCTGTACGGAAATCGTCCCCTGCATCAGGTCAACGAGCTTTTTCACGATGGAAAGTCCCAATCCTGTACCCTGTATGGATTTGTCTCGATTGGGGTTGGTATCTTCCTGGGTGAAGGGGTCAAACATGATTTTCTGGAATTCCTCACTCATCCCGATGCCGGTATCCGAAACGGTAAAGGCGCAGTCGCACAAGCCGTCCGGCCGTCGTCTTCCTTTCGTTGTCACGGTGACGCTGCCTCCCGCCGGTGTGTATTTCACCGCATTGGAGATCAGGTTCATGATGATTTGGTTCAACCGGATGCGGTCGATGTAGATGACCTGTACGCCCGGTTGCTGGTCAACCGTGAACCGGATTCCTTTGTTCTTGCAAAGAGGTTTGAACATATTGTTGAGGCTGGACAGGAAGTCCGCATACAGATACGGTTCAGGATGCAGTTCGATCTTGCCGCTGTCGATTTTCGAGATGTCCAGCACATCGTTGATGAGCGAAAGCAGAAATTCGTTGGACACCTGAATCTGCCGCAGGTCGTTCTTCAGCTTTTCGGGATCATGGATGTCTTCAATGGCGAATTCCAGAATGTTGGTGATGGCGCCGATCGGCGTGCGTATGTCATGGCTGATACGCGAAACAAAGGCTGATTTCGCCGAACAGGCTTTCTCCGCTTCCATGAGGGCGCTTTGGATGACTTCCAACTGCTTCGCTTCATGTTCATATGTCGCGGTGACGTCCGATTGCACGATGAGGACGATCTGATGCTCTTTATCCAACCAGCCGAAGCGGAGTTGTACGCAGGTTCGTTTGTTGCCCGTATCCGTCCTGATGTACGATGCCGTGTACACACCGGTGCTCTCAAGGGATGCCTTGATCTGCCCCATGTTGGTTATTTGTTCATACAGTTCGAGTTCCTGCGAATTGGAAAAGCCCTGCCCCACCACATGTTGTCGTTCGGAATAGGAGACTTTTTGTCCTATTGCGGGAAACGTGATGTATGCTTTTTTCTGGATGAGTTCAATCTCCCCGGTGGAGAGGTACAGAATGCCGATGTAATCAAATTCCTGTTCGGTGATGGTGCGTGTGACCAGCTCGTTTTTTTTCTTGTCATTGATGTCCACCGCATAGGTGATGCCTTCCACATCATCTGTTTCGGGGTTTCGCACCATATTGACCGAACCCAGTATCCAACGAACGCCCCCACGGACGGATTTGCAGGGATACTCCATGGCGACTCTGTTTTCCCCTTTCTCAAACCGATGCAGAAGGGCTTTGCAGGTGAATGTCGCGCGTGTCTGTGCGGCAATGGATGCATCAGGTATCGTTTGCGCGGTTGCTTCAAACAAACCGTCGGCTGTTCCCGATTCCGCCAGTTTCGTCAGAGCATCATATGCTGCATCCTGGACAACTATGTTGGTGCAAAGATCTTTGGTGAGGTTCAGGTGGTAACTTGCGGCGAAATTGGGATTGGACGAAGCCATCATGTTCAGTTGAGTCTCGTAATCTTTCAGTTCCTCCCGATGCGCTTCGGATTTGGCTTCCTCCGCAATCTTTTCTTCCATGATGTCCGACAGACAGCAATAAGCCAGTTTTTCCCCTTCTCCGCGATCAACCACGTTGGCTTTCAGACGGTACCAGCGGAACAGGGCATCCGCTTGCTGATGGAACCGGAATTCCAGAATGACCGGCTTGTCGGAGACATAGCTTCTGGTGATGGCGGTTTGGACCTGCGCCACATCATCGGGATGGATATTCCGTAAGAACTGTTTTTCGTCCAGAGGGGCATTGCCAAAGAGTTGGCGGATTTGGTCGTTCTTTACAACCAACGAAAATCCGTTTTCCTGAAGAGTGATCACCGCGATGCCGACCGGGACATTCGCCACGGTGTTTTGCAGTGCCGTCATTTCTTCCGAACGATGCAGGCGTTCCTGTTCATCTTTCCAGACATCCGTGATGTCTGACTGCACCAGGAGAATCTCATTTTTTTCCTCGTTTGCCCATTGGAACAGGATCTGCTTTTTCTGTGTTTGTCCCGTTTCTGCCGCAAAGTCGTACAAGAGGCTGTACTTTTTCTCTTGACTGAGGGCTTCCATGAGCTTTTCCAGTGACGCCTGCTCCCTGAGCTTCCCGCCGTCTTCCGTTGAAACGCAGAATCCTGCCAGACTTTCCAGACACGTGTCGTAGGGGACTCTTTGCCCGCCTGCGAAACCGGCGCGATCCCAAGTCCAGCTGTGTATGGCAAACGTTTTTGAAATGATGTCGATGAAGCCTATGTAATCACTTCCTTCACTGGACATGAGTTGCAGGATCATCTCGCCCCGTTTCTGCTTGTCGGTGTCAATGGCGTAGGTGACGGCCTCGATATCTTTCGTCCGGGGATTCGTATGCATCACCAGAAGAGCTTCCCTCCAGCGCAGGCCATCGGGATAGCGGTATGAATAGGGGAAGGACACCAACGTTTTCCCTGTATGGAAATTGCGGATCAGGTTTTCCCGAGTGAACTCGCGTTGGAACCATGCGAGCGTCTTTTCATCGTTGAGCAGCTTGGAGAACTCATGGAAATACCCGTCTACGGTTCCGGATTCCTTCTGTTTCAAGACGAAAGCGTAGGGACTTCTTCCGTCAAGACACAGGTTTTTTGTGAGGTTCAGATGGAAAGAACCAAGGTTGTTCGGATACGCCTTGTCCAGACTCTGGAAAAAATCCAGATAGCGTTGTTGCTCCAGTTTCATGTCCGTGATGTCCTGGGCGGAACAATAGACGGTCAGTTCTTTGCCGTCATGATCCAAGACAGGGCTTGTGCTGACACGCCACCAATGCGTCTGCCCCTGGATGAGGGCGCTGTATTCCAGGGAAGTCCCCGAACCCCCTTCTCCGNCACCACGGCGGGCATGCCCAGCGCCTCACAGATATTCCGGGTGTAGGCATTATCCATCTGGAAGATGATTTTCTTGTGTATGCGGTCGTATTCCCAGATGATCTGTTTGGATTGTTCCGCCGCCAACCGGTACATCTGCTGGCTTTTGAGGGCATGTGCCTCCGCTTCCTTTTCGGCTGTGATGTCCGTGAACACCACATAGGCGAGGACGCTTCCGTCCTCCTGCCGGACAGGATTGCCGTTGAGGTGGTACCAACGGTACTTCGTGTCTTTCCCTGCTTTGGTGCGGTAGGTCACCGATTCAGGTCGCAAACTGCCGAACAGGGAAGAGAAGAAAGCCAGAGCTAGCGGGCGGTCGTCCGGGTGGATCAACTCCAGCAAACCGGTTTCGTCCAAGGACATGAGCTGCGTTTCCGACGCGAAGGGCAATGAACGGTAATAGGCGTTTGTGTAAATGATGCTAACGTGGCCTTGTTGTTTCTTGTAGATCAAGGTGGAAACGGGAATTCGGTCGACTATCGCTTGGAGTTCGCTGGTTTTTTCCTCCAGAAGTTCATTTTCAGGGCTGCCGGCAAAAACGGCATAGAGGATGGGAAACCCCTCCATCGTGCCGATGATGCGTCCTTTCGCATGGATCCAAACCACACCTTTCCATCTATGCTTGATGCGGTAGGTCAGATCCATGTCCTTGCCGTTCTGGAGGCTTTCTTTCATGGCTGCGAGGATGAGCGGCTTGTCGTCTTCGACAACCGTGTTGAGGGTGTCCTTCAGGGAAGAAGCCGAGAAATCGCTTTGTCCCATGCCGACGATGGTGGCCGCGTCAGGGGATGCGTACACCATTTCCATTCCTTCGGGCGTGATCCTGTTGATCGTGAATGCGCCGGGATTCGTCTGTTCAAGCAGCGAGAGGGTATTTGCGGTGATCTCCATGGTGGTGTTCTCCTGTATGGCTCCGGGCGTGCAGAACGTTCCTACAGCCGTTCGCCTTTGGCGGCAGGTTTTTTGGGTGAAAGTATTAATTCCATTTGCCGGATGTACTTTTGGACGGTGACTTCGGGAGTGAAGAATGCGGAAAGCGTATCGTCACACAATGCGTACGCTACCTGTTCCCGAATCCCTTGCAACGCCAATATGATGGCTTTTGCGTCGATGACATCTTTTTCCGTGGTCAGAGGAACCGAACCGTCCGCAATTCCTTTGCCGAAAGCGTTTTGCACCTGTTTCATGACATATTCCCAGTTTCCGTTCATTTGGTTTTTCCCTTCATTGAGAGTTGACCGGCTGACGACATGCTGCATTTGTGCGGTGCAAAAGACGATGGAAGAATGCTCGACAGCCTTGTGCAACGTTGTGGCGACGATGGACAGAATCTGTTCGGCACCCGTTTTGTTCCGGTATTCCGCAGATGCGAAAAACAAGCGCATTTCCTCATACTCTGCGGCATATCCAGCCTGCAGCACTTTGGCGATCAACGCAGCCTTTGTAGGGAAATAGTTATGGATGGAGCGAAGCGTCAGATGGGATTCCCGTGCGATCATTTCCAGCGATGTGTTCTCAATGCCATGGGCGGTGAACAGGTTCATGCCGTGTTGGAGTACCGTCTGGATGTTTTGTCTGCGGATAATCTCATTCGGCATGTGGTTTCCTTATATTTTCATATTTCATGAAAGATAAAATACTTGTTCAGTGTACCGTACTGCTGGACAATCATCAAGCTCTTGTTTGTTTTTGCGGAATCTTCAGGAAAAAGAAACGGATGGATGGACAACCGGATTTTGGGAGGCGAAGACACGCCAGTCATGCGCGGGGGGCATGGGGAGCAAGGGGTTGGTGGCGAACCAATGGACCAGGATTTCCTGCATGTCGTCCCCATACTGTTTCACGATGGGACAGGTCGTGAAGACTTCATAGCCTCCGGTTCCGCTGGCTCGGTAGTTGTTCATCACCAAGGTCAATGTGGTGCTCGGGTGGGTGAGCAGGTCAGTTCCTTTCCAAGACAGTTCCACCACACGCTCCCCGAGCGGTTTTGCGGCATCAATGGCATAATGGATGTTCTGGTAAAAGTCAAAATTGTAGTGTTCCACTTTGGGGACGAGGAACCGCTGGCTGATGACGATGCCGTTTGTATCGTCAAAGTCGTAGTATTGGGCGACCCGCTCAAGTGCCGTCTTCAAAACCGTTCCGTTGACTTCCAATATGGTGAGCGTGTTGGGGAAGGGGTAGCAGGCGATGAGTTCTCCCATGGTGACCACCGGACCGAGGTTTCTCGGCTCGTTGAACAGCGAGGTGCAGGAGATGTCCGCTCCGGTCATCTGCAGCTGCACGTCATTGAAGAAATCGGCGAGGCTGGAACCGCAGAGCGCGCTGTCCAGTTTCCCTTTGTCTGAAAAAGGTCCGGCTGTGTGCCCGATGATGGTTTTCAGACCGTCAAGAACCTGTTCCTGCACATGTTGGAGTTGCCGTTTGACCCCGGTCATGTCACGTACCGGTGTTCCCTCGCCGGATGGCAGCACTTCAGCCGTGACGCTGTGCCTCTCTGTGGAGAAAGACAGGTGTGCGTACCACCGGCCCATCGTGCCAGTCTGCAAAGTCAATGTCCCGCCGATGACCTTAGGCTGGACCACGATGTGCTGATGGGCTGTGAGCAGCACGTCGAAACCGAGGGCGCATAGCTCTTCAGCCCTGTTTTCCTGCATTTTTCCTGGCGTTTCAGTGGAGTCGTACCCTCCGTGGTAGACGCAGACGGTGTAGTCGGGTGATTCCTGCCGCAAGGCGCAAAGCGCTTTTCCGGCTGCATTGACGCTATCGGTCACCCGTAAGCTCCCCAGGTTCTCCGCACGCTCCCAAATGTTCACATAGTCCGTGATGACGCCGACGATCCCGATTCGCAAACCGTCATCTGTGGTGAAGACTTTGTAGGGGATGATCGGCATGCGGCCGCTCTGGTCTGCAAGGTTCGCGGCAAGGAGCGGGAGAGTAGCGTCTTGGATGAAGTTGAAAAGCGTATCCGGCCCGTAGTTGAAATCATGGTTGCCCGGGATGTATGCGCATACTCCGGCTTGCCGCAATGCTTCCGCTTGGGGAAACGGACGGATGCCGTTTTTCAGGACGTACCGCGCCAATGCGGATCCTTGCAGGATGTCTCCGCCGTCGAGGATCAGGGAACCTTTCCTGAAATGGGAAGCGGCTTGGAAGTATCCCATGCCGTCTCCTTCCGTGGAGATGTAGTCGGTATCGAACAGATATCCGTGGATATCGCTCGTATAATACAAGTCTGCCATCAACCCCTCATCAATTTGGAGCGGAGTTTTCCGCTGATCCATTCCACCACGAGAACCAGGATGATCAGGCCGACGAGGATGGCTCCGACGTCATTCCAGCGGTAGCTTGCCATGGCGAAAATCAACGGTGCCCCGATGCCTCCCGCACCGACCAGCCCGAGGACGGTGGCGTCCCTGAGATTCATGTCGAAACGGTAGATCAAGGTTGAGGCGAAAGACGGAAGCAATTGGGGGAAAATGCCATACTTGATCTTCTGGAAGAACGTGCATCCTTGAGCGTCCAGCGACTCCAGAATGCCTTTATCCAGGTCCTCGATCGCTTCGATGAACATCTTGGAAAGCATGCCGACGGAACAAAGGGACATGGTCAGGAGGCCAGCGAACGGACCTGGGCCGGTGACCATGATGAACATGAGGCCGTAGACGAATGCGGGGATGGTCCGAACCGCCATGATGAAAACACGTCCGATGATCCCAATCCATTTGGGGACGATGTTGAACGCGGACAGGAACGAAATGGGGATGGCGAACACCGCGCCCACCAGAGTTCCGAGGAAGGCGATGCACATGGTTTCCAACAGAAGATACGCCACACCGTTTTTGCCCGTTCCGAACAGGAGTGATGCCGTGGGATGGAAAATGCCGCGAAAGATGCCTCCTGCGACGGAAAAGCCATTGCCGGCATTTTGCTGCATTTCCACCGCTGAGGATGACCAGACGAGGAGCGCAAGGACGACAAGGATGGTGGCAAGTTCACGTCTCCAGTATTTCGGTTCATGGGAAAGTTGTTCCGCTACAGTCAATTGCATGGCCTTTGCCTCCTTATGTCAGCTTGCTTCTCAGATACTGGCTGAGAGATTCGATGGCGACGACGGCGGCGAACAGGGCGAGGAGGATCATGCCGACCTTCCCATATTCACGCCATCCGATTTTTTCATTGAGGATAATGCCTAAGCCGCCGGCGCCGACATATCCGAGGATGGATGCGTAGCGGACGTTGCCTTCAAAGCAGAACAACACCGTGGAGAGATACGTGGGAAGCACTTGGGGGAAGATTGCGTGGTTGATGCACGTGATGCCCCTGCATCCCAACGCCTCCAAAGCCTCATAGGGACCCATATCGGCTTGTTCGAGGTTTTCATAGAGTATCTTGCCGCAATATGCGAACGTGAACACCGTGATGGCCACGGTGCCCGCCAAGGTCCCCAGACCGAAAATGTAGGTGGCGATCAAGGCGGCGACCAAGGTCGGCAGGGTCCTGACCAACGAGAACAGGAACTTGAAGATTGTGGTGACCAACCTGTTCCTGACCAGATTTGTTGAGGAGAGAATGGCGAAGGGGATGCAGATGAGGGCGCCGAAAGCCGAACCGAGGAGACTCATCTTGATGGTGTCCCAAAGCGGTTTCCAGACGTTTTCCATATAGGCGAAGTCAGGAGGGAACATGTCGCCGAGCATGACGAAGAAGAAGGAACCGCGTCTGAAGAGGACACCGAAGTTGAAGCCGGTGATCCGTACCGATATGGCGGTGAAACATATCATGACGAGCCAGACAAGCGGCGCACGGCTGCGTTTCTCCGATACGGACTTGCCGTTGGAAAGCGTATAGGTTTTTGGAGGGAAAAGACGGTCATACAGCTGCATGGTCCGCTTCCTTTTGCGCTGGTCCGTAGATGGAGTCCAGGACTTTCTGGTCTACCTTTTCCGAAGGCCCGTCATAAATGATGACGCCGCTTCTGATGCCGATGACCCTGTGTGCGTATTCCAACGCCAATTCCACATGATGGATGTTGATGAGCACGGTGATGCCCATTTCTTCGTTGATGCGTTTGAAATCGTCCATCACTTGTTTCGCCGTAACGGGGTCGAGTGCCGCCACCGGTTCATCGGCGAGGATCACTTTCGGGTTCTGGGCCAAAGTACGGGCCAAAGCGACCCGTTGCTGCTGTCCTCCGGAGAGCTGGTCGACGCGGATGTACGCCTTGTCCAGGATTCCGACTTTGTCCAACGCTTCCAAGGCTTTGACTTTGCAGCTTTGCGGGTACACGCCCAAAAGGGACCGCCACCACGGCAGGTCAGGGACAAAGCCGGTGAGGACGTTCTTGATGACCGTCGTTCTGGTGACCAGGTTGAAGCTCTGGAAAATCATGCCGATTTTCCGTCTGAGTCTGCGCAGTGATTTGCCTTCCAGTTTGCTGACGTCCACATCATCTACGAGAAGTTCTCCGCTGGTGACGGCGTGCATCTTGTTGATGGCGCGTATCAAAGTCGATTTCCCCGCTCCCGAACGCCCGATGATGGCGATGAATTCGCCGTCTTTGATCTTGAGGTTCACCTCTTTCAGTCCGATGGTTCCGTTCGGATACACTTTTCCTACATGACGAAATTCGATCATAATCGCTCCACTGTTTGTATCAGCCTTTGCGGAAAGCGACGGAATCACTTTCCGCAAAGGGGCATGGTTGCCCATGCCCTTGTTTTTGCCGTTATTTCTTCTTTGCGTTTTTGATCAAAGCCTGTGCCTTGCGTTCGTTGTCGTAATCGGAAGAAACAGCTTTCTGGTAGCCGGTATGGCTGTAGACGGCGATGACTTTCTTGCCTTCTTCGGTCTTGTTCAAGTTCATGAACGCGTCCTGCAAGGCGGAGATGAATTCCGGAGTCATGATCTTGCTGGTCTTCGATACGCTTACCGTGTCGTTGTAGATCATCGGAGTCACGCCGACCACATCGGTCTCAGTCCAGATGTCACTCTTGCGTCCGTAGGCGTCTGTCCATTTCTTCTCTTGGTCACGGCGTGCGTCGGCATAGGTGACCAGCAGGTCGACCTGTCCGGATGCGAGACGTGCGAAAGCGGAGCCATAGCTGTCCGACTGGACGGCATGATGCAGGTCGCCGATGGTCTTGCCATTGTAATTGTCCATAAGCCAGATGGTCGGGTAGACGTAACCGGCGGGGGAGGTGGAAGACATGACGGACCAATTTGCGCTATCCAGGTCTTCCCAGGTAAGTTTTTGGCCGTTGTTGACTTTTGCGGAAAGTTCCCTGCCCTTGGCTGAAGGTCCGGCGATGATCAGTGCGCGGTAACCGATGGCTTGGGTTTTTGCGGCTGTGGTCGGCTTGTTTTTGTTCCAATCGCGCGGATCATCGCTGTCCACGGACAGGCCGTNACGGGTTGCGGTGAGGATGACTTGGCAGCCATCATCATACAGCAGGTAGGTGTTGGCCGGGATGAGGCCTACGTCAGCTGTTCCTGCAGAAAGGGCGACGCCGACGGCTTCATAGGTCGTTCCGACGGTGATGGTCACGTTCTTCACCGTATAGCCGCTCTTGGCCAATTCGCTGACCAACAGGTTTTTCAACGGTTCCGTGACGGTGATGATTTCCGCCGGTTCCCTGCTCGGCACATAGTACACGTTCAGGTTGTCGATGACTTTTGAGCCGGTGGCTTGTTCTTGGGTTCCTTGTGCGGTGAGGCCGAACAGGCAGACGGCGACCAACAGCACAGACAATAAGATGGTTTTTTTCATACAACGCTCTCCTCGTGATGGAATATTTCCAGTTTCGCGGGGACTTGGACGGCGAAAGCCGTATCCCGTTCCCCGCGGATCTGTTGTTCGAGAAAGCGGCAGGCGTTCTGCCATACCGCGTCAGTGAAGATGCGCACAACCGCATCTGCCTCATGGCCTTGGTACGGCTCGAGGTCTTGGTAGACGACGCAGAGAGGATGCTCTCCACGCTCGGCGAGGGCTTTGAAGCCTCCTGTCGCGAAGGCACCGTCACCGAAGAGAATGCCCTGGGGAATCGTATCCGCATGCTTCACCGTCTGATAGCCTGACAGTGCGTCCATGGTGCCGGTATGGATGTTCTTCGGATTATACAATCCGTTTTTTTGCAGCAATTGGACGAAGAACTCCATCCTGCGTCGTCCGATGACAACTCCGCCGCTCTGGTACAGGCCGCCGAAATACCCGATATCGCTGCAATGCATGGCCGTAAAATAGTTCCAGACCTGCTCTTCGGCATCATCGTAGTCCATGATGATCCTGTCATAGGAATAGTCTTTTTTGTCTTTATTGATGACGAGAAGATGTGCTGAAAGGCGCCTGAAGGCTTCTATCTCGGCATCGGTGAAGTTTCCCAAAAGCACCACGCCGTCGCAGGAAAGGGCTGCTGTGGATGGAATGAATCTCATACCGAAGGTTTTTCCGGCTTCATTGAGACGACTCAGGATAACCGTTTCCTGACTGGGTCTGAAAGCCAGAGTCGTGGCGAAAGCGATGGTGTACGGCAATTCAATCCTGCGCCGAAGCCGGGGAGGCAGATAATCCAGCGTTTTTGCCTTAGCTTCGATTGTTTCGCGGACTTCCTTCGTCACGTTCAGCGTCGTATCGTGATTCAGCACCCTCGATACGGTGGCTTGTGAGACACCGCACGCCTCCGCAATCATTTTCAGATTCCCCATACGGTCAGCATCGCATGGGTTTCCCGTTTTGTCAAAATATTTCAGTAAAATTCAGTAAATATTATGAAGATACCTTCATTCCTTCTTTTGCCGGTCCCAATCGAGTTTCACGCGTTTGGAGATGTCGATGGAGATGGTGCCGTCTGAACGAAGCGCCTGCCCGATGAACGTCTGAGGATCTCCCAGTTCCTTGAATGTTGTTTGGGTTGAACTGATGTACCGTTTGTCGATGGCGCCTTGATATGCCGCCACGGTATACAGCTTTGTGTCATCGATGGCGGTACCGTCTTCCATAGTGGCTTTCACCAACCGGTTGCCGCGCAGATGCCATGGTGCGTATTCCACGCTCAGACCGGAAGCGGCGATGAACTGATCCTGCTCGACCGCATCGTTGATGGGATGTTCCAAAAGCTTCTTCAAGTTCGCCCCGGTAACCGCATAGGTGGTGATGTAATCCTTGCCTCCGATGCTTTTCTGATAAAAAATGCGCAGATCGTCCGTCACGTCCCCTTTGAAAATGCATGCAAGGTTTGAACGGTAGAAACCGCCGTTCGGCACCAAAGCGACGTCCGCATGCGTGGCTTCTCTGATTTTGTCGGCGAAATAATAACTGGTTTCCAAGACGGTGTAATCATCCGTCGCGTGTGCAATGGTTTCATAGTGCGGTTCCTGGACTCCCTTGCTGATGAGATTCTTGTATTCTTTGTCCAATTCCGCTATCGTTTCGTCCACATCGGTGCCTTCACCGATGTTTTGGATGGCGTTGTTGATCAAGGTCTGGAACGTGCGTTCGTCACCAACCTCCGGTGCGAATGAAAGGCAAGCATGGAAATCGCCGTTTTCTATATATCCTGCCATTTCTTCATACAAAGCGTTCACTCCTTTGTAGCCCTTCAGACTCACCACACCGTTCCAGAAGGAGAGGAATGCGTCTTGTCCTTCGGCCGTGCTCAGGAATGCAAGCACAGAGGTGTCGAAGGCATACCGTTTCGCATCGTCCTTGATGCCTGAAGGGATGAACATGACTGCGGAAGGGTTGTACAACACGCTGCATCTCTTGCCTGTGGTTGAAGGAAAGGGCATCATCTTCGGAGTGAAACCACAACCTTCGCTTTCCGCCAAAGTCATGATGTCCGATGTGTAGAAGACCATTGCGGTTTTTCCGGTGAAGAAATCCTTGCGCATCGTCGTGAGGCTTGCAGTGAAGAAATCCTTTTGAAGCACGTTCGTGTCAAAAAGCCTTTTTGCGGTTTCAAACAGTGGTTCGGCATAGCCGGCGAAGGAGCCGTTTCCTTGGATGAGCCGGTCATACCAGCTTTTTCCCTGTACGCTTCTGAACAGTTGGTCATAGAGCATTCCCTCAAGAAGCCGCACGGTCTGCTGGGGATATTTCATGCAAACGGAGAAGGGGGTGATGCCTTTTGCCTGGATGGTTTTGCAGAGGGTGATGAAGTCATCGACGGAAGTGGGGACTTCCCAACCGTTTTTCTGGAAAAGGTCCTTGTCATAATAGATGGACGTAGCGGAAATGGGCAGCGGGATGCCGTAGATATGGCCGCCCACCTCCAGCGTATCCAACGTGTTCTGGAGGTAGTTGTCAAGGAATGGTTCGCCGGAAATGTCTTCTCCGAGCGCCGTCGCATTGGCGTAAGGTCCCACCACGAGGTCGTACCTGTTGGACTTGATGATCTTCCTGATGGTTTCCATCGAAGGATTGTTGCCTGCAGTCGCATAATAATCGATGATGAACTGTTTGTCAGGGAACTGCCTGGACAAGGTGCCGACAAATGCGTCCCAGTTCACATTCATGGCGGTGGTGATGCGGACGATCTGCTTGCCTTCCTGCGGCGCTTCAAACGTCACGATGTCGTCAGGCCTCTCATATGCGGACGTTTTTGTCGCTTTCGTTTCACAACTTGCAAACAAACCAAGCAGTAATGGGATGATTAACACCCGTTCCAAACGTATGCTCATTCAGTTTTCCCCCGGTCGTTTCCTTTGATATAGATATGCAGTGTTGTTGCCAGTTCGTTGATGTTGATCGGCTTGGACAAGTGTGCGTTCATTCCCGCTTCCTTTGACTTGCGGATGTCGTCATCTGCCGTGTTGGCCGATAAAGCCAGGATGGGGATGGTTTTTGCCTCGGGATGATTGAGCGCCCGTATGGCTTTCGCGGCTTCCAATCCATCCATCACCGGCATCTGCACATCCATGAGGATGGCTGCGTAGAAGCCTGTGCTGGATTGCTGCATGGCTTCCACAGCTTGTTTTCCGTCATTTACCGCTTGAACGGTGAGATTGAGGTATTCCTGCAGCAATCTCACGGCGATCATCTGGTTGGTCGCATTGTCCTCAGCCAGCAACACCCGTTGATGGTTGAAAGGCACAATGGTCGTCCGTGCGTTCTCTTCAGGGATGATGACTTTCTGCTGGCTGCGTTCCAAGGGCAGGTGGATGGTAAACCTGCTGCCTTTATTAACGGTACTTTCCACACTGACGGAACCTCCCATCAGTTCGGTGAGTGTCTTGACGATGTTCAGTCCCAGACCCGTGCCCACATAGGGGGATGTGGTGCTGACTTTCTCCTGCTCGAATGGCCGGAAAATCCGTTGCAGAAACTCCCCGCTCATGCCGATTCCCGTGTCGGAGACGATAAGCACCACTTTGTCTCGTCCTCCATCCATCGGAGTGTGGGAGGCGGTGAGGCTCACCTTTCCGCCGCGAGGAGTGAACTTCATGGCGTTAGAAAGCAGGTTCATCAAGATTTGTTTGAGTTTGACCGCATCTCCGATATATCCTGTATCGAACCGATCCACGCTTATGACGGAGAAGTCAAGGCCTTTTTCCACGAACACATGCTTGTACATGGAATAGATGCCGTCCAACACAAACGGCAGAGAGAACGGTTCGTGGGCTGTCTGCATCTTGCCGCTGGTGATTTTCTGCAGATCGAGCATGTCGTTGATGAGTTCCAGCAGGTAAGATGCAGATTCCTTCGCTTTGGAAGCGAACATATGCATTTCCTCAATGGACCGTTTCTGGTCGCTGGCAAGTTCCAGCATGCCGATCACCGCGCTGAGCGGAGTGCGGATGTCATGGCTCATTTTCGCAAGGAACGTGGTTTGGGCGGCGGTAGCTGCCGCTTTTCTGTCTTCTTCCCGCTGCCGGCGGAACGAGAAGAGAAACACGATACCGAGGATTGCCGCCAAGGCACTGATGAACAGGAATGCAAAAACCACGGTCAGGCGCATGTTGCGGTATGTGTCGGAAGCCGTGATGGTCAACGGCACCGCGACGATGATACGATTGTTGTAGTTGGTCTTGCTGCAGTTGATCATCCAGTCCATCTTGTTCACCTTCACCGTAAATGAGCTGTTCTCTTTGTCCATGCCGTCACGGATTTCGTTGATTTGGGCATCTGTCGCTCCGCCTGCTTTCATGGCGTTGAACAGATTGAATCCGGAGAAGACAAGACTGTTGTCCTTCGGTTTGATGATGATGGCGCCATTTCGGTCGATCAGATAACCTGCGCCGATCCCGTCAAACAGCGAGACGGTCATGTTCCGGCTGAACTGTTCGGATGATGCGCCCACCGCGAAGCCGACGACCTGTTTCCCGTCGATGGCGAAAGGTATGGTCTTTTTCCCAAAGAGAATGTAATCCTGGCTGAAGTTGATGGAGGTATAGGTCATCAGCACGTCTGCGTTGGCCGATTGCATGATCTTGGTGGGGAAGAACTCATCACTGAGCGTGTAGACTTTGCCGGTGAGGTCGAACATATCTCCTTCTTCGGTGATGAAGAAGTGTTTTGCATCGTCGCGGTCAGCGTACAACTTTCGCAAATCCGCCTTTGTTTCCGGCTTGAAGAATGTCAGGACACTTGCCCCTTCAATGACCTCGTTGGCATACGAATCTTGCAGATTGTCGATGTTGCGGCTGAGTTGGTCAGCTATCTCCCTGTTGTAGTTAGCCCGTTCGGATTGGACGGTCTGCCGGGTCGCCTTATTATAATAAAGGAATATGGCGAAGCAGAAGGAAGCGACAAGCCCGAACAGCACGCATGCGGCGAACATGATGTTGTGCCTGCCAAAGTGTTTCTTTGTTATTTTCATTCGCTCCAACGGTTTCCGCAACGTAGACTCCCCACAATGTCCTTTAAAAATGATCAATGACGTTCTTGTGGATTTTACCAACAATCTTGTCAGTAATCAACATGATTGGGGTTTCTTTTTTTCCTGCTGTAAAATGCGCAAGGAATATGCCTGACACATGCTCGTTTTTTCCGGTGTGATTGCGGACAGATTCTTCCGCTCTTTCCTTCCATCGTCTGATCGGCCGGTTGGTTTGATGCTGCTTGACAAAAGCCGCTTCCTCCGTACACTGTAAGGCCACGCATGCAGGTTGCTTGTATGCGTGATAACCATTCATCGGAGAACATGCGGTCGCAACCGCAATGTCGACGGAAAGATGTCGGGTGCGCCCGGAACGGAACGATCGGTTGCCGGGTGTTGTTGTCTTTTCCGGCGAGGAGGCTTTGATGAATCGGCGGCAAACTGTGGTGCGGTATGTGGTGCCCATGATCCTGAGCAGCATCTGTTTCTTCCTGTATACCATCGTGGATGGCGTGTTTGTAGGAAACGGGATTGGTGTGGATGCTGTCGGGGCGGTCAATGTGGCGATGCCTTTCGTCATGATTGTCAATGCGCTTTTCATGTTCGTCACGACCGGTGGCGTCACTATTGCGGCGATACGGTTCGGGCGAGGGGATGATGAAGGTGCGAATCTTGCGTTCATGCATTCTTTCAGCATGATGATTTTTATCTCGTTGGTTTTGACGGTGTGGGGCGTTCTGTTTCCGCGAGCCATCGCCCTGATGCTGGGAGCGAACGATACGTACCTCACCATGGTCAGGGATTATGTCTTCTGGTATTCGGTGTTTCTCATCCCTTCCGCGCTTGCGGTGTTGCTGCAGGGGTTCTGCCGCAATGATGGTTCCCCGCTTCTGGTCAGCATTGCGGTCATTGTTTCGACTGTCCTGAACGTGTTTGGCGATTGGTTGACCGTATTTCCGTTGCACTTGGGCATCAAAGGAGCAGCCATCGCCACGGGGGTTTCCCAAACGGCGGGTTTGGCCGTCACCGCAATCCATTTTTTCCGGAAGAAAGGGAAACTCCGGTTCGGTGGTTTCGTTCCGTCCGGCAAATTGTACGGAAAAATCATGAAACGGGGTTTGCCGGAGATGATTTCGAAATGTGCGGCTCCGATGAGCACCGCATTCATGAACCTGATGTTATTCCGGATGATGGATGATACGGCAGTCAATACCTTTTCCTTGCTGAGTTATATCGCATCCTTTTCCGTCGCGTTCTTTTTTGGGACGTCCGAAGGGCTCCAGCCATTGTACGGGCGGTGTTACGGAGCGAAGGATGAACAGGACCTGCAGTATTACTTCCATGTCGGTTTGGTCATCAATCTCGTCTCCAGTGTGGGTATCTATTTCCTGTTGTTCGCGGTCGGAAGGCCTTTGTGTGTGTTGTTCAATGCGGACGAACCGGCCATCGCCATGACGATGAAGGCGATGCCTCGATATGCATGGAGTTTCTGCGCCATTGCCGTCAGTTCCGTGGTGTCCACGTGTTTTTATTCCACGAAACGCACCAAAGAAGCCTTGGTGCTCAACTTCTGCAGGAGTTTCCTGTTCAGCGGATTCAGTATCTTGTTGCTTCCCAGACTGTTCGGGCCGGATATCATTTGGTATACCTATGGCATCGGGGAAACCCTGTCTGCCGCGCTCGCTCTTGTATTGCTCGGTATCTCCAAGCGGCATGGAGCCTCCCATAGCCTGACCAAAGAGACGGGGGAACCGGCGGGCCGCGTGTCCTGAAAAAGATGGGGCGGATGTCTTGAGCCGTGGCAGACAGGCCAATCCAGACCATGGACGGGATTCCTCCGTATCAAGGTGCCCGCAAAAAAGCTCAAAAAGACAGGATGCCCAACGGACGATTCCCTGGAAAAGGGAAGGGGATTGCGCTTTTTGTCCTTCATGTATGCATGCCGTCGTTTGAGGGGTGACGCATTTTTTATGATGCGAAATGATTTTTTCCCATAATGTAAATGGTAAAAAGAAGTTTTCTCCCAAAAGTCATCACTTTTTTTTCTTGACAGCCCGGTTCTTCTGGCTTTGAATAAAGGTGCTTTGGTGTGTGTCTCGTGAGGAGGGTGTATGCTGAAGAAGTTTGTTTTGGTGCTTTTGGTGGGGATCCTTTCTGTTGGTTGTGCTTTTGCCGCCATTAGCGGAGCGCCGTTGAAAACGTATGGGTTGCCGATGTTGATCACCAACGCAGGGCAAGGTCCCGGAGGGAAAATGGCCCGTCTTTTGGCATCACGTACCAAAACCATCGTGCTTGACACGGATTATTTCTATGTTTCGGAACCGGTCGAGAAAGATTTGAAAGCCCGACCGTATTCCAGCCTGATTGTCGTCATCGGATCGACTGACAAGGGGCTCGGCGCTTCCGGCATCACCATCGACCAAGAGATTGACCGTCTGGAGAAAATGGTGAAATGGGCGAAAGAACTGAAGCTTCCGATGATCGGCGTTTTGCTTGAGAAAGACAAACGGGCTCCGGGAATCGCCACCAACGCAAATGAACGGTGCATCGACACGATTTGCCCGAATTGCGAGTGGCTCATCGTCGTGAAGGATGGCAACAAGGATGGCAGGTTTGATGAGATCGGCAAAAAATACCAGATTCCGCTGACCATCATTGACAATGCGTTGGATTTCACCAACCTGTGCGCGAAAGTATTCGTCAAGTGATCCTGGAGTAGTACATGTATCTGACAACAAGTTTGGTTCTCTTGGTGATGGTGGCTGTCTTCGTCTTATGCAGCGTCTATTTGAAGTCACCTGAGGTTTCCATGTTTTTTGCTGGTGCCGCAGGTGCGTTGACGGGCATGTGCATGGGCATCGGAGACTTGGATTTCACCCGTGTGCTGACGGTTTTGGTGGAAGGTCTGTTCACCAATTTCGATCTTGCGATCCTGTTCATCTGCGCTTCATTGTTCGTCAACGTCTATTCTTCGACCGGAGCCATGACGGCGGTGACCCGCAACCTGATCGCTCATGTGGACAACAAATGGGTCATCCTCGTTTTCATGGCCATTTTCCTGTTGATTCCTGGGGCGTTGACCGGTGCGGGAAGCGTTTCCGTATTTGTGCTTGGCGCATTGGTGGCGACTGTGCTCAAATACATGGGATTGTCCGAGAAGAAGACGGTGGCGTTCGTCTTTATGTTCGCCATCATGTCCGCGGCTGCTCCTCCCATCAACTTGTGGACGATGCTGATGACCGCACAGGCAAACATGCCGTATGTCGGGTTCACCAAACTGTTGCTGATGCCCATTCTCATCACAGGTGCCTTCACCATCGTCTATTTGGGAAAAGGCGCCAAACGGGAAAGCAAGGAAAAGATCCTTGCCGAGCTTCCCATGGCGCCGGAAGGGATGAATTGGTTCAGGATCGTCCTTCCTCTTGCCGTTTTGGTGACCCTGATCCTGTTGTCCCTGTATAAGCCGTTCTCCATCCCGGTGTTCGGCATGCCGCTGATGTTCATCATCGCCACCGTTGTCGCCATCCTGTGCAATCCGAAGAAAATGGGGGCGAAGGACTATGGCAAAGTGCTTGATGCGACCATGGAACAGGTGTTTCCGCTCGTGGCCACCGTCATCAGCGTCGGGGCTTTGGTCAACGTCATGGCGGCGACCGGAGTGCGCGGACTGATCGGCATTACGTTCATCACGATGCCGACCATCTGGATTTTCCTGCTTCTGTTGGTGTTCGGGCCATTCTCCCAAGGTTGTCTCAGCTATGGAAGCGCGATTCTCATCGGCACCCCGCTGGTGTTTATGATGAACACCCGCGGCATGGACACCACGGTCGTCTGCGCCGCGCTCAGCTTGATTTTCCCGCTTGGCGACTGTCTGCCGCCATCACGCATTGTCGGTAGGGTGTCCATCGATACTGTCGGGTTCAAAGGGACCTACATGGAATTCCTCAAGCAGATCGCCGTACCGTGCGCGGTTCTTGGCGCTTTGTCCCTCTTGATGTTCATCCGGCCGATGTGGTTCACGTTCTTGAAGTAGGAGGTGGGTATGGTTTTCTTGGAGCGATTGATTCATTTGGTATACTTTGGGTTCTCGGCTGTCATCTGCCTGTACTTCATCAAACATTTGTTCAAGCGTGCAAAGCGCCAAGGCTGGGTGTATGACATCGTCTATGCGTATTGTCTGATACCGTTCCTGCTTCGCGCTTTGTGGATCAAATAGGAGGAAGAGGATGCGAACACATGATGCACATACCGCAAAGGTGCTTCCTCGTTGGGGAAAACTGATGCTTCTGGCCATAGCCTTTGTCCTGGCCTTTGTCTCAGGCAGGCAATTCTGGCTTCTGCGCCATTTCAAGGAAACCGTAGTGTCTTCTCCTGCGCTCACTGAAGTGCAGATGTTGAGCGATTATCTGCCAAGCCTGAAAGGAACGTGGGCGGATACTCCGGTGTTCATCTATGATTCGGGTATTGAAGGCGGTTCGGTTCTGTATTCCGCCAATGTCCATCCGTATGAACCGGCGACCAGCTTGTCCGCCTATCTGTTGATGGAAAACATCAAAGTGGAGAAAGGCAAGGTGTTCGTCATTCCTGAGACGAACCGTAGCGGTTCGACCTGCGGGATGCTCGCCAGCGCGTATCCACGGTTCTTCCACGTCCAGACCGAGTGGGGGAAGGAGACATACCGTATCGGCGACAGAGGGGTGAATCCGTTGGACCAATGGCCTGATCCGTTCACCTATGTCCACTACCCTGACGGGCAGAATCTCGCCTATCAGGACATCAGGAACATGAACAGGACCTATCCAGGCAGACCTGACGGCACATTGACGGAACGTGCTTCGTATGCGGTCATGGAACTGATCAGGAAAAACAACATCGACATTTCCATCGACGTGCATGAGGCTTCCATCATGTACCCGGTGGTCGGCACCTACGTCACACACCAGCGTGCGGAAGATGCCTCGATGATGGCTTCCATGATGCTTACCGCCGACAGTTTCGACATGAAGTGCGAGGTGTCGCCGAAGAAACTTCGAGGTCTTTCCCATCGTGAATGGGGGGATTTCAGCGATACGTTGGCGGTTCTGATGGAGACGCCGGAGCCGTTCATCGACCGTGTCCCCGGACCGATGACCGAGAAACTGTTCACCGAAGGCAAGGACCAGTTCCTGCAGGCGGCTGCGGACAAAGGGTTGGTGTATACGACTTCATACAGCTATGACCAAAAATCCTTGGAAAAGAACCTGGCGAAAGATCCCCGTGCTGTGGAGGGGTTCCCCTTGTGGTATCGGTGCGGCAGACATCTTTCCGGTGCGCTTTCCGTAATCGAACAGGTCGCGTTGATGGATCCGGAAAAGGAAGTGCTTGTCTCTTGGCCGACGTATGAGGAACTGAAGGAACGTGATTGCGGTCATTTCCTGCATGATCCTTCCACATCCACCGATATGGGTTCGTACAAGATGTCCCAGACCGCCAGGGAATTCTTTGACGGTGGGTATTGGTACCATGGTTCTGATCCGAACCAGAGCCTGGTGTTCAAAATCTGACAGGAGGTGTGTATGAAGAGGAAAATTCTGCTTGTGCTGGTTGTGGCGCTGTGCGCCATCGGTGTGGCCTCCGCCATGGGCGTGAAGGAAGGCTATGAGCTTCCGGGAACACCTGTGCCGTTTGCGATTGTCATCAACAAAGGTGCGGCGAGCGGCTACCCGAAAGAAGCGGCTGACCTTGCGTCCGCTGTGTATCGCGGCGAGATCGTCATCGCGAAGGAGCTTGCCGGAAAGGCTGCAAAGATGACGAAAGGGCTGGAGAGGAATTTTGTGGTTGTCGCTACGGAGGAAGAAGCCCTGCAGGCTGTTTCCCGTGGCGAGTTCGCCGTGGCTGTTTTGCCTGAGGGCACAAAAGCGCCGAAGGGGACGGAACTCGTTCCTTTGACGAAATGAGAGGGTTTCCCAAGCCCTCGTTGAGGGCATGCATTCAAGAGGAGAGATGTATGAAGAAAAGCAAGTTGTTCGTTCGTGTGGCGATCACATCGCTTATGGTGTGGTGCTTTGCGTTCCAGCCGTTGTTTGCCTGTACGGTGCTTCTTGTCGGCAAGGATGCGACGGTCGATGGTTCCACAATGTGCACGCACAACGATGATTCATCGGGTGCGGATTTCCGTTTGTGGCTGATTCCCGGCGGCACATGGCCGGAAGGGTCGAAGAGGGATCTTGTACTCGATTCCCACAACTATGGCGATTACGGCAATTATCCGGCAGTGAAGGATTACGGCAACGGATACTTGGTTGAGGAAATACCTCAGGCGAAGGTGACGTATCCGTACCTGCATTCCCGGTATTCCTTCATCAATGCGAAAGGTGTAGCCATGGGCGAGACCACGATGAGTATTGATACGTCCACGGAATATGGCAAGAAAGTCAATGATTTGTTGTTCAAGGACAACAATGGCTTGATCGATTGCTGGAACGCCCAGGATATCGCTCTGGAACGCGCCACGACAGCCCGTGAGGCGGTGAAGATCATGGGAGACCTTGTCGAGAAGTACGGATGGAAAGACCCCGGTGAGACCATCGACATCTGTGATGGCAATGAAGCTTGGGTCGCCGAGTACTATGGCAAGGATTTGTGGTGTGCTGTCCGCATTCCCGATAATGCGTTCTTTGTGGCGGCAAACCGCGCCAGGATCGACCATGTTGATTTCAACGATCAGGAACATTACCTGTATTCGCCGAACCTGAAGAGCTTCGCCATCGAGCATGGCCTCTGGGCTGAAGCGAACGGCAAGGATTTCTCACCTGCGGAAGTCTACGCTCCGACCAACACCACATACAGCACCCGTCGTGAATGGAGGGCTTTCGACCTTGTCGCCCCGTCGCTCCATCTCGACCCCAATGCCAAGCGCTTCCCGCTCTGGGTCATCCCGGAACGCAAGTTGTCCGTCCAGGATTTGTTTGAGATTTCCGGGGACTACTATGGCGGATCCGCATATGATATTTCCAAGCAGCCGATCGCCGGGCCGTATGGAGATGTGCTTTCCCCGCAGAACAGCGAACGCACCATCAACCTGTTCAGGACTTGCTACGTCATGATCGCCAACATCAAGAACTGGTTGCCTGACGAAGCGAAATGCCTTGTCTGGTATGGTTATGGCGCAGCCGACACCACGTACATCACTCCGCTGTTCCCGTCCATGACGGAATTGCCCGAGTTGTATCGCATCGGAAACCGCTATCAGGAATTCAACCGTGATTCAGGTTGGTGGACCAACTCATATGTGCAGCAGGTCGCACGCATCAACTACCGCAGCGCTTCGAAGGACATTCATGATTTCCGTCAGCCGCGCATGAACGCAGTCTATGACGCCACCAATGAAATCCAGACCGTCGCCGCCCGGTTGATCCGTCAAGGCAAGAAGGACAGCGCCGTCAATCTGCTGACCACGTATGCGTATACCACAGCCGAAGACTGGCACAATCGCTGGCTGAAGCTGGGTGATGAGCTGCTCGGCACTTATATGTGGGGCAATAAGAAGATGAAGGCTCAGGGCTATTCCGATTGGTGGAAGGGTGTCCTGAAGAACGCTCCTGCCGACAAATAACCGTTGATATGATACGATGTGTCCGGGTGTCAGGGGATGCCCGGACATATTTGTTTCCAGGGGGTGGAAGTGAAACTGGTCATCATGCTGTCACTGGCGCTCCTCTTGGCTGGCATATGGGAGAAAATCCGCCAGGAGAGAAACCTGAAACGCGTTCCGTTAAGGATACTGGTGAACGGGACGAGAGGGAAATCGAGTGTCACTCGCCTTATCTACGGCGCGTTGCGTGAAGCAGGGTTTCATGTCGTGGCGAAAACCACCGGTTCAGAGGCCTGCATGCTTCATCCCGATGGTTCCGAAACAGTGTTTCCACGGCCTCATGGCGCGCGTATCACCGAACTTGAGCGTTTCTTTCGCATGGCGGTGGACGAACATGCCGATGCCGCGGTGGTGGAATGCCTTGCCGTGCATCCGCAAGCGCAGTGGGAGGTGGAGCGCCATCTGGTCAAGGCTCCTTTTGTGGTGATCACCAACGCGAGGATCGACCATGTAGGGGAAATGGGGCCTTCGATGCAGGAAACACTCGACGCCTTGGCGATGACCATTCCCGAAAAAGGCGTGCTGTTCACCTTGGAATCTTGGTTCAAGAGCTATGCGGACGATAAGGTGCGTGTGGTCGTCCCTGATTGTTCGGACGTACAAATGCCGCGTTTCGCCTATCCCGAATTTCCGGAGAATGTGGCGTTGGCCTTGTCGGTGACTCGCCACCTTGGTATTCCCGACAAGATTGCGCTCTGCGGCATGCAGTCGGTGAAACCGGATGTAGGAGTCCTTTCCCTGTCCAGACGGCAGGGATGTGTATTCATAAACGCTTTTGCGGCGAATGATTGGTTTTCCACGTTAAGCGTTTGGGAAAAAGCGGAAACGACGGATGGACATGTGGTGGTTGTGTACAACAACCGTGCCGACCGCGAATATCGTTTGCCCTTGTTCCGCAAGGGTTTGTCCGCTTTTCCGCAGTGCGAAGCGGTCATCGTCATCGGGGAACATACCAAGAAGGTCGCAAGGTATTTCAAAAAGCTTCTGGCTGTGCCGGTGCATGCATACCCGGAAAAGAAACCCATGGATGATTTGCCCACCGATGCAAAAGAGCTTTTCCCTGAGGGGGATGTCATCCTGTTCGGAGTGGGCAACATCAAGGGCAGGGGCAGGGAACTGCTCCAGTGGATGGGAGGCGGTCATGTTGCATGAATCCATCGCGTTGAGCATCATCTTGGGGTTCCTTTCCAGTGAATTTCTCGGGGTGTCTGCAGGAGGACTGGTTTCTCCGGGGTACCTTGCGTTTTTTCTGGAGCAGCCTCTGCGCATCGTCTCCACACTGGCTCTTGCGCTCTGCACCTACGCTGTGGTGAGGTTGTTGCAGCGTTGGTTGATCCTCTATGGACGGCGTCGGTTTATGGCGGCAGTGCTCATCAGCATCATCGGAGCATGGTGGGTGGAGAAACTGTTCTTCTATACCAACATGATTCCGCAGGATATGAGGATCATCGGTTACGTCATTCCTGGTTTGATCGCCAATGACATGACGAAGCAGGGGCCGTTCAAGACCATTGCGATGACGATGGTCATCACGGTCCTTGTCCGTTGCCTGTTGTTGCTGAGGTTCCTATGAGAAGCTCCTTTCATCTCAGGATTCCTGTCTGGAGCTTGACGTTGGCTTGTATCGTGGCGGTATCCGGCTACCTTTTGCTCCTGACGACTCGGAACAGGGTCCCGTATCCGCTTCAGACAACACAGTTGGCTGCCTCGGAACTGATGCAGAAAGCTGTCACAGATCTTGAAAGTGAGGTTTCCCGAAGAGGAATCCCGGTGGAGGCTGATGTGGATCCCAACAAGACGGGTTTGATCGGGCCTGAATGGACGCAACTCACGACCACGTTGGGGATCGTTGAGGCGAAACGGAGCACGTGGAATCCGAATTTCGCCGCCTTGATGGTCAAATACTTCCATGATGCGGGGTTGAAGGAAGGGGATGTCGTGGCGGTGGGGACCAGTGGTTCGTTTCCCGGTTTGTTGGTCGCGACGCTCTGCGCCACCAAGGCGATGGGTCTCAAAGCCAAAGTCATCGCCTCTTATGGTTCTTCCATGTATGGTGCGACCAGAGTCGAATTCACCGTTGTCGATTTTCTGCAGGTATTGCGCCGGTTCTCTGATTTTTCCTTGCTTGCCGTTTCACCTGGCGGGTATCTGGATGGAGGGGAGAGCAATCTGTATGAGGACGCACGCGAAGTCATCAAGACTCTGGCGCTGGCTTCCGGGGTGGAATTCATCTCGTATGAGCCTCCCGATGTGGAAAAGAGCATCGCCCGTCGTCTGGAATTGTTTTCCGATGTGGACTGTTTCGTGAATGTGGGGGGCGCGAGCCCAAACAGCGGGACTTCCTCCTATACGTTGGACTTTCCCCAAGGACTTGTCTTGGAGCCTCCAAGAATTCCCACAACCCGAGACCGCGGGTTGATGTATGAATATGCGGCACGGGGCGTGCCTGTGGTGAATCTGCTCAATGATGNGTCTGCTTGCCGATGTGAATGGGTTGCCGTATGATCCCGTACCGCTTCCTGCCGTAGGGGAAGGTGGTGTGTATTGGATTTTTTCCTATAACCGGTGGATTCTGCTTTCCTCCATCCTGCTTCCTCTCTTTCTCCTTTACCTGGGGTTCCGGAAACGGAAAGGTTAAAAGGTCTCATTTGTAGATTTTTTTGTATTCCATCGGACTGATGCTCACATATTTCTTGAAGTACTTGCTGAAATTCCTTACGTCGTCATATCCCAGCGTCATCGCTATTTCGGTGACGTTCTGCTTGCTTTCCTTTAATAATTCCTTTGCATAGGCGATCCGTTTGTTCGTCACGTAGTCGGAGAAGGTCTGTCCTGTTTCTTTCTTGAAAAGACTGGAGAAATACGTGGTCGTCAATCCGACCTTTTTCGCCACCGTCTGCAAAGACACTCCGTTGCTATAACATTCGTTGATGAATTGGATGGCTTCGCTGATAAGTTTTGAATAGGTGTGGGAGACTATTTGCGAGATGTCGCCCAGCACTTGGGCCATTTGTGTATTGACCACAAACGCCAATTGGTCAAACGAATTCACCGTGTTGGTGAGATAAATGAATTCATGTTTCCGCTCCGCTATCTTGGTATAGCTTTCCTTATCCGCAAGGCTGAAATACAAGTCGAACAGCCGGTCGATGAGATTACGGGTGAACATCATCGCTTCTCTGGTTGAGAGAAATTGCCGGTTCAAATGAAAGAAATCGGTAACTACTCAGGTAGCCGAATTTGATAGGTTTTTACTCAACATTTTTCAATTTCAAACTTCGGTAAAACTTTCAGTAATTCTTTAGAATTAATAGAGTTAGTTTTGATTATTGTGTCCCAATATGTCTTGACAATTCTTGTTGAGGATTGGAATTATCATGACTGCTAAGGCTAAAAAAGACTTGGAAAAATTTATCCTTTCCAGTCAGGACTCAGTTGCAAAGGCTCTCACTTCTCTATCTCAGATAATTGAAATCCAATCTTTAAAATTGATCAGCTGACTCAAATCATCGCTAAAAAAGACGAAAGGATTGCGGAACTTGAAGCCAGACTCAACATGAACAGCCACAACTTCAGCAAACCATCTTCGACAGATTTCTTCAATCGGCCAAAGGCATCCTCCATCAACAGAGTTCCACATTATCGTTAACCCCCACTCCTGATACAAAGCGCAGATGCCTTCCACAGAATGCTTGAACTGCCTTTGAGGAGTGGCTTGCGAGAGAAAAAGGCGACAGTTGCTGAATCTCATAACGTGGTTGATGTTGTTGTTTTGGCTATGCAGACTCAATATGATCGTGTGTCAACCGTCTGTCCCAAGAATGGGNAAGCNATCAGTGGTTTTTTTTCCAGAAGAAGCGTCGGCTCCTATGCAGTATNGATCAAACCTGAAGGNTCTTTTGGTTGCGCTCAGTGCGTTTGGAATGGTCAGCAACNCCAGAATCTGTGAATTGGTCAACCAGATCAGTGGGCTTGGGATGAGTTACGGTACCGTATGCGACATCATCAAGGAATATGCAAAGCTTTGTGATCAGAAGGTTATCCCAGGATTGAAAGATGCTGTCATCAATTCTCCTGTGGTTCGTTTTGATGAAACAGGTATCAGGGTTGTAGGCAAAGTGTCCTGGGGACATACCTCATCCACTGACAAGATTACCTTACTATCCGCCCATTCCAAAAGAAGAAAGGATGGTATTCTGGCAGCTGGGGTTCTGTCTAACTATCAGGGAATTGCAGTACATGATTGTGGAGATTCCTGTCAGAATTCTGATTTTGCCAAAGCGACTCATGCTGTATGCGATGCTCATGTCGATAGAGAGCCCAAGGGAGTACCCGAGAATACTCATCAGAGATGGGCCAAGTCCTTTCAGAAACTTCTTGAAGACATGTACATTGCCAAGTCGAAGCTATTGGATGCTGGTTCCAAAGAAGCACCTTCCGAGATGATCAAGGAATTCAGCAATCGCTATTCCAGAATTCTGGAGAAGGCAAGAGCCAGGAATCCGTGGCGAGCACACCAAAGGAAACAAAGCGAGGTAAGCCTAAGAAGGGCAAGGTTCTCAGTTTGATGGAAAGGCTTGGGAAGTTCAAGGATGATGTGATGAGATTCTTCACGAACTTTGCTGTTCCTTTCTCGGACGATATCGCAGAAAAATCCTATCGTCTATCCAAATTGAAGATGAAAGTTGCTGGTTCCTTCCGATCCATGGATGGAGGATTCAACTTCTGCAAGATATTATCAGCAATCGATACCGCCCGGAAGAACGCCATCTAAGCTTTCAAATCCCTATCACAACTCTTCCCAAATACTCTTTTGTTGGATTTCTTGGGCTAAACCTCCTGGGTAGTTACAAAAGATGAAACCCAAAAGGTGTTTGAAGTGGATCAAATTTTGGTGATATCGTTTGCTTTCTTGGTTTGATAGGACTTGCCTATCCGTACCTGAAGGAAGGGGATGGGATGTATGTGAAGCCTGAGGACAGGGTGAAAATCTGGTAAAGCGAATGAGTAGGTGGAATTTTTTCTCAGAGTACAAAGACCTTGACCGGCAAGTGTATGTTATGGCTGTTACTGCATTCATCAATTGTTTTGCTGAGTTTGTCGTCCTGTTTTTTTCGTTATATCTGACCCAGGTACTGGGCTACAGCGTTGCAAAGGCCGGGATAATGGTCGCTCTTTTGGAGTTGGTCCATATACCCGGTTCTCTGGTAGGCGGAAAGCTTGCTGACAGGCTCGGAAGAAAAAAGGTCATGTTTTTCAGCCAATCTTCCATGGGCATTTGTTATCTTGCCTGCGGTTGGTTTCTGCGGTGGGAATACGCGCCGTTTTTGATCATTCTCGGAAAATTCTTCGACGGCATCACCGATCCTGCCAGGGAAGCGCTGGAGACGGACATCACCAGACCTGAGCAACGGCAAGCCGCCTTCAGCATGATCTATCAGAGTTTCAACATGGCTTTCGCCATCGGCCCGCTGTTCGCAGGTCTTCTCTACAACAGCCATCCGCGCCTTTTGTTCTTGGGAAGCGGCGTCATGCAACTGGTTGTCGTAGTCATCGTCGCAGTGAAGGTCAAGGAATCCCTGCCATCACAGGAAATGGTCGAAAAGAGTAAAACGGGTGGCGAACGGGCAGGGGATGGTTCCACCCTGAACGTATTGGCTTCCCGTCCCCAGCTTCTCTGGTTTTCTCTGGGAGTGGCGTTCTGTGCGTTTTCGTACCGGCAAGTCACGTTCTCCTTGCCGCTTCAAGTGACATCGTTGTTCGGGACGGGCGGGACCAACCTGTACAGTACGATCATTTCGTTGAATTCCGTTCTTGTCGTCTTCTGCAATCCTGTCATGTTGAAGGTGAGCCGAAAGCATGCCATTGTCTCAAACCTTGTAGTGGCTTCACTGTTGTATGCGCTTTCCTTCACCTTGTTCGGATTTTCCACGGTGGTGTGGCAGTTCTATGCGCTCACCATTGGGTATACCACAGGGGAGCTGTTGATGAACAACAACGACAGGGCCTATCGGTTCGCAAACACACCGATCAACTACCGTGGACGTTTTTCCGCGGTATTGAAACTGTTTCAGAGTTCCGGACGTATGGCTGGACCACTGATCGGCGGGTTTGTCATCGTGCGTTCCTCCTTCCAGTGGTTATGGGTCGCCACAGGCATCACCGCCTTCATCGGCATGCTGTGTTTTGCCCGTTTGGCTTCATATGAAGGAAAAAAGCCAGTTTTGTGTTCTTTTTGTTCTGAAAACAAAAAAAGAGTATAGTGTATTTGTTAATTTTTATGTTATCATTTGTACATCCTGTTGAAGAGGTAAATGGAAAGATACTTTATGTGGGGAATCCTATCGTTGATTCTAGGATGCGTCTCTATGATATTAGGCTGTTCTGGAGCGTCTGCGGTCCTGTTTGGGGTAATCATTGGATGTGTGGGTACCGTTATGGGATTCTTGGGACGAAGAAATCAAGAATTTGGCGTTTATGCTGTGGTGGGTTTGATTCTTTCCGTCATAGGAGTTGTCGTTTCCGTATACTTCATGCGAAGCGTATGGCATGTATCGTTTTCATGTAGCCAGTTCTTTGCTTGATTCATCGTCTCTTCTTGGTTCAAAGCCACTCCGATTGGAAAATGAAGCTTGGAAAGCGCAAGTCGTTATGCAAACGGACAGGTTTTCCTTGCAGGGGAATCCTTTTACGCATATGCGGAAAGGAGTGGTGCTTGTATTGCCGGAAATGAAACGTCGACATGGAGAATCTGTCTCATGCTTTGTGTGATGGATGGAAACGGCGGTTGTTGTCCCTTTCGGCAAAACAGGAAAAGGATGGCATCATCTTTTCACGGACGCCGCAACCAATAACGGCGGATAAAACCTTCATGATGTTGCGAAGTTCGGCTATGAAAGGGGACCATTCCTGCCGTCACCCGGATAACTCAATGCTCCTGAAGAGCATTCCGGGTTGACGGTGGAGTATGTCACTCAGGATGGCGTGGCTGACCGCTACACCATCCCAGCCTTTATTTTGATTGGGAGAAGAGCCAGTTTCTGACTGCGGGGATCATGTAGGCATGGTCGAAAGCGTACATGTGTTCGACGAAGTCGGCGTTTGTGCTCGCCAAACCCTCAGGTGCGACGGTGCCTTTGGTGAATTCGACCAAATTGACGTTGCATCCTTTCTTGAGCATCTCCTCCACCAGGGCATCCTGTTCTTCCGCGGAAAGTTTTGCGGACCAGGTGTTTTCGGCGATGGTCGCGCCGTTGGCAAGGAGATTGGTCTTCACCGCATCAATCTTCGCGGCGAATTTGGTGTCGGCTTCAGAGGAGATGTAGAAGAAATTCTTGCCTGCCAGCGTGCCGATCCCCACAGGATCCCAATGGCCGGAGACGAACAGGGAAGCTGCAAACAGATCGGGGTAGGTGATGTTCAGGTAAAAACTCAGC
>JGI20225J20221_1001398_pt2 | contig 82219 bp, 58 predicted proteins | sample BioMet4_FD_20221 | JGI IMG/M metagenome (IMG submission 20221) | reverse complement strand
TCCTCAATTGTTTTAACATGAGGAATTACTTCTCCTGAAATGGTCAATATCCTGGTGGAATTGGGAATGTTGGCAAATACAGTAACAGTTTTTGTAAAAGCTCCCGGACGGTTCTTGGGATCATAGGAAACTTTTATAAAACCTGATTTGCCGGGCAAGATGGGTTCTTTAGTCCATTCGGGTGTTGTGCAGCCGCAAGAGGCGTTGCATGCAGAAATCACAAGGGGTACATTGCCCATGTTGGCAAAATTGAAGAGATGAACGGCAGGTCCTGCATCTTCTGAAATCTTACCAAAAAGATGGTCCATTTTATCAAATTTTATTTCAGCAAGACTTTGACTCTGGCCTTTACTCATAGTGCAAAGACCGGTAACAAGAAGAATCGTCAATAAGGCAAATAATTTCTTCATAATTTTCTACAATTAAACAAATGCAAATAAAATGAATGAGATTAATTTAAAACAAAGAATACACAATAATTAGTTTGTTACAATCAAATATATAAAAAATTGTAAAAAAACAAAAAAAATTATAAGATTAGTTGTATCAGGTAGATTTCAATCAGCGAATTTTCTCATCCCCAAATAAAACCCCCATGTTTCTAGCCTTGATAATCAGGGAGTCCATCGGATCTACAAGTCGTAATTTATTCCCAACCTCTTCAAGATCAACTGTTCCCAGGAGTCCCCCGTGAATGGTGATCATCTTACCGTATTCTCCCTGCGCTATAAGTTCGGCGGCATAAGCCCCGTAACGGGTAGCCAGAATCCGGTCAGCGGCAGAAGGGCTTCCTCCGCGTTGTATATAGCCCAATCTTGTTTCCCGGGCTTCTATCCCTGTATTCTTTTGTATTTTATCCACCAGGTAAGAGGCTGCCGATACATTATCAGGCTTCTCAATCCCTTCAGCAACCACTACAATCGCAGAGGTCTTCCCCTTTGAGAATCTTTCTTCTATACTTCGCCATACATTCTCAACCTTGTATTTAATCTCAGGAATAAGAATAATATCACCTCCACCTGCCATTCCGGCGTACAAGGCTATCCAACCGGCATGATGTCCCATCACCTCAATGACCATTGCTCGCTGATGGGAGTTAGCGGTTGAATGAAGGCGGTCGATTGCATCGGTCGCTATACTGACAGCCGAATCAAACCCAAAGGTAATTTCCGTCCCAAATACATCATTATCAATAGTTTTTGGAATTCCTATGATGTTAAGTCCTTCTTTTGCAAGAAGATGGGCAGTTTTCATGGTCCCGTTCCCCCCGATGCAAATGACGCAATCAAGGCCCAATTCCTGATAATTGTTTTTTATCAGCTCGGGCTTATCGTTAAAATCCTCACCCTTTTCTATTTTGAAAGGTTTCTCTCGGGAAGTACCAAGAATGGTGCCTCCAAGAGTAAGAAGACCTGATAAATTCGTCTCATCAAGATTAACATATTCTTTACGGATTAAACCGCTGAAACCGGCGGTAAATCCAATAACTTCCATCCCATGTTTTACAATTGCAGTTTTTCCTACCCCTCTTATAGCGGCATTCAAACCCGGACAATCCCCTCCGGCGGTTAATATTGCGATCTTTTTACTCATCGTGTTTTATTGTAAAATGAAAACTCAGGAAAATACTTAAACAAAATTAACACAAAAAAGTCAGCTTAATCAAGCAATTATTTTTTTTACGAATATCCGTTTACTTTCCTAATTGACAAATATTGTCATTAAGTTGTCATTGAAGTCATTAATGACTATCAATGACAACTTAATGACAACTAATGACTATCAATGACTACTTAATGACACGATTTATAAACGTTTGGCAACATGCCGGATACTCATTTTTTCCCATTAGTGACCGAGTAAAATTTTGATAGATTAAGATGTCACCACTACGTGGCTCTAAGATTTTTATAACACATTATTCTACAAAGATATGGCAACTACGTTGCAGAGACAAAAGCTGCGTAGCAGCTGAATCTTTGTAGAAATAACAATCATTTGAAAATAAGCCACGTAGTGGCGACATCTTTCCAAAAGCCTTATTATAATTGATAATTCATAGTTTCAAATTATTTACTCGGTCACTAATGATTTTTTTTAAAATGAACATACTCGATTAAGTCATCGCTTTAACCGGGTTCTCACCATAACCCCGGGGTACCATCCTCGGGGTTTGTGTAATGTTTCTGTAAGGTTTGTGTAATATTACTGTAACAAATCTTACAGAAACATTACACAAACCTTACAGCATCATTACACAAACTAAAATTGTAAGGGGATGTAAATCGGTTTTTGATAATTATTTTGATACACGAGTACCCTAAGCCCAGAATAATATGGACATAAAAAGAAAAATTGGACTAAAAGCCAGTTACGTTTGGTATTTGGTTGAAGCTTTTCAGACAGAAATTTGAACTTATGTTAGCAAACAATTGAAATGTAAACTATATATTTGGAGAAAATTATTTAATGCGGCTTAAAAATCCACGTTCTATGAACGTGGTCAGAGACGTTTTACGGGTTTGCCTTTAAAACGACTCATTGTTATCTTTCAAAGTTGTCCCCACAACAAAGAAAGGATAAACCAATGAGTCGATTTAAGAAGTTGTCACATGCCATTTGGCATTGTACGTACCATATTGTTTGGACACCCAAATATAGGTATAGAATTCTAAAAGAAGAAGTACGCGATGAAGTTGAACATTGCATACGGATGTTTGCAGATCAAAAGGGTTGCACGATAAATGAGCTGAATGTTCAGTGGGATCATGTGCATTTGTTGATAATGGTACCTCCTAAGGAGTCAATCTCAGGCATTGTTGGGACGTTAAAAGGCCGGACTGCAATACGAGTGTTCAACAAATTCAAGAGTTTGAAGAACCGCCCCTATTGGGGCAATCATTTCTGGTCGAAAGGATATTGTGTTGATACAGTAGGCCTGGATGAGGAAATGATAAAGAAATATGTGAAATACCAAGAGGAACAAGAAAAGCGCGAAGATAAAATATGACTGTAACTAGGGGACGACCCGTTGCCTTCTTAGAGGGCAACGGCATTTTTACCCCTTCTAGGGGTTAACACAAAGCCCCTTCCTCTGGATGGGGATTTTTACTTGAGAATTAATCGGTCTGATTGACTGCTTTTATCAGCAATTAAAATCAATGTCTATCCAGACTAACGAGTAAGAATGAGGTATTGTAAAAACGGACTTTATCTGTTGAATTGAATTAATATGATGAACTTATTCAATTGACGTGCCTGAAGAATAGTGCTATTCCTGACCGCAAGTCATATATTGAAGGTAACTATGAACCGGTTAATTCAAGATGTGCTCCCGGCTCTGGTGAAATTTTGGTCGGGAAAGCATCGCAATTATTGAATGAATTAAAACTTAAATAATTATGAAAAATCTTGTTTTCTTGTTGCTCCTGTTCGCAATAACGGCAAACGCCCAGTTGCATAATACAATTCTGCCACAACCCCAGAAAGTTACGTATGGTGAGGGGAAACTGGCAGTTAAAGGTTTGACTATTGGATTTGCTTCAAAACCAAGCCAGGAAGATAAATTCGCTGCAAAGGAGCTTGCCGGAGCATTGTCAAAAATTACTTCCGCAAAAGTTTTCATCAAGGATACCCAAATTTCAGGTCCTGCCATCATTTTTCAGCGTACCGGCGATCTAAGCCAGTTACCAATGACGGGAGAGAAATCCGGCCCTGATTCTAGGGAATCTTACAAGATCAAGATCACCAACAATAATGTCAGGATAACCGCCCCGTCTTCAACGGGATTGTTTTACGCGGTTCAGACGCTTCGTCAGATGGTTGAAGGAACCGGAGATAAAGCCATCTTGCCTGCAGCGGAAATGGAAGACTGGCCATCACTGGCATACCGGGGATTCATGATGGATATGAGCCATTCTCAATTGCCTAAGATTGAAGAAATAAAGCATCAAATTGATTTTTTAGCCAGCTGGAAGGCTAATCAATATTATTTCTATTCTGAAGGCAGCATTGAACTGGATGGCTATCCCCTTTTGATGCCGGATGCCCGCTACACAAAGGATCAGGTGAAAGATATCATTGCATACGGCAAAGAACGGCACATTGATGTTATTCCCAATATGGAATTATACGGTCATTTGCATGACTTATTCCGTCTGGAGCATTATTCTGACATGGCTGTCCTTCCACATGGAGGAGAATTTAAGCTGAATGATCCCCGGATTAAACCTTTACTGGAAGATTGGGTGGCACAGATTTCACAGATTTTCCCCAGCCCATTTTTCCATATTGGGTTTGATGAGACACGTTTGATAGAATTGGAAGCGAAAAAGATAAACCGGCCGGCTGAGGAAGTTTACCTGGAGATGCTGAAGCTGACAACAGACATCGTTGAAAAACAGGGAAAGCGTCCCATGGTTTGGGCCGATATGCTGCAAAAGTTCCCTTCCATCATTCCCCGGATTTCTCCAAAAGCTATCGCTGTTCCATGGCACTATGATCCATTGACAGATGCCCAATACGAACAAATGTTGGGACCCTTTGCCAAGGCTAATATCGATATGATCGTTCAGTCGGCCATTATGAATTACTGTTGGTTTGTGCCTGACTTCGAAACTTCTTTTAATAACCATGATGCCCTTATTAAGGCTGGCAAGAAATATAACGGCATAGGTTTTATCAATTCGGGATGGACAGATGATATAATGACCATCATGCGCATGGGATACCCTGATATGGCTTATGGTTCTATCGCTTCCTGGCAGAGTGTGCCAATGGACAGAGACAATTTCTTTAAAAATTATGCACATGCCCAATATTCGCCGGTGGTTGCTGATCAGATTGAAAAAGCTCATAATTCACTGATGAAGGCGGGGACCCTGATCAGGGAATCATTGGGCCTGACCGATGTTGCAATCTGGGCCAATCCGTTTACGCCCAGATACCAGAAGCTGGTTGAGGCTAACAAAGAAAAGTTACACAACGGAAGGCTGGCAGCGGAAGATGCCCAGATGTACATCAGGAGGGCATTGAAATTCGGGGTCGATACTACCTCACTGGTGGCAATGCTTGCCGGAGCAAGAATGCTTGATTATGTTGCAATGAAATATCTCTACGCTTCTGAGATTGCCGGCTTCTGGAAAGAAGTGAGTGAAAACCCGACCGGCAGTAATTACTGGACACTGATCTGCATTGAAACAAGAGACAAGTATCATTCACGCCTTTCGGACATGCTGGATATGATCGTGATTACAAAGGAAGCCTTCAAAAGAGCCTGGATGAATGAATACGAGCCTTTCCGTTTGGGTGTTGTTCTTGGAAAGTATGATCTGGAATTTCAATATTGGTTGAAATTGCAAAGAAGGATGGAAAATCTGCGTTTCAAAGAAGGTGAAGCTCTGCCTCCGCTGGAAAAAATTACTGACATATAGAAGAAGGAAGTAATTCACTACTTACTTGTAAATTCCCGGGAATTCATTTTTGATTTTAAAATTTTTTATAAATCCCGAAGGCATTGAATATTTAATGCCTTCGGGATTTGTCATCATAAAATATAACCGGAATATTCCTATCAAAAGAGGAATGACAGGGTTTTTGAAAATGGGTGAATATTGCTTAAGTTAAATAAGATAATCTTTCTTTTTTCGGAAATTTGTATTATTACCAGGCCATAGGATTTAATATTTTTTTTGATTTATTAACGAAATATTAACAATTATAGATATTAATATGCATATTTGTAAGTTTTCCAAAACACCGATTTAAGGTAGAGTGCTAAGAGATGGATCTGAAAAAAAACGATACTAAACTATGGGAAGATTTTAAAAAAGGGGAGAAATACGCTCTTTCGCGTATATATCATTTGTATGCTGATTCGCTGTTCCGTTATGGGAAAAAGTTTTCTTCGGATGATGATTTCGTTAAAGATACCATTCAAGACCTTTTCTTCGATCTGATCAGGACACGTTCAACTTTGGGATCGACGGACAATATATATTTTTACCTCATAAAAGCAATACGTCGCAGACTTTCTCTAAATCAAAGCGGACCAATCAACCTGGTGAAAACAGAAGGTGAAGTTGATACCATGGAAGCCCGTATAGTATATTCCATTGAAGATGAATTGATTCAAAAAGAGGAATTGACCAAGAAAGAAAAAATAGTACAGAAAGCCCTGGCCGAACTAAGTCCCAAGCAACGGGAAATCATTTATTACCGTTTCACCTGTAATTTTGAATATGAACAGATTTGTGAAATCATGTCAATGAAATATGATTCAGCCCGGAAAATGGTATTTCGCGCACTCCAAGCGCTTAGGGAACATCTGAGCGAAAACAATATTACATTTTTTATGTTTTTTACCAATAGATCTTTCCGGAATACTTGATTCAGCTCATACCGCTTATCCATCCAAAAACCCTGTTTCGCCCTTTCAGCTCATCATATTTCCCTTTTTCCACTTGATTTTATCACCCGGCAAGGCTGGACTCGCCTGGTACCCAGCCAATAAATTATAGTGTAGTGACCATTTTATCAGAACCGTATTTACCTTGTTTTAAAATATCTTAATCAAAGTTAAAAAAAAGTTAAGAATTTGAGTCCACAAAAAGGACAATGCTCCCTTTATAGTATTAGTACAGCAAACTTAAGTTGACCATGAAAAAAGACTTTCTTCAATTATCAGTAGAAGAACTCCTTGAAGATAAGGAATTTATAGGTTGGTTGTTGTATGAAAACAATAAACAAATCTGGGAAACTTTTATAGCCGAGAATCCCGGATTCAAATGTAAAGTAAACAAAGCACAGGAAATTATTGATATGCTGCGTGACCATCACGATCATTTAAGTGATGATGATCTAATACAGATTTGGAAAAATATTGAAAGTTTCGATGAACAGTTCAGAAATCGCAAACGTCTGATCCGGTTATATTCCGTCATGCGCTATGCCGCTATGCTGATTGTCATCTTATCCCTGGGTTCGGCAGGGTACTGGATTTACAATAAGCAATTAAAACCATATCATTATCATTATTTAACCAATGCTCTCACGGGAACCAACAATCAGTCGCACCTGATTCTTTCCAATGGAAGAACAGTGGACCTTGAAAAGGAAGATTCCAGGGTTGCGATGAAAGGTGATCAGAAAATCGTGATTGATGACGAGAAGGTGATTGACTTGAGTAAAGATGCCAAACCTGAGGAATCACAAATGAATGAAATGGTGGTTCCTTACGGTAAAAGATCGCAGTTAACGCTCGAGGATGGTACTAAAGTATGGCTGAATGCCGGGAGCCGGCTGGCCTTCCCTGCTAAATTTGCCGGTAAAAAACGGGAAGTATTTCTGGAGGGGGAGGGTTATTTTGAAGTGGCACATAACAAGGACATGCCATTCTTTGTTAACACCGGCGAGGTTGCTGTTAAAGTGCTGGGAACCAAATTTAATATTTCTGCCTATCAAACCGATGAACGCACCGAGACGGTGTTGCTGGAAGGACAGGTAGCTTTAAGCGAGCGTTCGGCTTTAGGACTTCTGAAGAGTGAAATGCTGATGGCGCCCAATCAAAAAGCGAGCTTTGATAAAAATGACCGTTCCATGAACCTTAGAATTGACCTGGATGTTTATTCGTCCATTGCATGGACCGAGGGATGGTTGAGATTTTCGAAACAGAGTATGACCGATGTGTTGGTTAAACTACAGCGGTATTTCAATGTTCAGTTTGTAATCGATAAGAAATTTTCAACTGACGATTTGATTACCGGCAAACTGGACCTTAAAGAATCCGTTGGTGCAGTAATGATTGCTTTGTCGGATATCGCGAACATTCAATACCGAATAGAAGGAGATAAAATTTATATAAATAAAAGAAATAAATAAAAGATAAAAAAAAGCCGGCAGGTCTGCCAACCCACCGGCCTTAGTGATTAATTAAATAGTTTCATTACAAACTTTCAAATTTATGGAAAAAAAATGTAAATGGGACTGCTCCCGATGGGCGAGCAGGCCTAAAATCTTTTTACGATTGAAACTGCTAACATTTTTATTTTTGCTGTCGATGGTCACGACAGCCGCGAATTCATATTCGCAGCAGACCAAATTTAATCTCAAGCTTGAGAATGTAGCCATCAGGCAGGTCTTTAAAGAGATTGAGGCAAAGAGCGAGTTTATCATCCTGTATAATGAGAAAAATCTGGATGCTAACCGTAAAGTTGATCTGGATGTTAATAACGCCACCGTTGAGGCTATTCTTGATCAGGTATTTGCCGGTACAGGTAATACCTATAAGATTTATGACCGGCAGATTGTCATCAAGGGAGCCAAAGCCAAAGAACCGTCAGTTCTGAAAACGGAACCTCCTGCCGAACAGCCGAAGAACACTGTTTCAGGGCGTGTGGTCGACAAGGATGGTTTTCCGATTATCGGGGCAACGGTCGCTGTAAAGGATGTTCCCGGCAAAGGTGTGATTACTGATGTAGAAGGACGTTATACCATCAATGTAAAACCAACGGATATTCTTCGCTTTTCTTTTATTGGCTATAAAGGGTTAGAAAAAGTTGCAAGTGAAGCAGACAAAATTGCGATTGTACTTCAGGCAGATATGCAGCAAATGGATGAAGTTATGGTGGTGGCTTTTGGAAAACAAAAGAAAGAGAGCGTGGTTAGTTCAATTAGTACCATAACCCCCGCTGATCTCAAGGTGCCTTCCAGCAATTTAACCACTGCTTTAGCCGGAAGAATGTCCGGGATTATTGCCTATCAGCGATCGGGAGAACCAGGATTGGACAATGCGGAGTTCTTTATTCGGGGAATTACCAGTTTTAGCGCTTCGGGTAAGGTGGATCCGCTGATATTGATCGATGGAATCGAAATGAGTTCCTCCGATCTCGCAAGGATAAATGTGGACGATATTGCTTCTTTCTCTATCATGAAAGACGCCAATGCCGCAGCCTTGTACGGTGCCCGCGGGGCAAACGGGGTGATTTTGGTGACCACGAAAGAGGGTCAGGCTGATAAAATTTCAATTAATATCAGGGGTGAACAATCTTCCTCTTTCAATACACAACTGGTGGATTTGGCAGATCCCATTACCTATATGAGACTGCACAATGAAGGGGTGAGAACACGCGATGCGATGGTTCCCCTGCCCTATACCACCAATAAGATCCTGCAAACCCAACTTGGAACCGATCCGCTCAGGTATCCTTCGGTGAATTGGTACGACTATATGATCAAGGACAGAGCTTCCAACAAGCGGGTCAATATGAATATCACGGGAGGCGGGAAAGCTGTGCAGTACTATTTGGCAGCCAACTATCAGAATGATACCGGTATTTTGAAGGAGAGCAGTGATAATTTATTCAACAATAATATCAATGTCAATCGTTTACAGGTACGTTCCAATGTCACGATAAAGTTTCAACCCAATACCACGGCTGTCATCCGGGCTTACGGATCATTTGATGATCAAACCGGTCCGGAGCCGGGTGGGGCAGCCGTTTTTAATATGGCGCGCAATGCCACCCCGGTGCAGTTTCTTCCCTATTACCCAAAAGATGCGGCAAATATGTATACCAACCACATTCTCTTTGGGATGGGCGATGAGCTGGGAGCTTATGTAAACCCTTTAGCCGAGGTGGTCAGCGGATATAAAGAATCCAGCTCTTCCATGATGCTGTTACAGATGGAATTTGAACATAAATTTAAGGGTAAGCTCGATGGTTTATATGCCAAAGGAGTGTATAATGTAAAACGAAATTCCTACTATGAGAATTCCCGCGACTATAATCCATTTTACTATACTCTGGCAAATACCATGGATAACTCCTATGCTCTGTCGCCGCTCAATCCCGATACAGGAACGGAATATCTGACCTTTAAAGGCGGAAGGAGAACGGTGGTTTCTACACAATATGGGGAAGCCANGTTAGGATTTAATAAAACGATTAACAAAAAACATGATTTCAACGTACTCCTGGTGGGTACTATCCGGAGTGAATCCGGTGCAATTGAAATTAACGCAAATATTTCGGATCAGCTTCAAGGCTCTCTTCCACAAAGGAATCTCTCTTCCGCGGGAAGATTTGCCTACGGTTATGATTCCCGTTATTTCATCGAAGGTAACTTTGGATACAACGGAACCGAACGTTTCGCAAAAAACAACCGTTTTGGATTTTTCCCATCGATCGGTGCAGGGTGGATGGTAAGTAATGAGAAATTCATGGCTCCCTGGAAAGATGTTATTACCACGCTGAAATTAAAGGCGACTTACGGAAAGGTGGGTAACGACCAGATTGGTTCATCTTACGATCGGTTCTTCTATCTTTCTCAAATCGATATGAGCGGCGCCGGATACTGGTTTGGCACCAACAGAGGCTACCGGAGCGGAATTACCATTGGGAGATATGCCAATGACTTGATCACATGGGAAATAGCAACCAAGGCCAATTATGGATTCGAGTTGGGTATCCACAATGATCTGACCATACTGGCAGACTATTTTACCGAAAAGAGGTCGAATATCTTACAAACCAGAGCCGATATTCCGACCACGATGGGTCTTCTTGTGCCCTCTCAAGCCAATTTAGGGGTAGCCAAGGGAGATGGTTTCGAAGTGGAACTGAAATATCAGAAAAATTTTAATAAGAACTTTTGGACCGTTGTGAATGGCAATTTCACTTACGCAGTCAGTAAATATAAAGAGTACGAAGAGCCGAACTACAGCGATGCGCCATGGCTTTCACATATCGGAACGAAACTCAACCAGGCCAGGGGCCTTATTGCGGAACGTCTCTTTATCGATGAAGAGGAAGTAAACAACTCTCCCAAACAGATGTTTGGGGAATATGGTGCAGGTGATATCAAATACAAGGATATCAATAAGGATGGTATTATCAATGCTAATGACATGGTGCCAATTGGATATCCTACAGTGCCCGAGATTATCTATGGGACCGGATTTTCAATTGGATACAAGGCGTTTGATTTATCCTGCTTCTTTCAGGGTTCTCTCAAATCGTCGTTCTTTATTGATGCTTCCAAAATTACTCCCTTTATTAACAAAGGGCAGAGAGGCCTGTTGCAATATATCGCCGATGACCACTGGTCAGAGAACAACCGGAATATCGAAGCTTTCTGGCCCCGTTTATCCGAATACGAGATTAAGAACAACAGCCAGCCAAGTACTCATTGGCTGCGCGATGGGAGTTTTGTTCGTTTGAAAACGGCTGAGGTTGGATATACTTTACCGAAAAACCTGACCAAAAAGGTCAAAGTTGAGATGATGCGTTTCTATGTCAGTGGAAGTAACCTGTTTCTTTGGTCCAAGTTTAAAATGTGGGATCCTGAGATGGCCGGCAATGGATTGGGTTATCCAATTCAGAGGGTAATCAATTTGGGTTTAAACGTTAAGTTCTAATGATCGAAACTAATTTCGATTGATACCAGGATGTTTAAAATTAAAGTATATCATAGACAAGTAACGATATCTTCCATGAAAAAAATAAAATATCATCAGATGAAAAAAATAACGACGATCATTGCCACTTTTTTCCTTATCGGATTGGCAAGTTGTAACTATTTGGATGTGGTGCCCAATGATACGGCAACACTTGACGATGCCTTTTCAAACAGGTCAGTGACAGAAAAGTTCCTGAGAACATGCTACTCCTATTTGCCGGATCCCACGAGTCCCTGGTCTTACCCGGGCTGGTTTACGAGCAGGGACGAACTGGACTGGGGTTTTGAAACCAGAAACAAAGGTTATATGGGCGGAGCCATCGCTTCGGGACTACAGAACACCAATAACCCTTACCTGAATTATTGGTCAGGACTTAACGGCGGCAAAGCGCTCTATGCAGGCATTCGCAACTGCAATATTTTTCTTGAAAATATTAACGTTCCGAAAGACGTTTCACCGGAGGAAAAGACCAGATGGATTGCTGAGGTGAAATTCCTGAAGGCTTATTTTCATTTCTTTTTGATGCAATTGTACGGTCCTATTGTTTTGGTGAAGGATAATCTGCCTCTTTCGGCTACTCCTGAAGAAGTAAAACTTCATCGCGAGCCGGTAAATGAGTGTGCAGATTATATTGTGGAGTTGCTGGACGAGGCAATACCCGACCTTCCTGCCGTTCTGCCCGACCCGGCAACCGAACAGGGGCGAATTACACAACTCATTGCGATGGCTGTAAAGGCAAAAGTACTGGTATGGGAGGCAAGCCCTCTTTTCAACGGTAATACCGATTATAGCGGATGGATCGACAATCGGGGAAAACATTTGATTCCCACTGCATACGATAACGCGAAATGGGAAAAAGCAGCAACAGCGCTCAAAGAGGCCATTGATCTCTGTGAAGCGAACGGACTTAGCCTCTATCAGTTCAATAAATTCGCCGGAGGCGCGCAAACATTCAGGATGAATGATACGTTGGTCACGGAAATGACCATCCGAAAAGCGATTACAGAAGATGTGGAACGCAATACCGGTGTGATTTGGGCGACACAAGAGGCATTTGGTGATGGTAAAGCAGCATCCGGCATGGGTACTCTGGGGAATCTGATCAAGCAGGTTTGGCCGGAGATGTACACAACTGACCAGCCTTCATTGATGGGTTATTTCCATGCTTCATGGCATATGTCAGATCTGTTCTATTCCAATAACGGCGTTCCTATTGACGAGGACAAAAATTATAATTATGCCGGCAGATTTGACCTGCATGCCGCTGCTGCACCGGCAGATAAACATCAAACCTACATAGCTACGGGAGAGACCACCGTCAACCTGCATTATAACCGCGAACCGCGTTTCTATGCAGATCTGGGCTTCGACAGAAGCTTTTACGAGATTGCCTCCGGCACTACTAACGGAGGCCTCTCTTTCAGTCCTTATCTTAAAATGCGCATTGGTGAGATTAATGACAAAAGGATTGGATATGCTGTTAAAAAAATTGTCCCATTTGAAACATCGGGCAGCCAGGGTGATGCCAACAAAAGATATACTGCCTATGATTACCGTTTCCCGCTGATTCGACTGGCAGATCTTTATTTGCTCTACAGTGAAGCTCTAAATGAGATGAAAGACCAGCCCGATGCTGAGGTTTATCAATGGATTGATAGGGTCAGAAGCAAGGCAGGACTCAAAGGCGTGTTGGAATCCTGGACCAATTATTCCAAAAATCCCGCTAAACCGACTAACAAGGAGGGTATGCGTGAAATTATCAGAAAGGAGCGGATGATTGAGCTGGCGTTTGAAAACCAACGTTGGTGGGATGTACGCCGGTGGAAAACTGCTGAGCAGTATTGGACGTTGGTACCTACGAAATGGAATAATGCCAAAGACATCACTCAAACCTACAAAATTGTAGAATATGAGGACGGGATTAAGGTAACTTTTAAAGATTTCCTTTTCCCAATAAGGGATATGGATTGTAGAGTTAATTCAAACTTAATGCAGACCTATGGCTGGTAAGTGAGAATTAAAGAATTAAAAATTAAAAATTAAAGAATTAGATATGAAAAAAAATAGCAGCATAATCACATTGGTTTTGTTGGCAATTTTTATCTTTTCCTGCGAGCGTGAAGATAAAAAAACGATAAAACCCTGGAATTCCGGACCGATTACCGGATATGTCGTGACGCCAATTTATGGAGGCGCAACTATTTCCTACACCCTTCCGAACGATCCGGATGTATTGTATGTAATGGCCGAATACGAACGGAACGGTAAGGTGTTCACCGAGAAGTCTTCCGTATATAAGAACACTTTGACAATACAGGGATTTGATACGCAAAATCCGGTTAAAGTGACTCTTTATAAAGTAAATCAGGATGAGCAACGGTCTGAACCGGTTAAAATCGAGTTTCAACCATTGGAGTCACTTGTCTCTATTGCAAAAAATTCATTAAAATTTGTTACGGGATTCGGAGGAATCATTGCATCCTGGGATAATCCTAATGAAACGGAACTTGGGGTTCATTTAATGGTTAAAGATAGTACGAATCAGTTGGTGAGTACGGAGAGATACTATTCTGCATTGAAAAATGATGCTCATGCTTTCAGGGGCTTTGAGGCTAAAGAAACCACCTTCGCTATTGCTTTCGAAGACAAGTGGGGTAATATTTCCGATACGGTCAGATTTACCACCCTGCCATTTTTTGAGAGAATGATCCCAAAGCCCTATGCTGATTACAGAACATCCATACCTTACGACAATATCAGCAATCTGTCGAACCGTAATACGTCAACGTTGTGGGATAATATTGTAAATACAGCAAGTCACGGATGGCTTACTGCACCCGGGAACAGTGGTTTATCAATGACCATCGACATGAAAAGGGTGACCAAACTGAGCCGGATTGTAATTCATGGTTACCACAAGGATTCACCATACGGGCAGGCCAATATCACCTCATTCGAAGCGTGGGGTATTAATAAAATAGACATGAGCAAGCTTCCTGATAAACCTTATTGGCTGGATGAGCCCAGTGTTCGAAACGGCGCAATTCTTACCGTTCCTCCAACAACCCAACTTCCGGCAAGGACTTTTAAAGATGATTGGCAATATCTGGGATTCAACTCGATACCGGTATATACAGCTCCAGAGGCAATAAAAGCACAAAGCGCAAACGGAACTGAATACACCATGCCTATTGATGCATTGCCTGTGCGGTATATCCGGATATTTGTCAGGGGGATCACCTTGATTTCTCCTCCTCCAGCCAATAATTACTGGTCTATGGGAGAAATCACCTTTTATGGTGACGATACGGTTCCACAACAATAATAAATTGATAAAAATATGAAAAAGATAAATAAGATAGTTTCAGGAATCCTGGGTCTGTTGGGCATCTTCCTTCTTACGACTTCCTGCGAAAACATGAATGATCTTCAGAGCAAGTATACCAATCAGAAGGAGGAGACTTATTTGGGAAAGGTGGACAGTCTCAAGACGTACCCTGGTTTAAAGCGCGCTAAAATAACGTGGTATATTGGCGCCGATCCTAAGATTGAGCAGACGATTATCTACTGGAACATGAGAAAAGATTCGATTGTGAGGGATTTTGTCCGTGCCACACCCGGGGTGCAGAAAGATTCGATCATTGTTGAAAATCTGACCGAAGGTACCCAACTGTATGAATTCCGAAACATCAACAGTAAAGGAAATACATCCCTTTACTCCTCATCTTCAGTCACCTCATGGGGAGAGCGTTTTGCAAATAAACTAATTGCTAGAAGTATCACATCCCAGGTATATGTTTTCGACTCCTTAAAATTTAAATTGAGTTTATCCAAGACTTTCTCCGGCGATAGTGTAGTCTATTCTCAAATACGCTTTACCAACAGTCATGGGACGGAGAATAACATCAGGATAAACAGGACCACCAATTCGTTGGTGTTGACTGATTTTCCCCAAGGCGGAGAGCTTCAGTTCCGTACGGCATTCTTCCTGCCTAAGTTAGGTATTGATACGATTTTTAATGCTTATAAAGTCTATAAAGCGCCGACGAGATAATTTTTGTAAACGGGGAAGAACTCTATCGGCAGGGAGCTTAAAAGCAACTATTTTGATCATGATGCTGCTGGTTTCTATCGATGAAACAGTGATAGCGATCTGACCGACTGGCAGGATACAAAAGGAGACCTTAACCTGCAACAATTAAATTTTGTTCCAAATGTTGATTATGTGAATTAAACCAGTTGGGAGTTACTCCTGACTGGTTTATAATTTATTATCTTGTGTTTGTCGATATTTGAGGTACTCTTTAAGCTTCCTGTTTGTAGGTCCGGCCTCAATCAGAAATGAATTCAATACCTGATGTATTAGCGACATTTCTATCTGAATATTTTAAAAACTTATGACTGAAAAATGAATTTCTATAAAAGTTTATTTTCCATAAAAGCACGATTAGCTGATTTGATTAAAAAGACATTCGTTATTATCGGTACTGTTTTATTTTCTCTTTTCCAAACTTCCGGGCAGGATGGACAATCTGTATATCCCGTTTCCGAGAGGCTGGGAGACCGGGGTTATTGTGCTGCACGTCTTAAAGGAGACAGCTTGATACTTGAAAATTCACGAATGAAGAGATGTTTTATATGGAACAATGGTAATATCAAAACATTTTCAGTCGAGAATAAGGGATCAAAGTTTGTGTGGGTGTGCAACGCTAAAAATCCGGATATTTCATTTCCCGGCGTTAAGGGTCAGGGAGAGAATGGGGTCTTCTCAGTCAAAAATATTTCAGGAGGGCCGTCGATCCCGGCACATTTGGAAGCGACAGCGACCTGCAGTATCGGCAGTATTGAGGTAAAGCGTGTATTTCGTCTATATCCGGACTGTCCGGCAATAGCCTGTGATTTGTTTTTGCGTGGTAAAGCCAATACGCCATGGGTCCAATCAGAGATTAATTCTGAGGAGCAACAGATGTCGGATGCAGGCAACGGGAAAGTTCCGGTTGTAGAAAAACTGGAATTGCCGGGCCGTCATTGGAAGATAGATGCCGTTGAGTTCCATGATGTGAGCGACCGGTTTAACAGTCTAATCAAGGAGGTTTCAGGTATTTCTTATTTCCAGACACTTTTTCGAGGGAACCTGCTATTTGCTACGGAAATATTTTCGGGGAAAGGGATTTTTTTATTGAAAGAAGCTCCATGTTCCAATTCCCAATTGGCTTATTCCGGTAATGATTTTTTGACTGAATTCGGCACCATAAAAATTCTTGGTGCAGGAATCAGCAATTCCGATCTTGATGCAGAACAATGGCGCAGGGCATATGGTTTTGTAACAGGTGTTTATGAAGGGGGAACCAACCGACTGCTTGCTTTGCACAACTATTTACAACGGGTCAGGCTACGTCAACCCGGACGTGACGAAATGATCATGATGAATTTTTGGGGAGATCACGCTGAACGTACCCGGATCGATGAGAATTTTACCATGAGAGAACTGGAATCAGGTGCGAAATTGGGCATTACCCATTTACAACTTGATTGGGGCTGGCAGAAAAAAGATGGCTGGAACCCTGATTCTGTTAAATTTCCCAACGGATTGACCCCTGTTGTGCGTAAAGGGAAAGAGCTAGGCATCGATATTAGCCTGTGGTTCATGCCCAATCCTGATAATAACAATGCGAACTGGGAAAAAGATGCTAATGCTTTAATTCAGCTTTATAAAACGTACGGTATTCGTACTTTTAAAATTGATGGGGTTAAATTGCCTACCAAAGAATCGGAAATAAATTTCCGCAAAATGCTCGACAAAGTAGTGCAAATAACCAACGGCGAGGTAGTCTTTAACCTTGATATAACAGCAGGAAAACGCGGAGGTTATTTCTATTTCAATGAATACGGGAATATGTTTGTGGAAAACCGTTATACGGATTATCCTAACTATTACCCATGGTGGACACTTCGTAACTTATGGATGTTAAGCAAATACATCCCGGCTCAAAATCTTCAGGTTGAGTTTTTGAACAAATGGAGGAATCAGGGAAAATATGGTAATGACCCCTTCGCCCCCGGGAATTATCGTTTTGATTACCTGTTTGCCATCACAATGGCGGGACAGCCATTGGCTTGGTTTAAGGGGGGTGGTTTACCTGAAGAAGCTTTTTTGTCTGCCCCGGCAATAAAAGAGTATCAAAAAGTACAGGCGGATTTTCACAGTGGTTACATCCTGCCAATTGGAGAAGAACCATCTGGAACAAGTTGGACAGGTTTTCAATCACAAAAAAGCGGAACCAGCAATGGATATGTTCTTGTTTTCAGGGAACAAAACCCAAACTCCTCTAAAGAGCTAAAACTTCCTATGATTTTGCCCGGTAAATACAAGTTTGAGAAGATTTCAGGGGATGGTCAATCATTTACAACCAAGGTAAGAGGAGGATTGGTGAATTTTAGTTTACCGGGAATTAACAGATACTCCTTCTACAAATATTCATTGCTGAAAAAAGATTAATAATTTACAGATGTGATAATTGCAATTTTTTTGAAACGTTTAGGAAAGGACTTTGGTTGCAATATATTAAGAATCAGACATGGCGAAATTTATATGAAACGAGTATTTTTTATTTTGTTTTTATTTACTGGGTTTATTGTATTTGCTCAGGAGAAAGCGCCTTTGTATAGGGATCCATCGGTTCCTGTAAATAAACGTGTCAAAGATCTTCTGAACCGGATGACCCTGGAGGAAAAGATTGCCCAGATGAGACATATACATTCCAGCAATTATAACGTGGATGGACATTTGGATCTAAATAAATTAAATTCTTTTACTCAGGGGAAAAGTTTTGGTTGCATAGAGGCATTCCCATATTCAGCGGAGGAGTATTCAAAAACGATATGGAAGGTGCAACAATACATGAAAAAAAATACCCGGTTGGGCATTCCTGTTATTCCGGTTATGGAAGCTTTACATGGGACAGTACAGGATGGTTGTACGATTTATCCTCAGTCAATTGCGCTTGGCAGTAGTTTTAATCCTGTATTGATCGGGGAAATGGCAGAGAATATTGCCAGAGAGATACGTGTAATCGGGGCAAAGCAGGTCTTGGCTCCAGATCTTGATCTGGCCAGGGAATTGCGTTGGGGCCGGGTCGAAGAAACATACGGAGAAGACCCGTATCTTGTTTCTCAGATGGGCGTGGCCTATGTAAAAGGAATACGTAAATACGGGATTATTTGTACTCCAAAACATTTTATAGGGCATGGTTCACCCATAGGGGGACTGAATTTGGCTCCGGTAGAGGGAGGTAAAAGACAACTATTAAGTTTGTACTTGCAACCCTTTGAGAAAGTGATAAGAGAAGGGGATCCGCTTTCAATAATGAACTGTTACAGTTCCTACGACAGTGAGCCAGTAGCAGGATCTCCATATATGCTGACAGAGCTGTTACGCCATGAACTCGGATTTAAAGGGTATGTATATGCAGATTGGGGTTCTATTTCGATGCTGGAATATTTTCATCATACTGCAGCAAACGGGGCTGAGGCGGCAAAACAAGCTATTGTGGCCGGGATCGATCTTGAAGCTGGTAATGGTAGTCGTAATTATGAGAATCTGGAACATCTTGTGAAAGAAAAGACCCTGGATACTGAATACATTGACCGTGCGGTGAGTCATATTTTGTATGCCAAATTTGCATCAGGCCTTTTTGAAGATTCGCCACCGGATACAACTGTCGTTCGTCAGCATATGCATACTTCTCAATCGATTAAGCTTGCCAAAGTATTGGCAGATGAAAGTGCGGTATTGCTGAAAAATGATCATTCTCTTTTACCGTTAAATCCTGATCGATTAAAATCAATTGCTATTATTGGGCCGAATGCGAATTTGGCACAGTTTGGGGATTATACATGGGGATATGAAAATGCGGGTGCAGGTGGCGTAACCCCACTGGAAGGAATCAAAAATTTACTTGGGGACAAAGTGCCCATTCATTATGCCTTAGGATGCGATCTTGCAAGCCAGAATAAGAACGGATTTTCTGAAGCGGAAAAGGCGGCTAAAAATAGTGATGTAGCAGTTGTATTTGTGGGTTCTCAGAGTTCTTTGCTTTCAAGAGCGACCAACAGCGTTCCGACAAGCGGAGAGAGTTTTGATTTATCGGATTTGAGTCTGACAGGAGTACAGGAGGATTTGATTAAGACGGTGTATAATACAGGGACTCCCGTTATTGTTGTATTAGTAACAGGAAGACCCTTTGCGATTCCGTGGGAAAAGGAACATATACCGGCAATTATTGTACAATGGTATCCTGGAGAGGAAGGAGGAAATTCAATTGCAGATATCTTATTCGGCCGGGTAAACCCTTCAGGAAAACTGGCAGTTTCTTTTCCTCAGAGTACAGGACAGACACCGGTGTATTACAATTACTTGCCAAGCGATAAAGGTTATTATAATCAGAAAGGTAGTCTGGACCGTCCCGGAAGGGATTATGTGTTCTCCAATCCAGATCCGTTATATCCTTTTGGACATGGGTTAAGCTATACCCGTTTTGAATATTCTGATTTCCAGTTAACAAAGAAGTTTTACCATTTGAAAGATACGGTTTCCGTTCAGGTAGCAGTGCAAAATAAAGGGGATTGGGACGGGAAAGAAGTTGTTCAGCTTTATATCCGTGATTTGGTCAGTTCGGTTGAGACGCCGGTAAAGCAGTTAAAAGCTTTTGAGAAGATAAGTCTCGTCAAAAATGAAAAGAAAAGGATAACTCTTAAAGTGCCGGTCAGTGAGTTATATTTATATGACCGAGATTATAAAAGAGTGGTAGAACCTGGCGATTTTGAATTACAGATTGGATCTTCCTCACAGGATATTAAGTTCAGACAAGTTTTTACTGTAGAAGATCAGAGTTTAAGGAAGAAGGACCAGAGTGATCTTAATATTAAATCGAGTATAAATTTTGAATCCGGTTTGAGGCATTCGGATAAGACGGTTCTGGTTATGATTAAGGGCGTCGTGATGGATGTACAATCTAACTTATTGAAGGGAGTAATCGTGTCTGTTAAGGGGGAAGAGATTTCTGTCCGGACAAACGATAAAGGAGAATATATGATAAAGGTACACCCTGGAGATTGGCTTCAGTACCGATTCGGTGGATACAATATGAAGGAAGAGCAGGTGAACAGAGATAAGTATATGAATGTAAGTTTGGTTCCTGAAGGGAAATAAATTTCAGTTTCTAATGAAGTTTTATGTGTTTCAGTTATTTAATAAAATTCATATTTAAAATAATTGCAATTAAAAAATGAGAAAAAAAGCATTAGTCGTCGATATAATCATTAATAATCCGCCTTGTTTTATGGTTATTGCTTTTTTATTGCGTTTATTGAAGATTGATAGGTGTAAATCTGGCGTTGTGCAATATAGACTCGGTTTATTTTTGTTTTTAAGTAATTTTATCAAACTAATGAAGATATGATCGCTAAAACTATTATTGCCCTTATACTGCTGGTAAATAGTGTTGAAGGGGAAGAGTCTATTAAGAAACAAAAGCCGTCAGAAAATGTGACAAGTAGCTTCCCGATAAATTACAGGTATTCGGGGTGGCGTGGTGGTATTGGAGTTGCTTTTGGTCAGCCAACCCTGAATATTTCGGATATAACTGAACTTGGTATTGAGTTGGTATGGGGCGGAGAGNATACAAAACGTACATCCATGCTGGATATAGCTGTTTTTGACTATTGGAATTCTGTTGTTGAGTTATCATTAAAAGATCCAGCAGGGCAGTATGATTTTAGTCATATCGATGACAAAGAGAATGCGGCAAAACTTTCGTTTGACAAACGTAGTGAATTAGAATACGGAATTCCCGGACTTTCAAAATACGCAAAAGTAAAGTACCTTCCAGGTGGTGCGTATGGAGATGTTTACGGGGAAATGGATCTGTCTTCGATTAATCCTCTTGTAAAGGCTGTGGTATCCAGTCGGCTGGATAAATTGGTAAAAAGTGGAAAAAAATATGGAGGCATGGCATTAGACAATGCAGGTAAAGTTCCCGAAACTTTTTTAGAACATCTCCAAAATACTTTACATCCCGCAGGATTTGGAATTTTTACTAACGGAGGTTCGCCTCAATTGTACCGTTATATAGATCTCTTTGCCCATGAGGGTTTCCAGTTTTCACAACAAACGATGCGTAATATGCAGTCAAAAGGTTTTAAAGGAGTTTCTGCTGAATTACTTACCCGTCAGTTATCTTCCGGAGAACTGGAAAATTATCTTAAAGCGAAACATTTTAATGGTATTGTATATTTCGGATATACGGATGGAAGGACCAGGGCGGCAGGAACACATTATTCTTTTTTTTCTTGCAGACCAGATATTTACAATCACCAACGATGGATTTTACGTAAGATATTACCGCTAAGTCGGTCGATGTTTGAAGCCGGGCCTCAAAATAGTGCGTTTGCCCATGTGGCGAACAACAAACTAGAAGGTCGTGATTATTCATCCGATAATAATCGTGAAAACCATGTTGATGCAACAGGAAGGGTTATTGAACCAAGCGTTACTGGGTCAGACAAGGCCGATATATTTTGGGGTACGCTTTCTCTTGATGGAAGCGTTAAACGATATGGTAATGATATGAATAAAGGAGTTTATTTATATGTTAATTCAAATGAACCTGAAACTGTCGAATGCAATGCCGATAGTTTGGGTATAAAAGCGAATACGATTGTTTTCGACGAATTTTCAGAAGCTACTTTAAAATCGGAGAAAGAAGGGAACAGGGTTTGTTTTAAGACACTATCAGGGCCGTCTTTAATACAATTAGGAGATGTAAGAACAGTGGTTAGTAATATTCTTTCACGTGTTTCTGAATCGTTTAAATCGCAAATGTTACAGAGGAAGATGGATGAGAAATTGGGTCCTGGATATTCACAAAAATCCATTACACTACCTCCAACCGAGGATAATTCATCCAGGGATGATTTCGATAAACCTCTGAAGCCCTGGGAGCCATTTTGTCAAGGGTATCTCGTTGATTTAAAAACGAAAAGATCTGGACGCGGTAGTTTACGCACAGACGGGAATACATACTCTATGTATAACAACCAATGGCTTTACTACAACAGGCAAGGTGCTGCACAATTTGTTACACTGAATCAGTCGGAACCTGTTCCTTTGACTCTTACTGCATTTAGTAAATCGAAAAATGTGAAAAAGTCAGAATTAAAGGCAATTACAGAAACAAACCGCAGGGATCATTTGGGTGAACGGTTGGGTTATTATTATGCTATGCATCTTTATCTTGATTATCAGGATGGAAGTTGGCCAGAGGTTCACACATTTGCATTTTCTCCGGGAACGCATGATTGGGAAGAAGGTAAAATTACAGTTGTTCCCCCAAAGGCAGTGAAAACAGCGATGGTTTTGGTTGAATTACATCAACCGGAAGGTACAGCATGGTTTGACGACTTTAGTCTTGTTGAAAAAACAGACCCTGAACATAACCTTTTAGCAAGTGCCGATTTTGATGATTCAGATGTTTTATTGGATAAAACAAAAGCACCGGAATACGACAAAAAAGTCACTCTGTTGATGTCAAATGTCAATGAAGTACAAAAACGAATCAGTGTAAAAAAACTTGAGAAACTGGAAGAAGATATTTTGTCCCTTAAAGACTGGCTTTCTGCACAGGGCATTGCTAAAATGTATGGACGCGAAATGCGCGACCTTATTGATGCCCAGCACAAATTACGTGTTTGCCGGCAACTACTGTCGAAATAGTATAAAGTGAAAGGAAATATTCTTTCATTCCGAAAGTATTATTTTTAGAGAAGAGGATAGTAGTCTCTGGGAGTATTGACCAGATTATGTAATGTTTGTCTGGAGAAAAATCGGAATTAGAAATTGGTTTTATGTAAAAAGTTTATGAAGAAAAGATTATTGGTTCTTGTTTGTATAGTACTCTCAAGCGGAGTATTNTGGAACAGCTGGAATAAATTTGGTTGTCGGGTAAACGAAGAAGTGGTAATTAAAGCGGCGGAAGCCATGGTGGCGAGTGGAATGCAGGAGGCAGGCTATGAATACGTTATAATTGATGACTGTTGGCAGGTTTCACGAGATGAAAATGGAGAGATCGTTGCAGATACAACCCTCTTTCCACACGGGATGAAGTATTTGGCAGACTATGTCCACTCTTTGGGGCTGAAGTTCGGAATTTATACGTGTGCAGGGCTTACAACTTGTCAGAAACGGCCCGGTTCGCGCGGATACGAATTTCAGGACGCCCGTACCTATGCCCGCTGGGGAGTTGATTATTTAAAGGTAGACTGGTGTTATTGTGGTCCCGGGCAAAACTCTCTTGCTTCTTACTCTCTCATGAGGGATGCTTTACATGCTGCCGGTCGTCCGGTTGTTTTTAGTATTTGTGAATGGGGGGAAACGCAACCTTGGACATGGGCAATTGATGTTGGCCATTTAGGGCGTACGACCGGCGATATCAGAGATAACTGGGACTCCATGATCAATATTGTTGACGAAGAAAAACCGCTTGCAAAATATGCCAAGCCCGGATACTGGAATGATCCGGATATGTTGGAAGTAGGAAATGGCGGCATGACAACCAACGAATATAAAACTCACTTTTCCATGTGGTGTATGCTGGCTGCTCCATTGATAGCGGGGAATGACCTGTCGAATATGTCGGAAGAAACCAAGTCGATTCTGACTAATGCTAACCTGATTGCTATCAATCAGGATAAATTGGGAAAGCAGGCTGTTTGTATCCGCGAAAGCGGGGGCTATGAAATCTGGATCAAAGATTTGGCCAATAACGAAAAGGCTGCCTGCCTTTTGAACAGAAGTGACGAGGGAAAAGAAGTACTGGTAAATTTTAACCGCCTGTTAAGGGTTAAAGGTGAAACCGATCCGCGCTATCAGTTATATGAAGATTCCTATCAATTGTCAAATTACAGAATATGGGATTTATGGGAAAACAAAGAGGTCAGTACTACGGGAGATAATAGTGAAATGATAAAAATTCCTCCGCATTCTGTAAAGGTTTACCGGTTCAGCAAAAAGTGAGAAAATGTCTGCTATCAATGAAAGTTATTATGACAAAATTTATTAAAAGTAGTTTATTTATTTGTTTCAGTCTTGTTTTGGTTATAAACGAGAATTATGCTCAGGCATATTATCCGGGGATTAATCCCGGGAAGGCTATAATCGCAAAAGGGAAAGACAACATATCATTAAAAAATAACGTGTTAAATCTTGCGGTATATGGGTTCCCCGATAAATTGAAATCAATCAAGTTTATTGACAAAGAAAATGATAGAGAATATGTTTTTGGAAATAATGATTTATTTTCTGTCGTTTTATTTAATGGAGATTCACTCTCATTAGACCAGTTTAGACTGGACTCTGCCACTCAGCCACAAAAAGGAATGGACAAGAATGGCCCTTATGTTAAAACAGAGTTTATATTATCAAATAGCAATTATGGAATTTATTTAAGCTGGGAAGTGAAATTAAATGATCAGGCAAATTATGTAAGCCACACATTCAATATTCATTCCGGATCAAATATCGTTAAGAAAATATATACACTACGCATTCCTGAGAAATATAAACCGAAAATTCTTGGTCAGGTTGATGGTTCTCCTGTAGTTTCTGAAAATGTTTTTTGGACTATAGAAAATCCTATGTTCCAAGTTAATAAGGAGAAGGGAGCATTTAGTCTATATGTCTTGCCTATAGAAGAACATGCTAATGGCGAAAACATATACAAGGAATCTATGGCTTGGGGATGTTCTCCAGTCGGTCAGCTTCGAAGGAGTTTTTTATACTATTTAGAGAAGGCTAGAGCGGTTCCATACCGGCAATTGACTTTTTATGATTCCTGGTATGATCTTTCTTATGATTTAAATGTATTAACCGAGGAAGATTGCATAGACCGGGTTAAAACGTGGGGAGATAGTCTAAAAGCCAGAGGTCTTGGATTGAACTGTTTCTTATGGGATAGTGGTTGGGATGATTGGAATAATATGTGGGAATTTAACAAAAAGCTACCAGATGGGTTTAATAACATTAATGCTTCTGCCAAGCAGTATGGCGCTTCTATGGGGGCCTGGCTTTCCCCGTGGGGAGGTTATGATGAATTTATAAAGGTACGATTGGCAACAGCAAAGGAGCGTTTTCCCCAATATAAAATCAATGAACATGGATTAACGTTAACAGATCCAAATTACTATACATATTTTAAAAATGTGATTATTAAACTGATTCAGGATAATAATGTCTCCCTATTTAAGATAGACGGAATAGATCCGGGTAAATATAATCCTGATTGCAGGGGCTTTGGTATTTACGCTGATGAGATGCATGCTTTTATCCGACTTGTAAAAAGATTACGAGAAGTAAAGCCGGATGTCCGTTTGAATTTAACAGTTGGGACCTGGCCTTCTCCCTTTTGGTTGTGTTATGGAGACAATATATGGAAAGGGGGAGAGGATTTTGGCGTAGCAGGAGAAGGGAGTCATCGTCAACAATGGATGAATTTTAGGGATAACGGTGTTTATAAATGTATTACAAAATCTCCGTTATGCCCGATAAGTTCACTTATGTTTCATGGCATTACAATTGCCAATTATGGGGCAACTGCCGGGTATGAAATGGATGACCAATCTATTTCGGATGATATTTGGACATATTTTTCGAATGGAACAAGCCTTCAGGAATTGTATATTAACCCTCATAAACTAAACAGGAATAATTGGGATGAGCTTGCCAAAGCGATTAAATGGTCACGGAGCCATGAAGGTGTTTTGGTTGATTCTCATTGGATAGGTGGTGATCCGTCTAAAGGAGAAATTTATGGATTTGCTTCCTGGAATCCTAATGATGGGACATTGATGCTTCGGAACCCTTCTTCGAAACCTGTTGATTTTTCTTTCAGTTTGAGTGAGCTATTAGAATTACCAAAAAAATTTGAAGGAAAATATAGTTTATTTAATGTTCGAACGGAAAGTGAGGAGGGCACATTTAATTCGTCAAAAAAAGGGAAAATTCACTTAAGTGCATTTGAAGTGAAAGTGATGAATGTAAAAGCAAATTTCTGACATAGTGGAATTTTTATTCATAACGAAGTTAATACGGACTTATATTAAATTATAAATCAATAATACTCAAATTAGATATATAAATAACATGTTATACAAATCTACTTTCACCCAGGATCAAAAACTTGTTGCGCTTGCTTTGCTCAGTATATTTTTAAGTCTGGCTCAGTCATTGTTGCTCTGGTTATTTGATCATCTTGACGGTTATGCACTACTAATGATTGATGCTGAGACAGGCAAAAGAGAACAATTTCCGATGCCCTTCAATCAGATACAATTCAATCACAGGGGACAATTCTCACAGTTGACGTGATGACTGAATGGTTGAAAGGGGGATAAAAAGACTATAATATTACCTTTACTATGGGATACAGAAAATTATCCGATGAAGAGATAGGTCAGTTAATTGCACAAGGGTGTTCCTGCCAGAACTGGGACCTTATTGATGTTGTCGAAAAATTTCATCCTGATCATCTTATTGATGTTCATTTCATGGGCCATAACCGTATAGGCTGTTTTGATGAGGAGGTTACCTTGTTTAGTGGTGTGCGCCTGAATACGGGTATTTTTAATGCCACCATATATAACTGCACCATCGAGAATAATACATTGATAAAAAACATCAGGTGCAGGATATCAAATTGCAGGATAGGGGAGCGGGTGGTATTACTTAATAATATACAGGCTGAAGACGAGAGTGCATTGGACAACGGAACGGGAATGTGGATGATATCCGCGGATAAGTATGAACCTGAAACTACGCACAACCGGGATCTGTGAATGGTAATGTCAATAGTGGAACAGTTGGGGCGAGGAAAAGGTTGGTGAAGTATTACCATGGGTACATCTGGCAATAGCTAATGCAAAAAGATGCTTCTGGATATTCACCACAACATCAAACCCGAGTATTTGCGCTATAAGTTCAACAGAAGATATTTTAGCGAATCTTTATTTGACATACTATTACTGGTTGGAGCAACATCGAAAAATGAATTTAGATATAGATTACGATAATCATTTTTTATTATCTTCAGAATTCAATTTAATTACTTACACTTGTGAAAAAAGTAATATTAAGTTTGTACATTCTTTCAATTTCATTTTTCTCAGAGGAAAAAATTGCTGTGTCTGTTTGCGCTTCACCGGAACAAACTCCGCGCAATGTGCTTTTCGGGGATCCTTTTGTGCTGGTTGAAAATGGTACGTACTATATGTATGGCACCAGTCACAAAGACGGCATTGAGGTTTATCGTTCAAAGGATATGATTACCTGGAAAGGTCCCTGTGGTGAACGGGGAGGATTGGCCCTTCATAAAGATGATGTTTGGGGTGAAAAATGGTTCTGGGCTCCTGAAGTATTTAAATTGGGAAACAAATTCTACATGTTTTTCAGCGCTGATGAGAGAAGCCTTGTCGCAGTTAGTGACAGCCCGCTTGGACCGTTCACGCAGACTGTACAAAAACCTCTTCTGGATTTTAAAGCTATTGATGGTTCTCTATTTATCGATACAGACGGTAAAAAATATTATTATTTTGTAAATTTTACCCCTTCCGGCATGCAGAGCTGGGTTGCTGAACTAAATGTAGAGACGCACGGCCGTGCGTCTCTACCGGTCATTAAACAGGAGACCATGAGAAAATGCATTGGTCAATCGCAAGCCTGGGAGATGGACCAATCTGTTAACGAAGGGCCATGTGTGCTGAAATATAAGGATACCTATTTTCTCGTTTATTCAGCCAATGCCTATTTTAATCAAAACTATGGATTAGGCTTTGCCACTGCTAAAAGTCCAATGGGACCATGGACAAAATATGATAAAAACCCAATTCTGCAGAAACCCGTTGATTTAGTGGGAGTAGGACATTGTCAGTTTTTTACGGGTCTGGATAATAAGCTATACATTGTCTATCATGCTCATAACAGCAAGGCAAGTATTCATCCCCGCGAAGTTTATATCAATCCTGTCAGGTTTACAGAAATTGGAAATTCAGGCAAGTACATAATCGAGGTTCTCCCTGAGAGGATAACACCGGTTTTAAAACAATAGGTCTTAAATTTTATGAAGTACTGGATCATTATTATATTGACTTTTCTGATGTTCCCTGCTATAAGTATTGGGCATTCAGTGGAGAATGCAGGGCATGGGGAAACGGGAAAAATGGAAACTTCTCTCCATCGCCTTTTGCCCTCTGCCTCCTGCTCCCAGCCCTCTGCTCTTTGCTCTCTGCCCTCTGCTCTCACATTTACCAATCCGCTTTTTAATGGAGCAGATCCCTGGCTGGTAAAACAGGATGGTTACTATTATTATTGTTATTCGGCCTTCAACGGAATTTTCGTTTCAAAGTCAAAATTCATTACGAGAAAGGGTGAACCTGTGATGGTCTGGAAAGCTCCGGGAAACGGATGGAATCATGCCAACATCTGGGCTCCTGAACTGCACTTCTTACACGGCAAGTGGTATATTTATTATGCTGCGGCCAAAAAAGGGGGTTCCCCCTTTATTTATCAAAGATCAGGCGTGCTTGAATCAAAGACATCTGATGCGCAAGGGGAATATATCGACAGGGGTATGCTGAATACCGGGAATGATCCCAACGACCCTGAAAAAGCTGTGTGGGCTATTGATTTTACGCTGCTGAACCTGAATGGAAAGCTTTATGGAATTTGGTCAGGCTGGGATCAAAATGCAGCTACAGACGCTACACCCCAGCACTTATATATTGCCCTCATGAGTAATCCGTACACTCTTTCGGGGTCCAGGGTGAAAATATCATCGCCAACCGAAAGCTGGGAAACCGGTGGCCCGCTCAATTTGAATGAAGGCCCTGAAGTACTGAAAAACGGGGGTAATGTGTTCATTATCTATTCCTGCCGCGAATCCTGGTTAAAGGAATACCGGCTGGGACAGCTCCGGCTGAAATCTGTAAATTCCGATCCATTAAATCCATCCTCATGGCTAAAGTCCGGGCCTGTATTTCAGGGTACTGATAAAGTGCCTGGAACCGGTCATTGCAGTTTTGTTCTCTCTCCTGATGATACTGAAAACTGGATCATTTATCATTCAAAGATTACAGAGGCTCCGGGATGGAAAAGAGATGTCAGAGCACAAAAATTTACCTGGAAGGCAGACGGATCTCCCAATTTTGGGTTGCCTGTCCCCTCCGGTGTGGAAATAAAAAGACCAGCCGGTGAATACGAATTGGATTGCAAATAAAAAGTATTTTTGTGACAGGATCAGATCTTTAAACAATAATCAACTACTTATGAGAAATAAAAAAATCTTTATTCTTGTAATAAGTCTTATGATATTGTCTGTACAATTTGTCAGCAGTAAGACGAATAGCGCAAAACTTTATCAGGTAGATCCCTTAACAAAAGTATTGAAGGAACGAACCTATTTCCGCGATGAAACTGACACGATCCGGGTCGCACGCGGTGAAACGGCCACCATTCAGATTGTAGTAAAAGGACTGGCAGAGATTAAGAACATGCGTGCCTCTGTGGGTAAAATTTCTTCCGGCGCTTCGGAATTGACCAATGCGACTGCTGGCTGGGTAGGATATGTCCGTGTTGGTCGTTCATACAATCCTCCTTCCAAAGATATTATCCGGTCAGCTTCCGATTATTTTCCCGATCCCATTTTAACGGATTCTCTTTTTTCTATTGAACAATCAGAGGTTCAAGCTCTTTGGATTACTGTTCCCACAGACTCATCTGCAACTCCCGGACTGTACAAAGGAAGTGTAAAAATTACCGGTGAAGTCAATAAAAGAAATCAGACCTGGACAAAAGAGTTCTATATTCGTGTGTATCCGGTTACATTAGGAAAATCTCCTTTGTTCATTACCAATTGGTCTTCCCATATAAATCCTTCTTCTTTAAGCCTGTTGAACAAGAATCAGAAAGTAACGGTTAATTCAGCTCTCTATTGGCAATTAATCGAAATGCATGCGAAAATTATGGCATCCCACAGGCAAAACGTCCATCGGATTTATCCGGTCTGGACTACCCAATATACCTATAAAGACGGAATTTATTCCTTTGACTTTAGCCGTTTTGATAAAGAAGCTGGCATTTTTGACAAAGTAGGAGCTCTGGAACGAATTGAAGGTGGACATCTAGCCTGGCGCTCTGGTGCATGGGATGATCCTTTTTTTGTGGAAGTACCCTTGCCTGACAATGAAGAAACAAGAAAATTGCAAGCTAGCCCAAACCCTATTAAATTAGAGAATGGAATTAGATTTGTTTCCCTGCCGATAGAGGATGACCGTGCCAAAAATTTTCTGAATCAATTTCTTCCTGCTCTTAAAAATCATCTTGCACAAAAAGGATGGCTAAACCGGTACATGCAACACATTGCCGATGAGCCTACTGTCAAAAATGCCCCTTCCTATTGTGCGATCAGTGACTATGTCCGCAAATATCTTCCGGGAGTAAAAATCATGGATGCTGTCCTTACTTCCAGGGAATTGGCCGGAACCATTGACGTATGGGTGCCTGTCTTGGATGTTTTGCACCGTGACCATAAATTCTATCAGCAGCTTCAAGGAAATGGCAAGGAAGTTTGGTTTTACACCTGCGTAAGACCCAGGGGAAATTACGCCAACAGGTTTATTGAGCAGCCCCTTATTCAGACCCGGTATCTGCATTGGATCAATTACAAATACAATTTAACGGGTTATTTGCATTGGGGCCTCAATTACTGGGAAAATAATCAGCTCAATATTGATGCATCCCGGGACCGGGGAAGACTACCAGCCGGAGATAATTGCATTATTTATCCTGGCTACCGGAAGTTGTACAGTTCTATCCGTTTTGAAGCCATGAGAGATGGGATAGATGATTATCAATTATTGAAAATGCTTGAAAAAGTAAATCCGGGGAAAGCTCGTGATTATGCAAATGCGGTTATTCTGGATTTCGATCAGTACGATGGAAGTATTACCTATTTCAGATCCATTAGAAAGGAAATGCTGGAATTGTTAAGCTATAGCTCTAAATAAAAATTTGTTTGATTATCCCGGTGAAATTTATTTCGTAAAAATATTCGTTCAAAAAAGAGGATTGGAAACCCATTTTTTATTTAAATACACTAACATGATGAGATTACCTGGAATTCTATTACTAAGTTATTTTTTTCTGTATCTGGCAAGTGTCGCGGTTGCTAAGCCGGAAAGTAAACAGAACATACAATTGTCGATTATTCCTCAGCCACTGTCTGTAAAGGAAAGCTCAGGCAATTTTGCGATTGGAAAGAAAACGATTATCTATGTCGATGATAACAATCCCAGCCTTCAGAAAATCGCCGAAATGCTGTCCTCTCAATTAAAGTATGAAACCGGGTATGATCTTAAAGTGATCAAAATAACGGGTGATGCACCTTCCAACGCGATTATTTTAACACAAAAAGATGCCATTGATTTTCTCGGGGCAGAAGGTTATAGCCTTTCCGTTCGTTCCGATAAAGTGATCATCAAAGGCATGCAACCTGCCGGCGTATTTTATGGAGCCCAGACCTTGCTACAATTACTGCCCGTGAAATCAGAAACCGTTCTCCCTTCTCCTGCCTCCGTTCCCCGTTCTCCTGTCTCCAGTCTCCGTTCTCCTGTTTCCCTCACTATTCCGGGAGTAGAGATTAAAGACAAACCTCGCTTCGGGTGGCGTGGAATGATGCTGGATGTCGGGCGCTATTTTTATTCGGTCGATTTCATCAAAAAATACATTGACTATCTGGCCATGCACAAGATGAACACATTCCACTGGCATTTAACGGAAGATCATGGCTGGAGAATTGAAATAAAAAAATACCCCAAGCTTACGGACGTGTCAGCATGGCGGGAAGCAACCCAGTATGACAAATCAACCAACCAGCTCGATAAGAATCCTCATGGCGGTTTCTATACCCAGGATCAGGTTCGTGAAGTTGTGGCTTATGCAAAAGACCGTTTTGTCACCATTGTGCCGGAAATTGAAATGCCTGGTCATTCATTGGCTGCTTTGGTTGCCTATCCCGAACTATCCTGTACTGGTGGTCCTTTTAAAATACCCGATCAATGGGGCATCCAGAAGGATGTATTTTGTGCAGGCAATGAGCAGACTTTTAAATTTCTGGAAGATGTCCTGACAGAAATTGCAGAATTGTTTCCAAGTCCAATTATTCATATTGGCGGCGATGAATGTCCGAAAGATCATTGGAAAACCTGTCCAAAATGCCAGGCAAGAATTAAAACTGAAGGTTTAAAAGACGAGCATGAACTGCAGAGTTACTTCATCAAACGGATCGAAAAATTTCTGCTGACAAAAAACAAACGGATTATCGGATGGGATGAAATTCTTGAAGGTGGACTTGCCCCTAATGCGGCTGTCATGTCTTGGCGGGGTATAAAAGGCGGCATAGCTGCTGCCCAGCAACATCACGATGTGATCATGGCGCCCACGACTTATGCTTATTTTGATTATTACCAGGGGGAACCTTATCTTGAACCAGTAGCCATTGGCGGATTTCTGCCTTTGGATAAAGTTTATTCTTATGAACCGGTGCCTTCAGAATTGAATACAGAGGAGGCTTCATTTATCAAAGGGGTACAGGCTACTATCTGGTGTGAGTTTATACATTCCGCTGAAAAAGTTGAATACATGAGCTTTCCGCGTGCAGCAGCCGTTGCAGAGATAGGGTGGACGGATCCAAAACTGAAAAATTGGGAAGATTTTAAAAGACGTCTGGAAATGCAGTATCAACGTTATAAAAATGCAGGGATCAATTATTCAAAAAGTGCCATGAATGTGACTTACACCTCGGTGAAAAACAGTGCCGATGGAACCGCAGTTGTTACACTTAAAACCAACAGTTATCAGCCGGAGATTCATTACACGGTTGATAGTACGGAACCAACGATAAATTCACTTGTGTACTGTAATCCCTTAATTATTAAGCTTCCGGGAACTGTAAAAGCGGCCGTCTTTAAAAATGGGGTAAAAGTCAGTATGGTGAGTACAACCTCTGTTTTAAAATAGGTAAATTGCGCGAATTAGGGACTAATTTACACGAATCTGGATTGGCGCTGTAGCCTTCAGAAAACTGTTTAATGTTCACTAATCGTTGACAAGACGCATTGCCGTAGAGACGCACGGGCGTGCGTCTCTACAAAACAATAAATGACTTTTAATGACAATAAATGACTTAAATTATGAAAAATCCAATTTATCCGGTTCTGATCGTTTGTTTGATCCTCTTCTGCAATGCCGGCAGAAAAGTGGAATCGAAAAAGGTTTCCCAACGTTGGACCGTTGAAAAAGCACAGAAATGGAAAGCCGAAAATGGCTGGTTGCGGGGCTGTAATTTTATTCCGAGTACTTCCATCAATCAGTTGGAAAACTGGCAGGCCGCATCTTTTGATACTGCCACCATTAACCGGGAACTGGGCTGGGCCCAGGGGATCGGCATGAATGTGATGCGAGTCTTCCTGCACCACCTGGCCTGGGAAGTTGATCAAAAGGGTTTTAAAAAGCGGATGGATGAATATCTGACCATTGCAAACAAACACGGAATTAAGACAATATTTGTTTTTTTCGATGATTGCTGGAATCCTATCTACAAAGCCGGCAAACAACCCGAACCTAAACCAGGGGTACATAACTCAGGTTGGGTTCGCGATCCGGGAGAATTGTTGTATTCCGATCCGAAGCTGATCAAGGTGCTGGAATCCTACGTTAAAGATGTATTGACCACGTTCAAAAACGATAAGCGAATTGTTCTATGGGATCTTTATAATGAACCCGGTAATTCGAAATATGGCAACAAATCCCTGCCACTTCTTGAGAAAGTCTTTCAATGGGCGAGAGAGGTTAATCCTTCACAGCCTTTATCCTCTGGAGTATGGAGTTATGGATTAAAGGACCTCAATAAATTCCAGGTTGAACATTCGGATATTATCACCTACCACAACTATGCAGATCCGGAGAAACATCAGGCTGGCATCGATACCCTGAGAAAGTATAACCGGCCGCTGGTTTGTACCGAATACATGGCTCGCCGAAACAACAGTTTGTTTACCAATATTATGCCGCTGTTGAAGAAAAATAACGTTGCTGCCATTAACTGGGGTTTGGTTGCCGGGAAAACGAATACCAAATATGCCTGGGACACACCAATACCTGACGGGTCAGAACCGAAACTGTGGTTCCATGAAATTTTCCGTCTTGACGGATCCCCTTACAAACAAGAGGAAGTTGATGCGATTAAAAAACTGACGCTTTCAAAGTAAATAATAACAACAAATTTTGTAGAGACAAGGCATTGCCTTGTCTCTACAAAACACAAAAAATAGTAAGAGATGAAGAAAAACAATTATTTAATCGTATTCTTATTTACGATTGCTGTCATGTACGGTTGTGCAACCCATCAGCCAAAACAGGAAAATTGCTTTAAATTAAATCCTGAGAATTTTCGTAAAACGATCGATGGCAAAACGGTTGATTTGTATTTCTTAAAGAATGGGAATCTATCGGTAGCCATTACCAATTATGGAGGCCGGATTGTCGGCCTTTGCGCTCCCGACAAAAACGGGAAAATGGAGGATGTCGTTCTTGGATTCAATAGTCTGGAGGGGTATCAGAATGCCAAGGAAGCTTTTCACGGGGCCTTGATCGGCCGTGTGGGAAATCGAATTGCTAAAGGGAAATTCACGCTTGACGGGACAGAATATACCCTGCCTTTGAACAACGGCGTGAATCACCTTCACGGAGGTCCCGGTGGATTTCACAATGTGGTCTGGTCTGTAAAAAGTAATAACGATTCTACCATTGTCCTGGATTATCTTTCCAAAGACGGAGAAATGGGTTACCCCGGAAATTTGAACGTGGAGGTACAGTATCTGCTGGATTCGAAGAATGAACTGGTAATCAGCTACAAGGCAACTACGGATAAAAGCACCCCGGTTAACCTGACCAATCATGCATTTTTCAACCTGGCTGGTGAAGGGAACGGAACCATTAATAATCACATTCTTACCATCAACGCGGATGCCTATACCCCGATCGATTCAACCATGATCCCTCTGGGAAGCAATGAGAGTGTCGAGGGTACACCTTTTGATTTCAGAAAAGGGAAAGCCATTGGAACCGATCTGAGTAAACAGGATGAAAACGTCCAGCTGAAAAATGGTAAAGGTTATGATCACAATTTTGCACTGAATAAAACTGCCCTCGGTGAAATGACGCTTGCCGCAACCGTGGTAGAACCAGTCAGCGGTCGGAAATTGGAAATCTTCACTCAGGAGCCTGCCCTGCAATTCTATGGTGGTAATTTTATGGCAGGATTGGATAAGGGTAAAAGCGGAAAACCTTACAATTACAGGGAGTCTTTTGCCCTGGAAACACAGCATTTCCCCGATTCGCCCAACAATAGCAATTTCCCTTCAATCATTTTGAAGCCGGGTGAAACCTATCAGACAAGTTCAATCTATAAATTTTCTGTTGAGAAATAATTGATGTTTAAATTATTAGTCTCTGCATCCATTGCCGTCAGTTTCAACTGACGGTAGCAATTGTTGCAGAAGAAGGCTTTAGCCACCTTTAATAATATATTTTTATCAAAGTGTGGCTAAAGCCTTTGTTATTGATTACTTCACCGTCAGCTGAAGCTGACGGCAATGGATAAGGCGATTCTTACATTTGGAAAATTCAACGTAAAATTTATCTCATATAAAGAATAATCCATCCTTTTTATCCATCATCTACAAATTCGGGACGAATCGATGACCCAAAGTCAATCTTGATTATTTGAGGTCACTAGTGTCTACTAAAAATTAAAGCTAAGTTGAAAGCCGACGTCATTACATATTTCAGGTCCTTCGTCGACCGGTCTTTCGAACAGTTCTCTGATAGGCGTTCTGTCAATGAGAGAGCCTCGCAAGATTCGGAGTACATCGAACATGCTCCTGTTGAGACGGCAGTCATGTTCGGCGACAGCAACAAGGCAGTAAGCAGATATGGCACAATAAATCTGTATCCTGACTGCGTTTTCAGAGTTACCCCAAAAGGATTTGATGTACAGATGCTGCTTGATCCATTTGAAAAACAACTCCACCTGCCAACGCTTTTTATAAAGCATTGCAACATCTTTTGCACTGATATAGAAAGCATTGGTAATATATATAAACGTGCGTTTGAGTTCCTTGGAGTAGTACACGATTCTGCGAAGCCTGCCAGGATATTTCTTCTTGGACTGATATCCGGTAAGTTCGATAGTCTGATCACTGACGACTCCGTCAACACCCTCGACAAGGTCTTCACCATCAACAATCTTATACTGAAGCCTTCCTTTCTGACGGATGATAAAGTAAGAATCGATGATGTCGATTTTATACAGTCTGACGAGATCAAAGTAGCCTCTGTCGAAGATGTAGTATGCATTGGGTTCGTACGGGATATCATCCATCGCCTGAGTATCGTGAACGTTGGCATTGGTGATATTGATGTAGGCCGGAATTTGAGTGACGACATCAAAAAGCGTATGAGCCTTGATTCCACTTTTTGTGCTGCGGAACTTTGCCCACCAGAAAAGGCTGAGACAGAGGTCAATTGTCGTGGAATCAAAAGCATAAAACTTCCCGTTAAGGTCAAATGGTGCATCAATTCGTTTATTTTGCGCAATCTCGATGAGTTTCCTGGCAAACTCCTCAAATATACGGTAATCCCTGTTCGCGTTTGCCTTGGCAAGGTTCGCCAGCTTTATCTCCTCTTTGCCAAATCCAAGATGATAGGCCTTCTTGGAATGAGCCGATATCACGCTGACGAGTTCTCTGAGTCTTTCGCAGCCGTACAATTGGCCGAACATCATGACAAGCAACTGGTTCCAGCAGGTAAAGTGCTTGATATACTTGTCTCCGTCATACTGTTTGACTATCCAATCAAAGGCTTCCTTTGGCAGAAGCTTGATGAGTTGTGTAAATACATAAGATCCGTTGTTCATATTGCTTTGAGGCTTGGCCTCGGACAATATATGAAATCAAATGTAGATGTTGGTTGTATTGCTGCATCTTACTATATATAAAACAATTGCAAAGATTAAACAAAAAATTTAGTAGACACTAATGATTTGAGGTATATAATTGTGAAATGTTTTTGGTTTTATTAATACTTTTGCTACAATTGGTTAACAAAAAATACTTTAGAAGTTTCTGGCAATATTCATTATAAAACAGTCCATGAAACGAACCACAATATTCATTCTCACTCAGGTAATTGATTATGTTGACAAGTCCCATCTGACCATTAAAAATCAATTATAAACAAATAAATAATACGATGAAACAACTCGCTATCACTGCGATTTTGCTTTTTGTTTTTGCACAGCTTGCCCCGGCAAAAGGACGCGATTTTTACCAGATTCAGACTTATCGGATCAAGGACAAGACCCAGGAACAACGGGTTGATAATTATCTCGGAAAAGCCTATCTGCCGGCATTGCACCGGGCAGGGATAAAAAGCGTCGGAGTGTTCAAACCCATTTCTTCCGATACAACTTCGGGAAAACAGATTATCGTGTGGCTGCCTTTCAGTTCACTCGAACAGTTTGATAACCTGCAGTCAGTTCTTGCGAAGGACGCTGTTTACCAAAGAGATGGCGCTGATTTTTTAAAAGCTCCTTATGACAATGTCCCCTTTCAGCGGAAAGAATCGGTTCTTTTAAGAGCTTTCCCGGATGCTCCTCACTATTTCGTTCCTCAACATAAAACAAAGCCTTCGGAAAGAATCTATGAGTTAAGAAGTTATGAAGGGCCCACCGAATATCTCTTCCGTCAGAAGGTGAAAATGTTCAACGAGGGAGGGGAGATCAATATTTTCAAAGCCTTGGAATTCAATGCTGTATTTTATGGCGAGGTAATATCGGGAAATACAATGCCTAACCTGATGTATCTTACCACTTTTGCCGACATGCCTGCTCATGATGCTCATTGGGCGGCTTTCGGACAAAGCCCTGAGTGGAAAAAACTTTCCTCCCTTGAAGAGTACAAACATTCTGTTTCCAGGGCTGTGAAGAAATTGTTATATCCGACAGACTATTCTGATTTTTAATAGAATATATCTTTAGACCTGACAGGTTCTCAAAACCTGTCAGGTCTAAAATACTCTGATCACACCCTGGGAGAAAGGGTGCTGAATTATTTTTATGGTCCGAATACTACCGGAAGCAACAAAGTCATTTTGATAAAAGCACTTTATTAATCCTTTGTATTTTCCTCTTTACAGGGCCCTGTCTTCTCCGGGGTTCGTGTAATGTTTGTGTAATGTTACTGTAATGTTTCTGTATCATTTGATACAGAAAGCATACAGGAACCATACACAAACCATACACAAACCCCGGTTTTGAACCCTCTTGTTATCAGGTGGGGGCGGAGGGCTGAGGGGTGACCCCGATGATCAGGATTTGTTTGAATGTGGGCCCGCCCGATTTCAATGTGGACAAGGAATTTTACCGGGAGACAAATCCTGAGGCGTTCTATCTTTCGGAAAAGAATTTAGCCCTTAATAAATTCAATTATCTTTTTATTATTCCCAATTTTGTGGGATTTTCAAAACCTTTATTTCATAATAAAAATGGGAATAAACAAAATAAAGCCCTGGATCCATGCGGCCCGTCCAAAAACGCTCCCGTTGGGATTCGCCTGCAATCTGATGGGAAACTTCCTGGCATTTTCAGAACAAAAGTTCAGTTATCTGGTAATGTTTCTTTCCTTTCTTACGACTGTTTTGTTGCAGATATTATCCAACCTGGCCAATGATTACGGCGATTATATTAAAGGAACGGATACTCCCAATCGGATCGGTCCTAAAAGAATGGTACAATCGGGTGAAATTTCGCCAAAGAAAATGATAGTAGCTATTGCACTGACAGCAATTCTTACCCTGGCTACCGGTTCTGCCTTGATTTTCTCAAGTTTCAGAGGTGATAATGGAATTGGCATACTGGCATTCTTTATTCTCGGCTTTGCGGCGATCGTTGCAGCTATAAAATATACGATCGGTAAACGTCCTTACGGTTATATAGGTTTTGGTGATCTCTTCGTGTTTTTGTTTTTTGGATTGGTCGGAGTCATGGGAACCTATTATTTACAAACCCATCTGCTTGAATGGAGTGTTCTTTTGCCTGCTGCTGCAATCGGTTTTTTCAGTGTGGGTGTCCTGAATATTAATAATATGCGGGATTGTGAGAATGATAAGGGATCAGGGAAAATCACGCTGGTTGTTTTTATGGGGCATCGAATTGCCCGTATCTATTACCTTGTTTTAATTGTTTGCGCTTTTCTTTTTACAATGGGTTATACAATAATTAATTTCAGGAGCTTCTATCAGTTCTTGTTTTTGGCAACCACTCCGCTTTTTATCAAAAATGTAAGATCTGTTTTTCTGAATGATCAACCGGTTGTATTGAATAAAGAGCTTAGAAACCTGTCTGTTTCTACTTTGATTTTCACTCTTTTAGCGGGCATAGGATCTATTCTTTAGATAGTTTGGGGTCTCCAATGCATTCAAGAGAATTCAATTTAGTTTATGGTTGCGGCAAGTTTTTTCAGGAACGGGTTGCTTAAATGGTTTATAACCTCAGTATAGGAATGTGCGTTCTCAATTACCCGGTCAAAAATCTGCCAGCGAATTGCGGAAAGCAACGAATCTTCAATCCAATATAAGAATTTTGTCTGGCCGCTGAGAGGTTCTATTTTTTTCATTTTCAGATACATATCAAGGCCATCGGATACATCGTGCCATAAATCAACAAAAGCGTAATTGAAATTTTTGTCAGGCATCTGTTTTTCGGCATATTCAAAAGCATCAGCAGAAATGACCTTTACCTTTTCTTTGTGCTGAAACTGCGGAAGTATATGATCATCAAAAAGTTGAATGACTTCGTTGTCGCGCTCGACGACTGTAACGCTTTCAACCTTCTTTTTGAGCGATGCCATGTAAGTAAAATATCCAAGCCCGAGTCCGAATGTGACGATCCTGCCTTCAATAGCATCAATTACAGGCTGCATGGTTTCGATCTCGTTGGGCTTGATGGCCATCCACTCATGACCATCCTCCATCACTGCCGGGAACTGAAAATTTTCACTAAAAAAGCCGATACACGGAATTTCCCTGAAATCCGGCTTCATCATGATGTCGTTGTAAATAAAAGCTTCGTATGGGTTGTATTTTTCATGGGTTAATTCCCAATCCCCCGATTTTTCTTCCCGAATCGAGATATCCCGGTAGTAGGGATTCCCCGCGTAAAATTTTGAATTCAGCTTTTTGACAGCCGGGCGAAAATAGTCATTAGCCAGTTGCCTGTCGCGGCTATTATTATCGGTGTCAAGACCACACAAACCTGTCAACAGCGCGAAGTAAGCGGTTTCTTCCGAAAGAATCCCATCGCTGTTGATGCTTTTCATCCACTCTTTTGTGATCGAACAGGGATTATTGTTCAGATACTCGCAAAGCATCCAGCTGAAATCGTTGTTTCTTTGCCTTATTTCAGTGAGTCTCCTCACTTTTTCTGTATCGTCAGGATTTAAATTACAGCACATAAAGCTTATTGGTCTTCTTTTTGAAGAACACTTACAAAAATAAAAAACAAGAACAATTAAGTGGTCGATAATTCTGTGAAAAAGAAAGATTGAATACTCGCATTGCTGCATTTGAACACGCTTCGTAGGCAGCCTATCCAAAAATCAGGATTGAAATCCAAAACTGAAAGTCAAATGACTTTTCTGCTGATCAGACCAACTTGCTCCTTTGAAAATCTTTGTTTCATGACAGGTAATTATCCCAGATGAAAGACCTTTTCCCAAAAAAGTACCGCACCATCGTTACCGTATTATGGAAGAATAATCCCGGAACAATTGGTACGGTACAACCGGACGTATGGTATTGATAATTGTTCTTTTAATTCAATTAAAAAACCAATAAATCAAAAACAAATTCAATGCAGGCCCCCGCTTTTATATTCTTTTTCCTTTCTTCCTGATTCCTCTTATATAGCTGGATTTTTCAATTGGGAAAAATTTAAAGTCGAAGAAGGCCAAATCTGCTTTCAGGTTCCTGTTTTTGGCAGAAATGGAGCGGACTTCAAAAACCGCATCTATCATTTTCAGATACCGCAGACGTTTTTCTTTGTCGGGTTCTCTTTCGATGCAATTAATAATTTTAGCAACTTGCGTTTCGGTTAATTCTCCGACCTTCTCTTCAGTAAGTTCTTCAATGATATTTTGCTCTTCCATCTGGTCATTATTCTTTGAGGACTTTATAAAAGTACTCAAAAAGTGCTTTTACAGGTACGCTTAGAAAGGCTGTATATAGGCTAAAAGTTTATGTAAAAGACAGAATATCAATTAAATATAAATGTTAAGAAATTGTTAAATTCTTCAAGAGATATCACTATCATTCTAAAGACCTGACAGGTTTTCAAAACCTGTCAGGTCTGGGAACGCTTTCAAAATGATTAACAAACATTTATCATGACAGAAATGTTATTTATCAATTAGATACCGCAATAAAAATCAGACTACGGTTAATAGTTACAGATTATGGACCCAACCCTTCTGTCTTTCTGGAGCAAATCCACGGATGAAACACTTAAGAATCTTAAAACAACTGTCAACGGCCTTACAAGCTCTGAAGCTAAAATAAGGATATCAGAATATGGTGCCAACCGTCTGAAACCTAAAAAACGATCTGATGCTTTTACTCTCCTGATTGGGCAGTTTAAAAGTCCGATCATTCTCATTCTTTTATTAGCAACAGGATTGTCGCTTTTTTTGCACAACCTGGTTGATGCATCAATCATTCTAACCATTGTCATCGTAAGCGGATTACTTGGCTTTTGGCAGGAATATGGTGCCTCCAACGCAGTTGAAAAATTGCTGGCTATCGTGCAGGTTAAGGTTGCGGTTATTCGTGATGGAAATGAGCAGGAAGTTCCTTTAGAGGATACTGTACCCGGTGATGTAGTGATCCTGAATGCCGGGGATATTGTTCCCGGAGACTGCCTGATTATAGAGTCCAAAGACCTTTTCGTTGATGAGGCCATGCTTACGGGAGAAACCTTCCCTGCCGAAAAAAATGTTTCGGTATTACCCGCTGACACTGCTCTCTCTCAACGAAACAACTCAGTCTGGATGGGAACTCATATCGTGAGCGGTACTGCCAAAACGCTGGTTATACTCACAGGTAAAGACACTGAGTTTGGTAAGGTGTCGGAACGTCTGAAGCTCAAAGAACCTGAAACAGAATTTGAACGTGGCATACGAAGGTTCGGGTACTTTTTAGGAGAAGTCACTCTTGTATTAGTGGTTATAATATTCGCCATTAACGTTTATCTGCACCGGCCCGTTCTGGAAGCCTTTCTTTTTTCACTGGCGCTTGCAGTTGGGTTAACTCCGCAATTATTGCCCGCAATCATCGGCATCAATCTTGCCCATGGCGCAAAGAACATGGCTCAAAAGAAAGTGATCGTGAAGCGGCTTGCGTCAATCGAGAACTTCGGGAGTATGAATGTAATATGCTCCGATAAAACCGGCACACTCACTGAAGGAACTGTCCAGGTAGAATCTGCCTTCGACGTAGAAGGGAATGCAAGCGAAAAAGTATTTCTGTATGCTTATCTCAATGCTTTTTATGAAACAGGATTTACAAACCCTATCGATGAAGCCATCCTTCACTATCGCAAGATTGACCTGTCGAAATATAAAAAACAGGACGAAATTCCCTATGATTTTATCCGAAAACGTTTGAGTGTAGCGGTTACTAATAACGAAGGACATTTTATGATTACCAAAGGTGCGCTGTTCAATATTCTCGAAGTGTGTTCAACCGTTGAAACCAAAGAAGGAACTATTGTTGATATCGCCTCCCAGCAGGACCAGATTCAGAAACACTTTGAAGATTTCAGCGATCAGGGCTTTCGGACGATCGGGATTGCTTACAAAAAAATGCAAACGGAATCGCTTATCAACATAAGCGATGAGAAGGATCTGACATTTTTGGGATTCCTTACTCTTTTTGATCCGCCAAAGGCAAATATCGCAGAAACCATTGACAGCCTCAAGAAATTAGGCGTTTCACTTAAAATTATTACAGGAGATAACCATCTTGTTGCTGCCAGCATAAGTAAAAAGATGGGACTAACCAATAATAGGATTGTCAGCGGACCGGAACTTCGCAAGATGAGTGATGGTGCGCTTCTAAGAAGTGTAGGAGCGGTGGATGTTTTTGTCGAGATAGAGCCCAATCAGAAAGAAAGAATTATCATTGCCTTTCGAAAGGCCGGGAATGTGGTGGGCTATATGGGCGATGGAATCAATGATGCCTCTGCCCTTCATGCTGCCGATGTTGGAATTTCGGTGGATACAGCTGCTGATGTTGCAAAGGATGCTGCCGATATTGTCTTGCTCGAAAAGGACCTGGGGGTTCTGGTTGAGGGTGTGAAAGAAGGACGGACAACCTTCGCCAATACGCTGAAGTACGTGTTTATGGCTACCAGCGCTAATTTTGGAAATATGTTCAGCATGGCCGGCGTATCGCTTTTTATTCCATTTCTACCTTTGCTGCCCAAGCAGATTCTTCTCACAAACCTTTTGACCGATTTCCCTGAAATGACCATTGCCACCGACAATGTAGATGATGAAATGGTTGATCACCCCAGGCGTTGGGATATTAAGGCTATTCGCATGTTTATGATTACTTTCGGTCTGGTGAGTTCCGTATTTGATTACTTAACTTTTGGCCTTCTGTTACTCATCCTTCATGCCACTGAGGGTCAGTTCAGAACAGGGTGGTTCATTGAGTCTGTGATCTCAGCCGCGATGATAGTATTGGTAATTCGCAGCAGAAAGCCTTTCTTCAGGAGCAAGCCGGGGAAATATTTGTTGATCGCAACATTGACGGTTGGAGCCGTTACTTTAATTTTCCCTTTCACGCCTCTTGGGAGTCTGTTTGGATTTAGCCCGCTTAACCTTACCACCTGCCTGCTGTTATTGCTGATTGTTGTCGTGTACATTATTTCGGCAGAGATAGCCAAGAGAATATTTTATAAGAAAGTTAAATTTTAACAATTCGTTTTCTGCCGCCAAATCCCTAAAGCATTAAAGTCCGCCAAATAGAATCAAATTCAAGCATTTGGTGGAACTTTGTGGCTTGGAGTTTGGATGGCATTTTGTCGTTTTGTTCCCTTTTCCCCGGATTCCTATTAATTCACAAATACGACATCAATCTATTCTCATTACTTAAATACGGTCTCATCCTTAAATATTTGGATGACTGCTTTCCCTTTTGACATTATTGAAGCGTAAAATTAAAGAAATTAATTATCAAGGTATTACATCTAAAATATAAACAAATCCTGGCTTACCTGGTAATAATAATTAATTTGTTTTTAATTTCGAAGCGTTGAATATTAGACCAAATCTAATTTCACGGATAAAAGGACATTTGTAATTATGGAGGATAGATTAAAGGAGGACGATAATCTATCGGGACAATTTAAGGAGGAGAATGATCATGCATTTTATTGTCTTTGAGATCAGTATGCTGATCGTCTTTATAAATAGGAATGCCATTTTTCAAAGGATAAAGACTTTATTAAAGTGTAATTCGTTAAGAAACGTGTAATCATTAAAACGCATCAAAACTGAAATCTTAAAATCATGAAAAGAATTTTTTTATTTATGGCAGTTGCCATAACGTGTTTAAGCACTTCGGCGCAGAAGTTTGAGCAGCTGGCTAAGACGCCACCTATGGGTTGGAACAGCTGGAACAAGTTTGGCTGTAATGTAAGTGAAGATCTTATTATGGGAATGGCCGATGCGATGGCAAGCAGCGGAATGAAGGACGCTGGTTATGAATATGTTGTAATTGACGATTGCTGGCAGGTATCGCGCGATGAGAAGGGAGATATTGTCGCTGATAAAGAAAAGTTCCCGCACGGAATTAAGTACCTGGCCGACTATATTCACGGGAAGGGACTGAAGTTTGGCATTTATTCCTGTGGCGGTTCCAAAACCTGTGCCGGACGTCCAGGCGGACGAGGTCATGAATTTCAGGACGCACTTATGTATGCACACTGGGGCGTTGATTATTTAAAATACGACTGGTGCAACACCACCACACAGGATACTAAAGCTACATACATAACCATGCGCGATGGACTTTACGCTGCAGGCAGGCCTATCGTATTCAGCCTTTGTGAATGGGGAAGCACCAAACCGTGGGAATGGGCCGGCGCTGTGGGTCATTTGTGGCGTACTACTGGTGATATTCGTGATTCATGGGACAGTATGATCAACATCTTCGAACGGCAAAAAGATTTGTACAATTACGCAGGCCCCGGCCGCTGGAATGATCCTGATATGCTGGAGATTGGAAACGGGAAAATGACCACAGAAGAGTACAAAACTCATTTTTCTCTCTGGTGCATGCTGGCTGCCCCTTTGATGGCAGGAAATGATCTTCAGAACATGACTCCTGATACTAAAGCAATCCTTCTCAATAAAGAAATAATTGAACTGGATCAGGATGCACTGGGTAAACAAGCGACCTGCTACAGAGATAATGGTGATTATCAGATCTGGGTTAAAATGCTTTCCAATGATGAAAAAGCTGTCTGTCTTTTAAACAAAAGCGATGAGAAAAAATCGGTCTTGGTGGACTTTGCACTTTTAGGCGGAGCAACTTCCAATAAACTTGAAAATTATCGGATTAGAGATTTGTGGGAACATAAAGATTTAGTATTAAAAGATACACAAACTTATATTGACCTGCTTCCCCATTCAGTGAAGGTGTACCGTTTTATAAAGAAATGAAATCATTGGTAAAGTGCTGAAAAATAGTTGGTGTCTTCCAAAAGAATTTTGCAATATCCATCCGTTAATCGAGAAAGGGAACCGGCTCTGGAAGAGACCAACTTGTCAGTGACAAGATTAATGCACAAATAAATAATATGGGAGCAGTCATTTTGGCTGCTCTCTTCATTTATTGGTACGTCTTTGGATTGCAAGAATCACCTTGACTTTCGGATATCAGACAGCACTTTTTCGGTAATATTCCCTTTGTAAAATTAAAGATTGCTGATTGTTACTGCGGCGGCCTGTAAAAGAAGCAGTCAATTTTTATCTACCGATTCTCTTCAATCATCACTTTTACCCGGATGGGCCTGTGGTCAGAAGCGACCGGTTCATTCACAACTTCATAAGCTTTAACTTTACTGGTTTGACCAGGATTTTTCTTTATCAGAATATAGTCAATGCATATGTTCGGACGATTTGCAGGGAAAGTCGGCATTGAAGGGTCGCTTAAAATGGTGAAATCATGTTGCAGATTGCTGATTTCCGTTGAATTGATGCTGGAATTCAGATCGCCGGCCAGGAATACGGGTTTCGTGTATTTCTGAAGTTTATCAGCTATCATCCGGACGGAGGTGACGCGGTCCGCAGGGGTTAATGAAAGATGGGTGCAACAAAACACATAATCTTTCATTTCGACAATCAGCAGGCTTCGTTGTTCTTCTTTCCCCGGCAATGGTATCGCTTCTGTGCTTAATGGTTTTTTCCGGGTAAGAATTCCAATTCCATATTTTCCTCCCTGAAAATTGATTGATCCCCGGTAGGTTGCGAACATTCCGGTTTTGGCGGCTAATTCATTCAATGTCACTGCTTTGTTGAGCCGCAATGTGGCGCTGTCGAGTTCCTGAAGAGCAACGCAGTCGGCTTTACTACGTTTGATCACATCGGCTGTTCTCTGAAAATCGGTTGTATTATCGAGGCCTTTGCAGTTGCGGACATTGTAACTCAGAATTTTTAATTCAACTGTATGCCGGCCTTTATCTTTTTTATCCGAAGCGGAAGAAGGAAAGATCTGGAAAATTGATAAGCCGATGAAAAGGAGAAGAATATAGTTTTTCATTTAATTTGTTGATTAATTGTAATGATAATCAAAAATACACTTTTTTTAGCTACATGAAACAGGGTTACAGATCGCTTATATTGAGAATACTAATGAGTCCGCTGACCGAAGCCAAAGGTAAAATATCACAACAAGTTATTGCGAATCAATGATATAAATGTTCGGATTATCAAAATCATTCTTCTTACTGTTTGGTCATCACCGGATAAGTCCACTCAAAGCGCCCAAGCAAGATCTCCCTTCTCAGCTGTCTTTAGAAATTCTGCTTCAGATCCGGTTCTGAACCGTATTTCCCTTATCCCATGGCCAGTATTTATTCGTAGATTATTCGTAGTTTATTCGCTGATTATTCGTTCCTATACGAACGATCTACGAATAATGTACGAATAAACTACGTATAAACGCCGAACCAGATACGGGTCAAATACGGGTCAAATAAGGGGCAAGCAAAGCCGACTTAACTCCGGGGGTAAAGTCAGGGAAAAGGGAAAAATAAGTATGGCATGAAGGAGAAACAATGCGCTGTTATTTTCAACCCGGATATTTTTCACAAAGCTTACCCCGAACTCACTTTAATTGAAGCTGACCAGAAAATTTTAGGCTTGTTGCAATGAAATGTTTTTGTGATAATTGTGAAAATAAAATTGTTTTAGAATTTGATACAAATAAAAATTACTTTTATGACTCAGAAACTATCATCGCTAAACTTCTTCAGGAGGTACCTTGAAGATAATGTATTGGCATGTAGAAAGAAGATTGTTTGTCCTAACTTCTAATTGATTTTGCATGAAGAATTATTTCTTTTTTCCGTTAATTATTTTTGTTGCAATTGTTTACTCTTTTGTTTGTGATAAAAATGAATCAATCTCTTCAAAGGAGCCGGGTACGCAATATTCATCCGCTAAACGGCAGGTTCTGAGGCTGGGCGCTGAAGCAGCAATTATCAATTCCGAAGCAGTTGAGATAGTAAACGATTCCAGGTTAATCAGCAAAAAAGGCATGACCTTAAAGCCTGGCGTAGCTGCTGCGCTTGAGGGAGAACGCGCTGACGCTGATCTGGTTTTCGATCTGAATTTGCCGGCCGGGCGTTATGTGATGACCACTTTTGCTATCACCGACTCTGCCGGTGCCCTACAAATGAAGAAAGCCACCAGCAAATTTGAATNCCACTAAACGGGTGGTCAGCGTCCCCTGGGTGGCGCCCAAACAGGAATCCGGGATATTTGATTTTAAAGGGGGCGATCAGAAATTGAAAATATGGTTACCACAGGGAGTACGGCTTGAATATATTGAGCTTTTAAGCTATATGGCTCCAAAAGTACCCGAGGTGGCCATTAATTATCAGCCTAAAATTGTTCCCCCCGCTACCCATCCGCGGTTAGGCGTAAATAGTCAATCTTTACCGATAGTTAAAGCGCGCCTGGAGGTTGGTGAGAATTTACCTAAATGGAAGGAAGTAAAAAAATCTGCTCTTACTCCCTTTAATTTTGAATTCAATCGAGAGAAAGAGATGTCGTATAATGGCAAACTGGAACAGGCTGCCGGAACGAAGGCATTTTATTACCTGATGACCGGCGACAAAAAGATTGGGAAGGAAGCCATTGAACTGATAACTAATTATCTGTCGCTCGTGGAATTCGGCAATCTGCTGGATATTACCCGCGAGATTGGACGTTCCATCAATACTGCTTCAGAAGTCTATGACTGGTGTTATGATCTCTTAACCCCGGATGAAAAGAAAATTCTTTGTGATAATCTTATTCGGTTAGCGGAAAGTATGGAGGTGGGCTGGCCGCCTTTTAAACAGAGCATTGTTATCGGACATGGAAACGAAGCGCAGATCAACCGCGATCTGTTATCCATGAGCATTGCCGTCTATAATGAAACCCCATTGCCTTATCAATATTGTGCCTATCGTATTTTAGAAGAGCTGGTGCCGATGCGAAAATGGCAATACCAATCACCAAGGCATAATCAGGGCCTCAACTATGCTTCCTACCGGATGATCTGGGAATTGTATGACGCCTGGTTATATTACAGAATGACGGGTAAGCCGGTTTTTGACGATAATATCAAAAACGTTGGCCGGTATTTCTTGTACATGCGTCTTCCCGATGGAGAAATGCTCAAGGATGGTGACGGAGTGGACGGTCCTATTACTGAAAATTATTACTGGAGCCGGCCTCAGACGATGTTCATGTTTTATACCTATGCCAACGACCCGCTCATAAAGGCTGAATTTGAGCGCCAAGGCGGGACTACTGATCCTGTAACGTTCCTTCTTTTCAATGATCCCGGCCTGAAAGCCCAGCCGAGTTTCGAATCATTACCCTTAACCAAAGATTTTGGGCCGATCCTCGGATCGATGATTGCCCGCACTGGCTGGCACATGGGAGTAAACAGCAATGACGTGGTCGCTGAAATTAAAGGAGGAGGTTATCATTTTGGCAATCACCAGCACAGTGATGCGGGAGCGATTCAGATTTATTATCGCGGATACCAGGTGGGTGATATTGGGTTATATGGTTTTTATGGTACTCCGTATGATTTTAATTTTAATAAACGTTCAATCTCACACAGCATGATGCTGGTGAGGGATCCGCAGGAAAAATTCGGGAGTACAGAATCGAATGACGGCGGTACAAAATTCAATCAACGCAGTCCTGAGTCACCGGAAGTGGCGCAGACAGATCCCTGGTTCAATAATGGGAAGGTTGTGTCTGCAGATTTTGGCCCTTCAAAAATGCACCCCTCTTTCAGCTATTTCGCAGTTGATCTGACCGGAGCTTACTCGTCCAAGATAAAATCTTACACGCGGGATTTCTGCTTTCTCAACCTGGATCGGGAGGATATTCCTGCAGCCATCATTTTAAACGACAACATGACTGCAGCTGATCCTGAATTTAAAAAATACTGGCAGCTAAATACCCACACGATGCCTGAGATCGCCGGCAATGGGATTATTATAAAAAATGAATGTAAAGGGTTGGTCGGTAAAACGTATGTTGAAATGTTGTTGCCCTCTTTGGCTGATTGTAATGCCGGGATTCTGAGCGGATCAGAAGCCCGTAGTTCATTTGGATTCAAGTACGATATCCCCAGTAAGTTTTGGGAGAAAAATTTTCCGGAAGCAAATGGACACCGTATTTTGATTTCACCCAAAACTGCAAACGGAGAGGATCGTTTTCTGACAGTTTTCCAAATGGCAGCGGGCGATACAAAGCCATTGCCGGTTACTTACTATGAAACACCGGTAAGTTATGTAGTTCTGCTCGCTAATCGGGTAATTAGCATGAATAAGGGTACCGATTTGATCGATGCAGGCTTTACCTTTAAAATTCCTGCAAAAGGGAAATATGAGATTGTTTTGACCGGGATGAAAGCTCACAAATGGAATATTACCAGCAAGGATGGCAAAACCAAAATTAATGCTGAGGTCAAAGAAGGCAAAAATACCATCTATTTTCAGGGGAATGGGGGGGAATATGTGATTTCGCCAGTTTGATGAGAGATGCAATGGATAATTGATAATTGATAATGGACAATTATCAATTGTCCATTGTCTCAAGAATTTACAAATAGATTCGAGGGGAATAGCATACAACTGTACTCTTTATAGTAGTTTCTTTTACAGATTAATAGGGACGTTCCTGCGGGTCTTTTCTGTTGTCCCAGAATGTATAAAGTTCTATAATCCCATCTTGTTCATTTACACGATAAAACAGACTATTGTGCTTTGTTATAAAAGCTATTCTTATTTCATTAAAACCGGTAGACTTGAATTGGTATGGTTGTCTTTCGATTTGGCCTATAACTTTTTGGGATTTTTTGATAAAACTATGTACCTCATTTTCGGTCCATTTATTTTCTAAATATTTTATTACGGCACTAAAAGTCTCTTCTGCCTCAGGCGTCCACCTTGCTTTTAAAGCCATTTTTTATAGCTTTTCATTACTTCCGAGTGTGCCTTTGTATTTCCACTCCGAGCTTGTTCCATCCCTCTTTTTACTGATTCCTGGATATTTAACGGCAGCTCTTCCCAGAAATCCTTTTCTTTTACCTGGGCGTTCAAAATATCTTTTATTGCATTTAATATAGTTATGTCATTGACCTTGTCAATCAAGCTGTGCAAGTCTGATTTTAATTCTATCACATTCATAATAGCCATTGTTTTATACCTCAAAGTTAACGATTAATATACAATTAATGGATAATTGATAATTGACAATGGATAATGGACAATTGTCCATTGTCAATTATCATTAAATTAGTGCCGGTTTAACAAGTGCTATGAAAAATTATAAGATATATCTGATTATCCCATTTTTGTTTATTGCCTGGCATCTTGGGGCAGAAACTGGGGGGCAGACTTTGACTGTTTATGACCTGAAATGTGAGAATCTTTCCAATCCTCCTGGAATCAATACGCTTCAGCCTCGTTTTAGCTGGAAGATTAACAGTAAAAAAAACGGAACCGGGCAAAAGTCATTTCAGGTGATGGTTGCCAGCGATCCCTTGTTGCTGGACTGTGATAAGGCCGATCTTTGGGATAGCGGGATGCTTGAATCGTCTTCGAGCCTTTGGGTTCCTTACCAGGGAAAGAGATTGAATTCGGGAGAGGTTGCCTATTGGAAGATCAGGATACAGGATAATTTTGGGAATGTCTCCTCCTGGAGCCCCGTTTCGGAGTTTTCCATCGGGTTGCTGGGTAAAGAAGATTGGCATGCTTCCTATATTGGTTTCCAGTCGGACGATCCGTTTGGCAATTGTCCACAATTGAAGAAATCATTTGTGTTGAATGATCCCGGTAAAAAAGTGTTTCTTCATGTAAATTCCTTGGGTTACCATGAGGTATATCTGAACGGAAAGAAAGTAGGTGATGGAGTGCTTACACCAGCTGTTTCACAGTTTAACAAACGTTCCTTGTCTATCACTTACGATCTTACCTCATTGATAAAAAAGGGGAATAATGATCTGATGCTTTGGTTGGGAAGCGGATGGTACAGCAGCAAGTTGCCCGGTGTTGTTGAGGAAGGACCGTTGGTAAAAGCGCAGCTGGAACGTTTGTCAGGGAAAGGGAGGGAAATCATTCTTGCAACCAATTCATCCTGGGAAGGAAGACTAAGCAGTTATACCCGTATTGATAAGTGGCGTCCGTACCATTATGGTGGGGAGAAGATAGACGGGGAAATGGCTGCAAATGATTTATCGGCAGAAAATATTATAGGAAGGCCATGGAGGCCTGTAAAAGTGGTGGTTGTACCTGATCATGAGGTTAGCCCTCAAATGGCGGAATCGAATAAGATTGCAGAGACTATTGTCCCTGTTTCTATCACAAACCTGCAAGGGAATGTATTTTTGGTGGATATGGGAAAAGATCTGACAGGCTGGGTGGAGATTCGTTTCCCGAAACTGAAAAAATCACAGGAAATTATTCTGGATTATTGCGATGCTTTGGATGACAAGGGAAAATTTATCAGTCAAAACCAGATCGATCGTTATGTCGCTTCAGGAGAAGGGAAGGAAGTATTTCGGAATAAATTTAATTATCATGGTTTTCGTTACCTGAAGATTTCAAATCTGGAAACCCCTCCTTCCAGAGATTCGATTCGGGCTTATCTGATCCATACCGGATACGAGTTAGCCTCGGGATTTAAGTGTTCTGATCCTGAGTTAAACAAGATCCATGATATGATTTTCTACACCTTGCGATGCCTTAGTCTTGGAGGTTATATTGTGGATTGTCCGCAAATAGAACGTTTGGGGTATGGGGGTGATGGAAATGCCTCCACCGAAACAGCACAGACAATGTTCAATCTCTCGCCTTTATATACTAATTGGCTGCAAAACTGGAGCGATTGTATCCGGGAGGATGGAGACATGCCTCATACAGCCCCCAATCCCTGGAATGCCGGCGGAGGGCCCTATTGGTGCGGATTTATTATTACTGCTTCCTGGAAAACTTATCTTCATTACGGAGATACCGCGGTTCTTCGGAAGTACTATCCTGTCATGCAAAAATGGCTGGGATATGTTGCAAGTTATTCTACCGAGGGTTTGCTGAAGCCCTGGCCCAACAAAGAATACAGGAATTGGTTTCTTGGGGATTGGGCCTGTCCGACAGGTATTGATCAGACTGATCAGACATCTGTTTCCCTGGTAAATAATTGTTTTATCAGCGTGTGTTATGATTGCATGCAGAAAATTGCCAGGGTATTGGGGAAAGAGGATGATTCGGGGCTGTATGCAAATAAAAGAGAGCAGTTGAGGAAATTGATTCATCAGACATTCTTTCATTCCTCAAAACCATCCTATGGAACGGGAACACAGATAGATCTCTCCTATCCCATGCTGGCAGGGATCGTACCGGGTGATTTAATCAACGATGTTACAAAAACTCTTATCGGTGAAATTGAAGATAAAAGGGGGGGGCATTTTGCCTGTGGCTTGGTTGGAATTCCCGTCTTTACGGAATGGGCTATTAAAAATCAAGCCGTCGATCTGATGTATTCCATGTTAAAAAAGAAGGGATATCCGGGGTATTTAAACATGATTGACAACGGGGCTACCACCACCTGGGAACACTGGAACGGTCAGCGCAGCCGGATCCATAATTGTTATAATGGTATAGGTGCATGGTTTTATCAGGCATTGGGAGGAATTCGGGAGGCGGATGGTGTTCCTGCTTACCGGAAGGTGGTGATTCATCCACAGATACCCCATGGAATTACCTGGGCTAAAACAACCAAAGAGACTCCATACGGTTCATTGGTGGTGGACTGGGAATTGAAAAAGGACAAGCTCGTCATGAAAGCTGAAATTCCGGTTGGAGTGGAGGCTGAAATACCGCTTCCGGCCAGTACAAAAAAATATCGGTTAAACGGAAAAAGGAGAGAGATTAATGGAGAAGAACTTCCATTGATCAGAATTAAAAGTGGAAGATATAATATTTTATATAATGTAAATTAAATAGGAAATTGTCATTAAGTGACTTACCATACGAAAAAGGATAATTCCAGATAACATCTATAGAACGGTTGATAATTCCGATGAAGTCGTCTATTTTGCCGACGATGGAAACACCTTAAAAACAGGGGTTAGTATAATCCTTTAAAAAATTATGTAATTTCAGGTGCAATATTTCAATATAATATTCTCCTGATCCTTTATTTTTTTGTATTATTGCTACAATTAGTGCAAGTGTGTGTAGAAGAAAACTAACCAATTGTATTTTATCTAACTTGACTGATGGGAAAAGAGATCGACAATAGGTGTTTGCCGGATATCTGGGATCGTTTTAAATCAGGGGACAAAGAGGCCTTTGCTGTTTTGTACAACCTTCATATCGATTCACTTTACCATTATGGTACAAAGTTTTGTAAAGATGAGGAAGTAATAAAGGATGCCTTACAGGAGATCTTTATCGAATTTTATTTAAAGCATGACAGGATTAATGTTGCACCCGAAAATCTGAAGTATTATCTGTTGCTGGTACTTAAACGAAATCTGATTAAAAAATTGGAGGCCGGAAGAAAGATTAGTCATGAATTTATAGAAACTGTCCATTTCGAACCAGAATATAATATAGAATTTCAGATTATTGAGATGGAAAAGGATGTGGAGATCAACAGTAAGGTATTGTATGCCATCAACCAGCTCCCTGCCAAACAAAAAGAAGCGATCTATCTTCGTTTCAATGAATCGCTCGAATACGATGAAATTGCCATTATTCTGGAAATTACGGTCGAGTCTGTGCGAAAACAAGTTTATCGCGCATTGAAAACAGTTCGCGAAATTATTGATAATGATTCGATTAAAATTCCCTATACCAATTTATTAAAAAAAAGTTAAAAAAAAGTTAAAAAATCTGTCCATGTTTTGAAGTTAACTTCCCTTTAGGGGTAGAATAGCTAATAAACATGGAACAGATAAGCAAATACATTGACGATAAAAATTTTATTCTCTGGGTATTCGAACCTGATTCAGAATTAGATGACTGGTGGAATCAGTTCAGGATTGATCATCCTGAGGAAAGAAGAAATGTGCTGCTTGCCCGAAAAATATTGTTAAAATTCCGTACTAATAATAAAAAGCTAACCGAAAAAGAAAAAATCCTCTTGTTTTCAAGGGTATTAAAACAGATAGAAGAAAAACAGCAAAGTGGGAAAACCAGGCGATTGATTACTGGTTTTATGAGATATGCAGCGGTGGCTATATTGTTTTTCTCGATTGGGGCAATGCTTTTTTATAAACAAAACCAGTCCAATCTACGATTTGATGTTCAGAAATTTGCTGAGCAGGTACCCGGAAATTCTGCTAAACTGATCCGATCCAATGGTGAAGATATCGTGCTGAAGGAACAAAAATCAATTCTTAAATACCAGTCCAATGGAACTTTGGTAGTTAACAACGATACCATCAGCCCAGACAGGTCAAAACCTGAAACAGTTGCGGCGATGAACCAGTTGATCATCCCTTATGGCAAATCATCCGAAGTATCGCTTTCCGATGGGACAAGAGTCATTCTTAATGCCGGCAGCCGTTTGGTTTATCCCGAAAATTTCAATGGAAAAACCCGGGAAGTGCTTCTTGTCGGGGAGGCTTTTTTTGATGTAAAACACGATCCAAACCATCCTTTCGTCGTTCAGTTAAGCGATCTTCGGGTAAAAGTGTTGGGTACCCGTTTTAATATCTCGGCTTATCCCACCGATAATGTCATTGAAACAGCTTTGGTTGCAGGGAAAGTGTGCATGCAAAAGAACGATGCCGGATTGTTTGATAAAGATACTGAACTGGTTCCAAGTCAGCTCGCCTCTTTTGACAGAACTACGCGAATAACGGATATCAAGACGGTGGATACCAATGATTATATCTTGTGGACAAAAGGAATACTGAAATTTGAAAGTACTGATCTAAACAGAATTTTGAAGAAACTTGAACGCTTCTATAACGTGCATTTTCAGTTCAGTGACCCATTGCTGGGAGGACTCAGAATTTCAGGAAAATTGGAATTGAAAGAGGATAAAGATGAGATTTGCGAGCGTATTGCTCATGCTGCATCTCTTAATATCATAAAAAAGAAGGAGGGGCTTTATGAAATTCTAAAATAAAAAAACCGGAGAGTGTTCCAGTACTCCCGGTTTTGAGTGTGTTAAATTTTTATTAGTGTTTGATTTAACGTTTCAAAATTATGAAAAAAAAACGGAAAATCTTATTCCCATTGGGGGATGAGATGCGATTTAAGTTTAGAAAGATGAAACTAACCGTATTGCTGACCTTACTGGTCATTGCCTCTTATGGCAACGGATTTACCCAGGTGACACTTTCAATTCATCTGAACAAGGCAAAGATGGTTGATGTGTTGAAAAACATTGAACAGAAAACCGACTACGTCTTTTTGTACAAGGACAACATTGTCAAGGATACAAAAAAGATTAGCGTTGATTTCGATGAAGCCAATTTTGAAGATGTGCTCAAATCAGTTTGTGAACAAAGCAATACCGATTTCGAGGTACGCGACCGTCAGATCATTCTGAAAGAAAAGGCGGACGTTTCAGACGTTGTTCCATCACAGCAGACTCAAAAAAAGGAAATCTCAGGTACTGTTAAGGATGCAAAAGGGAATTTAATACCCGGAGTTTCTGTGGTTGCTAAAGGTACCACAGTCGGAACCATTACGGATAATAACGGACAGTTCCGGTTATCGGTACCTGCAGATACAAAAATCATGGTGTTTTCCTTTGTAGGAATGAAAATGCAGGAAATTGACATTAATGGAATTCGTTCAGTAAATGTAGTTCTTGAGGAACTGCCCGTTGGGATGGAAGAAGTCGTAGTGGTTGGCTATGGCACTCAGAAAAAAGCGAATCTAACCGGCTCTGTAGCTTCAATCTCAGGTGAAGCCCTTGAAAACAAACCGCTGCCAAATGTCGGCGAGGTTTTGAGAGGCATTTCGCCCAACCTGAATATTGATTTGGGAAAATATGGTGGAGAACCCGGGGCAAAACTCAATTTTAACATCAGGGGAATGGGATCGATTAATGGCGGTGCATCACCGCTTATTTTAGTCGACGGAGTAGAGATGAACGTCAACAATTTAGATCCTGGGAACATCGAATCCGTGTCGGTTCTGAAAGATGCATCAGCCTCTGCAATTTACGGCTCACGCGCTCCTTTCGGGGTAATTCTGATTACAACCAAAAAGGGAAAGAAAAACGAAGGCGTCAGAATCCAGTATAACAACAACCTGATCCTGGGTACTTCCATTGGAATACCACACATGGAAAATTCAGTTGTTTTTGCAACAGCTTATAACCAGGCAGCTATCAATTCAGGAAGCGCTCCTACTTTCCCTGCTGAACAGGTGGAACGGATGAAAGGGTGGCTCGCCGGAACCTACAAAACTGAATACGATCCGGCCAATCCCCCTAATTCGGTGTTTGCCGGACGGCGCGTAGGAAATGCAAGCTATGACTGGCCTCATATTTTGTACAAAGACTATAAATTTGATCAGCGACACAATGTCGGTGTAAGTGGAGGCACCGATAAGATCCAATATTATGTGTCTTTGGGGTCATATGACCAGAATGGCTTTTACTCAGTCGGCTATGACAAGTACATGAGATATGATTTACTGGCCAACTTTTCCGCCCAGGCTACCAAATGGCTTAGATTTGATCTAAGCACCAAATATGCCAATACCCATACGGATTATCCTCTCGGCATCACAACAGTGGAGAGGCGTTACTTCGGTAACAGCGTCAATAGCTTCGGACCGAACACCCCCAGGTATAATATTGACGGCAGTTCTGCAAATGCGATTCTCGAAAATATCGCAAGGTCCGGAAGAGATAAAACCGACACCAATGACCTGTTAGTAACAATCGGTGGGGAATTTGAACCCATAAAAGGATGGAAGACTAATTTTAGCTACAATTACAACAACGTAGAAATAAACCAGGGAACAGAAATTAAACCCGTATGGGTGAAACTTGGGAACGGCACTCTGGGAAATATTGGTAAGCCAAATAGCGCATGGGAACAAAGATTTTCTCATTCACCTTACAAGTTGGCCAACGTCACCACTTCCTATGAAAGAACTTTCGGCGATCATTATCTGAAAGCATTAGTTGGATACGAGCAGGAAGAAAAATACTACACCTACCTTTACGGACGGGCAGAAAATTTAATTTCTGAAGAAGTACCTTCCTTAACAACAGCGCTCGGTGCAAGGACAGTTCAGGATAACAAATGGGACTGGGCGACTCAGGGAGTTTTCGGCCGCCTTAATTATAACTATAAGGAAAAATACCTCTTCGAATTCAGCGCTCGAGAGAATGGATCCTCCAGGTTCGCGCCGGGCAGAAGATGGGGATTCTTCCCTTCGGCTTCTGCCGGATATCAGATCTCCAGGGAAAATTTCTGGAAACCCATTGAGCCGATTGTTAATCGGTTGAAATTAAGAGGTTCTTACGGAGCTTTGGGGAACCAAAATGTAGCCTCATACCAGTATATCTCAACTATTGATATACAAGCCCAAACTCCGTGGATTATTGACAATACCCGTCCTCCCTATGCTCCGGCGCCTGCAATTATCAGCTCCGACTTAACATGGGAAACAACAACCACTACCAATATCGGAATGGATGCAGGCTTTCTTAAAAACCGGCTGGATTTATCTTTCGACTGGTTTGACCGAAAAACTACCGATATGATTGGTCCTCAGGAAACTCTTCCCTATACCTTGGGAGCTGCTACACCTTCAACAAACAATGCCGACTTATCAACAAAAGGATTTGAATTCACCATAAGCTGGAAAAGTAAAATTGGAAAGGACTTTTCTTACAATGCGCAGTTAAGCATAGGCGACTATAAAACGAAGATCCTTAAATACCGGAATGTTACCGGTCTGTTAAGTACTTGGTATGAAGGGAAAGAGGTTGGTGAAATGTGGGGGTATGTTACCGATGGATTAATTCAGACTCAGGGCGAAGCAATGCCTGACCAATCAGCTCTTTACGTTAAATGGGGACCCGGCGATATGAAATACAAGGATATCACCGGTGACGGCAAGATTACCCAGGGAACAGGAACATTAACTGACCACGGTGACATGAAAATAATTGGAAATTCCACTCCAAGGTATAATATTGGAATAATTGTAGGATGCGAATGGAAAGGATTTGATTTCAGTATGAACTGGTCGGGTAATTTGAAACGTGATTTTCTCCCGGGAAGGCTTGATAACGCTTTTTGGGGTCTGACAAGCAGCTGGGCTAATTCATCTGTTTTTAAAGATTCTCCTGTATTGGACTACTGGCGCCCGGCTGACGAAACCAACCTTCTGGGCCCTAACACCGATGCCTATTTTCCGAAACCTTACTTTAGCGCTGAGACCATGAAAAATACGCAGCCACAATCAAAATACGTGCTCAATGCCGCCTATTTACGCTTGCGGAATCTTCAGATAGGGTATACCCTTCCAGCAGAATTATCCAAAAAGATTGCCCTTCAGAAAGCCAGGATTTTTGTTTCGGGAAGCAACTTCATAACCATAACCAGTCTTCCTAAAGCCATAGATCCTGAGCAAACCATTGTCGGAGATACCGGTTTTAACGCTAACGGATCATTTTATCCGATAGCAGAGAACTTTACAGTTGGAGTAAACTTAACCTTTTAAAATTCCTAGCAATGAAATACTTTAATTTAATCATATCTCTTTTGGCATTGCTGATCTTAAATGCATGCGATAAAGATTTTTTGGACAGGAAACCACTNCGGGCACTTTATCTATTTTAATCTTTTACAGGATTATGCGAGATAATTCAATGGTATACTACCGAAATTAGGTAACCACATCTCCGGAATTTGGTCAGGCCCAGAGATAAAAGGAAATTTATCGTTGCGGATAATTCATTGCTGGACCTCGTCGGCTGCTTTGTAACCATTACGGCTGATTAAAACAGAACGGGGGCTCCCGCCGGTAAAATAAATGGATGCGCTTTTGATCCAAAGCAGGGTTTGCCCCTTTCTGAGGAACGTGGGGAAAAATTATCATAACGGACCCGTTTGGCGTAGCCAAATGCAATCCTTCCAAATATTGTAACCAAAGCTGCTGAGGCAGCAAAAAAGGTAATGGATTCGGGGGTGTGTATACTTATATCATTCTACGGGATTCTCCGACGACCGATATTATTAACCTGTTTTTACAACTCAGGGAGTTATGCGGGCAACTCTCTTAGAAGTGATGTTCTGGAAAAATTCGAATAATGGATTAGGTAAAGGCGAAAGCGCATTTAAGACGAGAACCTAATTTCCAGGACAAAAAAAAAAAATCCCAACCGACATTCACAAACAAAAGAACTGGCTGATGTCCACTTACTGTTCACCGATAACTTTTGCGGCGGATTTCCCAGTAAGCCCGCCGTTTTCTTTTAAAGGATCCTGCCCAGTATTAGTCTTGAATTGCAAAACCGCGATCGAGGATTTTATCAAACTCTTGGGCAATGGCCTGGGCTTATTTTACCCCTGGGTTATTTCCACCAATGCCAGCGCGCTATTACGAATATGATGCTTTCTGCATTGCTCAGTTATTAACAGCGGTCTGGATGAATAACCCTTCTCGGCCTCCGCCCACCAAGCCGGCGGCCTGTCTATCCTCCTTGGAACGCATAAGCCGCCTCCAAACGCACGTCCTCAGCCCCGGACGGTGCCAAGACTCTTATCCGAATACGCGGGCGACATACAGAGGAAACCCCGCGATCGTATTAACCGCTATGGGGAAGTTCTGTCTGCTCAAACTATCGCTGAAAGCAAAAGCTTGAATTCAGGAACACATCACCCAGGCCAGGCAGACATCGATATCTCCATTAAAAAACTGAGAGATAGGGTTGGAATGCCCAATCTGACAATCAGCACTATTACTGTTGATCCTAAATGGGATTTCCCTACCTTATCACCGGTAATTAATGAAATAAGGCGCGAAAGACGGGTTGAACTTGCTGCAGAAGGATTCCGGTTTGATGATATCAGGCGATGGGCAGCTGCCGACGAGTTAATTGTAGGGAAGAGGCCTCATGGATTTAAAGCCTCGCAAATTGCTACTAATCCATATCCGGTAAACGCTGATGGTTTTCTTGATCCATATGCAGTAAAACTTCCGGCGGGTTACGGTTTCAAAGTCGATCGTGATTATTTAAATGCCATTCCCAAAAGTCAGCTTTTATTGAATCCGAACCTGGTTCAGAATCCGGGTTGGCAATAAAAAATGATTTAGACTAATAAAATTCAGGTTCCATATTTAGTGTATGGGACCTGATTTACTTTTTTAATAATTTCTTCGGAAAATTTTTCGGAGATGTTCTGATAAAAGGATTTTTAGTGAAATTTGGAGCATTAACTAATTTTTTAAGATCTATGAAAGCGAATATTTTAGCTGTTTCACTTTTATTGTTTGCACAAGGTTCTTGCGTGCAGTCTCAAAAAACAGATGGAAAATTTTACGGAAAGCAGGGAGAGGTTAAAATTATCCAGCTCCGCCCGGCTCATAGTCATGCTGCAGTGGTTCAAAACGAACAGTTAAGTCAGATCGATACCAATGTCTATGTTTACGCTCCGGAAAGAGCTGAGCTTGAGGAATACTTTCAGCAGATAAATTCCTATAGTAAAAGAAAGATTAATTCGACAAGATGGAATGAGGTAAATTATTTTGGGAAAGATTATCTCGACAAGATGGTTCAGGAAAAGAAAGGGAATGTAGTAGTACTATCAGGAAATAACAGAATTAAAATTGATTATATTGAACGTTCAATTGATGCCGGACTTAACGTATTCTCAGATAAACCGATGGCTATAAATAAGGCTGGCTTTGAACGCCTGGAAAAAGCTTATGAAATGGCCAATAAAAAAGGAGTCCTGATGTTTGATATGATGACAGAGAGGTACACTCTGATCAACAAAATTCAAAAATCCTTGATGCAGGATACCCTTCTTTTTGGTAGAATCCAACCGGGGACCATAAACCATCCGGCGTTAATGGAGTCAAGTGTACACCATTTTTACAGAGGAGGTAAAGGTAATCGTCCCGCCTGGTTTTTCGACGTATTACAACAGGGAGAAGGAATTGTGGATGTTACTACTCATTTAATCGATTTAACCATGTGGAAATCCCTTCCCGGTGAGATCGTTGATTATACCAGGGATGTAAAGGTGCTTTCCGCAAAACGTTGGCCGGTGAATCTGACCGGAAAACAATTTTCAGATGCTACCTCATTACAGGAAATACCACCCTCACTTAAATCCTGTATGAAAGATTCGGTTCTGGAGGTTTATGCCAATGGATCGATCAATTACCAGATAAAAGGTATTAATGCCGAAGTAAAGGTCGAATGGCGGCCCGCAACGCCCAAAGACGGGAACGACCTCAAGAATGCCTATGCAGAAGGAACGAAAGCTGCCTTGATAATAGCCCAGGAATATGGACAGAAAAATCCAAGATTGTACATCCGGAAGGGAAACAATGTATCAGAAAAGGATTTTCAATTAAACCTGAAAAAAGCGATCGCCAATCTGAGTGCAACTTATCCTGGGATAACTTTGTCGGATGGATCCGAAAAAATTGAAATTGTTTTACCGGGGAATTTAGAATTAAAATATGATCCTACTTTCAGTGTGTATTTAGGTTATCTTGTTAACAGGGATATGCCGGAATGGGAAGTTCCAAATACCCTGGCAAAGTATTACATAACAACTACAGCCCTTGAAATGGCTCAAAAAGAGTATCAGCAAAATTCATTAAAACCTTTGTAAATAATTAGTTTATTGGTATTCAGTACTTAAAGGACGCGAATCATCGAATACGCGTAAGGAAGGTTGCTGAATGGTGTTTGCAGATTAAAATGAAAAAATTTTCTGTTAAGGGAAGGTTTGATTAAATTGCACTTTTATTTCTGAATTCAAATAATTTCATTTCAATCTGACTACTATGAACAACCGCAGAGAATTCCTTCAGCGGCTCGGTGTGATTTCTTTAATTGCCGGAGCAGAATCTCTGATTCCCTGGAATAGTTATGCTTACTCGGCGGATGATACAATTGTCTTAAAATCATTACCGCCATCCGAATTATTTTCAGTTTTAGACCTGAGTAAACCGGAATTGGCTGATGTCCGTGAGGCGCTTAATGAAAAAGGATATGACGCTGCCCTTGCTGCTTTGTTGAGTTATTATCGAAAGCGTTTTCCTGCACCTGAAACCGGCACATCAGCACATCAGCAAATCAGCAAAGCTGATAACCTGTGCAACCATGTTTTTCAGTGGGGCCCTTATCCGGCCGCCAACTATGGCCCCGATATTGACTGGGCTGCTGATCCAGCCGGAGATATTGAGTGGGTGGCGGCTATGTACCGTTTTTTCTGGGTTTCTGATTTAGCAAGCGCTTATTCCAAAACCGGAGACGAAAAGTATGCAAAGGCATTTGTTGATCTGACGGAGGACTGGATACGGAAACACCCTCTGGAGAAAACTGTGGATTGTCTGCATCCTGTTTATGGATGGAAAGGTTATCCGTGGCTGGACCTGCAAACCGGGATCAGAGCTTCATCTATTTGCAGCAATTTTTCGGTATTGGTTCATGCTAAATCCTTTACACCACAGTTTCTTGGTATTTTGTTGGCGAGTCTCTATGATCATCAGTTAAAAACTGAAAAAATGCCCATGGGGCGTGTTCATAATAAGGCAATTTTTGAGCAGCAAGGTTTTTTCACGGTTATCCATACTTTCCCGGAATTTAAGGATAAAGAGCGCTGGCTGGATATCGCCATTGGAATTACCAGCAAAAGTCTGCTGGATCAAACCACTGCAGACGGAGTGCAGCGGGAGTGGTGTGGAGGATATCACCAGGCTGTATATAGTGATGCCCTCGAAATTGAAAGCAGGGTCAAAGAGCTTGGCCGTCAGATGCCGGAGAGTTATTCAAAGCGGGTGAGGGCAATGGCCGATTATATTTTTGGCATCGCCACACCAGATCTTGGTTTTCCGATGTTCGGAGATACAGGAAGACCGAAACCTTCTTCCAATGACCGAAAAACATGGCCTCTTTATAAAGTTTTAGCTAATGAGGGCAAGAATTTTAAAGATCCCAAATATCTTGCCTTGGCTGAATTAAATAGAGGAAATTTGCCTGTTAATGGCAGTATAGCTTTTCCTGAAGCCGGAATGTATGCCTTAAGAAGCGGCTGGTCAACTGATGATGTTTATATGGCGCTGCATTGTTCTGGACCCGCCATCAGCGGCCACGATTCACCGGATAACGGAACTTTTGAGCTCTACGCTTACGGGCGCTGGTTAATGCCTGATACGGGGTTCTATACCTATGGACATGATCCCAAGGCAAGGGCCTGGCACCGGCAGACCAGGGTTCATCCGACGCTTACAATGAATGGCAAAGATACCCTGACGGAAGGCCGTCAGCTGTTTTGGGAATCAAACACAGATGCTGATATCCTGTGCGTGGAAAATCAATCGTATCAGGATTTAGTACATCGCCGCACGGTCTGGTTTTCGGGAAAAAAGAGTAAAATGCCTTTCTTTGTTATCCTTGATGAAGCAAAAGGAGAAGTAAAAGGAGATCCTGAAATTCATTTCCCAATGGCACCCGGAGTCGTGAATATAGATGATGAAAAGAAACAGATCACGACCGGTTTTGAAGATTCGAATCTCCTTATTCAGGTGAAGTCAAAAAGACCGGTGAGTTTGAACAGTGAAGAAGGATGGACTGCCTGGGAATATGGGAAAAGGGAACCCCGGACTTCGGTTACAGCGGTTTATAGAAGAGAAGAAAATGAACCAATTTCCTTTATCTCTCTTCTAATACCCTATAAAGGCAAGAAAGCCCCCGATTGCCGGATCCTTAGTGATCCTGCCTCTCTTGTTTTAGAAGGAAAAGGGATTGTAGAAATTAAGGTTGAGGTTGACGGGCAGAAACATCTTTTTAGGAGAAAAATATAATGGTTTTGTAGAGACGCACGGCCGTGCGTCTCCCTCGCTTGTATCGTGTGGCAGTATTAATCAGTAGTTTTGCATAATTACATTGATTTTTTTGAGAGATTTCTTGCGGCAGCGGAGCATACAAGTAGACTTTCTATAATAATGAAATGAATAACCCAATGTCAAAATATCCAATTATCCTTGTTCACGGAATTGGGGCGAAAGACAGCAGTCTTTTTTGGGGGAGAATTCCGAAAAAATTGCAAAATTCGGGTTTAAAGGTGTTCCTGGGTAATACAGATTCGTGGGGAGGCATAGAAAACAATGCAATTTCTTTAAGTAAAACTGTTGATACCGTTTTGAATTTATGTCAATGTGAGAAAGTGAATATTATTGCTCATTCAAAAGGTGGTCTGGATTCCAGATTTTTAATAAGTTCTTTAATTTACGCTGAGAAAATTGCAAGTTTGACGACCATTTCAACACCTCATCATGGTTCTGAAATTGTCGATTACGTTTTTGAAAATAAATCAATTTACAATCCAATTTCAAAAAAGATAGTGAATTTTGTTGTTAAGGTGTATGGAGATAAATCGCCGGATCCTTACAAAATAATCGCGGAATTGACGACAAAAAGTATGATCGACTTTAATTTAAGAAATCCTAATAGTGAGAATGTATACTATAACAGTTATTACACTTTCATGAAAAATTCAATTGATGATTTGTCATATTTCCTGACTTACCGATTCATCAAAAAAACTGTTGGAGACAATGATGGAATTGTAAGTGTAAAATCAGCTCAATGGGGAGAAGATTGTACTTTAATTAAGGGGAAAAATGGCCATGGAATTTCGCATTCAGAAATTGTCGATATAAAAAGGAAAGCTATATCCGGTGTAGATATCCCGGATGTATATTTAAATATTGTGAATAAACTATCTTTAAAGGGATTTTAAACATTATACAATCGTGAGGATTACTTAGCTCTTCATATAATTTGCAAATATGAAAAGGATTAACCTATTGCTCTTTTGGGTTTTCGTTTTATTGAATGTAAATCTGAGTGCTCAAAACAACGAGTATTTCAAGACCGGGCCTGCTGTACCATTAAAGTGGAACAAGGGTCCGGTGTCGCTTGGAATGGTGATGGACATGAAGTTGGTTCAGGCCTCCGGCAAAAAATCCCAGGATCTGATGATCAGCCGGATCTGGCAGGGATTGTTTACCTATCCTTCCAAACAACATTTTGAAGAGCAGAGTATTCTCAAAGATCCTTATTTTTCAGGAAAAGCCGGAATACTTCTCTTCGATCCTGTGGATTGGGATAAGGATGGGACGCTGGATTTGATTGGAGCCGACCGGTTTGGTTTTCTCTATCTTATTCCGGGGAAAGGCAAATATCCCAATATCAATTATGAGGTGTCAGAAGCTACCATTATGCGCGACGCAAAAAGCAATCTACCATTTAATATCCCTTCTGAAAATCCTAATAATGCTAAACCTAATGATCTGGGAGGTTACAGAGATCATCAATTTCACAATTATTTGTATCCTATCATCTATTCTCCGGATAGTAAATACAGGGATCTGATTATTGGTGATTGGGCGGGGTATCTTTGGTGGCTTCCGGAATATTCAGAAGGAACTGGTCGTCCTTATTATTCAGGAATAAAATACACCATGGAGAAAACCAATACTGTTTCGGGGATTAACTACCAGAAAGACTTAGGATTGGGTTACAGTAAGCCTCTTGAGAAGATCCTTGATGAAAACGGACAACCTTTTCTGTTGGGAACAGGTAAGGAGGTAGGAAAGATGTTTCAGGGAGCCAACACAAGGCCGATCGTTTATCCTGATGAATCAGGCAAACCGGGACTTTTGGTGATTTGTGGCGGCAGCAGCAAACAGCAGTTTGTTTATTTAAAAAGAGTAAACTCTTTGAAGGAACGAAAACCTGTGTTCAGAAATATGGGTGACATTCCAATTTCCGGTCTGGATCCCGGTGATTTAGGTTTTCACACGAAAGTTTGCCTGTATAAAAATAACGGGAGAAACGATCTGCTGCTGGCTTTTGGAAATCATCTGGCAGCGCTTAAAAATACAGGCTGGGAGAAAGGTGTTCCCCGTTTTACATTTACTCACTATATTGAGGGAGAGAATGTAACAGGTTCATTTTATGCCTTTAATGACGTCCTAACCGATCACGGGAAAAGATATATCATCCATTATGGAAATAAATCCTGGAACCTTATCCCCATTGAGAAAACGAAAGAAGGAATCCACCTGCATAATACTGATTCTTTCAAACTAATGGATCAGCATGGAATTTTTCACGTGGATGGCGAAACCGACCCCCAGATGTCACCGGATTGGGGATATCACAGGATCACTCGCTGGGATTTTGATGGATCGGGCCGTAATCATCTTATTGCGGCTACAGATAAGGGCCTCCTTTTTCTTTTAAAAGATGATCCGGCTTTGGCTAAACCCGGTGAGTTTATTTTTCGTTCTTCAGGACCTCTCAAAGACAGCTCCGGTAAGGAGATCCGGATTCACAACCGGGCTGTGGCAGCAAGCATGGATCTGAACGGTGATGGCCGAAAGGATCTTATTGTCGGGGGGATCAGCTATCAGCTTGGAGTTAAATCGGATCCTCATCCGGGTGGAGGCGTTTATTATATGCTTAATGAGGGAATTGACTCAGCAGGATTGCCTGTTTTGTCTTCTCCAAAAGCGCTGGATCTGGGAATAGAATTTAAACCACGCATGAACAGCCATATCGGATTGCAGGTTTTGGATATCGATAATGACGGCAGGGAAGAGGTCATCATCGGATTGCAGGATCCGGGGTGGGATGGAAGAATTTTTCGTAAAGTAAAGGGGAAGATTGCTTTGGAATATACAGGTATGAGAGTACCGGTTAAACCGATCAATGAACAGCTGTTAGATCTTGACGGCGATTCACAGTACGAGCTTGTAAGTCCAGGCGGGGAAAGAGGTGTTGGATATTATAAAAAACTGGAAAAGAATAACCGATAATCTGATTNCAGAAATGAAAATGTTTAATTTTAATAGAATTTTATCGCCTAAAGCATTAAAATATAATGCAATGGTAGCGGCTGCAGTAAGCGGGACGCCTCAACTGATCGTTGCTTTTGGCCTGTTGTCTTTCGCGGGTTGTTCCTCCACGAGGAGCAGTCATTCAGAAAAAAAACCGACGCTGAAAATAATCAGCCGGACCGTTACTAAAGACCCCTCTGGTTTTCATAACGCCCTCTATACCGAAAAAAAAGGGAAGCAGCTGATCTCCGAAAACCTGAAATCAGAGGATAACGGACAAACCTGGAACAAATATACCTTTCAGCCTGATTTTTATATAGAGTTGCCGTACGGGTATCGCCGCAACCGGATCACTTCGGTGCGTGATCCCTACACCGGACGGATTGTTACGATGATCAATTCGCTTGATACCCCTGGGCTTGATCCCAAAATTGATGAACCCCAAGTAGCACTTTCCACCTATTATCTGCGTTATACGGTTTCTCCGGACGGAGGCAATAGCTTGTTGTTTGAAGAACCCGTGATTCAGACAGGACATCCCGCGCAGAATCCCATCGACGGAATCACCATCGGGAAGAATTCGATTTATCTCGGCGATCTGGGCTGCATTCCGATTGTTACCAGAAATCATAAAATCCTTGTCCCCGTTCAGGCTACTCTTGCCGGTCCCGATGGTAATCTGTTGAACCCGGGTGGCGGCTATACTTATACCGATGTAATGGTACTTATCGGAACCTGGACAGATGGGAATAAATTAACCTGGAAAGTCTCCCAAAAAGTTGAGGGAGACCCGAAAAGATCAACAAGGGGAATGATTGAGCCGACAATGATAGAATTGAAGGACGGTAGAATACTAATGGTCATGCGGGGGAGTAATGGCGGTAAATTGGATCCTAAGGATCAGCTGCCCAGCTATAAATGGTATTCCATTTCCAAAGATGGGGGAGAAACCTGGTCGAAACCTGAGCCCTGGTGTTTTGAAGATGGGGAGCCTTTTTACTCTCCTTCTTCCATGTCGGCACTTTTCAAACATTCCAGCGGCAGATGTTTTTGGGTGGGCAACCTGTCTAAAGAAAACTGCCAGGATAACCTTCCAAGATGGCCTTTGGTGATTGCTGAGGTGAATACGAGTAATCTTAAGTTAATACGCTCAAGTCTATTAACTTTGGATACCCGAACGGAGGAAGATCTGCAAAAGGGAAGATTGGACCTCTCTCATTTTACCCTCCTTGAAGACCGGGAGACAAAGGAGTTAATTCTTACTTATCCCAGGAATACCAATGCTTACAGGAATACGGAGTGGGTTACGGTAAGACTCACCATCATGTAGTGCAGATAAAAGATCAGAATATAAATAGCAAAAGTCGCAAGTCGCAAAAGTCGCAAAAGTAGTAAAGTGTTTTAGCCCAAAGTAGCCACCATTATTGCCTTTATTGTGTGTACTCTGTTTTCAGCCTGTGGAAAAACCAGTGAAGCTTCACTTTCAAATACTTCATCGGTGACTTCCATTTCCTGGAGGCCAAATTTCTGATAGATATCTTCGCCGGTTTTGGTGTTACGGTCGTGAAAAGCAGGAAGGCAGTGGAGAAATTTTACCTTGGGATTTCCGGTAAGCTCCATTGCTTTTTTGTTTACCTGATAAGGCTTTAGCAGGGAAATTCTTTTCTCCCATTGCTCATAAGGTTCGCCCATGGAGACCCACACGTCTGTATAAAGGAAATCACAATCTTTTACCGCCTCAGCTACATCTTCTGTAATGGTTATTTTTCCGCCGGTTATCGAAGTGATGTGCCGACAGGTTTCCTGCAATTGCTTATCCGGCTGACAGATTTCAGGAGCCGCTGCGCGGAAATCAATACCCATTTTGGCGGCCCCGATCATCAGTGAATTTCCCATATTATTTCTCGCATCGCCAAGATAGGCGAGTTTCATTTCAGTGAACGGTTTGGGACTGTGTTCACGCATCGTCATCAAGTCTGCCAACACCTGGGTGGGATGAAATTCATCGGTCAGACCATTCCAGACCGGTACTCCGGCGTACCGCGCAAGCTCTTCGACAGTGGATTGTTTGAAGCCCCGGTACTCGATGGCATCGTACATGGAACCTAAGACCCGGGCCGTATCTTTCATCGATTCCTTCTCGCCGATCTGAGACCCTGACGGAGCAAGATACGTGATGTGTGCCCCCTGGTCATACGCGGCAATCTCAAAAGCACACCGGGTACGCGTAGAAGCTTTTTCAAAGATTAAGGCAATATTCTTGCCCACCAATCGCTGTTCTTCTGTTCCGGATCTCTTTGCCCATTTCAATTCTGCGGCCATCTCAAGAAGAAATTCTATTTCATCAGGTTTAAAATCCAAAAGATTGAGGAAATGCCTGTTGCGAAGATTTATGACCATTCTTTACCGTTTAATATGAATACCTGACAAGATTGTATAATATGACGATCTAAATTAACAATAATTTATTTAGAAAACATACCTTCTTTATTAAAAGTGATCAGGCAACCTTCAATCCTCTGTACTTATTCGAACTTTTCATAGAGACCACTTATTTTCAAGGCCAGATCTAAATCAGCCTGGGTGATGCCATGCGCTGAATGTGTTGTCAGCGAAATACTTAATCTGTTATAACTATTGCTCCAGTCAGGATGATGATCGGCTTTTTCCGCCTCCATGGCAATTGCTGTCATAAAAGAAAAGGCTTGGATAAAGTCCTTAAATTTTAAATCCCTTTTCAGGCAATTATCTTCAAAGGTCCAGCCCTTCAAATACTGATCCAGAAAATCAGTGACTTCTTGTTTCTCCAATGTTTTCATTTGATGCAGTTTTTATAAATTGAGCATTTTTTTCAAAATCACATTGTCTGATACCGTTGTTAATGAACGGAAAATTTAAAAAAAAGTTTATGTCATTAAACCCTGTGGAAGATTTTATCAGGGATTCAAAATGATAAAAAAAGGATGACTCATTCTTCTGAATCATCCTTTCTCAAACCTTTTATTGAGGGGTGTAAGGAATTATTTTTTGGGCAAACTGTTATCTTTTATAAACTTGTTGATGCGGGCGGGATTTATGTACATACTTTTTGCAAAAGGCTTTGCATCTTTTACATCATATAATTTCCCGATGGTTGCAAGCTTTAGTTTCAGGGCTTTCTGCGGCAAGCCCTGGATGTCGTTTAAAACTGCCTGAAGCAAAGTTTCATTGGGATCTCCAAAGGGGAGTAAATTGCTTATATCTTCTTCGGTGTTGATATCGGGAGATAAACCATTTACATAATCAGTAACTCCCTGCGAATTTGAGATTTTTGCCACGATAGGCTGCATCGTCCAGGGGTCGTCTGTGTTGACGTTTCCATTTGAGTCGATATCCTGGATCGTTACCGAAGCTACATATTTTCCGTCGGTGGCTGTCCCGATTGATTTTACCTGCATATACGGTTTAAGACCGTTGATCAGCAACTCACTGGCAGAGGCTGTATTTTTAGTGGTTATTACGTACAGGCCGGATAATCCCAAAGAATTTATGGGGGTTTCCGCGGTGGTGGAGGTTTTGGCTATTTTGTCGGTAAAATAATCCAGCAGAGAGGTTGATCCGTAGTTCTGTGTAAAGTAATCCTGCAGATTTTTATTGTATTGGCTTTTTAAAAATATTTTGTTGTTATCGGTGCCGTAAATCATGCTGGCAAGGTAGATGGCTGATGTAACAGATCCTCCGCCGTTGTACCTTAAATCAAGAATCAACTTGCTGATGCCCTGATCTTTAAAATTTTTGAAGACGCTGTTTAACTGGATGTCGAAATCGGAATTGAACTGGTTGTAAACAAGATATCCGACTTTGGAACCGTTTACATTCAATACGGTATCCATCAGGATCGGATTTTCCTGTATCTGAATAGCGCTGATTGTCAGGGATTTGTTGTTAGGGGTAAGGTACCCGTTTACAACTGTTGCAAAGNAAAATTTATACTGATCTTTTGAAAACAACAGGGTCTGATAATTGGCTTCGGTAATATTCTGATCATCCACTTTTATAAAGATATCCCCCCGTTTCACTCCAGCCAGGTCAGCCGGAGACCCTTTCAGCACATACCTGACAAATCCGAATAAATTAGTGGAGTTTTGAATTCCCCCAAGCATAAAATCAATCCCGGTGGTTTTTGAATTGCCCGATATCCAATCCTCGATCGTCTGCGCATCGTTGGCTATAAACGACCACTTGTCGATAACTTTGTATTTATAGAGTAAATCATAAAAGAGTTTCTCAGGATCCGAGTACTGATCTAAAAACCGGTTCAGCGAATCCTGAATCGAATATTTGGAATTGGATAAATTGGAAACCTGATCCACCCAGAGGTAGTAATCATGCATGCCGTTCCAGATAAACTTGTTGGGAACGGAGGCTTCGGCCGGCTTTTGGTAATTCCCATCGACTGAGGAATCCTTCTTACAGTTCACCAAAATCAACTGGGTCAATAGCAAAAAGGAAATTAACGCGGCAATGTATGATTTTTTCATTTTTTTTATTTTAATTAGAGCTATACGAAATTATGTACTTTTTGTTATAGTTCGGATATTTTAATGTTAATTAATAAAAGAAAAACTTTTTTAGCTATTGCCCTTCTGCTGGTATCTTCAGGGATTTTTGCTTCTCCTGGGTCATCAGCGAGTAACCCTTTTACCGTAAAGAAGGCATTTTACCAATCCTGGGTGATCAGTGAAAATGAGAAAGGGACAAACGTCGTTCTGGAATTGACCAGGATTAGAAAGGGAGTTACTTTTGATTTAATTATATTCCGGGGTGTCAGGATGAAAGCCCTTGTTTCTGCAACAAAAAGAGGAGCCGAAATCAAAAGCATTCTGCCTTCAGGTAAATCCAGGATAAAAATCACTATTGAGGTTGTCAACCTTCCCGATCAATTGATTTATCATCAGGAAGGCGAAAGGAAAGTATTTTTCCTTAAAGATCTGAAAAGGAAAAATACCAGGTTCTATTGAATCATCCTTTTCCACCAACGGATCTTAACTTTGGCCTTCGCCGATTTTGTCAGAGTTACGCCCTTTGTATTGTCGTAATATTTTAAAGGCCCCTTGTAATACCCTGTAATTCCGCTTCCGTTTTTAAGGGTACAATTGAACGTTATCACATAGTTCGTGTCGGCCCTTAATACTGAAACAGTGCCGCTGGTAATGTCCTGATTGATACCCTGATTTGTCTCAGTGTTGTAATTCAAAATAACGTTGCCATAATCAAACGTGCCGGCATTTCCCGTGCTGTCTTTGTCAAAAGTATAATCTCCGGCATCTAAGACAGTGGTTCCGGTTGTAAACATTTCGAAGTAGATCCCATTCCCTGTACCGTAGATGGAATCAATGAGATTGTTTGTTTCATGAATAACCAGGCTGGACGATAACAACGTCATATCAATGTTATTCCCGGTCCCGTGAATTTTTCCGTAATACTCCAGAACGCCTTTATCAATATTGTATGCCTGATTCTGATAAGTAATCGAATTCTTTGTCGTAGAGCTTTCCTTTAAACATTGAACGAGAAAGAAATTTATTACTATCAGTCCCATTAAGAGTTGAAATAAGTTCTTCATTTCTTTAAATTTTAAATTATTACTGATTAAAAAAGCTAAACGTCAGATTTTTTAAGTACTTCCATGTCCCGAATGCATTATTATAGCTAATAACAGATAACAGATTTCAATGATTTATAGTTTTTGAGGCTTGGATAGAAAAAAAGGTAAGGATTCGGATTCCTTTATCTTTACTTGGATTCAGAAAAAAATTATAACTATTTTTAACAAAAAACAGCTATGAAAAAAGTCAAAGGAAGAGTCAAAAGTTTGACCGAAATCAATTATCTCCTGCAAAATGACCCTGCAGATCAACCGCAAAAGAATTTCGACTGGAAAATCATCTATAAATTTGATCTCAAGGGGAATGAATTGGAAAGGATTAATTATTTGATGGATAATCAGCCTGATGCAAGGTATCTCTCCTTTTATGACGACGATAATAACTTAACTGAAAAGAAAATCTATGATGCTGAGGGATCTATCATTCATCATTCTGTCTGGAAATATGATTCCAACGGCAATAAGATGGAGTGGACCAGCATAAACTGGGTACCGGAGTTCTTCTGGAAGAGGAAAAAGTCAGTCAGATATACCTACAAGTACGACGAACATGGCAACGAGATCGAGGAGAACCTGGCAGTCCCTTTTGTCAGTTTTTTCAGCAAACCTGAGAAAAAGGTTAATTTCATATATCGATACGATGAGTCAGGGAATCTGGTTGAAGAGGACTGGTTCAATCCCGATGGCAGTTTCGACACCCGTTTTATTTATAAATACGACGACAAAGGCAACAAAACCGAATGGAGCATTTATAACAACAACAATATCCTAAACGGCAGATCCGTGTTCAAATACGATGACTTGGATAATAAGACTGAAGAAAAGCGATACAATGCCGAAGGCGAATTAACCGACATGTATGTTTTTGAATACGATGAATCCGGCAATGAGATCCGATACATCTGTTATAATCACGACAGAACAATAAAGGAGGACCGCGAATCCCTTTACGATGAAAATGGCAATATGACCAGGGAAATCTGGCAAAAAGCCAACCGGGCTGATTACGAGCGGTTCAGCTACGATTACAGTGATTACGATCATGCCGGCAACTGGCTGAGAAAATCGATCCGGCTGAACGAAAAACCGATCGAACTGACGGAGAGGACCATAGAGTATTATTAGCAGGCTTTTATGTTGTAGTCGAATACACGAATTTGTTAAGAATTGTTACTAATGCTTTCGTGTTAATTCGTCCAAAATTCGTGAAATATAAAAGAATCTGAAAAATAGTTTTGATATTTGCAGGAAATTTAATTAAACTGAAGTGGAGAAGAAAATAAAAGTTTTACTGGTTGGAGCAGCTTTTAGCGCTGATCTCCATGTGGATGGATACGCAAGATGCACCGATATCGCCGAAATCGTTGCAATCTGCGATAAGGATCTTTCAAGAATTCATACCCTTGCCGACCGTTATGGACTGAAGGATTACAAGACTTATGACGATTTCAACAAAGCTATTGATGAAGTAGACTGTGATCTGGTGGACATCTGTCTTCCCAATTTTTTGCATCATGATGTAGCCTTAAAAGCTTTCAGCAAAGGAAGGCATGTTATTTCCGAAAAACCATTGGCCACAACGGTGGAGGATGCCGTTGAAATGGTGGAAGCAGCCGAAAAAGCAGGTAAAAAATTATATTATGCCGAAGACTGGCTTTTTGCTCCGGCACTCAACAAAGCCCTTGCAATCGTCAATGATGGGGGTATCGGAAAACCAATGTACATAAGAGCCCGCGAATGTCACAACGGTTCACATTCTCCTTTTGCCCAGACCGTAAAATATTGCGGAGGCGGTTGTATGGTTCATTTGGGAATTCATCCGGTTGGATTTATGCTCTCTCTGAAAAAGAACCGATGGACTGAACTGGTGGCTATGACTTCAGGTGGACTGAAGAATAATTTTATTCATCAAACCATGGAAGGGGAAGATTGGTCAGCCTGTATTATAAAGTTTGAAGATGGCACCTCTGCACTTCTGGAAGCCAACTACCTGACCATCGGTGGAATGGAAGATGTAATAGATATTTATGGAACACAGGGGGTGATGCATGTGGATCTGACATTTTCATCTGCTATAAACTGTTTTTCTGTTCCAGGACTGAATTATACTGTTGAAAAGGCAGATATTACAACCGGATGGTCTAAGCCTGCCGTTGACGAGAAATTTAACCTTGGCTACGTTAATGAAATCCGGCATTTTATGGAATCCTGTCAAAAGGAACAGGATGCAAAAATAGGCCTGCGCGGGATCGATGGTGTGGAAGCCCTGCGGGTGGTCAATCTCATCTATAAATCAGCCCGGGAAGGTGCTAAAATTGTAAACGATAAAATTTAAATCCTGCATAATTAGGATATTATCATCCTGATTAGTAATATTGTCCCTTTAGACTTTAGGCTGTAGGCGCTGTAGTTACTCTGTTTACCGTTTACTGTTTACTGTTCACTGTTTATTTGTTTACTGAAATAACTTATTAGTATGAGAAAAGATTTATATTTACCGGTTAACGTAGGTGGAATTAATTTTAAAAATCCTTTCTACGTTGCCTCAGGCCCAACAACAAAATCTGTAAAACAACTTAAAAGAATTGAAGAAACGGGTTGGGCTGCTGCCAGTATCAAACTGACTATTGACCCGGCTCCCTATATCAACCGTGTTCCCCGTTATGCCGTGTTCAACGATCGTAATGCCCTTTGTTTTACTGCAGAGAAGCGTCTGAAGTTTTATGAAGGCTTAAAGCTTGTGGAAGATGCCAAAAAAGTATTGACTGATCTGATTCTGATGGCAAATATCACCTACGCTGGAGATAAAGGCGCTGAAGGATGGGTCAATATGGCAAAGAAATTCGAAGAAGCAGGCGCTGATATTGTCGAACTAAACATGTGCTGTCCCAACATGTCTTATAACGTGGAACTTTCTTCGGGTGATGAGAGTTGCTGTAAAGTAAGAACAGGAGCAAGTCTGGGTCAGCAGGAAGATGCGGTAGCTGAAATCGTCAGGGAAATTAAAAAGGCAATCCATATTCCCTTGTTTGTAAAATTGACTCCTGAAGGCGGTAAAATTGCAAAGGTAGCAAGAGCTCTTTATGCTGCAGGTGCTGATGCAGTCGGGGGTACAGCCAATCGTCTTGGAATTCCGCCTATTGATCTTGATAATCCGGGTCAAGCAGTGTATCACCTCCAAAAAGAGATCAGCATGAGCTGTCATTCCGGTGCCTGGTTGAAACCTCTTGCCCAGAGAGATACTTACGAAATAAGAAAAGTGAATGGTCCGGATCCTAAAATTATGGCTGCCGGTGGTATCCGCACTGCACAGGATGCTGCCGAAATGATTATGTGTGGCGCTGATTTGTTGGGTATATGCGCTGAAACCCTGATGAGCGGTTATGGTTTTATAGAGCAGGTGATTTCAGATTTGAAAGATTATATGGATTCACATAACTACAAGACCACACGTGAGATGCGCGATCTTGTTGTACCGCTGATAAAAAGTGCTCCGGATTTGACTTTATTCCAGGGATATGCTAAAATCACAGAACCAAAGCTCAAAGCTCCCTGTAAATCAGCATGCCCTCACAGTGTACCCGTTCAGGCGTATGTTCAGAAAGTTGCCAAAGGTGATTACCGTGCCGCTTATGACCTGATCATGGATAAAAATCCATTGCAATCTGTTTGCGGATGGGTTTGTAATCATCCCTGTGAAACAGAATGTACCCGTGGTGAAATAGGTACTGCCATCCCAATCAGGGAGATTAAGAGATTTGTGCTTGAATATGGTAAAAATGCAGGCTGGACTCCCAATATTGCAGTAAAAGCTCAGCGAAACGAGAAAATTGCTGTGATCGGTTCAGGTCCTGCCGGATTATCCGCAGCTTACAACCTGACAATTGCAGGTTATAAGGTGAAAGTATTTGAGAAGGAAAACTACCTTGGTGGTATGCTTCGTTACGGATTGCCNCGTTTCAGGATGAATCATGATGTGCTCGATACCGAAATTGAAATGTACAAATCAATGGGCGTTGAGTTTGAAACAGGAAAAGCTTTAGGCAAAGATATATCCATCGATTCTCTAAAAGCTGAAGGATATTCAGCAATTTTCATAGGAGTCGGTGCTCACCGGGGGCTTGAATTGAATATTCCCGGGGAAAATGCAGAAGGAGTTATGTCAGCTCTTACCCTCCTGAAGGATGTTTACGATAATAAGCCAATCGCTGTAGGCAAAAAAGTAGTCGTTATTGGAGGTGGATTCACAGCCGTCGATGCCGCAAGAAGCGCCAAACGTCTCGGTGCAACCGATGTTCTGATCGCTTATCGCCGTACCAAGGACGAAATGCCTGCTACACCGGAAGAAATTGCTGAAGCCGAAGCCGAAGGAATCAAGGTGATGTACCTGGTCGCTCCAAAAGCTATTGAAACAACCAATGGTAAGGTGAGCGGAATTAGGATGGTTAACCAGGTATTGGGTGATAAAGACCGGTCTGATCGCAGAAGGCCCGAAGAATACAGCGGCGCTGAATTTGTTCTGCCTTGTGATCTTATCGTTACAGCAATTGGCCAGAAACCGGTTGTTCAATCCATAGCCGGACTTGAAATAGATAAGTCGGGAATGGTTCGTACCAACTCCGTATCAGGTTCGACAAATTTAGAAGGAGTCTTTGCCGGAGGTGATGTTACCTATGTAGATTCGGTTATCTCTTCTATAGCTGCCGGTAAAAAGGGTGCTGCTTCCATCGATAAAATGCTTGCAGGCGATAAGGCTGTGCTGGAATATGAACCAGATGTACCTACTGTTTCCAAAGAAAAAGTTCTGAGAAGAGTAGGTTATTTCAAAGACAACGGTACACCTGATCTTTATACTGCAACGGGTAAGAAAAGAGTAACCAACTTCTCCACATACGTCCGTACTCTGACAGAGGCTGAAGCGGTAGCCGAATCACAGCGCTGTCTTAACTGCGGCTGCGGTGAAGGTTGCGGTCTTTGTGCTTCCATCTGTAGCGAATTTGCCATTCATTTGGTAGCCCCTGATACCTGGGAAATCAATCGCGATGAATGTGTAGCTTGTGGAATGTGTTTCAATCGCTGTCCGAATAAGAATATCGAGATGGTCGATCTGAAGGTCCTTGTTGGCTAAAGAAGACGTTAGGTTTTAGATAGGCTTTAGGCTATAGGCTGTAGGAAGAAAGAGCTTTCCTTCTGTAGTCTTCAGCCTAAAGCCTATGGTCTATATGAGAATTGTTAAACTTTAAATATAACTAAGGCATGAGCTTTGGGCCCTTTAGCCTAAAGCTTGTAGCCTTGATACCTAAAAGATGAATTTATTTGATTTAAAAGGAAAGAATGCAGTAATTGTAGGTGGTGGTGGAGTTCTTGGCAAATCTATGTCAAAAGGCCTTGCTGAAGCAGGTGCCAATCTTGCCATCTGTGCCAGGAGAATTGAAATCGTTCAGGCCTTGGCTGAAGAAATTGAGTCAAAATATCAGGTAAAAGCAAAAGGATATCAGGTAGATGCCATGAATCTGGAATCACTGAAAAAGGCTTGCGCTCTGGTGATGCAGGATTTTGGTTCTGTTGATATTTTGGTAAATGCGGTAGGTGGAAATATTTCCGAAGCTGCTACTTCCGATACTCAATCTTTTTTCGAGATTCCAAAAGAATCATTTGAAAAGGTCGTCAATACCAATTTAATGGGTGGTGCTGTTCTTCCGAGCCAGGTCTTTGGAAAAGTAATGGCTGAAAGTCCTGAAGGAGGCTCCATTATCAATATTTCCTCGATGAATTATTATCGTCCTTTGACCAGGACTCCAGGGTATTCTGCCGCAAAAGCTGCGGTAAGTAACTTCACCATGTGGCTGGCTGTCGATCTGGCCCAGAATTTTGGTGAAAAAATAAGGGTGAATGCTATTGCCCCGGGTTTCTTCCTGACTTCTCAGAACAGGTTCTTGCTGACCAATCCTGAAACTGGCGCCATGAAACCACGCGGTAATACGATTCTTTCTCATACCCCAATGGCCAGATTTGGTGATCCGGAAGATCTTAACGGTACTTTGGTATGGCTTGCTTCAGATGCTTCCAAATTCGTTACCGGAATTACGGTTCCCGTCGATGGTGGTTTTTCTTCTTTTTCAGGTGTTTAGATCCTTGAATTGAAAAGACCAATTAGTATGATTCAATGATTATACCATTTATTATTTTGGAAATATAATAATGCGAGGTGAGAGTTCAATAAATACGATTCTCACCTCTCACTTTTTCACAATCATCAACTGATAACTCATCACTCATAACTAATAGACGTGCAGATCCTTGCAATCACTATACCCATTTTCCTTTTTGTTGCTATCGGTTATTTCTCAAAGATAAAGGGATTGATTAATGATAGTACCCGGAACTTTTTAAGTAAACTGACTTATTATGTCACATTCCCGGCTCTTACTTTCCGAAGCATTATGTCTTTTGATTTTGCCTCTACTTTCAGGCTGAACCTGGTAGCTTGTAATATACTGATAACCACAACTGTTTTTGTGCTTACTTTTTTTATGGCTTTTCTGATCCGCAACAACTTTAAACGGGGAGCTTTTAATATGAGTTGTTACCGGTCCAACCAGGGGTACATGGGCCTCCCGGTAGTAAATGGTTTCTATGGGGAACAGGCTATGTCGAGAGCGGCAGTTATAAGCGGTTTCGATACGCCAGCGGTGATTATTCTTTCGGTTTTAGGACTTGTATTTTTTAGAAATAACGGGAATGGCATTGCCATGCAGGCTAATTCCAATCATTCCAGAACCAGTAAATTGGCACTTTTGATGAAAAATGCCGGTAATAAATTCGTGGAGTTTTTTATCAATCCCTTTATCCTGTCAGCCTTTTTTGGTTTGGTTTTTGCCTACTACAAATTACCGGTATTACAGATTAAAGTACTGGATCAGTTTCTTTTAATGGCCAGCAATATTTCACTTCCCATGGCATTGGTACTGATCGGATGTTCTGTCGATGTGAAGCATTTGAAAAACAATAAAAAACTTGTCCTAAGCACTTCGTTCATCAAACTGTTGGTAATGCCGGTTATCGCTTATTTCATCGCTTATTTTGGTTTCAATTTAAGGGGAACCGATCTTGGAATGAGCGTAATTCTCACTGCCATGCCCAGCGCTGTTTCGACATACGTAATGGCTGCCGAAATGGAAACTGATGCTGAGCTTGCCGCCACTGTGATCGGATTTACAACCTTTTTATCAGTCGTTACTATTTCTATCATTCAATTTGCTTTAGTTAGAATAATCTGAAACGTCCGCATCTCTTTTTAGATTTTGGGAAAATTACCTTTAGATTTTCACTCCGGACTTAAATTTTCTTTTTCCCCCTTTTCCCCCCTTTTAGTATATTCTATTGTTCCCAGTTTTATTGATTGCGGGAGAATTTTCTTTTTAGAAAAATCTTAAAATTCTATAATCCAGCAGATTAATATATTTACACTTGCTCAGGAGGCCATTTATAAAGTACTATCTTTGCCGCCTTATTAAAATTCAGATATGATTTCAGTTGACGGACTTACCGTAGAGTTTGGAGGAACCAATTTATTCAAAGATATTTCATTTGTAATTAACGACAGGGACCGTATTGCCCTGATGGGGAAAAATGGTGCGGGCAAATCCACTTTGCTTAAGATCATTGCAGGAAAACGGACTACTTCATCGGGTAAAATTTCTGCTCCGAAGGATGCCGTGATTGCTTATCTGCCCCAGCATTTACTTACCGAAGATAACAGGTCNNTCTTCGAAGAGGCCGCCCAGGCATTTTCAAGAATCAAAGAGATGGAGCATGAGATTGAGACTCTTAATCTTGAATTGTCAACACGCACGGATTATGAATCAGAGAGTTATTACTCTTTAATTGAGCAGGTATCGGCATTGAGCGAGAAGTTTTATGCCATCGAAGAGATCAATTTCGATGCGGAGGTGGAGAAAATATTAATCGGGCTGGGTTTCAACCGGGAAGATTTCATCCGTCCGACCAGCGAGTTCAGCG